>Ga0075301_1000205_pt1 | contig 9558 bp, 7 predicted proteins | sample Browns_TuleA_D1_FD_120053 | JGI IMG/M metagenome (GOLD analysis project Ga0075301, IMG submission 120053) | Natural and restored wetland microbial communities from the San Francisco Bay, California, USA, that impact long-term carbon... | ecosystem: Environmental > Terrestrial > Soil > Wetlands ... | reverse complement strand
CGCAACGTGAAGCTGCTCGCCTTCGCCATGGGCGCGACATTTGGGGGCGTGGCGGGGGCTTTATTCGCGTCGTTCCAGGGTTTCATCAGCCCGGAGAGTTTCACCTTGATCGATTCCATAATGGTACTGTGCATGGTGGTGCTGGGCGGCATGGGAAACGTCGGCGGCGTGGTGCTGGGCGCGGTGCTGCTCACCGCGCTGCCCGAAGCGCTGCGCTACACCGCTCCGCTGCAAAGGGATTGGCTGGGCGACGTCTACATCGACCCGTCCAACCTGCGCATGCTGCTATTCGGATTGGCACTGGTTCTGATGATGCTGTTCCGCCCGGCCGGCCTGTGGCCATCGACCACACGGCGCCGCGAATTGTCCGGCGGGGAGGACAGGAATGCCGCCCGCTGAGTCCCCGTTGCTTGCCGCAAAATCGATTAGCAAGCGATTCGGCGGACTTGCCGCGCTTACCGAGGTCTCGCTTGCGGTCGGGCGCGGCGAAATCTTCGGACTGATCGGTCCCAACGGCGCCGGGAAAACCACGCTGTTCAATGTCCTGACTGGCCTGTACCAGCCCGACGCGGGCGAAATCGCGTTTAAAGGCAAGCGCCTGAACGGCATGAAGCCGCACCAGGTTGCACTGCACGGCATCGCCCGTACCTTCCAGAATATCCGCCTGTTCGCCAACATGAGCACCCTTGAGAACGTGATGGTGGGACGGCACGTGCGCACGCGCGCCGGCGTGGGTGGCGCCGTGCTGCGCGACACGGCCACGCGGGCAGAAGAAGCGTCGATCGAACTCAGATCGTATGCATTGCTCGAATATGTGGGGATCGCCGGACGGGCATCGCATCCCGCATATAGCCTGTCTTACGGCGACCAACGACGCCTGGAGGTTGCTCGCGCGCTGGCAACCGACCCAGTTCTGCTCGCGCTGGATGAGCCGGCAGCGGGCATGAATGCGACCGAAACGGCCGATTTGAAACGACTGCTCGAGAAGATCCGTCGCGACGGCACGACGCTGCTGCTGATTGAGCACGATGTCAGGCTCGTGATGGGGCTGTGCGATCATGTGGCCGTTCTCGATTACGGACGGAAAATCGCTGAAGGCACTCCGCCCGATGTGCAGCGCGATCCGGCGGTCATCGAAGCTTACCTCGGGGGCACCGTTGCTTGAGATAAGGGGTCTCAAGATTTCCTACGGCGGAATCAATGCCGTCAAGGGCATCGACATCGTGGTGGCGGCCGGCGAACTCGTCACGCTGATCGGCGCCAACGGCGCCGGCAAGACGACGACCCTCAAAGCGCTTGCGGGGCTGGTAAAACCCTCCGAGGGCTGCATCCTTTATAATGGCAACGACATTACGGCGCGCCCGGCATTCGAGCGAGTCCGGCACGGACTGGCTCTGGTACCAGAGGGGCGCGGAGTGTTCGGGCGGCTCACCGTGGACGAGAATTTGGCGATGGGCGCCTACACCCGCCATGATTCGGCGCGCGTCACAGCCGATTTCGAACGCGTATACGGGCTCTTGCCGCGGCTTGCCGAGCGGCGGCGCCAGCTCGCGGGAACACTGTCCGGAGGCGAGCAGCAAATGCTGGCAATCGGGCGTGCCCTCATGAGCCGGCCTCGGCTGCTTCTGCTCGACGAACCCAGCATGGGACTCGCGCCACTGATGGTCCAGAAGATTTTCGAAACGATACGCGCCATCGCCGCCGACGGAGCAACGCTGCTGCTGGTAGAGCAAAATGCGCGGCTCGCGCTCGAGACCTGCCAGCGCGGCTACGTTATGGAAAGCGGGTTGATCACGGTTGCCGACAGCGCGGCGCGTCTGCTCGCAGACCACCGAGTGCGGCAAGCCTACCTCGGAGAATGAGCACATGATCGTCGGTCCGGCCCCGTTTGCGCGAGCGCTTGAGCGCGTGCTGGCAGTCAGCGCCGCGCGCTGGCTGATCGTTTCGGCCGTCGCCGTAGTGCTGGCCACCATCCTCGGATTTCTCTATTTCAAGACCCAGGGCGCCGACGTCAAGCGCAAGAACGAGGTGCTGGCGCAACTGCGGGAGCTGAAGGAAATCGACGTGCGCTGGGATGCGGACTTGTGGCGCATGCATTCGGAGTTCGCGGCGTCACCCGCCGGCGGCCCCGATAGCGGTGCGGCGCTTGCACGCCTCGGGCGAGATCTCACTGCAACCGGGCAGACGCTCGGCAATCCAACCTTGGCGGGCGGCCTGCCCGACCTGCTCAATTCCTTCAGGCAGAAAGCCGAGATGGTGGACAAATACCGCAAGGCGAGTTCCGTCGCCAAGCTTGCCCTGTCTCATGTAATGGAGTCGGACAAGGAAATCGCGGGCCTGATCCGGGGCGCGTGGCAGGATTTTCGCGAGCGCGAGCGCCTCGTGGCGGCCGAGAGCACGGCGATTCAGGTAATCGCCGAAGGACAACGCTACTATTTCGCGCCAAGCGAGGCGCAGCGCAAGCAGGTTGAAACGGTGATCGCCGACCTGCGCCAGTCGGCCGCGCGCCTGCCCCATGCCCTGCAGTCCGGAGTGCAGCGACTTGACGACCATGTCCAGCAACTGCTCGGGGCCAAACCAGCCGAGCACGAATTGTTCCAGAAACTTGCGTTTCTCACGGCCGGCCCGCGGGTCGACGCTCTGACCGCAGCGCTCTCGCGAGACCTGGAGGCCACGCTCGCCGAGCAGGAACGCTATCGCGCCTATCTCGTCGCCTACGCTTGCGCGCTGCTGATCATGCTGGGATATCTTGCGATGCGACTCATTGCAAGCTACCGACTGATCCAGGCCGCCAACGAGGAACTCGAGCGGCGGGTCATCGAGCGCACGCGCGAGTTGTCCGAGGCGCTCAACCAGCTGAAAGAATCCGAAGCGCAGTTGATCCAGACCGAGAAGATGTCTTCTCTCGGGCAGATGGTGGCGGGGGTCGCGCACGAGATCAACACGCCGCTCGCCTATGTCAAGAACAGCCTGGGCTCGGTGACGGGAAAATTGCCCGAACTGGTTCAGTTTATCGCCGAGTCCGAAAAACTTCTCGACCTCCTGCGCTCCGGCTCCGCTGATCCGCACCAGCTCGGCCAGCAGTTCGCGCTCACCGAGCAGTTGATTTTGCAGTTCCGGCAGCACCAAGTGATGGAAGAGCTCCAAGCACTGCTTACGGACGGCCTCCACGGCATCGCGCAAATTTCAGAGCTAGTACTGAACCTGAAGAATTTCTCGCGGCTCGATCGCAGCAAGGTTTCGAGCTTCAATCTGAATGAGGGGATCGAGAGCACTCTGCTGCTCGCCCGGCATGAGTTGAAGAGTCACACCGTGAAGAAAAGCTTCGACGACATCCCTCCGGTCACCTGTTCGCCGTCGCAGATCAACCAGGTATTTCTCAATCTCATCAGCAACGCTGCTCAGGCAATCGAATCGGGACGGGGCGTGATCACCATCACTACCCGCCGCCAGGACGCGGAACACGTTGCGGTGGAGATCCAGGACAACGGCAAAGGCATTCCGGCTGAGGTGCTGCCCAGGATCTTCGATCCATTCTTCACTACCAAGGACGTGGGCAAGGGCACCGGGCTCGGACTATCCATCGCCTACAAGATAGTCGAACAGCACGGCGGCAGGATCAGCGTAGACTCCGCAGTCGGAGTTGGCACCAAGTTCACCGTGGTGCTACCGTTGAGTCCTCAAGAATCAGCACAATCGGCGGCTTAAGCACGGCAACCGCAACCACCCACCATGGACACCCCTTCCTTCATTGGCAAGTACCAGGTCCAAGGCGTACTGGGCCAAGGCGGCATGGGCATCGTTTACCGAGCGTTCGATCCCGCAATCCATCGACCGGTCGCAATCAAGACCATCACCAAGTCCGCGCTGGACCCGGCCGATCTGCAGTACGCGCTGACGCGCTTCCGGCACGAGGCGCAGGCGGTGGGCAGGCTCACGCATCCTCGAATTACCCAAATCTATGATTACGGCGAGGACTTGGACATCGCCTACATCGTGATGGAACTGGTAAACGGTCAGTCGCTGTTCCACCACATCCAGAACCAGGCGAAATTCGGGTTGAAGGAAATCGGCGAGCTGGTCCGTCAGCTGCTGGACGGCCTGGGTTACGCGCACGAGCTGGGCGTCGTGCACCGCGATATCAAGCCGTCCAATATCCTCATCAATGACGACGGGCGGCTCAAGCTCACGGATTTCGGCATCGCGCGCATTGATTCGTCCACGCTCACGCAGGTAGGCGAAATCATGGGCTCGCCGGGCTATATGTCGCCCGAGCAATTTCTCGGCACCGATATTGACGCCAGCAGCGATATTTATTCGGTGGGGGTAATCGCCTACGAACTGCTAACCAACCGCCGCCCGTTTATCGGTAACAACGCCGAAGTAATGCGCCAAGTGCTGAGCGAGCGCCCGCTCAACCCTTCCGAGCACAATCCGGCGATCTCGGCGCAGCTTGACTGGGCGGTACAGAAAGCCTTGGCCAAGAAGCAGACCGACCGATTCCATACGGCGAAGGATTTTGCCGACGCCTTGGTCAAAGGCGTCGAAGCGAGCATCCGGCAGAGCCGCCGCCCGCCCGAATCTGCCATAGCGGACGAGCCTACTCAGCGCATTGACCCCAAACTAATCCAGGCGGCACGCATGCTTGCTGGCGTGCAGCCATCGCGGATCGAAGATGGGCCCTCCCAGCCCAGCGCGCCTGCTCCGCAGTCTCCCGCTACCGTGGATCCATCCAAGGTGTCGCCCACTGAGGGCCCTTCCAAGAAAGCGCGCATTCTGTTCGTGGACGACGAGGAACGCATCCTTACCGCGCTACGTTCAGTTTTCCGGATTAAGTACCACGTGTTCACGGCGACAAACGGGCTTCAGGCGCTCGAGTTCGTGCGGAAGTTCCAGCCCCATGTCGTGGTGAGCGACCAACGCATGCCGGAGATGACCGGCGTGGAGCTGCTGCGGCAAGTTAAGGAAGTGGCGCCGTCAACGGTACGGCTTCTTCTGACCGGCTATTCGGACCTGGCGGCGATCGTTGGCTCGGTCAATGAAGGTGAGGTGTACCGATTCGTCTCCAAGCCTTGGGACAATCAGGACATCCTGAAGATCATCGGCGAGGCGGCCAATATCGCGCTGGAACTGGCGGAGACCGCGGCTACCCCACCCATTGTCCCCGACAAGATGGACGCGGCGGTGCTGGTAATCGACTCAGGCGAGGAAATGGTCAAAGTGGTCAAACGCTTAGTGGGCGGCGCCTGCCCGGTCAATCATGCGCTGGACTTCGACAAGGCGCTGGGGCAGCTGGAGGCGCACGAGACGGCGGTAATCATCGCTGATATCGCGAACCGGGGCGAGGAATCGCTCGCGGCCTTCAAGGTCCTGAAACACGAGCGGCCTGAAATTCTCGTGATCGTATTGGCCGATGCATCCGACTCGGAACTCGTCATCGAGCTCATCAATCAGGCGCAGATCTTCCGCTTCATCAACAAGCCGGTGAAGCCGGACCTGCTGAAGCAGCACACGCAGTCCGCACTCACGCGTTATCAGTCGTTCAAGCAAAATCCCCATCTCACGCACCAGCACAAGGTGGCCCCGGTACCCGCAGCCGACGTAGGCCAGGGGATACTGGCGAAGGTAAAATCGCTTAGGAACTGGTTCTGACCGCCGCAAGGCGGGAGGCGCAACGACGGGGCCCGCGCCGTCGCGCGTTCCGCCTTCTCTTAGCCCGCCCAGTCGCGCGGAACCAGAAATTCGGTGTAGAGTTTTTCTTCCGGGCTGCCCGGCTCGGGCTTCCAGTCGTAGCGCCATTCAACCCGCGGCGGTAGCGAGACCAGGATGGACTCGGTGCGTCCACCCGATTGCAGACCGAACAGAGTGCCACGGTCGTAGACCAGGTTGAACTCGACGTAGCGGCCGCGGCGGTAGGCCTGGAACGCCCTTTCACCATCCCCGTAGGCCCAGTCCTTACGGCGCTCGACAATGGGCACGTACGCCGGCAGGAAGTTGCTCCCTACGCGTTTGACCAACTCGAAGCAAGTCGAGAAATCCGGCTCGCTGAGATCGTCGAAAAATATGCCGCCGACGCCGCGCGGCTCAGCGCGGTGCTTGAGAAAGAAATACTCGTCGCACCAGCTCTTGTAGCGGGGATAGCGGTCAGCCCCGAACGGGGCCAGCGCGTCACGGCAGGCGCGGTGGAAATGCCGCGCGTCCTCAGCGAATGGATAGTACGGCGTCAAGTCCATACCGCCGCCGAACCACCATACGGGCCGCGCGCCGGTCATTTCCGCGAGAAAGCAGCGCACGTTCATGTGGACGGTGGGCACGTAGGGATTACGCGGATGGAGTACCAGCGAAACACCCATTGCCTGGAATGAGCGACCGGCAAGTTCAGGGCGGCCGGCGCTGGCCGACGGCGGCAGATTAGCGCCTACGACATGCGAGAAATTCACGCCGGCGCGCTCGAATACGTTGCCGTCCTCGAGTAGCTGTGTGACGCCTCCGCCCCCCTCCGGGCGCGCCCACTCGTCGCGCCGAAACGCCTTGCTGTCGATTTGCTCAAGGCACGCGACGATCGTGTGCTGCAGTCCAGCCAGGAACTGCTTGACTGCGGGGACGTCCACGATAGGCGGCGACGGTGCGAACGCGCCGGCTATTTCGAATTCTTAGAGAGGCCCAGCGCCTTGACCGCCTGAGCAATCTCGACGTCTTCCTTGGCGATCAGCTTCCCGAAAGCCGTCCCCGGCAGAAACGCCGGCGCGACCAGCAGCTTTTCCGCGGCCCGAGCAAATTCAGCACTCTCCACGGTCTTGCGGACCGCATTCTCCAGCTTCGCAACTATGCGCGGCGGGGTGGTATTGGGCACCGCAATGCCGCGCCACAGTTCGGCAACGACATCCACCCCCAGCTCGCGGGCGGTCGGCACCTGCGGAAAAAACGGGTCGCGCGCTGCGCTCATGGCGACCAGCGCCCGCACGGCGCCGGATTTCACGTGCCCTGCCAGCGCTCCCGGCAGCTGGATCACGCTGTCAACGTGCCCGCCAAGCAGGCCCGTAACCACCTGCGCCGCATTGAATGGCACGTCCACGACCTGCGCGCCAGCCGCCCGGAACAACCACACGGCGGACATATGCGTGTGGCTTCCCGTTCCGGAATTGCCGACCGTTAGCCGGCCCGGGCTGGACTTAGCGTACTGCAGGAGTTCACGCAGCGTTTTCCACGGCGCCTCACCCCTGACGAAGAGCAGCGGCGTTTCGGTCTGTACACGCGCCACCGGCGCGAATGCCTTGTAGTCAAACGGCAACATACCGGTATGGTAGGTGGTCGAGATCGAGTTCGAGTTCCACACCATGTGATGGCCATCCGGCGTTTGCGCGACGGCATAGCGGTAGCCGACCGCGCCGCCGCCGCCCGGCCGGTTTACTACGACAACCTGGGTGCCGAGTTGTTTGCCTATTCCCTCGGCCAGCAGGCGCGCGGTGACGTCGGCGGAACTGCCGGCGGGAAACAGTACGACTAATTCAATCGGCTTCTTCCCGGGAAAGTCATCTTGCGCCAACGCTACCTGGGCAAGGGCGATCAACGCGACGGCAGCGAAGCGTTGCAGGGCGGTGCCAGGCATGGTTGACATGGGCTTCCTCTCCAACTGTCTGGGGCAGCATGCCCTATTAGTATGTGCCGCGAAATGTGTCGTGGCCGCGCACGTATTCGCGGTTGCTCTGCGCGGGATTGCGGTTAACCAGCGGGCGCGCGTAAAGAGGGTGCGTGAGGCTTCTCACTTCGTGTTCGATCGCGAACAGCACCCTGCCACTGTCCGGATCGACGATATCGCGGAAGCGATATTGGTATTCGTCGCTTTCCTCGGTAACAAGACCGCGCTCCAGCAATCGACGGTGGGGACCGGAAAAATCGGAGACGTAAACCTGGATGTGATGCCCATCATAATCTGGCAGTGGACGCGCGGTCTCGCGAAACCGCAGTCGTTGCGTAGCGCTGACCGAAACGACGGCGATTTCATTCCCCGGCGCGCCGTGCACCTCAGCAAAAGCGTCCAGGATGTCCTCGTAAAAACGCGCGATTCCGCGAGCGGTGCCGGGCGGAACGTCGAACGCCACGTACACGATTGCGAGCTCGGTATCCCCGAATTCGGGCGCCGGTGAATGACAGCGGAAGCGGTTTCCCCACGGACAGGTCGCCTCGACGACTCCGTCGCGCTCTTCCCAGGCGTAGCGCGTCTCCGCCAGCTGCGGCGCCACCTTCTGCAGGCGGAATTTCAACGCCGCCAAGTCAGGCATCACTATGCCAACGTGGCCGCGCAGCACCTGGGCGCCCCGAGAAGGCAGGTGAAACTGAGTGCGCCCCACGTTCACCCACATGTTCTCGATCCCGGCCATTAGATACGGGTCCCGCGTGAACCCCAGGCCGCTCAGGTAGAAAATGGTGGCGAGACGCTGGTCGGGAATGCAAACGTTCACGTGCTCGAGCAGCACGATGTTGCCCAGATCCTGGCGCGCGCGGTCGTAAGGGCTAGCCATAGTGGAAGCTTACACCTTGAGGGCAGTTTCAGAAAAACCAAAACAGCGCTCGATGCAAGAAGCCATTAAGGGGTATCTGCGCATTCTATCTGGTTACTTGCGGCCTGCGCCCAGCGCACGGTGGCCGATATCGCGCCGGAACTGCATGCCCTCAAAGTGAATGCTTTCGACTATTTCATACGCGCGCCGCTGTGCGGCACTCATATTGCCGCCAAGAGCAGTGACCGCCAGCACGCGGCCGCCACCGGTTACAACGGCGTCACCGTTTAACGCGGTTCCGGCGTGAAAAACATGGCAGTCTTCCTGCGGCGACGGCAATCCCTCGATGGTATCGCCCCTGCGTGGGGCGTCTGGATAACCATGCGCGGCGAGCACTACGCAGAGCGCAACGCGCCGGTCCCATTCGGCCTCGACATTGTCGAGAGTGCCCGCAAGCGCGCTCTCGATCAATGCGACGAGGTCGCTTTTCAATCTCATGATTATCGGTTGGGTCTCGGGATCGCCAAGGCGGCAGTTGAATTCGAGCACCCTTGCGCTGCCCTCGCGCGTGATCATCAGACCGGCATACAGAAAACCTGAGTAGGGTGTGCCGTCCTTCTCCATTCCCGCGATGGCCGGTTGTATGACTTCGCGCATTACTTTGGCATGGATGGCTGGCGTCACCACCGGCGCCGGCGAATACGCCCCCATGCCGCCGGTATTGGGTCCCCGGTCGCCGTCCAGCAGCCGTTTGTGGTCCTGGCTCGTCGCAAGCGCAAGCGCGTGGCGACCATCGGCCAGTACGATAAAGCTCGCCTCTTCGCCGTCGAGGAATTCCTCGATAACTATCCTGCGGCCGGCCTCGCCCATCTGATTGTCCACAAGCATCCGATCAACCGCGGCGTGTGCTTCGGCTGCGCTCGCCGCAACCACCACGCCCTTGCCCGCTGCGAGCCCGTCGGCCTTGATGACGATGGGTGCCCCCTGCCGGTCAATATAAGCGTGTGCCGGCCCGGCCTCGCTGAACGCCGAATAGACAGCAGTCGGGATGCCATGG
>Ga0075301_1000204_pt1 | contig 9559 bp, 13 predicted proteins | sample Browns_TuleA_D1_FD_120053 | JGI IMG/M metagenome (GOLD analysis project Ga0075301, IMG submission 120053) | Natural and restored wetland microbial communities from the San Francisco Bay, California, USA, that impact long-term carbon... | ecosystem: Environmental > Terrestrial > Soil > Wetlands ... | reverse complement strand
TCAAACTCTGCAGGGTCTGAAAAACTATCTGATATTTTAGGATCCGCAGTAATTTCTGCCCTTACTTGAAATGTTATTCCTTGCTTTAGTATAGTATCCATATTAGATCCAACTAAAATTATTGTAAGAAGTAAGGTGATCATAAGCACCCCAAACATAGTAATGCCCCTAGTGGCAAGATATTTTTTTAATCCCACCCATTTATTTTAGAAAATTTAGCTTATAATATTTCAGGTTCATTTTTTTTACGATCTCATCTTTCTATATCCAATTATCTGAAAAAAACTAGTTTAGAAACCTAAAAGGAAATAATCAAGTTATGATATATGATAGTTTAAGGAAATTGATATGGCAAAAGCATATGTTCTAATGGGTTGCAGTCTAGGACACGAAAAATCTATAATTTCTGAGATAAAATCTATTGAAAATGTAAAGGAGGTTCATGGAACTCTAGGACTATACGATATAATTGCAAAACTTGAAGCTGATTCTGATGAAAAAATTACGCAAACCGTTACTGAAAAAATTAGGAAGGTAGAAAAAATTGGTTCTACAATGACTCTAATGAAAGTAGAAGGAGAAGAATTGTTTAAGGTTAACCGCGAAAAATTAATGGGTTCTCTTTTAGGAAAAAATAATGCACAAGCATACATTGTAATTCACTGTGATCAAGGAAAAGAAGATCTGGTACTGCGAGACCTCAATGAAATTCCTGAAGTAAAAGAAGCTGACATAGTTTATGGTAGCTATGACCTTGTTGGAAAAATTGAATCTGAAACCTACAAGGAACTTGAAAATATAATCACAAAAAAGATAAGAAAATTAAAATTTGTAAGAACTACAATGACATTAACTGTTGTCCAAGAACAGGGATACTAGCTATATTGCCTATTATTTCTCCCAAACTAAAAAGAACCTTAAAACGATTCAATTTTTCACGTGTAAATTATTTTACTCCCTAAAACAGTTTTTCTATTAGAGATTGTATATTCCTGTTATGGGATTATTTGGCTCTAGCTCCGACAATACAAAGTGTAAAGAGTGTGGGCTAGAACTTTCAGATTCTGAACGGTTAAAAAAACACCGAGAAAAAGCTCATAAAAAATCTAAAGAAAAATGCAGAGTCTGTGGAACAGAATTTAATTTTTCAGAAGAATTACGAAAGCATAAGAAAAAATGTAAATAGTGGATGCTAAAAATATTATTCATAACTTTCTCAAAAATAATTTAATTCAAGCTCTGATAGTTATTATTTTCATTACAATTTTGAATAAAAAACTATTTTATGTTTTAAATAGTAATCCTGTAGATTTGTCTTCTAATTCTAAACTGCCAATCATAGTTAAAATGGCAAAAGGTTTTTCGATAAGTTCTTGTGTCTCTTTTAGTTCGGGCGGACAATCAGAGTTAATGTATTTGGATAAAGACAGAATTTTTTGGTCTGGCTTTATTTTTCTAATATTTTGCTCAATCGTGCCTGAATTAGAGCCTTCTAATACAATATAGTCGTAATTTCTGCTAATTCCCTCAAGGCATTCTGAATCATTTCTTGCATAGTCAGCATTGTAATTTTTTTCATCAAAAATTTTTTTATAAATTTTGGAAACTAACCCATTTTGTTCTAACACAAGCAGTTTCATTGAAATTTTTTCTCCTTACCACCATCTAACAAAATTACGGGGCAAAAATGCTTGTATTCCTTCAAGTTTTGCTGTCTCTAATAGTTCTCTATCAAAACTTACTAGAGCAGAACCTGTTACCTTTGCTGTAGCCAAAATCAAACTATGTGGTTGATGACATTCATTGTATTGAGTAACTAATCTTTCTGATTCAGCATTAATCTCATCAGTCTTATCAAGTGTGATTGGATGTTTGCAATATTGATAAATTGTATCCATTATAGTGTCTGTTTGCGTGCCAGTTATCTGATGTACCTCTCCTAAAACAGACTCTGGAATAACCATTTTTGATTTGTGTTTTTTAATTCTCTTTGCTATTGGTTTTAATGATCTTCCCTCCTGAATCTCTTTAATGATAATATCTGAATCAACTACCACTGGCTGTCCTGTATTGTTCTTTGGCAATACAATGCATTAGTTTAGAGTATAAAAGCGATTTTGAAGCATTCGTATCATGTTACAATTTGTAACTGTAATTAATTTTTGATCAGAACTTTATTTATCATGTTACAATTTGTAACATCACGTTAAATATTGGCTTATTGACATTAAATTGTGTCGAAGGGGCCCCAGGATTTATCATTAGCAGAAAAGCTAGACAATGCAATTAAACAATTAGGCTCTTGGTACAGAATTAGCATCATTATAGTTTTAGTTGGTTTAGCTGCTTTATCTGGAATAATTTCAATGTCCCAATTTTATTTTCATGATGAAATTCGCAAGCATGGATATATCGATGAAATCTATGTTCAAGACAAAGACATTACAGTTCTTGCATTTATTCCATATACTTCGGATATTTTTCCTGCAGAAGGTATAGTTGCATTATATATTACTCAAGTTTGGTTGACGTATGGTAATGGGGTAGTTATAGCCTTACTATCATTTCTTTTTGTATGGGTAACATTTAGAGGAAAAGCACATACACAAGAGTTTGAATCAATAGAAAGACAATTCATTCGTCAGTCCTATCTAGTAAATTTTGAAACATCAGTACCAGAAGGCCAAACCAAAGTTGAAAAAATTCTAAATGAGGCTATTCATGTATTTCCAACCTTAAAAGAAATTCAGCGTAAAGCAAAACAAAAACAATCTAAAATTCCATATAAATTAGATCAAAAAATTAACGGCGATACAATAGATGGAATCGTTTCAACTAAGAAAGGTGATTTTATCGTAAAGTTTTATGATAGAACTGTAACTACTTCTGATATCAAAAACCTGGTTACCATGTTATCTAAATCCCGTGATAAAATATTTCGTGTGCTTTGTGTTGCAAAAGATTATGATGAAGAACTTCAATCAAACAAATTAATTGGAATTATGGATGAGTTACCAAAGTACTTTAAACTTGATTTAATATTTGAAGAAGAACACGGATATTCTATGTTGTGGATTGACTAGTCCCCTGTAGGGAAAAATTCTGTGGCTTGTAATCCCAAAACAAATTTAATGTCTGGATCAAAACTGATACATTTTCTGAATGCATTTTTTCCTTTGTCTGTTATTTTATATTCCAATTTGGCCTTTGGATTTTCACTGTCTCGTGTTTCTACAAATCCTTTTTCAATAAACCCATCAATAATTTTTTTTAACCTATCTCGATTAAGATCTGATCCTGGAGTCCCAGTTGTAATTTGCCTCAAATTTAACCATGTACCGATTTTAGTTAAATATCCTAGAACGCTAATGTTTGTATCTCCTGGTGTCTGATTGAATCTCTTTTCTACTGACAGCTAACTCCCCTTCGAATAAACTGATTTTTTGTTTACTATTTTAGATTGTCTATAACTATCAAAACATCAATATTTTAAAAATATCTAAATCTTTGATCGATAATGAGTGCAAGTACATTACGAAAAGCAAAAAAGCTAGTTGAAAGTGGTGGGATAATACAGATCGAAGATGAACTTTTTCAAATTAAATCATTAACAGATCCAAATAAATCGTATTTTGTTACCTCTGAAACCTGTGAATGTGCAGGATTCAAGAATTTTTACAAGTTTCATCATGGAAAGGGACTAAAAGCAAATTGTTCCCACCTTGAAGCAGTACGAATTTTCAAAAAAGAAAAGTAGCTAAATCCTAATTGTTCCAACATTCACTAGATATTCTATACTCGAAATAAAATCTACCTCTGGAATTTTATCATCTGCCCACCAACAAGCATTGTTTTTCACCCAATCTGGGACTTGATTTGAAGGCAAATTATTAGATGCTGTATTTTTTAAATGAATGATGTCTTCATGAATCAAATACTGGACAGCACTAACAAATTCAGAGTCATTAATTTTATCTTTACACCAATACCCTCCGATGTTTTTTATCCATGTTGGAACTATTTGTTCAGTTTCTTTGGCATTTGATTTACTTGAGAACTGAAAACTTGTTTGGGCTACCTTACTTGGTATTCCATATACCAATTTTGCCTGATAATTTCCATTTGTAGTCCATGTAGGCCCCTTTGCATTTATTGTTTGCAAATAATTTGAGTTTTCATCAAACTGTCCATAGGAAGTATCTACTAAATTATTACTTTGGTCGTAAACTAGTATCATATATTCTGTTTTCGCAAAATCTTCATGAACTTGACCTGAGACGGAAATCACATCCCCGTAAGAATATTTACTATCTTTAATAATTATGGGCGAATCGGTTTCTGGCTGTGCAACTTCCAAACTGCTATTGAAAAATTTTCCAGTCATCCACGGATGAATTTCACAAAAATAATAAAAAGCTAAAAAATCTGTATCTGGCATCACATGAGAAACAAATTTTCCAGGCGCTACCTCTCCAAGATTAAAAAATATTCCTGACTGTTCTGGATGTTCTGGTAGCCCACTTGTAATACTATGAGTAACACTGTCCTTATTCTCCCATACTATGGTATCTCCTACCTTAACTGGTAACTGACTAGGGGAAAATCCTGAAACAGTCCCTTTAACTGACGCACCACTAGGAATAGTTATTTTCCACTCATTTTGGGTATCATCTGCATATGCACTAAAGAAAAAAAATGGTGTAGCTAATAGTACAAAAACTGCTAATAAATGAATCATAACATATAGTGAAGCTAGACTAATTGCCATTTATTCCCATTTTTATTTTATAATTAAATTATATCCGATTTTGTCTGTTCATACTAGACAAATGCCGTAGCATGACTGCATTAATAAAAAAAGGAGTAATTTTAGGATTTATACACAAAAAAGTGATTTTTTGAATTCTTCAGTTTCTACCTGATAATCACAATCTTTACAAATCAACCAACTGCGTTCCTTTAGGATCTTTAGTGGTGCATCATATTTTGAAAAAAATACTCTGTTTCCCCCACATGTTGGGCATGTGACAAATAATTGTTCCATAAACTACCAGTACAAATTTTAGTTATAAGACGAACGTAGGACTGATAAGTCGTTCATCTCTTAATTTAACAAAGTCCGTTTTTGCCTTAAATTAGCTTTTACAGAAATAATGATAAATTCATTATTATGAAAAATGAATCTAATTAGTTACTTGGACTTTGGCTGACCTGAAAATATTTCTATATAGGACTAGTATCCCTATTAATTCAATTTGCTCTACAAACATTACCATGACTACATGTTCCAGCCATCCTTCCGACATGTCATTCATTACAGCATATGCTATAGAAAACATATAGTCAATTTTTCCTAATACTTCAAAATTTTGAAATTCTTTTTGAGCTATTAATTTAGGTCCTATTAACTCATAACTGGATAAATCATTAATATTGTAGCCTCCTTCTTTCATGATTGCTAAATAAAATATTTCTTTATCATTAACATACGTCTCATTGCCCCTATCGATAAACAAAATAGTTGCTCCAAAATAAATAAGGAAAAATACGGCAAAACCTATAAGATATTTACCTGTTTTTCCTCCTACAGTTTTTCTCATCTGTTTTTCAAATATTATCCCGAACCATCCCAGTTTCTTTTTCTTTATAAGCACAATTAAAAAAATTGCCAAGGAAGACATTATTCCTAAGCTACCTAACCAATGATCTGAAACATATGCTGAAAAAAATATTCTAATAGGAAAGAATAATCCAACTGTTACTCCTAAAACAATTATTTTTTCTCTTAAATCTTTATTCTCCATTTTCATTTACCCTATGCCCAGTTTTATTGTTTGAGAAAGGTGGTTAAATATGCAGATGCAATTATCGATACCTATCTGTCTACCTTCTTTACGATTTACCTGATTTTTTGATGATTTAGGCAAAGCGAGTTTTTAATTGCTTTAGATATCTGACACTTACTCGATATGCTCTAATTGCAGAGTATATCTCAAAGAGTTCTTTGTAGGTAGGATCTAACTTTTTTAGTTCCTCTCTTTTAATTCCAAATTCCTCTATGGTGTCCCAGATATTCTCAATAGGGACCCCCTGCTCATCTATTAGAATAGATGAGAGGTTTTTGATTATCCCGCAGCCCAAGTTTACCCTTGTTTCAAACATGATGTCAATACTCTCAGATTTCATATATCGAGCGCGGAAATTGCTTGAATTTACGAGTTCCAAATTGGTAATTTGAGTGCCTTCTTTTTCAAAAGAAAATAGCTAGAACTATGTGTGTTCGTAATTAACATACATAAGATAATAGGAAATTTTTTGGAAAATACTCATAGATTCATTTGCAGACCCCGGAGCCTAGCCATAATCATAAATTATTAGAAGATCTTTCAGAAATGACAATTAAGACCTACAAAGAGCTTGAATTAACAAAACAAGAACTAAATGAAAAGGAACTCCAACTAATGGATTTAGCTACCCTGGCAAATCAAAAAATAAATGACTCTGCAAGGGCAAATCGAGAATTAAAAGGTAAAGTAGAATTTTTACAAGAAATAACAAATAGCTTAAATGAAAAAAATCAATACTTGGAACGTATTAATTTGGAATTAGAAACTCAAAAAGCGCATTATAACCAACTATCAAAAAAACTCAAAAAAGATTTTGGCAGTGTGGTGGAAAGAGAAAAAAATCTTGAAATTCAACGTAACAAACTTCTCATGGAAGTAGAAACAAAAACACGTGATCTAATAAAAACAGAAAAAATGGCAAGTGTTGGACAACTATCTTCAAGGTTAGTCCATGATTTACGTAATCCCCTAAGTGTTGTAAAAAGCACTGTGGAAATTTTAAAACTTGGAGATAAAAATATGGATGAAAAGACTGCACAAAAATTTCAACGAATTGAAAGTGCACTAAAAAAGATATCATACCAAATAGAGGATGTTTTAGATTTTGTAAGACAATCAGAACTCCATTTAAAAAGACAATCTGTTGAGGAGATTTTAAAATCAACAATCGCTGGAATGGATATCCCAAAAGACGTTAAGATAAAACTAAATTCACAAAATATTGTAGTAAACTGTGATTCTAGAAAACTTGAGGCAGTTTTTACAAATATAATTACAAATGCATCTCAAGCCATGGACGGTAAAGGTGAACTTAAAATCAAAGTTGTAGAAGATGACGATGATGCTTTGATAAAGTTTGAAGATTCTGGTCCTGGCATGACAAAATCTGTAATGGAGAAGATTTTCGATCCATTATATACCACAAAAACAACTGGAACAGGACTTGGATTATCAATCTGTAAAAATATCATAGAACAGCATGGTGGTAGTATTGAGGTATCTAGTCCACCTACAGTATTTACCGTCAGATTGCCAAAAAACCTTCGTGGATATTACAAAGCTTCAGATTCTAATTCGGATACATAGTATTAGATATTTCTAAAAACCTTCCATATTGGAACAAAAAATTAGATGATATTTCCATATTGACTATAAGTGATTCTGAGTAATCTCTCTTATGAAGTCAACAGAACAGACAGTAACAACAGTTTTTGATTCAGAACCCCATTCACAAATGCATGAGTATAAACTTGAGCTTGAAAAAATATGTGACGAGCTTTTAAAATTTGGTCTAACTAGAAATCAAGCCAAGGTTTTCATATACTTAGGTAAATATGGTTCAAAGACATCCCCTGAAGTTTGTAAGGCTTTAAAATTACCACGGACTGAAACATATAATGTTTTAAATGATTTATTGAATATTGGAATAATTTCTTCTGAATTTCATCATCCAACCAAATACTCTGCATTACCAATGGATAAAGCAATCTTAACAATGGTAAATGATGCACAAGAAAATGTCAACAAGTTAGCAAAAAAAGAATTAGAGTTGGCACAATTATGGAATAAAGTTCCATCATTTGATTCTTGTTTAACTGATGGAAAATTAGAAAAATTTCAAATGCTTCAAGGAATTCCAAGAATTAACAACAAACTTAAAGAAATGATAAAGAATGCAAAAAATGAAATTAAAATTATATGTACTGAAAAGGATCTTTCAAGATTTTATTATTCCGATTTTCTTGATATGCTGGGAACTCTACCCATTGATGTAAAACTGATTTTATCCCCAACTCAAAAAATTCCCCGCTTTATTCAGATGCTTGATCGTTCTAAAATTCGCTTAATGCCAATAAAAGATGTAGATAATCAATGTTTTATTGTAAAGGATTCCGATGAGGTTCTGGTCTTTTTGAGAAATGCCGATCAAACTTCAAGAAATGCTTTTGCATTCTGGACAGATACCACTTCTTTGATTAGTTCAATGAAAAAACTATTTAATTATTCTTGGCAAAATTCTTTGCCTTTGGATTTTGAAAGATTTTTAGAACATAATTATAATTGAAATTCTGAATTATTGGTAAAGGATAATTTATCAATTATATATAAATAAGAATAGATATTCGTTTTATAAGTTGAATATGTCTAAAAGTAAAATCACCCTCATTTATCTAACCTTGGCGGTAATTGCCGTATCTTCCTTCAATTCTATATTTGCCCAAACTATGCAGGATATTTCATGTCGTAGCTGCATCACAATCTCTGATAGCAAAACTTTGGAAATCCATAAAACTCTCCAATTGCCAATACTTCTGTGGGCAGAGAATTTTGATTATACATATGATCACAAATCTCTAATTACTATTAATGGCCATTCTAGACTCAATAATCCAGAAACTCCAATAGTAATTGAAGTGACTGACCCAATTGGTAACCTAGTAACAGTACAGCAAATTATGGTTACGCCAAATTCTGATTTTAGCGTTAAATTTAATCCCGCTGGCCCTCTTTGGAAAAAGGATGGAATGTATATAATTAAAGCACAAGGTGGCCCACAGAGCACAGTTTTTAAAACAAAAATTGAGTTAACAGGTGGAATTTCTTCCGTTAAATGTACTGAAAGTGAATTAAGTGCTCAAGGATATTGTATTCCATATAGCATTACTGGAGCATCTGTTTCCAGTTCATCACTTAACCCAAAAGGTAAATCAATTGTTATAATGTTGAGTAACTCTGATGAAGGAACACTTCACATAACTCCTTCTCCTGATATCATTAAAGGTATATCCATGGTTCTAGTTGATGGTCAAGAATGGACAAATGTCTCTATAACTGGAAATGATGTTACTGTTTTATTTCCTGCTGGAACTGAAAAAATTGAAGTAATAGGTACTTTTGTGATTCCAGAATTTGGTTCTATTGCTGTGTTAATATTGATTGCAGCAATAATTTCGGGAATTGTATTTTCTCGAAAACGATTAATGTTTTCAAGTAAAATCTCAACTATAAATAATTAATTTCAAACAATTTACTTTATTCTAATAAATGAAAAGGTACTGGCAGTTTTGGATTTAGAAAAATTTCAAAACGATGTATATGAAATAACAGAACGACTTGGTAATAATCTTATTTATGACGATGTTCCAAAACTTAATTATGTCAGACAAAGATTAATTGATCTCTATAAAGAAAACCTTGTAAAAATTAATCAC
>Ga0075301_1000201_pt1 | contig 9580 bp, 7 predicted proteins | sample Browns_TuleA_D1_FD_120053 | JGI IMG/M metagenome (GOLD analysis project Ga0075301, IMG submission 120053) | Natural and restored wetland microbial communities from the San Francisco Bay, California, USA, that impact long-term carbon... | ecosystem: Environmental > Terrestrial > Soil > Wetlands ... | reverse complement strand
TTCGTCGCCCGGGAGCTCCTGGTCCGGACCGGGATCGAAGGGGTTGGGACCCAGATCGGTAAGGGCGCTGCTCGCCAAAGGAGCCATGTGCTAGGAGTTTACTCGGACTCGCCGGACGCAACCGAAGTCGCCAGGCCCAGTAGCTGGTTCACCTGGCACGCGCATCGGCTTCGTCCGGGAAGCCGGGTGCTCGACCTTGCCTGCGGAACCGGCCGTCATGCCCTGGCGGCGGCGGCGCTGGGGACGAAGGTGGTCGCGATCGATCGGGATCCGGGCCGGCTCGAGGTGGCCCAGCAGGAAGCGAAGTCCCGGGGTCTCGATGTCGAGTGGCGCGAGGTCGACCTTACGGCGGACTGGCCCACCCTGGGCGTGTTCGATGCGGTGCTGGTATTCCATTATCTGGATCGTTCCCGCATGGCCCGCATCCTCAATCTGGTTGCTCCCCGCGGGCTCCTCATGTACGAAACCTTCCTCGAGGGCCAGAAAGCGTTCGGTTGGGGGCCGACCAACGATGCCCACCTCCTCCGGTCCGGTGAATTGTTTCAGCTGGTCAAGCCGCTGTTGGTGATCCACGGGCGGGAAGTGGTTGAGCCGGTCGACAGCTCACGCTGGATCGCTCTGGCATCGGTGCTGGCCCAGCGGTTGTGACCCTCGATCTGTTTGCGGGACCTTCCCGGCGGCCGGTGGTCGTCGCCGGGTTCCGCACGCCGTTTGCCCGGAGCGGAACGACCTTTCGGGATGTCCCCGCGGTGGACCTGGCGCGCTTCGTCGCCCGGGAGCTCCTGGTCCGGACCGGGATCGAAGGGGCGGTGGTCGATGAAGTGATTTTCGGCCAGGTGGTCGCCTCGGTCCTCGCCCCGAACGTTGCCCGGGAAGTCTCCCTGCTGCCCCAGTTCCCCCGGACCGTCCCCGCCTGTACGGTGAATCGGGCCTGCGCCTCGGCGGGACAGGCGATCACCAACGCCCACGACCAGATCCGGATGGGGCACGCCGACGCGATCCTGGCCGGCGGGGTGGAATCCCTTTCGGATATTCCCATTCTGCACTCCCGGAAGATGAGCCGGGTTCTGGTGGGGGCAAGCCGGGCGAAGCGCTTGAGCGAGCGGGTTAGGCTCTTCGCCTCGATCCGCCCGCGCGACCTGGTCCCGGTAAGCCCGGCCATCGCGGAACCGTCCACCGGGCTCTCCATGGGTCAGTCGGCCGAGGCCATGGCCAAAGAGAACGGGATCTCGCGGGATGCCCAGGACCGGCTTGCCCTGATGAGCCACCAGCGGGCCGCGCAAGGCACCGATGACGGGCGCCTGACGGCGGAGATCGTGCCGTGGTTCGGGGGGCCGGAGATGGACGAGGTCGTGACCAGCGACAACGGAATCCGGCGGGACACGACCCTGGAGGCCCTGTCGGCGCTCAAGCCGGTCTTCGACCGCCGATACGGGTCGGTGACGGCCGGCAATTCCTCTCCCCTGACCGATGGCGCCGCCGCGGTGCTCCTGATCGAAGAATCCAAGGCGCGCTCGCTGGGATTCCGGCCCCTCACCTGCATCCGCAGTTACGCCGTGACCGCGGTCGATCCGGCCTGGCAGCTTCTGTCCGGACCGGCGTGGGCCGTGCCCCTGGCGCTCGACCGTGCCGGGATTCACTGGAACGATCTCGGACTGCTCGAGATCCATGAAGCGTTTGCGGCCCAGGTGCTCTCCAACGCCCAGGCCTGGTCCTCCAGGGCCTGGGCCGCGAGGGTGGGGCGCTCCGAGCCGCTCGGGGAGGTCGACTGGGACCGTACCAACGTGATGGGAGGCTCGATCGCCATCGGCCATCCGTTCGGAGCGACCGGAGCGCGCCTGGTCACCACGCTGAGTCATGAGATGGTGCGGCGTCAGGTCCAGTTCGGGTTGGTCTCGATCTGTGCGCAGGGCGGGATGGGATTCGCCATGGTGCTCGAAAATGTCAGCCGCTGATCCGACCCGGAGAGCGTTCGACCTCCAGACCGTGGATCACACCGCGGTGCTGACCCTCGATGTGCCCGGGGAGCCGGTGAACGTCCTCGGCACTTCGGTGATCGGCGAGCTCGAGTCGCTGTTGAATCGGTTGAAGGAAGATGCCGACGTCCGTGCCGTCGTCCTCATTTCAGGGAAGGCGGACAACTTCGTCGCCGGGGCGGATATCAACCAGTTCGTCAAGGTCCAATCCGCGGAGGAAGGGGCGGCGCTCGCCCGGACCGGTCAGGAAATGCTGGACCGCCTGGAGCGCTTCCCCAAACCCATCGTCACCGCGATCCACGGCAGCTGTGTCGGTCTCGGCTGCGAGCTGGCCCTGGCCACCAGCTACCGCATTGCGAGCGACTCGCCCAAGACCGTGATCGGATTGCCCGAGATCCAGCTCGGCATCATCCCCGCCGCCGGGGGGTGTCAGCGCCTTCCCCGGACCATCGGCGTCCGCGCCGCGCTCGACATCATTCTGGCCGGCCGGACCGAGCGGTCCGCGAAGGCGTTCAAGCTTGGCCTGGTCGACGAGCTGGTTCCCCCCAGCATTCTGCGCAGCACCGCGCTCGCCGCTGCGGATCGAATGGCCCGCCAGGGAGTTCCCATGCGCCGGCGCGGGGGCAGTCTCCTGCTGGAACGGAATCCGATCGGGCGCCAGGTGGTGTACGCCATGGCCCGGCGACAGGTGCTCAAGAAGACCGGGGGCAATTACCCGGCCCCGTTGGCCGCGCTGGATGCGGTCCGCGCGGGGCTGGAGCTCGGCCGGAATGCAGGCTTCCGGCGCGAGGCGGAACACTTCGGCCTCCTCGCCGTGGGCGAGGTGTCGCGCAACCTGGTTCAGATCTTTTTCGGCACCAACGCGCTCAAGAAGGACGATGGGGTTCCGGCGGGCTCCGCGAAGCCGCGGGAGATTCGACGCCTCGGCGTGGTGGGGTCCGGATTCATGGGATCCGGCATTGCCGGAACGGCGGTCTCGCAAGCGGGTATTCAGGCGCGGCTCAAGGACGCCGATCTGCAGCGGGTAGGGCGGGGGATTCATGCCGCTCTTGGGATCCTCAAGGGGCAGCTCGAGCGGCGGCGAATCACCCGGCAGGAATTTCAGCGTAAGGCCGCCCTGGTGAGCGGCACGGCCGACTGGACCGGATTCGGCGCCACCGATCTTCTGATCGAGGCGGTCTTCGAAGACCTCGAGGTGAAACGGCGGGTCTTTGCCGAGGCGGAGGCGGTGGTTCCCGCGGGAACCGTCCTGGCCAGTAACACCTCGACCATTCCGATCGCGAAGATTGCCCAGGGTGCCCGGGCCCCGGAACGCATCCTGGGGATGCACTTCTTCTCCCCGGTGGACCGGATGCCGTTGCTCGAGGTGATCCCGTCGGCGGCCACCAGCCCCGACGCGGTCGCGACCGCGGTGCGTTTCGGGCGACGAATGGGAAAAACGGTGATCGTGGTGGCGGACTCGCCGGGCTTCTGGGTCAACCGGATCCTGTTCCCCTATCTCAACGAGGCGGGTCATCTGCTCGCCGAGGGTGTCCCGATCGAGGTCATTGATCGGGCGATGGTTCGCTTCGGGTTCCCGGTGGGTCCGATCACCCTGCTCGACGAAGTCGGGATGGACGTCGGCCTCAAGGCGAGCGAGGTCATGCACGCGGCTTTCGGGGATCGCATGCAGCCCGGCCCGGGGGTCGCCAGGATGGTGGAAGCGGGACGGCTGGGGAGAAAATCGGGACAGGGCTTCTATCTCTACCGGGGCGGGCACAAGACCGACCCCGACGCCGCCGCTTATCGCCTGCTCGGCGTCAAGCCGCTCGCCGGGTTCGACCCCGGGGTCATCCAGCAGCGTCTCTCCCTGATGCTGCTCAACGAAGCTGCGCTCGCGCTATCGGAGAATGTGGTCCGGTCTCCCCGGGACGGAGATCTCGGGGCGGTATTCGGCATCGGTTTCCCACCCTTCCGCGGCGGGCCGCTTCGCCACATCGACGCCCTTGGCCCCGGGTACGTGGTGCAGGCGCTGGAAGCCATGGTGCTGGCGCACGGACCTCGATTCACTCCCGCTCCTGTCCTGGTCGACATGGCCCGGACCGATTCGCGTTATTACCGCTGAATGCCGGACGCCGAGTTCACGCTGGGAGGGTATCTCGCCAAACACGAGCGAGCCCCGGCCTTTGGCGGCAGCGACGGGGAGGCCTACTCGGTCGCGGTGTGGATCGACGACGATCCCGATGGGAAGGGGCGTTTCGGGGCATCGTTGCTCTTCGTGCGGTGGAACACCGCGGGAGACCGGCCCCTCGGCACCGTGGAGACCCCGCCGCTTGCCTGGGGACACTCCCGGGAGGAGGCCGATGAGCGCATCAAGGCCTTGTCGCTCTTCGATGTGAAGGACGCGCTCGACGCCGCCATCGCCGCGCGACCGGTCGACTGGTGATTCCTTCGGAAGGGCGGGTGCTGGCCCGGGAAGGCGGCCAATTCCGGGTCGCGGTGGCCGGCGGCGAGGTGACCGCGATTCTGCGCGGAAAGGCCCGCCGCGACGCCCACGATCGGGTGGTGGTGGGCGACCTGGTGACCCTGGATGAGGGCGACCGCCAGGGGATCTACGGGATCAGCGGCGTGCTGCCGCGGCGCAACCTGCTCGAACGGCGGACCCCGATGGGCCGGGGAAACCGTCCGGTGGCGGCGAACCTGGACCGGGTCTACGTGGTGACCGCGGCGGCCAATCCCGCCCCGATTCCGCAGCTCATCGATCGACTCCTCGCGATCGCCGAGGCCAACGACCTGCCCGCCGCGCTCGTGGTGAACAAGATCGACCTCGATCCGGCCGGCGAGCTGGTGACGCAATACCGGGCCGCGGGTTATGAAGTCTATCCGCTGAGCGTCCGATCCGGCCTGGGCGTCGAGACATTCTTCCACGCGCTCCGGGGGCGGGAGTCCCTGCTGACCGGCGCCTCGGGGGTCGGGAAATCGAGTCTGCTGAACCGGCTCCAGCCCGGGCTCGCCCTCCGTACCGCCGCCATCAGCGAGAAAGTGGGCCGGGGAAAGCAGACCACGGTGGCCGCCGTCATGGTCCCGCTCGAGTCCGGGGGCTGGCTGGTGGACACGCCCGGGTTCAGCGAAGTCGGCTTGTGGGATATTGCTCCGCGCGAGCTGGCCAGCTGCTTCCCGGAGATGAGGAGTCCACTCGAACGCTGCAAGTTTCCCGACTGCTCTCACCGCACCGAGCCCGGCTGCGCGGTCCGGGAGGAAGTCGCGACTGGGGTCATCCACGCCGAGCGGTATGCCAGTTATCTGGTCCTGCTGGAAGAGCTCCTGACCGCGCCGAAAGACTGGGAGTGAGCGGCGCCGCTCACCCTGACTTCCGGGTCCAGCGGGTGGCGTCGCGGGTTTCGACCTTGGTCATCATCCGGTCGAACGCCTGCTGGAGGTCGATCCCTTCGCGGTTCGCGATGCAGATCAGCACGAAGAGTATGTCGGCGATCTCCATGCCGAGATCTCCGGGAGGCTCTCCCGGTTTCTTGGTCTTCTCGCCGAAGGAGTGATTGATCTCGCGGGCGAGCTCCCCCACTTCTTCGGCGAGCCGGGCGAGATTGGTCATCGGATGGAAGTAGCCTTGTTCGAACTGGGCGATCCAGCGATCGACCCGCTGCTGGGATTCGGCGAGGCTCATTGAAAAATGATATCTTCCAGCCTTCCCTTCCTCCAGCCCATGCGCTCTCGCGACCGGATCCTCGCCAACCTGGAAAACATCTACCGGGAGTCCTTCGATCGGGCGAAAGAGGCCACCGATGAGAAACGGATGGCGGACCTCGATAACGCCTACATGCGCGACCAGCTGATGCTGGAGATTCTGCTCGACATCCGGGACTTGTTCGCCGTGGCCCCCGCTGCCTCGGCCAAGGGGACCACCGCCCTCGAAAAACTCGAAGCGCTTCGCCGGCTGGCGAAGTTCAAGCCATGAGAGCGCGGCTCGCCGGCCTCCTGCTGCTCACCGCCTGTGGCGGCGGCGGCAACCCGGCAGATACGGTGGTTTTCGGCCGGATCTGGACCGGTGATTCGGCCTCCCCCTGGGCCCAGGCCCTGGCGATCCGGGGCGACACCATCGTGGCGGTGGGAGACAGTGCGGAGATCTCCCGGCTGGTCGGGTCGGGGACCTCGGTGATTGCGCCTCCCGGCGGATTCGTCGCCCCCGGCTTCGTGGACGATCACGTGCACCTCCGCTGGGGCGGGTTCCAGCTCGCCAGCGTCGACCTGCGGGACGCCACCAGCCCCGAGGAACTCGTCCGCCGGATCGGCGCATTCGCCGCCACGCTCCAGCCGGGAGAGTGGATCACCGGGGGCGACTGGGACCACGAAAAGTGGCCCGGAACGCCGCTTCCAGACCGGAGCTGGATCGATTCGGTCACTCCCCGGAATCCGGTATTCGTGCAGCGGCTCGACGGCCACATGGCGCTGGCCAACTCGCTCGCCTTGGCCGCCGCGAAGCTCGAGCGGAGCATGGGGGCCATCCCCGGCGGGGCCATCATGCGCCGCCCTGACGGAGAGCTCACCGGGGTCTTCAAGGACGAGGCGATGAACCCGGTGAATGCCGCCATCCCGGAGCCTTCGCCGTCGCAGCTCGATTCGGCGCTGGCCCGGGCGATGCGCCATGCCGCGTCGCTCGGCGTCGTGGGGGTGTCGAGCGTCAGTACCGACTGGGCCGACATCGCGGCGCTCGAGCGGGCCCGGCAACGCGGCACCCTCACCCTGCGCACCTCGAACTACATCGCGCTGGCCAACTGGCGGCAGATGGCGGACTCCCTGAAAGCGCACGGGCCGGGGGACGAGTGGATCCGGGTGGCCGGGGTGAAGGGGTTCGTGGACGGCTCGCTCGGCTCGACCACGGCGCTCATGTTCAATCCCTACCGGGATGCTCCTAACACGCGCGGTCTTTTCGTCACCCCGGAAGATTCCCTCCGGGTCTGGATCGGGGCGGCCGACTCCGCCGGAGTGCAGGTCGCGGTTCACGCGATCGGCGATCGAGCCAATGCGCTGCTGCTCGGGATCTTCGACAGTGTGGCCAGGGCCCACGGGCCAAGGGATCGCCGCTTCCGGATCGAGCACGCCCAGCACCTCCGCCAGGGGGACATCCCCCGCTTTGCCGCCCTGGGGGTGATCCCCTCGATGCAACCCTACCATGCCGCGGACGACGGGCGCTGGGCCTGGAAACGGATCGGGCCCGATCTCATCAAGGGGACCTACGCCTTTCGGACCCTGCTCGACACCGGGGCCCGGCTCACCTTCGGATCCGACTGGACCGTCGCGCCCCTCGATCCCCGGGTGGGAATTCAGGCCGCCGTCACCCGGCAGACCCTCGACGGAAAGAATCCGGAAGGATGGGTGCCGGAGCAGAAGATCACGGTCGAGGAAGCCCTCCGCTGCTACACGGTCAACAACGCCTATGCCATGTTCGCCGAGGACCGGCGCGGGATGCTCCAGCCGGGGTACCTTGCGGACCTCGTGGTGCTGGACCGCGATCTTACCCGGATCCCGCCGACCTCCATCGAGCAGACCAAGGTGGTGGCGACGCTGGTCGGCGGCAGGGTAGTTTTCCGGCGATGAGTCGGTCGGCCCTCCTCTAACCCAGCGCCCATGGCCACTCGCCCAGCCCAGTCCCGGGTCCCGAGCACGCGCCTCGAAAAGAGCGACCTGCTCGAGATGTACCGGCTGATGCTGTTGTCCCGCCGGATCGACGACAAGGAAATCCAGCTCAAGCGCCAGAACCGGATCTTCTTCCAGATATCGGGCGCGGGTCACGAGGCGGTCCTGGTCGCGGCGGCCCGGCTGATGCGCCCCGGCTCCGACTGGTTCTATCTCTACTATCGCGACCGCGCACTGTGCCTCGGGCTTGGGATGACCCCGACCGAGCAGCTCCTCTCCGCGGTCGGGGCGGCCGACGATCCGAATTCGGGCGGTCGCCAGATGCCGTCGCACTGGGGACACCGGGACCTCAACATCGTGTCGGCATCCAGCCCGACCGGGACCCAGTTTCTCCAGGCGGCCGGAGCGGCAGAGGCGTGGCTTCGCTATCAGCAGATCGAAGGGATCGCGGACCGGGCCGTCCGCTCCGAGGACGACGAGCTGATCCTGGTGACCGGCGGCGAGGGCCAGACCAGCGAGGGGGAGTTTTGGGAGTCGCTCAATACCGCCTGCAATCTCAAGCTGCCACTGCTCTACCTCATCGAAGACAACGGCTATGCCATTTCGGTCCCGGCCGAGGTCGGCATCGCGGGAGGCTCGATTTCGAAGCTGGTCACCGGGTTCCCCAATCTCTTCACCCAGGAAGTTGATGGCTGCGATCCGCTGGTGTGCTACGACGTCCTGAGCAAGGCGGTCGACTACGTGCGGAGCCGCAAGGGCCCCGCGTTCGTGCATGCCCACGTCATCCGGCCCTACAGTCATTCCCTCTCGGATGACGAGATTCTGTACCGTCCACCGTCCGAACGGGCCGAGGATGCCGCTCGCGATCCGGTGGTGACCTTCCCCCGGACCCTGCTCGAACGTGGGGTCGCCACCGAGGCCGAGCTCGACCGGATCCGGTCCGAAGTGGAAGAAGAAGTCGACGTCGCCACCCAGACCGCGCTGGCGTCCCCGCAGCCGCCGGCCGAATCCATCCACCGCTTCGTCTATTCGCCCGACGTCGATCCCGCCTCGGAACAGTTCGACACCGAGGACGATCCCCACTTCAGCGGCGAGCCGACCACCATGGTCGATCTCCTCAACATCTGCCTCAAGGAGGAGATGGCGCGGGATCCCCGTATCCTGGTGTTCGGCGAAGACGTTGCGGACGTGAGCCGGGAGAAGTACCTGGGCGAGGTGAAGGGAAAGGGCGGTGTCTTCCGGGTCACCTGGGGTCTTCAAAAGCAGTTCGGCGCGGCCCGGGTGTACAACTCACCGCTGGCCGAAGCCAACATCATCGGCCGGGCGGTCGGGCTCGCGACCCGCGGCCTCAAGCCGGTGGTGGAGATCCAGTTCTTCGACTATATCTGGCCCGCCTACATGCAGCTCCGCAACGAGCTGGCCATTCTGCGCTGGCGCTCCAACAATGCTTTCGCCGCGCCGGTGGTGGTGCGGGTGACCTACGGAGGGTACCTCAAGGGAGGCGCCCCGTATCACTCCCAGACCGGCGCCGTCGTGTTCACCTCGATCCCGGGTCTACGGGTCGTCTGTCCCGCCACCGCGCTGGATGCCAACGGCCTGCTCCGGACCGCAATCCGGTGCGAGGATCCGGTGCTCTTCCTCGAGCACAAGCATTTGTACCGGCAGACCTACAACAAGGCGCCGAATCCGGGCCCCAACTTCATGATCCCGTTCGGGAAGGCCCGGGTAGTGCGGGAAGGCTCGGCGCTGACGGTGGTGACCTACGGCGCTCTGGTACAGCGGGCCCTGGTCGCGGCCAAGGAGCTTGAAGAGCAGGCTGGTGCGGAAGTCGAGATCATCGATCTTCGAAGTCTTTCCCCGGTCGACTGGGATGCCATCGCCCGCTCGGTCCAGAAGACCAACCGGGTGATCGTGGCCTACGAAGATTCGCTGAGCTGGGGATATGGCGCCGAGCTGTCCGCCCGAATCGCTGA
>Ga0075301_1000200_pt1 | contig 9580 bp, 8 predicted proteins | sample Browns_TuleA_D1_FD_120053 | JGI IMG/M metagenome (GOLD analysis project Ga0075301, IMG submission 120053) | Natural and restored wetland microbial communities from the San Francisco Bay, California, USA, that impact long-term carbon... | ecosystem: Environmental > Terrestrial > Soil > Wetlands ... | reverse complement strand
CGTGCGCCGGCAATGCCGGTGAAGGTGGAAATGGTCCGGACCGGGACCATCAGCGAGGAAATCAGCGCAGTCGGCACGCTGCTCGCCAACGAATCGGTAATGATCCGGCCCGACCGCGATGGGCGCATCGCCAGGATCCACTTCACGGAAGGCCAGCTCGTGCGCAAGGGCGAGAAGCTGGTGTCGCTCGACACCTCCGAGATCGAAGCGCAGCTTGCCGCCGCAAGCTCGGAGGCGAGTCTCAACCGCAGCCGCCTGAAACGCGCCGAGGAATTGCACGAAAAGAAATTCATCAGCGCCCAGGCGCTCGATGACGCGCGCGAAGCATTGAACCAGTCCACGGCGCGGCTGGCCGAGGTCAGGGCGCGTCTCGAGAAGTCCACGGTGGTTGCGCCGTTCGAGGGGGTCGCGGGCCTGCGCCAGGTGAGTCCCGGCGCCTACGCGAAAGCCGGGCAGGACGTGGCCCGGCTGGAAGGCATCGGCACGCTCAAGCTCGACTTTCGGGTGCCGGAAATCTATCTCGGCAAGATACGCCCGCGCCAGGAGGTGCAGGTGCGGCTGGATGCTTTCGGTGCCGAGAAGTTTCGCGGTGAGATCTACGCGATCGAGCCCTCGGTGGACGAGCAGACGCGCACCGTGTTGCTGCGCGCGCATGTGCCCAATCCCGGCGTGAGACTGAAGCCCGGCATGTTTGCGCGGGTGGTCCTGGTGCTCGAGACCCGCGAGAACGCGCTGATCGTGCCCGAGCAGGCCCTGGTGCCGCAGGGCAGGGACCGCTTCGTCTTTCGCCTGGCCGACGGCAAGGCCCGGATGGCGAAAATCGAGCTCGGCCTGCGCCGGCCCGGGGAGGTGGAGATCCGGGACGGACTGAAAGCCGGCGACACCATCATCGTCGATGGCCAGTTGCGGCTGCGCGACGGGACCCCAGTTACTGTTTTGACGGAGAAGCCGCCGTCAAAACAGCAATGATGAATGCGGAATGATGAATGATGGGTAAGGGCCGTGGTCCGGATCTTGCCAATCGGACAAAGCGATTCGGGCCAATTCGATCGCGGACTTCATTAGCAAGGTAGAGGGATCTTCTCAGGAATCATTAGGGATATCAGCTAGGCCGTGTTTCTTCCGGAAATATCGATCCGCCGCCCCGTCCTCGCCTCGGTGATGAGTCTTCTCATCATCCTGATCGGCGTCATCTCGTTTCTGCGGCTCACGGTGCGAGAGTACCCGCGGATCGATACGCCGGTGGTATCGGTGCGCACCGTGTACAAGGGCGCGAGCCCGCAGGTCATCGAATCGCAGGTCACCCAGCCCCTCGAAGACAGCATCTCCGGCATCGAGGGCGTGAAGAGCATCAAGTCGGTGAGCCGCGAGGAAGTCTCGCAGATCACCGTCGAATTCGTGCCCGAGCGCAATACCGACGCCGCCGCCAACGACGTGCGCGACCGGGTCTCCCGGGTGCGCGCTTTGCTGCCCGACGCGGTGGACGAACCGACGATCGCCAAGGTGGAAGCCGACGCCCAGGCCATCATCTGGCTGCGGCTCAATTCCGACCGCCATGGCGCGCTCGAGATCTCCGACTATGCCGACCGCTTCGTCGTGGACCGCCTGAAGACGCTGTCGGGCGTCGCGTCGGTCATCATTGGCGGCGAACGGCGCTACGCGATGCGCATCTGGCTCGATCGCGAGCGCCTGGCGGCGTACGGACTCACGCCCCAGGACGTGGAGGATGCATTGCGACGGCAAAACATCGAGGTGCCGTCAGGGCGCATCGAGAGCCGCAACCGCGAGTTCACCGTGCTGTCCGAGACCGACCTGCGCACGCCGGAACAATTCAACCGGCTGATCGTGCGCGAGGTGAACGGCTACCCGGTGCGCCTGCGCGACGTGGGCCGCGCCGAACTGGGTCCGGCGGACGAGCGCAATATCGTGCGCGTCAACGGCAACCCGGCGGTGGGAATGGGCATCGTCAAGCAGTCCACCGCCAATACCCTGTCGGTGGCGCGCGCGGTGAAGGCCGAGGTACCGAAGATCCGCGCGGCGCTGCCCGCGGGAATGGACCTCGGGATCGCTTTTGACTCTTCGGTCTTCATCGAAAAGTCGATCGAGGCCGTGTACGAGGTGATGCTGGAGGCCCTGCTGCTGGTCGTCCTGGTGATTTATTTCTTCCTGCGCTCGCTGCGCGCGACGCTGATTCCCTTCGTCACCATTCCGGTGTCCCTAATCGGCGCGTTCTTCCTGATCTGGATCATGGGATTCTCGATCAACGTTCTGACGCTTCTCGGCATCGTGCTCGCGATCGGCCTGGTGGTGGACGACGCGATCGTGGTTCTGGAGAACATCCACCGCCACATCGAGGCGGGCATGCAGCCGATGAAGGCCGCCATCACCGGGAGCCGGGAGATCGCCTTCGCGGTCGTCGCCATGACGATCACCCTGGCCGCGGTGTTTGCGCCGCTCGCTTTCTCCACCGGCAACACCGGGCGCCTGTTCATGGAATTCGCGCTCACCGTCGCCTCCGCCGTCGTCGTGTCCGGATTCGTCGCACTGACGCTGACCCCCATGATGTGCTCGCGGCTGCTGCGCCGGGAAGCGACGCACGGCCAGGTCTACAACTCGCTCGAGCGATTCTTCGTCGGGCTCGCGGACGGATACCGCAGGCTGCTGGCGGCCTGCCTCAACCGCCGGCTGGTGGTGGTGGGCGTATTTGCAGCTGCGTCGGCCATCGGCGCGACGCTGTTTGCCACGCTCAAGTCCGAGCTGTCGCCGCTGGAGGACCGCGGTTTCTTTCTCGGCATCATGGTCGCCCCCGAGGGCGCGACCATGGACTACACCGACGGTTACGCGAAGGTCTGGGAGGAGATATACAAGGACGTGCCGGAGATCGTCAATTACTTCGTGGTCGTGGCCCCGGGACTCGAGCGCCCGAACCCGGTCAATTTCGGGATTTCCTTCGTGCGGATGAAGGACTGGGGAGAGCGCAAACGGAGTTCCCAGGCGATCGCGGCTTCCGTCGCGCCCAAGATGTTCTCGATGATGCCGGGGGTGCTGGCGTTTCCAATCAGTCCGCCGTCGCTCGGGCAGAATTTTCGCAACCCGGCGATCCAGTTCGTGGTGCAGGGGCGGTCCTACGACCAGCTCGATCGCGTCGTGAACGGGATTATGACGCGCGCGCGCGCGTATCCCGGACTCGCGAACCTGGACTCCGACCTGAAGCTGAACAAGCCGCAATTGTCGGTGGACATCAACCGCGAGAAGGCGGCGGCGGTGGGCGTGCAGGTGGACGCGATCGGCCGCACGCTGGAGACGCTGCTGGGCGGGCGGCAGGTCACCCGCTTCAAGCGCGAGGGCAAGCAGTACGACGTCATCGTGAAGCTCGAGGACAAGGACCGGCGCCAGCCGACCGACCTTACTTCCATCTACGTTCGCGGCAACAACGGGCAATTGCTGCAACTCGCGAATCTCGTGACGATGACGGAGACCGTCGCGCCCAAGGAACTCAATCATTTCGACCGGCTGCGCGCGGCGACCATTTCCGGCAACGTGGCGCCCGGCTATACGCTGTCCGAGGCGCTGACTTTCCTGGAGAAGACGGCGAAGGAGGTGCTGACGGCCGAGTACCAGACCGCGCTCGACGGGCAGTCGCGCGAGTTCCGGGAATCGGGACAGCAGCTCTACTTCGTGTTTTTTCTCGCGCTCGCCTTCATCTACCTCGTGCTCTCGGCGCAGTTCGAGAGCTTCCGCGGGCCGCTGGTCATCATGTTGACCGTGCCGCTCGCGATCACCGGCGCGCTGGTCGCGATGAAGCTCGCTGGCGTTACTTTGAACGTCTACAGCCAGATCGGGCTGGTGATGCTGATCGGGTTGATCACCAAGAACGGCATCCTGATCGTCGAATTTACCAACCAGCTGCGCGATCGCGGGATGTCCAGGGTTGACGCGCTGGTCGAGGCTTCCTGCCTGAGGCTGCGCCCGATACTGATGACGAGCGCGGCGACCGTGCTCGGCGCGATGCCGCTCGCCATTGCCGCGGGAGCGGGGTCGGAGTCCCGGTCGGCCATCGGCTGGGTCATCGTGGGCGGGATGTCGCTCGGCACGCTGTTCACGCTCTTCATCATTCCGGTCGCCTATACGTTCATCGTCGGTGAGCGTCACCTCGCGGCCGGCGAGGAGGGCGGCGGCAGCGTGGTCCATACGCCGGCCGGCAAAGCGTAGTCGCCCTGAGCCGTTCCGACAGGACCCGGCCAGTGCCTGGCAGAAGTCAGAAGGCAGAAGGCGGAAGGCAGATTAACAGGGCCCGGCCGCGGCCCAGCTTGGCGGGTTGATTCCCGCCGCCACGGCCCCATCTTCAGCGGATGCTGGACGAAGCCAACCAATCGTCCAATCCCGCGAGCGGTTCAGGGTCTTTGTCCGATGAAGCCCTGTTCGACGCGTACTCGCGTGCCGTCACCGGTGTCGCCGAGTTGGTGGGCCCCGCCGTGGTGCGCATCGACGTCGGTCGCCGCCGGCGCGGCCGCGAAGCGGCAGGCAGGGCGGGCGCGCACGAGGCCGGGGGCAGCGGCTCCGGGTTCCTGTTCACGCCCGACGGGCTGATCGCGACCAACAGCCACGTCGTGTCCGGCGCCACCGAGATCGGCGTCACGCTTAACGACGGGCAATCATTGCAGGCCGACCTGATCGGCGACGATCCCGATACCGATCTTGCGGTGGTACGCGTCGACGGACACAAGCTGCCTTCGGTCCCGCTCGGCGAGTCGCGCAAGCTTCGCGTGGGACAGCTTGCCATCGCGATCGGCAATCCCTACGGGTTCCAGAGCACCGTCACCGCCGGCGTCGTGTCGGCGCTCGGGCGCTCACTGCGGTCGCAGAATGGACGTTTGATGGACGACGTGATTCAGACCGATGCCGCACTGAATCCCGGAAACTCGGGCGGGCCGCTCGTATCGTCGAGAGGCGAGGTGATCGGCGTCAACACCGCCATCATCCTGCCGGCGCAGGGCATCTGCTTTGCCACCGCGATCGACACGGCGAAGGTAACGATCGCGCAGCTGCTCCGGCACGGACGAGTGCGGCGAGCGCGGCTCGGCATCGCCGGGCAGAACTTGGTGCTGCCGCGGCGCATGGTGCGCCACCACGGGCTCGAGCGCGACGGCGCGGTGCAGGCAGCTTCCGTCGAGCGCGGTGGGCCGGCCGGCCGCGCCGGACTCGAGCAGGGCGACATCATCATCGAGTTCGCCGGCGCGCCGGTCGCCGGATTCGACGACCTGCACCGCCTGTTGACCGAGGAGAAACTCGGCGCGCGTGCGCCGGTCACGGTGCTGCGCCGCGGCCGGCGGATCATGCTCGAGGTCGAGCCGGAAGAGTCGCGATAGCCGCATTCGTATTTAACTATTTGAATTATTGGTATTATCCAATTGGAAATGCTAAGGAGACCCCGATGCTGAAAGTGCGGAAAGCGGAAGAGCGCGGCCACGCCAATCACGGCTGGCTCGATACCTGGCACACGTTTTCGTTTGCGGACTACCAGGATCCGCGCGAAATGGGTTTTGGCCCCCTGCGGGTGATCAATGACGACAAGGTGCAGCCGGGGCAGGGCTTCGGCATGCACGGTCACCGCGACATGGAGATCATCACTTACGTCCTCGACGGCGCGCTCGAGCACAAGGACAGCATGGGCAACGGTTCGATCATCCGGCCGGGCAACGTGCAGCGCATGAGCGCTGGCACGGGCGTGCGCCACAGCGAGTTCAATCCTTCGCGCGACGAGGGGGTGCACCTGCTGCAGATCTGGATCGAGCCGAACTTCACCGGCGTGAAGCCGGGCTACGAGGAGAAGCAGTTCGGTGCCGCGGACAAGAAGGGGCAGTTGCGCCTGATTGCCTCGCCGGACGGGCGCGCGGGCTCGGTCACGATCCACCAGGACGCGTACGTCTATGCCTCGATGCTGGACGGCAAGGACGCCGTCGCCCACCGCCTCGCGCCGGAGCGCCGCGTTTACGTTCACGTCGCCCGCGGCGCGCTCACGGTGAACGGCACGGCGCTGAAAGGCGGCGACGGCGTCAGGATCGAGAACGAGGCAGCAATCGAGCTGAAGGACGCGCGCGAGGCGGAAGTGCTACTCTTCGATTTGCCGTAACGGCAAGCTTCCCGTCACTCGTCACCCGTCACTCCTCACTGACAACCGGCATGGGCCATCTCGAAAACGGCGCCTGGCGCGAGGGCCGCGACGGGCGCACGGTAAACGGCGAGTTCGTGCGCCGCGACAGCCAGTTTCGCGACCGCGTCACCGCCGACGGGTCGAGCGGTTTCCCGGCCGAGGCGGGCCGCTATCACCTCTACGTTTCCACCGCTTGCCCGTGGGCGCACCGCACGCTTATTTTTCGCGCCCTTAAGGGGCTCGAGAACGCGATCCCGGTCTCGATCGTGGATCCCGTCATCGTGGACCAGGGCTGGCCGTTTGGCACCGGGCCGGGCTGCGTGCCGGATACGGTGAACGGGTTCCATCACATGCACCAGGTCTACACGAAGGCCCGGCCGGACTATACCGGCCGCGTATCGGTGCCGGTGCTGTGGGACAAGGTGAAGGGCACGATCGTCAACAACGAGTCCTCGGAAATCATTCGCATGCTGAACAGCGAATTCGACGCCTTTACCAGGTCGCGCGAGGATTACTATCCGGCTCCGTTGCGTGGCGAGATCGATGCCGTCAACAAACTGGTCTACGAGAACATCAACAACGGCGTCTACCGCACCGGGTTCGCGACGACGCAGGAAGCCTACGAGCGCGCGTTCGACGCGCTGTTTGCAGCGCTCGAGCGCATGGAGACGCGCCTCGGCACCTCGCGCTACCTCGTCGGAGACCGGATCACGGAAGCCGACTGGCGGCTGTTCGCGACGCTGGTGCGCTTTGACGCGGTGTACCACGGGCACTTCAAGTGCAACCTGCGCCGCATCGAGGACTATTCCAACCTGTCGAACTACACGCGCGAGCTCTACCAGGTGCCCGGGATCGCCGCGACGGTGGACATGGACCACATCAAGCGGCACTACTACGCGAGCCACCGCCACATCAATCCGACGGGCATCGTGCCGAAAGGGCCGGCGCTCGACTTCTCCGCGCCGCACGACCGCGCGCGCAAGTTCGCGCGTGCAACTGCGTGAAAGTCATTAGCCACAGAGAACACAGAGAGCACAGAGAAAATCAGGAATGGACCAAATTCACGAGATTACCGGTTTTCGCTGACATGAAACGCCAGCCCGCGATCTTCGTCTCCCACGGTTCGCCCACGCTGCCGCTCGAGAAGAGCCCGGCTGTCGATTTTCTGCGTGGACTCGGCGACGCTCTCGGCCGCCCGGAATCAATCCTGGTCGTCTCGGCGCACTGGGACACGGAATATCCGGCGGTGAGCGCGGCGGCGCGGCCGGAGACGATCTACGACTTTTACGGTTTTCCGCCAGAACTCTACCGTTTGCGCTATCCCGCGCCGGGGGCGCCGCAGCTCGCCGGGCGCGTCGCGGGCCTGCTGGAAGCCGGGGGAATGCACGTGGAGATCGATCCTTCGCGTGGCCTCGATCACGGCGCCTGGACGCCGCTCTACCACATGTACCCCAAGGCGGACATTCCGGTCACGCAGCTGTCGATCCAGTGGCGCGAAGGGCCCGGGCACCACGTCGCCCTGGGCGAGGCGCTGCGCCCGTTGCGCGACGAGGGCGTGCTCATATTCACTTCGGGCGGCGCCACGCACAACTTGCGCGAACTGAGCCATCAACGGGGCAATCCCGTCCCGCAGCAGTGGACCGTCGAGTTCAACGAGTGGCTGGCGGACGCACTTGCCGCGCGCCGGATGGATGAGCTGATCGATTACCGCCAGCGCGCGCCGCACGCCGTGCGAAACCACCCGACCGACGAGCACCTGATCCCGTTGTTCGTCGCGTTGGGCGCCGGCGACGCGGGCGGTGCGACGCAACGACTGCATTCAAGCATTGCGTCCGGCGTGATCAGCATGGACGCCTACCGGTTTGACTAGCATGAAGTGATGAGTGATGAGAAAAAAGCTTTGCCGGCAGGCGTAGTCGTAATCATCCCAATTACCCCTTACCCATTACCCGAGTTCGACAATGGATGAGATGACTGGATTGCTGGCGCAGCACGGCCTCGTGCTCGTGTTCGCCAACGTGCTGTTGACGCAGACGGGGGTGCCGCTGCCCGCCGTGCCGCTTCTGATTGTCGCGGGCGCATTCGTCGCGCAAGGACAAATCGCGCTGTTTCCGCTCATCCTGGTATCGGTGGCCGCTTCGCTGATCGGCGACGCGCTTTGGTACGTGGCCGGCCGGCTGTACGGCTATCGCATCCTGCGCACGCTGTGCCGCGTCTCCATCGAGCCCGATTCCTGCGTCAAGCAGACCGAGACCGTGTTCGAGCGCTGGGGCGCGCCGTCGTTGATGATCGCCAAGTACGTTCCGGGGTTTTCCACCATCGCCCCGCCGCTGGCCGGCACGATGCGCGTCGGGTTCCCGTCCTTCCTGGGCTACAGCGCCGTGGCCGCGCTGTTGTGGGCCGGCCTGCCGATCGCGCTCGGCGCCATTTTCAGCACGGAGGTCGAGCGCGCCCTCAAGTGGCTCGAGGGAATGGGCACTGGTGCGGCGGTGGTGATCGCGACGGTCGTAGCGCTCTACGTCGGGGTCAAGCTGGCGCAGCGCTACCTCCTGATCCGGTTCCTGCGCATGGCTCGGATCAACGTGGAAGAATTGCGCAAGCTGTTGGGGCAGGTCGAGAAGCCGGTCGTGCTCGACGTCCGCTCGGCCACGGCGCGCAAGCTTTATCCGCGCCGGATACCCGGCGCAATCTGGGTGGATATCGTGGCGCCGCAGGCGGCGCTGATCGCCGTGCCGCCGGACCGGGACGTAGTCGTCTATTGCAGTTGACCCAATGAAGCCAGCGCGGCGCGTGTCGCCCGCATCCTGATGGACCAGGGCTACCGCCGCGTGCGCCCGCTGGACGGCGGGCTCGAGGGCTGGATCGAGGCGGGCGGCGAGACTGAGGAATTCCTGCCGGCCACGTGACCGGTTGCAATGATCGAAGCGAAGGGGTGAACATGAACGCGATATGTGAAGCCGTCAAGAACTATGGTCCGCCCGTCGGGCGCATCCTGCTCGCTTTGATATTCGTCGTTTCCGGCGTCGGAAAAATCACCGGCTTCGAGGGCACGGTCGGCTACATTGCCAGCAAGGGCATGCCGCTGCCCCAGCTGGCGGCGGTCGGGGCGATCGCCGTCGAGCTCGGCGCGGGCATTCTGCTCGTGATCGGCTGGCAGGCGCGCTGGGCCGCGGCCGCGATTTTCCTGTTCCTGATACCGACGACACTGATCTTCCACAACTTTTGGGACGCAGCGGCGGCGCAAAAGCAGATGCAGACCATCCAGTTCATGAAGAACTTGTGCATCATGGGCGGCATGCTCTACATAATGGCGTTTGGCGCCGGACCGTTCAGCGTCGACAACCGCGGGCGCTGACCGCGCCCATCTAATGCGGGGAGAGACCGTGAACACCGTCAAGATCCACCGTTACGAGAGCGACGGCATCG
>Ga0075301_1000199_pt1 | contig 9588 bp, 10 predicted proteins | sample Browns_TuleA_D1_FD_120053 | JGI IMG/M metagenome (GOLD analysis project Ga0075301, IMG submission 120053) | Natural and restored wetland microbial communities from the San Francisco Bay, California, USA, that impact long-term carbon... | ecosystem: Environmental > Terrestrial > Soil > Wetlands ... | reverse complement strand
ATCGCTGTGCCAGGAGCCCTCGCTGCTGATGTCGTTGCCGACGGTGTAGCCGAGGATGAAGTGGGGCGCCTCTTCCGGGGTAATCCTGCGGGCGGGCCGCCCGATGACGATGACCAGTTCGCCCTCGTAGTGCACGTAGTCGGAGTCGCCGGGAATCACCACCGCGTCGCCGTGTCCGATGATGCAGTGAGCGCCCTTGTGCCAGGGACGGAAACCCCGGGACTCGCGCTTGATGCGATCGGCGTCCAGGGCCACCTCCTGGTGGGCAATGTGCGCGGCGTAATTCAGCCCTACGGCCCAGAAGGTGGTGGGCCGGGTCGGGGGCAGCAGCTTTACCCGATCCAGGGGGTAGGAAGCCCGGGTTTCTTTGTGCTCCCCGAAGAGGTCGCCCTGGATCACCCGGACGCGGTCGCCTTCCACCCGTCCGTAGCTCTCCCAGCCGTCAATGCTGAATCTGGCCAATTTCATTCCGTCTCCTCTCCTCGCTCTCAGGGTAAATGGGGCTCACGCCCGCTTTTCTGGAAATGTAAACTCGACCCCATTTTACGTCTCATGCCACGGCCGTGCTCCGAACCCGATCGGGAGCGAAAATGGCGGCTGGTTCCCTTATTATTGCTGACCCACAGCATTGTTTTTCGAGAAATCGTCCGTGAACCTCGCGTTTCGTTTTACCGTAGTGCTCTGGCTCGCATGGCTCAGGCTGAGTCCGCAACCGCCCGCTGCAGCCGCGGAAAGTGAAATTGAGCTGCTCGCGGGCTTTTGGTATGGAGAGAACCAGGAAGAAGGACGCAGCACCCGCAGATGGCTGGTGGAACGTCGGATGGACGGCACGCAGCGCATCACGTTCCGCACGTACCTGAACAACGTTCGCCTGGACGAAGAGGTTACCGAGGGTACATGGCAGTACCGGGACGGCGTCTATTACTCCACTTACCTCGTGGTGGACGGGATAAAGGAGACCATCCCCCGGCAGAATTCGTACGCGGTAGTGACCTTGAATAAATCGGAAATGACGTACCGCAGCCAGAAGACCGGCTACTTGTTCACCATGAAGCGCGTCGACCCGGGCTTCCGGCTTCCCTGAACGTGAAGGATGAACGTGGAAGGGAGAAGGGAAAAGGGGGGAGGGGGAAGAGGGAAGGAGTGACACACCGCTGCACGGGTGTCCCGTCACTCATCGCTCATCACCCGTCACTGTTCTTGATGGGCCGCGCAGACAACGCCCCGAGTCTCCAGCGGGGAGACAGGTATAACCTATTGAATGTATTATGATTTTGTTTCAGGGGCTGGACATGCCCCGATTGTGCAGTCTCGAATGGGACAAACCTGCTATGACATTTGGGACGTGCCCACTTTGACGTCGGCCTCGGAGTAGGGTCAATATTTCACGTAGGGCGTGGGAATCCGTTCCGCGAGTTCGTTACTCGTTCGCTCATGGCCGAGGAGGAATGATGATAATTCGAAGAATCGCATTGGGTTGCATGATGGTGTTTTGCGTCGCGAGCATTTCGCGTGCGGATCCGGTCACGTTCTATTTTGGTGGAACGATCAGCGCCAGGCACGCCGACCTGGCTTCCATCATCTCCGTAGGAGATTCATTTTCCGGTTCCTACACTTTTGACTCGTTGGCATCGGACCTCAGCCCCGATCCGAGCGAGGGAAGATACAGCCTCGACTCGTTCTCGGTTACGATCGGTGGAACCACGGCAACTGCGAACCCTTCCGGGTCGACATTTCGCATCGTGCACGATTCGACCGATCCCAGCTCGCAGGATGCATACACTTTCGGGCAACCCTTTGCGCCCGGCGTGCCTTCCGGAATCCCGGGCCTGCTGATTACCGATGCGGAATTTGGCCTGGTAGCCAGTGACAACACGGTTTTTTCGAGCGATTCGATTTTCCTGTCGCCTCCCGGACTGGACCAGTTTGCGTTCAACTGGTTCGACGTCTATTACGGTGGAGACGACCAAGTCGCGAATGGGGTTTTAACGTACTTTTCCGCGTCTGCTCCTGGAACGACGGCGCCCATCCCTGAACCCGAAATCTACGCAATGCTGGGTTTGGGATTTGGCGTGCTGGGCTGGGTAGGACGGCGCAGGAAACATGTCGTGTGACGGGTACGAGCGTTCGCACAGACCCTGCGTCGGCGCAGTTTGTTTTCAGGATTAACGGGGTCATCCCGGCCTGCCCCGGTTTCTTGCTCGCTGTTGTTGAAGCGCGTTGCCCGAGCCCGGATGCGGCTCGGGCCGGCGTTCAGTTGACGGGGCTCGCGTTTCTCAACGCGCGTAGCAGGATCATGCCGCGTCCGGTCTCCAGCTCCTGCGCGATCGCCGCCAGCTCAGTCGCGAATCCCGGCAGCGGAAAGTTCTCGCGGGTGACGTCCACCCAGTCGAGGCCGCGCCGCTGCACCGCGCGCAATGCCGCATCGATCTCGGCGAGCTCCGCGGGCCCGAACGGGCGGATCCAGTCGGTGCGCTGCTGCAGGTCCGCGCCCTTCCAGGCGCAGGGCGCGTCGATGGGGCGATGCTTGGCGGCTTGCATGGTGTTCCTCCGGCAGGCTCCAGTCCCGATTTATACACCACTCGTCACGAGTTGCAATAAAACGGTCCAGGCTCGAGTTTCGGTAGTTCGAGCCTACGTGCACCCGGGCTTGCGAGCGGGCTAATTCAAGACAGTTGCTGGCCCGTTTAATCGGTAGTGGTCCGGCCCTGCTGGGGCCGGGGTGAACGAGTTCGCTATACTGGCCCGACCGGCAGGCGTGACGGCAAATCGAATCGGGAGGGCCAGTGGACACCATTTCCCCGGACAGGATCCGGCTGAGCGCAAAAGAGGCGCAATCGCTCGCCGAAGAGACGCTCCAGAGAATCGGCTATGACGCGGAAGAAGCGCGCATCATCGCCGATCACGTGGTCGATGCGGCCTTGTGCGGCTACGAATACTCGGGACTGCCGAAGATATTGAACGTCGCCGAGCACGAGCAATTGAAGGAGCCGCGCCGGAAGATGCGCGCGCTGCGCGAGACCCCGGTGTCGGCGCTGTTCGATGGCGGCAACAATAACGGCATGGTGGCGATGTACCGCGTGACGCAAGTCGCGATCGCCAAGGCGAGCGAGCACGGCTTCGCCGTCGTCGGCGTAAACAATGCCTGGGTGAGTGGCCGCAGCGCCCTCTACGTCGAGATGGCCGCGCGCGCCGGCCTGATCGGCATCCACAGCGTGAGCAGCCGGCCCCACGTGACGGCGCCCGGGGGCATCGGTCACGCGACCGGCACCAATCCGATCGCGTTCGGCTTCCCGACGCAGGGCGAGCCGTTCGTGATCGATGTCGGGACCGCGGCGTTCATGGGCACGGACCTGAAATTCCAGGAACGCCGCAAGGCGGTGCTGCCCGAGGGCGTCGCGATCGACGCGCAGGGCCGGCCGACGCGCGACCCGGCGCAAGTGCATTCGCTCCTGCCGTTCGGCGGCTACAAGGGCTTTGCCCTGGCGCTGGCCATGCAGGCGCTCGGCGTGCTGGCGGGCTCGGGGATCGGGGATGACAAGTACTACGGCTATATCATGATGGCGATCAAGCCCGACCTGCTGCTCCCGCCCGACCAATTCCGGCGCGACCTGAGCGACGTGCTCGCGCGCATCAAGGCGGCGGAGCGCCAGCCGGGCGTCGACGAGATCCGCTTGCCGGGCGAGCGCGCGTTTCGCGAGCGCGCGCGCAACCTGCGCGAAGGCATCGTGATCGACCGCAAGATATATGACGCCTTATTGGCGCTGCCGAAGGGAAGACTGCCCGAGCTTTCCTGAACCGCCGGCCTGGTGCACGACTGGGGAATCAGGACACTCAAAGAAGTGTCAGGCGGAATCAAATATTTATAGTTCCTGGTGTTCTGGCCCCCCAAGGTTTCAACGTGAATACAACGCGGTTGATTGGATGGTTCGGCGCGCGCGGCATCTATTACGGCTGGGTCATCGTCGCCGTGATGTTTGTGACGCTGTTCATTTCTCTCGGATTTCGCTTCTCTTTCGGCGTCTTCTATTCCGCCATTCTTGACGAGACCGGCTGGCTGCGCGCGGACACGGCGGGCGTGGTTTCCGCCTCCATGATCGTCTACGCCTGTACGGCGGCCCTGAGTGGCTACCTGTTTGACCGCCTGGGCGCGCGCGTGCTCTTTCCCGTCGGCGCGCTCTGCATGGGGGCGGGGCTGATGCTCTGCTCGACGACCGATACGCTTGCCGGCTTGACGGCCTCCTACGGCATCATGCTGGGGCTCAGCTACGCAGCGCTTGGATTCATTCCGCATATGGCCATTGTCCCGCGCTGGTTCGCCCGGCGGCGTGGGCTCGCCTCCGCGGCATCCCTGGCCGGCGTGGGCCTGGGCTCGCTCGGCATCGCAACGCTGAGCGCGGAATTAATCGTGCGCATCGGATGGCGGGAAACGATGTGGTGGTTCGGATTTGCCGCGATGGTGGTGCTGATCCCCATCAACCTCTTGTTCCATCGCCATTCCGCCGAGCACGTGGGCCTCGCGCCCGATGGCCCGTCCGCGCGTCCTGCCTCGCCCACCGCGCCTGTTGCGGCCGTTGCGACCATCGGGGATGCGGTCCGCACCCCGGTCTTCTGGCTGCTGGCGCTCTCCGTCACGATGTCCGGCCTGTGCAACATGGTCATCGTCGTGCACCAGACGCGGTTACTGGTGGACATCGGATACGGCCTGCCATTGGCGTCGGTCATCTTCGGCATGCTCGGCGTGATGCGCACGGTCGGCGGCCTGATATGGGGGCCGCTTTCCGACCGGATCGGCCGGTCAGTCTGCGTCGTCATCATCTGCAGCATCAGCCTCGTCGGACTCGTGCTGCTGTGGCTCACGTCCCTCGTGGCGGCCGAATCCTCCGCCCTGCGCATGGCTCTGCTCGCGGGCTACCTGCTGACGTTCGGCCTCGGCTACAGCGCCATGTCCCCCGTCTACGCCTCCGCCGTTTCCGACAAGTTCGCGGGCAGGAACCTGGGGACGATCCTCGGGCTGCTCGACCTCGGCTTTGGCTTGGGCTCGGCGCTGGGCCCCTGGTGGGCGGGCTGGATGTTCGACCATTACGGCAACTACCACGGCGTCATCCTGGGGGTCGCGCTGGGCGTGGTGCTCACCGGCTTTGGGCTATGGACCGCGACGCGGCGACGGGCTGAATAGGTTCAGGAAAGTATCGTGCCAATCCCCGCCCGACGCCACCTTTGGTGGCGGTGACGAGTGACGAATGATGGGGAGAAAAGGCGGGTGGCGCGTCAGGAAAAACCTTACAGGAAATCGTCAGGAGACGATTTTGAATGGCGGATGGCTGACCCCGGGCTTCTCCCGTAATTCCGTTATTACTAAGCGGTCGGCTCGACGTTTTTGCTTCTCTGGCGCGCAATTGCCGCTCGAATGCGGACCTCGGAATTCAGGTCATCGTGAGCATTTACGTCGTCGCCCACCCAGAGGTGCCGTTCCATCGTTTCGTCGTCCGCAATGGCATCGGGCATTGCCTGAGCGTTAAGGGCGGCGCGATGCTTCATCTTGTAACTGATGATATTCCAGCCCACCGCGATTGTCGTAAATGCGCCGATCGTTAACGAGGCGACGATGACCGAGGTCCAGAAAGTGCGACAGGCCGGGTCGTTGAGCGGGTTGTCCATACAAAAACTGAAGTAGGCATACCACTGCTCGAACAGTTTCATGGTCCCCCCCTCGCGGATTTAGCGCGCCGCGGGTTTCCGGGGGAGTATCGCGCCAGGGCCGGCAATATGCCGTCGTCAATTGCTGACAATGCGTGTCAGGAAAAACCCTACAAACGCGCGGCCCAGAGGGCCAGCGCTACAAAGAATGAAGGATGACGGATGACCTTGCCCGGGAGGTCCCGACCTTCCGTCACCTTCGGTCGGATCATGCTCTGACCGGGCGGAGCGAAAGGGAGCGACTCCGAATCACACGTGAAACGGGGATCAGCCTTCCACGTTCCACGCTCATCCTTAGTAGCGCAGCTACTTGACGATTCCCAGGTCGGTCATCACCTGGCGCGTGGACGCGTACTCGGCATCGAGGTAGCGGCCAAACTCGCGGCTGCGCAGGTACTGCTGGGTCAGGTCGCCGTCTTCCAGATTCTTCTTCCACTCGGCGCTGTCGGTCATCTTCGAGAACGCTTCGTCCCAGAACGCGATCTGCGCGGGCGTCAGCTTTTGCGCGCCGAAGAACCCGCGCCAGGCCGGGATGCCCGTCGAGTTGATGCCTTGCTCGCGAAACGTGAGCGCGTTGGCGAAGCTGCCGCCCATCCGCTGCGCGGCCGCTACGGCCAGCACGCGCGCCTGTCCCGCCTGCACCATCCCCAGCACCGAGCCTGAAGACGACACCATCACGTCCACGTGCCCGCCCAGCAGCGCGGTTATCGACTCGCCGCTGCCCTTGAATACCACCACCTTCATCCTGCGCGCATCAGCGCCGGCCGCGCGCAACGCGGCAGCGGCCGTCAGGTGCGGCTGTCCGCCGCGCGCGGGCATGCCGAACGACACGGTATCCGGATCGGCCTTGAGGCGCCCCACAAGGTCGGCCATGTTTTTGATGGGCGAATCGGCGCGCACCGTCAGCACGGTGTTCTCGATCACCAGCAGGGCGAGCGGCGTCAGCTCGGTATAACGGTGGGGCGTGATGCCGTTCAGCTCGTTCGCGAATATCGTCGGGTTCAGGAACAGGATGTAGTGCGCATCGCCCGGATGCTGCAGGGCGTAGATCACCGCCAGCGTCTGGTTGCCGCCGGAGCGGTTTAGGACCACCGAAGGCGTCGTCAACAGCTTGTGGTCCTGCAGGATCTTCTGCGCAAGCCGCGTCAGCTTGTCGTTGTTGCCGCCCGCGCCGGTCGGCACGATGAATTCCACCGTTTTTTCCGGGCGCCAGGCCGCCTGGCCCCACGCGCCGGTCGCGAACGACAGCGCGAGGGCGATTGCAGCGATCTTTAGCATTGGAAGCCTCCTTGCTCTTATTATCGCCGAAGGATGAACGTGGAACGTGAAAAGATGACACCGCCCTGACGTGCGAACACTCCTCCTCTTTGCGGCTCGTGGTCGGTGGACGGAATCCCCGCGCAGCGGGCGTCATCATTCCACGTTCCACGTTCATCCTTCATCCTTGGCGCCAACGACGCGCGTCCACTTGTCCACCTCGGACCTGATGTAGGTCCCGAACTCGTCCGGCGTCATGGTCCAGACTTCGAGCCCCCGGGCGTGGACCGTCTTTATGACGTCCGGCGCATGGAGTATCCGCACGATCTCCTGATGCAGGCGCGAGAGGAGCGGCCGCGGCGTCTTCGCGGGCGCAACGAAGCCGTACCACGAATGCGTTTCGTATCCCGGCACCCCGGCCTCGGCGATGGTGGGGAGTTGCGGAAAGAGCCGCAAGCGGCGAGCCGGGGTCACCGCCAGCGCGCGAAGCTTGCCTTGCTTGATGAAGGCCGCTGCGCTGGGCGGCGACGCGAATCCGACCTGGGTCTGGCCCGCGACCAAGTCGACCATCGCCGGCCCGCCGCCCTTGTACGGAACGTGCAGGAACCGGGCCTTCGTCATCTGGCGAAAGAGGGCGCCCGCGAGGAATCCGGATCCGCCGGTGCCGGACGTGCCGTAAGCGAGCTCGTTCGGCCGCTTTCTCGCGAGTGCGATGAGCCCCTTAACGGATTGCGCCGGCACGGAGGGATGGACGACCAGCACGTTGCCGCTCGAGACCGCCGAGGTGATCGGCGCGAGGTCGCGCTGAGGGTCGTAGCCGAGGTTCTTGAAAAAGAGGGCGTTCACGCCGAGATTGCCCACCGCCCCGAGCATGAGCGTGGCGCCGTCCGGTGGCGCTTTCGCGGTGATCTCGGCGGCGACCGAGCCGTTGGCGCCCGGCCGATTGTCGACGATGACGGTCTGGCCGAGCGCTTCGGAGAGTTTCGGCGCGACGATCCGGCATAGGGTATCGATCCCGCCGCCCGGCGATTGCGACGCGATGATGCGGATCGTTTTCGACGGATAAGCCGCCGGCTCACCAGCAGCGAGCGGGGCGAACAGCGCCACGAGAGTTGCAAATAAAATACGCTTCGACATTCACAGCCTCCTCGATTTTTGGTTTCTGCAATAATACAACGTGCCGTCAACATGACCCAGAAGGGAAGGCATGGATCTCGAGCTTCGCGGGAAGAGCGTTCTCATCACGGGCGCATCGAAGGGCATCGGCCTCGCGTGCGCGCGCGGCTTTGCGGCCGAGGGCGCGAACGTGCACCTCGCCGCGCGCAGCACGGCGGAACTGGAAGCGGCCGCGGCGGACATCCGCAAGCAATACAGGGTGGATGCGACGGTCCACGCCGTCGATCTCGGGGCGAACGGAAACGCAGCCGCTCTCGGGCAGCAATGCGGAAATGTCGACGTTCTCGTGAATAACGCCGGCGCGATCCCGCAGGGGAGCCTCACCCAGTTGACCGAAGAGAGGTGGCGCAAGGCCTGGGATCTCAAGGTCTTCGGCTTCTTCAACCTCACGCGCGAGGTCTACCGGCGCATGTGCGAGCGCGGCTCGGGCGTGATCGTCAACGTGATCGGCGTGGCAGGAGAGAACCATCGCTCGAACTACATCGCCGGAACGACGGGCAACGCCTCGCTGATCGCGTTCACGCGGGCGCTGGGCGGTGAGAGCGTGGACCACGGCGTCCGCGTCGTGGGCGTCAACCCCGGGCGCATACTGACCGAGCGCCAGATCGCCCACATCGAGGAGCGCGCGGAAAAGGAGCTCGGCGAGCGCGGGCGCTGGAAAGAGATCCTCGCCAGGATGTCCGAGAAGCTCCCCTTCAAGCGCACCGGCGATCCCTCCGAAGTCTCGGACCTCGTCTGCTATCTCGCGTCCGCGCGCGCTTCGTACGTCAGCGGCACGGTCGTCGCGATCGACGGCGGGGCCTCGACGCGGCCGCGAGCGTGAGGAAGAATCGCCTGGAAGCGATTTCTCGAAGGATGAACGTGGAACGTGGATGGATGATCCCCGCTGCGCGGAAGGCCCATCACCCATCACTCATCACCATTTTGATAAAGGAGTCGTAATGAAACAGGAAAAGTTGGAAGGCAGCTGCCTGTGCGGGTCGGTCCGCTTCGAAATCACGCCGCCATTGTCGGGATTCCGGTATTGCTATTGCAGCCGCTGCCGCAAAGCCACTGGCGCTGCGCATGCCGCCAATATCTTTCTTCCCCAGAGCCAGTTCAAGTGGCTCGCGGGTGAATCGCTGATTCGCCGTTTCGATCTGCCGGGCGCCAAGCGCTTCGCCGTGTCCTTCTGCACGCAGTGCGGAACGCGCATGCCGCACGCGATACCGGGAACGGAAAATATCCTGGTGCCGGCGGGGGTGCTGAACGCGAGTCCTGACGAACGCCCCGATGGCAGCATTTTCTGGGGCTCGAAGGCGCCCTGGTACATCGAGCCCCAGGAACGCCCGAAGCACGAAGAGTACTCAAAATAACGGCAGAAGGCGGAAGGATGATCCCGCGCTACGCGGGAGTATCCTCATGCCTTATGCCCGCCGCGGCACGACCATGTTGCAGACGCCAATTTGCACGGCT
>Ga0075301_1000198_pt1 | contig 9589 bp, 5 predicted proteins | sample Browns_TuleA_D1_FD_120053 | JGI IMG/M metagenome (GOLD analysis project Ga0075301, IMG submission 120053) | Natural and restored wetland microbial communities from the San Francisco Bay, California, USA, that impact long-term carbon... | ecosystem: Environmental > Terrestrial > Soil > Wetlands ... | reverse complement strand
TCGATTCCCAGCGGTCCTAGATCTCTCCCCGCTTCGCCAGATTCGCGATCCGCTCACCGGCCCGGAAGGCCAGGGCCATGATGGTCATGGTCGGCTGGCCCCGTCCCGAGGTGACCATGCTGCTGCCGTCGCAGAGGAACAGGTTGGGGACGTCGTGGGTCCGGTGATCCGGATCGATCACCGAGGTCTTCCGATCCTTGCCCATCCGGCAGGTGCCGAGGAGGTGGGCGGTTCCGCCTGACACGCTCGCATCCGGACCCCAGACCTTCTGCGCGCCCGCCGCGTCGAGAATCTCGCGGGACCGGTCGATCATGAACTGCATCATCTTGATGTCGTCGGCATGATCGGTGTAGGTGATCCGGAGCGCGGGAAGTCCCCAGTCGTCCTTCAGGGTGGGATCGAGGGTCACCCGGTTGGTCTCCACCGGGAGCGACGTGGTATGGCCGGCCGACATCATGGTGCGGTTGAAATAGTCGGATAGCATGTGCTTGTACCCGCTGCCCCACTGGGGCGCATCCTGGGGCAGCCCGCCCAGGCCCCACACAATCGGGTACTGCTGGAAGCGGGCGTCGATTCCGCCCCCGCCGTAGAAGCCCCTCCTGGGATCGCTGTCGTAGAAGTCGTGCATGTTCCGGGTCACCTGCACGCTCTTGAACTCGTTGAGCGGCTGCTCGAACAATCCCAGGGTACCGGTGTTCCCGTTGAACATCAGGTGCTTGCCCACGTAGCCGCTCGAGTTCGCCAGCCCGTCGGGAAACCGGCTGGATGAGGACATGAGCAGAAGCCGGGGAGTTTCCGCCCCGTTGCAGGAGAGGATCACGGCGCGGGCGGGCTGAAACTGCTCTTTCTTGTCGGCATCGAAGTAGGTCACCCCGGTGGTGCGGCCCCCGGCGTCCAGCTCGACCTGCCTCACGTAACTGTGGGGGCGCACCTCGCACTTGCCGGTGGCCTCCGCCACCGGAATCACCGACGCGAGGCTCGAGCTCTTGGCGCCGAACTCGCATCCGAATCCGATGCAGTACCCGCAATGCTGACACGGCGTGCGACCGTTGTACGGCTGGGAGATGATCGCCATGGGCGCGGGCTGGGCGTGATAGCCCAGTTTCTTGCAGCCCTTCTCGAACAGGATCCCGGAGGATTTTACCGGGAGGGGCGGAAGCGGATACGGCTTCGACCGGGGAGGATCGAACGGCCCGGGCGCGCCGGAGACGCCGACTTCCCATTCGACCATGGTGTAGTAGGGCTCGAGATCAGCGTAGGTGATCGGCCAGTCGGCGAGATTGGCCCCTGGCACGCCGCCGAGCTTGCTCCGCTCGATGAAATCGATCTCGTGCAGCCGCCAGTAGTTCGCGGTGAAATGGACGCTGCTCCCGCCGACCACGGCGGCGCGGAAAATCCCCCCGCCCCCAACTCGAGCTTCTTCGTCGGGCTTCTTGCGCCACGTCACCGGGGTCTTGGGGGCGAGCTCGCTGTTCAGCCAGTAGGCGAATTCGTCGTGCTTGAACTCGGAAGGAGCCATCCGGGGCCCCATCTCCATCAGCACCACGGAGTATCCCCGGGTGGAGAGCTGCTTGGCGACCACCCCGCCGGCCGCGCCCGAACCGACGATCACGAAGTCGACGGTCTCGTTGAGCGAATACTTCACCGTAGGACGGGAGCGCATGGTCATGGTGCCTTCCTCGCTTCGGCATCGTAATACCCGAAGGGCGGCTGATAGATCCCGTGAGATTCGAAGCCCAGCAGCTTCCAGCCGGTCTGGTCCTGGTTCCCGCCGTAGGAGGGATTGCTGAACATGCCGATGATCGTCGCGGAGCGGATGGCACCGAAGAAGGGGCCTTGCTCGACCGACTTGAGCAGCTCGTCCTGCTGCTCGGGAGTGAGCGATGCGAACGCGGTGGTGCCGGGCCACTTCGCGCCAGCCTTCTGATTCAGATCGGCCAGCCCCATGAGGAGCAGCGGCTTCTGGGGGGCGGCAAAGGTCTCGAGCGACTTGTCGATGAAATGCACCACCCCGGCTTCCTTCGCGCCCGGAGTATCATCGGTCGGGAAGATCCGCATGGTGATCGCCTCGACGTCGGCGGCCTGGGCCGGGGTCAGCGCCGCGAACTGATACGGCGGCGGAGTCGCGATCCTCGCGCGGGCGTGGGCCAGCGCGGCGTGGAGCTGTTTCGGATCGGCGAGGAGCCACGCGGCGCCTGCGGTACCGGCGGCGGCAAGAAAGGCTCGGCGGGAAACGGCGTCGTTCATGGACACTCTCCGGAAGGACGTCCAAATATGGCCGAATGGAGCGAGGGTGGCGAGGTTCCGGCTCTTCCGGCTCCTCCTATCTCACAACCATGCTCTTGGCGACGAACCAGACGTTGGCGGGGCGCTCGGCGAGCCGGCGCATGTACCAGGGGAACCAGCTCTTTCCATAGCTGATCAGGGTCTTCACCACTCTTCCTTCCCCGGCGAGCCGCTTCTGATCTGCCATCCGGATTCCATACAGCATGTGGATCTCGTAGCGTCCGTTGGTCACGCCCAGCTCGGTGGCCCGGGCGACGATGCGCTGGATCAGCCCGATGTCGTGGGTCCCGAACACGGGCAATGCGTTGCCGTCGCGGGCGGCGCCCAGCATCTCGACAGCGAGATCGAAGTAGGCCCGGTCCACGTCGGGCTTGTCGGGATAGGCGACGGCCGGGGGCTCAGCGTAGGCGCCTTTGACCAGGCGAATGGTCGGCTTGAGCGCCAGGAGCGAGCCGAGGTCCTTCGGGGTGCGACGCAGATAGGCCTGCATCGCCAGGCCCACATTGGGATAGCGGCTCCGCACCCCTCGATAGAGGTCCAGGGTGCGATCGACGTAACTCGAGTCCTCCATGTCGATCCAGAGGATGGTACCGCACTGCTGTGCTTTCGCCGCCAGCCGGTCCAGATGCTCCGCGCAATGGCGCTCCGAAAAGTCGAGCCCGAGCTGGGTGGGTTTCACCGAGACGTGGGCATCGAGCCGGCGCGCCACGATCTGATCGAGGACCGCGAGGTAGTGGTCGCGGACTTCGGTCGCTTCCGACTCGGCGGTGAGGTTCTCGCCCAGCTTGGTCAGCAGGGTGCCAAGCCGGGCTGGAGCGAGGCCGGCGGCGGCGTCCAGGGCGTCGTCGACCTCTTCGCCCGGCATGAATTTCTTGACCGCGCGGAGCACGAAACGTCGTCGCATCACGTGCTCGGCGAGCCATCGGCTCTTCGAGAGGCGGAGCAGCGTTTTGCGGGCAAGAGAGGCCATGAAGGCCCCAAATATAGCAGACGCTCTGGGCGGCCCGTCGGGAAGCGGCCTATCTTCGCATGGCATGACGAATCTCGACTCGCTGGTCTTCGACAACGCCTACGCGCGGCTCCATCCCGCCTTTTACGAGGTGGTCGACCCCACTCCCCTGCCCGAGCCGTATCTCGTCGCTTTCAATCCCGACGCGGCTGTCCTGCTCGATCTGGATCCCGCTCGCATCGATCGTGATGAGCTCACGGCGCTGCTGTCGGGGAACCTCCGGTTGCCCGGCTCGGAGCCGATCGCGGAGGCGTACGCCGGCCACCAGTTCGGCGTCTGGGTGCCCCAGCTCGGGGATGGTCGCGCCATTCTGCTCGGCCAGGTGGTGAATGCCCGAGGGGAGCGCTGGGATCTGCATCTCAAGGGCGCCGGTCGCACCCGGTTCTCCCGGTTTGGCGACGGTCGCTCCGTCCTGCGTTCGGCGATCCGGGAGTATCTCGCCGGCGAGGCACTCGCCGGGCTCGGCATTCCAACGACCCGGGCGCTCGGGATCGCCGGAAGCGACCTGCCGGTTCAGCGGGAAGAGACCGAAACCGCGGCCACCCTGCTCCGCCTCGCACCCAGTCACGTGCGGTTCGGCAGCTTCGAATTCTTCGCGGCCCGGGGCGAAACGGAGCGGGTCCGCGAGCTGTTCGAGCACGTGATCGCGCAGCAGTCTCCCGATCTCGTGCTCGCCTCCGAGCCGCTCCCGATCCGGGTGGTACGGTTCTTCGCCGAGGTCTGTGAGCGGACCGCCCGCCTGATGGCCCGGTGGATCGCCGAGGGGTTCGCCCATGGCGTGATGAACACGGACAACATGTCGATCCTGGGGATCACGCTCGACTACGGGCCCTACGGATTTCTCGAGGGGTACGACGCCGGGTTCATCTGCAACCACACCGACGTCGAGGGCCGATACGCCTTCGGGAGGCAGCCCGCCGTGGCCCTGTGGAACTGCGCCCGGCTGGGCGAGGCGCTGACGGCGCTGGATCCCGATGTTGCGGCGAATCCCGGGAGCGAGGAGGCCCTTGCCCCGTGGCAGGCCGCCCTCGATTCCTACTGGCCGGCCTTCAACCCCGAATATGCCAGACTGATGCGAGGGAAGCTCGGGCTCGCCACCGAGCAGGAGGGCGACGCCGGGCTGCTCCAGGAGCTGCTCGGCGTGCTGCAAGCGGACCGGCTCGACTATCCGACATTCTTTCGCCGCCTTTCCGGGTTAGGGTCGCCGGGCCGGCCGGACGAGGACCGCAGCGAGCGGCATCGCGCCTGGCTGGAGCGCTACGCGGCCCGGCTCGCCGGGGAGCCGGGCCATGCGACCGGGCGGGCCGAGCGGATGCAGCGGGTCAACCCGAAGTATGTGCTGCGCAACTGGGTCGCCCAGGAAGCCATCGAGCGGGCGCAACGGAAGGACTTCAGCCTGATCGAGGAGCTGCGGCGGCTATTCAGCGATCCCTTCGGGGAGCATCCCGGAATGGAACGCTTCGCGGAGCCGCCCAGCGGCCCGGCCCGGGACATCGTGGTCAGCTGCTCGTCGTGACGCCAGCGGGGTGGTCCCTTCGGAGCTCTCGATCCGCTGCTTCTGCTCCTGCACCCGCGGCCAGATCCCTTCCTGCAGCCGCCGGATTTCCGCCTGGAATTGGGGGTTCCGCTCCATCTTCGCAAACACCGCGGAGCGCAGGACCCGGGGATCGATTCCCGCCGGGGAGACCGAGAATGCCAGTCGCACGTACTGCAACGCCGGCTCGACCTCGCCGTTCCAGGCATACCAGGTCGCGAGCTCCTGAGCCGCGATGACTTCGCCGAACACCGCATCGCCGGTCTCACTCTCCACCAGGTGGTGCAGCGAGTCGACCAGCGCCCGCGCCTCCCGGGTTCGACCCAGGGCAGCGAGACATGCGGCCTTCACACCCAGGTACGGGTAGAGATCGAGCGCAACGCAGTCCGCCGCGCGATTCTCGAGCAGCAGGGCCAGTCCCTCGACCTGGCGGGGGCGCCTGAGCTCCGGCTCCAGCTCTCCAGCGCGATGAGCCTCGACCGCTGCCAGGCCCAGGCGTCCCACCGCCAGGGCGGGGAGCGCCAGGTTGAGATGGCGGGCCGAAGACATCGGATCCAGATCGAGGGCCCGCTGCGCCAGGGTCAGGGACTCCTCGGTCTTCCCTTCCCGGAGCAGCATCAGCGCATGCCACCCCGCCACATCGGCCTCGGCCGCACGCATCCGGATCGCGCGTTCGAAGTCCGCGCTCACTCGCTCGAGCGGCGCGAAGGTGAGGTACTCGATGTAGGCCAGGAATCCGATCGGCTCGCCCTGGTCAGGCGCCAGGCGCGCGGCCCGCTCGGCCAGGCTCAGGGCGCGGGCCGCGGTCGCGTAGGCGGGGACCGTCGTCTGGTAGCCATAGGCGAGCTGAAGACCCAGGGCGGTGGCGAGTCGACCCATCGCCTCCGCATGGGCCGAATCGTTGCGCACGGCAAGCTCGAAGAACCGGATCGCTTCGGCGATCCCTTCCGGGGTTCTCCGCCGCAGCGCCTGCTTGCCGGCCAGAAACGCCGAGTGGGCCCCTTCCCGGCGGGCCCGGGCCGAGGTGGAGACGTTGGGGACGTTGGCGCCGGGGCCGAGCAGGGAGTGGGTCACCCGGGCCACCACGTCGCTCACGACGTGATCGAAGCTGGTGGAGTCGGGGGTGTAGGGCGCGGCCCAGAGCTGGGCCATGCTGGAGGCCTCGATGAACTGTACCGATACCCGTAACCCGCGGCGCACCACGCGGGGCTGGAAAACCACCAGGTGCTCGACCCCGAGCTGTTCCCCGACCTGTTTGAGCGTCGGCGCGGCGCCCCGCCGGAACAGCGCCCCGGCCGACATGTAGTTGACGACGGTGAGGCCAGGTACTTGTCCCAGGCTGTTGCTGATCCGGTCGACCAGATCGGCGAGGAGGGCGCTTCCGGTGGAATCGTGCTGGTAGTAGTCGGGAGGGAGCAGGGCTACCGTGGCGGCGTGTCCGGTGCCGATCTCCGGAGCGGCCCGGCGCCTCAATCCTAACCCGGCAAGCGCGATCACCGCGAGGCCGAGCGCCCCTGCCGCCGCCCAACGCAGGGGAGAGCGGGGCAACCGCGCCGATGGGATCGCCGGGAACGAATGACTCCCGCTCCCCAGGGCTTCCAGCGCCGCGAGCAGCTCCGCCGCGCTCTGAAACCGGTCCCCCGGAAGCTTCTCGAGACACCGCATGATGATGGCGACCAGGGCGGGGGGAAGATCGGGACGGAACTCCCCCAGCGGAACCGGCGTCTGCACCGCTTGCGCCACCAGAAGCTGCTGGAACGAGGCTCCCTCGAAGGGACGCCGACCCGCCAGTAGCTCGTATCCGAGGACGCCCACGGCGTAGAGGTCGGCCCGATGATCGAGTGAGCGATCCCCGCTCGCCTGCTCCGGGGACATGTACCCCGGCGTTCCCAGGGTAATCCCCACCCCGGTCACCGCGCTGGTCGGGTCGGCCGGCGCCAGCGCCTTGGACACCCCGAAATCGGTGACCAGGGCGCTCTTCCCGACCAGGAAGACATTGTCCGGCTTGATGTCCCGATGGACGATCCCCGCCTCATGGGCGTGGGCCAGCGCATCGACCACATCGATCAGGAGCCGGCGTACTTCTTCGGGTGAAAGGGGACCCTCGCTCTCCAGCCTTTGTCGCAGGGTGAGGCCCCGGATGAACGGCATGGTGTAGTAGGGACCCCGAAAGCCGCTCCGGTACTCGATGAAACCGGCCGACAACACCGGCACGATGTGGGGGTGCTGGAGTTTCACGGCATGCTGGATCTCGATCCGGAATCGCTCGACGTTGAGGCCGGCCATGAGGTCCGGCGGAAGGACCTTGACCACGATTTCGCGCTCGAGTGCGGAGTCCTCGGCAACGAAAACCCGGGACATTCCCCCACCAGCAAGCTCCCGGGTGACCCGGAAGCCCTGACCCAGGGCGCTCTGGAGCTCGGATTGCAAGTCGATCGACACGGTAGAAGCACGCCTATCTGCTTGGCCCATCGGAATGTACGGGAACCGCTGTTTGCTTGACAGACCACCCCGTCACCGTACGTTCCGGTACCGGTCCGCCGGCCCCCCGGGCCCCCGGACCGTTTCTGTCCGCGGGACTTTCAAGCGGAGGAGCGCCCACGTCGCCCACACCTCGTTCCAGCCGAAAACCCTCCCGGGGAAAGGATTCTCCTGCCCGGAGACGGCAGTCTGCCCTGCTGGGACTCAGCGCGGGCATCGCTGCGGCCCACAACGAGCGCGAGGTGTGCCGGGCGGTGGTCGATGGCCTCCGTGAAGATGCCCTCGGATACAATTTCCTCGGCGTCTTCCTGCTGGATCGCGAGAGCGGTGACCGGGTCCTGGCGGCCGCGACCGGCTGGGACGACATCCCCTCCGACATGCGGGTCCCTCAGGGGCAGGGCCTGAGCGCCCGGCCCCTTCGGGATCGTCAGCTGCGGTACACCCCCGATGTGGCACAGGAGCCTGAATACGTTCCGGGCCTTTCGAGCGGATCCGAAGTGGACGTTCCGATTCTGGCCGGTGACGAGGTGCTCGGCGTCCTGGTGGTGGAGAGTCGCGAGCCCCACGCGTTCGGGGCCGACGACTTCGAGATTCTCACCGCGGCGGCGCAGCTCGCCGGTCTCGCGCTGGCCCGGGTCAAGCTGCTCGACCAGCAGCAGGAGATCCTCGGGGCGGAGCGGCGTCGCGCCGATGAACGCGAAGCCCTGCTCGCCACCATCGGCGACCTCTCCGCCGAGCTCGAGTTGTCCCGGCTGCTCGAAGCGGTGCTGGGACGGGCGGTCACCCTGCTCGGGGCGGTCGGGGGCGAGCTCGCCACCTACGACGAAGGCCGGGGAGAGCTGGTGATCGCGGCAAATCACGGCATGCGGTCGGACTCCAGGGGTACCCGGCTCAAGACGGGCGAAGGGGCGATGGGCCTGGTGGTCCGCACCGGCGAACAGCTCATCATCCCCGATTATCAGACCTGGTCGGGTCGTTCCAATCAGTACGCCAAGATCGATGCGCGGGCGGCGGTGGTCGCGCCGCTCCTCATCGGGGGACGCCCGGTCGGGGCGATCAATGTCTGGCATGAGGAGGCCGACCGCTCCTTCACCCCATCCGACCAGCGGCTGCTCAACTTGTTCGGCCAGCAGGCGGCGATCGCGCTGGAGAACGCCCACCTGTTCGCGGCGGCCCAGCGGGAGCGGCAGTACTTCGAGGTCCTGGTCCGCAACAGCCCGGTGGCCATTGTCGTGCTCGACCTGGAGCATCGGGTCCTCTCCTGCAATCCCGGGTTCGAAGCGCTCTACGGTTACACCCAGACCGAGGTGATCGGGCAGAACCTCGATGACCTGATCACCACCGAAGAGACTCGGGCTCAGGCGGTCTCCTATACCCGCCAGGCATCGCACGACCAGCTGGTGCAGGGATTCGGACAGCGGAAGCGCAAGGATGGCACCCTGGTGGACGTCGAGGTGCTGGCGGTCCCGGTGGTTGTCGGCGGCGAGCGGGTCGGCATGATGGGCCTGTATCACGACGTCACCGAGCTTCTGGCCGCGCGGAAAGCCTCGGAAGAGGCCAACACCGCCAAGAGCCGCTTCCTCGCCAACATGAGCCACGAGCTGCGAACCCCGCTCAACGCGATCATCGGGTACAGCGAAATGCTCGAGGAGGAAGCCGCCGAGCGAGGCCAGGCCGAATACGTCCCCGATCTCCAGAAGATCCGCGCCGCAGGCCGCCATCTGCTCGCCCTCATCAACGACGTGCTCGATCTCTCCAAGATCGAAGCCGGCAAGATGGAGCTCCACCTCGAGACCTTCGAGCTGGTGCCTGCCATCGAGGCGGTGGCTTCCACCGTGGCGCCCCTGATCGAGAAGAACGGCAACACCCTCGCGCTCGAAATCGCACCGAGCCTCGGCGCCATGCGAGGGGATCTGACCCGGGTGCGCCAGATCCTGTTCAACCTGCTGTCCAACGCCAGCAAGTTCACCGAAGGGGGGACCATTACGCTCCGGGCCAGGGGCGACGGGGCCGGGCTTGAGTTCGAGGTGGCGGACACCGGGATTGGGATGACCCCGGAGCAGCTCGCGAAGCTGTTTCAGGCCTTTGCCCAGGCCGAGGCGGCGACGGCGAGCAAGTACGGTGGCACCGGGTTAGGGCTCGCCATCAGCAAGATGTTCTGCGAAATGATGGGCGGGACGATCACGGTGGCCAGCACGCCGGGGGTGGGGACCACGATCACGGTCCGGCTTCCCCGGGAAGTGCGGGACAAGTTCGAACTGCTCGAGCCGGTCGTCCCG
>Ga0075301_1000196_pt1 | contig 9663 bp, 10 predicted proteins | sample Browns_TuleA_D1_FD_120053 | JGI IMG/M metagenome (GOLD analysis project Ga0075301, IMG submission 120053) | Natural and restored wetland microbial communities from the San Francisco Bay, California, USA, that impact long-term carbon... | ecosystem: Environmental > Terrestrial > Soil > Wetlands ... | reverse complement strand
TTTATTGGCGCCGGCGAGATGATCGAGTTGACGGCCTCCCATTTCGCCGCCCAGCACCCGCGGCGCCTGACGTTCGCCAACCGCACGCTCGAGCGCGCGCAAGCGCTGGCCGATCGCTTCCTCGGGCGCGCCATCACTCTTAACGAGCTGCCGTTGCAGCTCGCGGCCCATGACATCGTGGTGACGTCGACGGCGAGCACGCTCCCGATCATCGGCAAGGGCTTGACGGAGAGCGCGCTGCACGCGCGCAAGCACCGCCCCATGCTGATGTTCGACCTCGCCGTGCCGCGCGACGTCGAGAGCGAGGTGGCGGCGCTCGACGACGTCTTCCTCTATACGGTTGACGATCTCGGCAAGATCGCGCGTGAGGGGATGGATGTCAGGAGCAACGCAGTGGCGCAGGCCGAGGCGATCATCGAAAACCAGGTCACTGACTTCATGCACTGGCTCGGCAACCGCGAGCTGGTGCCGACGATACGCGCGCTGCGCGACGCCGCCGAGCGGGCGCGCCGCCACGAGATGGAGCGCGCGCTGCGGCGCCTGGCAAAGGGCGATGACCCGAAAGCGGTGCTGGAGGGACTGTCGCACGCGCTCGCGGCAAAGCTTACGCACGCACCAACGCACGCGCTCTCGCATGCGCGCGAGGAAGAGCGCGACCAGCTCGCGCAGCTTCTGGCCCGACTCTACCAGGTCAGCCGCCCGGAATAACGGCCGGTTTTCCGCTCCCGATGAAACCGACCATCGCCACGAAACTGGCGCAGCTTTCCCGACGAATCGAGGAGATTAGCCGGCTGCTCGCCTCGGAGAGCGCGACGGCGGATCTCGACAGCTACCGCAGATTGACGCGGGAGCACGCCGAGATTGCGCCCGTCGTCGAGCTCTATCAGCAATATGTGAGGAGCGAAGGGGACCTGCAAGCGGCGCAGGAGATGAGCGGCGACCCGGCGACGCGCGATTTTGCCGAGGCGGAAATCAAGCAGACTCGGGAGCGGCTCGCGAGCATCGAGCAGGAGCTGCAGCAGCTGTTGCTGCCAAAGGATCCGAACGACGATCGCAATATTTTTCTCGAAGTGCGTGCCGGCACCGGCGGCGACGAATCGGCCATCTTCGCAGGCGAGCTGTTCCGCATGTACAGCCGTTTCGCCGAGCGCAAGCGCTGGCAGGTCGAGGTGATTTCCCTGTCCCCGTCGGACCTCGGCGGCTACAAGGAAGTCATCGCCAAAATCTCCGCCCAGGGCGCCTACTCGAAGCTCAAATTCGAGTCGGGCGGGCACCGCGTGCAGCGCGTGCCGGTGACCGAGACCCAGGGGCGCGTCCATACCTCGGCCTGCACCGTGGCGGTGATGCCGGAGGCGGACGAGATTGCCGACGTAGTATTGAATCCGGCGGACCTGCGCATCGACACCTACCGGGCATCCGGGGCGGGGGGGCAGCACGTCAACAAGACCGAGTCAGCGGTGCGCGTCACGCACCTGCCCACCGGCATCGTGGCCGAATGCCAGGACGATCGCTCCCAGCACAAGAACCGGGCGCGCGCCCTCGGGATACTGGCCGCGCGCATCAAGGACAAGCAAATCCGCGACCAGCAGGCAAAGACGGCCGCCGCGCGCAAATCGCTGGTCGGCAGCGGCGACCGCTCCGAGCGCATCCGCACCTATAATTTTCCTCAGGGACGGGTGACCGACCATCGCATCAACCTCACCCTCTACAAGATTGACAGAATCATGGATGGCGACCTGGACGAGCTGATCTCGGCGCTCACCACCGAGCATCAGGCCGAGCAGCTCGCGCTGCTCGCAGAGGAATCCCAGCCGGCCTGAGCCGGACGGGCGGCCGCGCCGCGCGGACCCAGGTGCAGACTTTCGCCTTCTCATTTCTGGCGGCTGTTCTCTACGCCATGGGGTTAGTGACTACTTACTGCGGGCTCTTGCATATGCCGGCGCTGGCGGGGGCGCGGGTCAGCATCCCGTCAGCTGCGGTGCTGTTCTGGCTGCTCTCGCCGTTTTTCGTCGAGTGGTCCGAGTGGGCCACGCCGGCGGCGGCGCTATTTGCCGGAGTCGGCCTGTTCTATCCCGCGGCCGTAACCCTGCTTACCTTCATCGGCAACCGGCAGCTGGGACCCACGGTGGCCGGAACCATTGGCAGCACCACGCCGCTGTTCGCGGTGCTTGGCGCGGCGCTGTTTCTCGGCGAAGCGCCCGGTGCGCGCGAAATCGCGGCAACTTTGGTCATAGTACTCGGCACGATGGTGCTGTCGAAGCCCGCGGCCGGCCCGTTGCCGCAGGCGGCTTCCCGCAACGCATTGTGGATGCCGTGGTCCGGCGCTATGTTGCGGGCACTTGCGCAGCTCTTATCGAAGGCCGGGCTCGCACTCTGGCCCACTCCATTTGCTGCGGCGCTCTTGAGTTACTCGGTCTCCGCGGTGATCGTGTGGATCGCGGGTCCGCTGGTTCCGAACAACTCGGCGGCGGTCTTCACGCGCCGCGGCGTGGGCTGGTTCATGATCACGGGTATGCTGAACGGCGCTTCGGTGCTCTCAATGTACTACGCCTTGACGGCGGGACCGGTGCAGGTTGTCGCGCCGATCGTCGCGACTTACCCGCTATACACGCTGGCTCTGAGCGCGATGCTGCTGAAGCGCGAGCGGATGAGCGGCCGTCTGATCGCGGGGGTCGTGCTGACCGTAGCAGGTGTTGTGATTCTTCTGGCTCGCTAGCAGGGCAGGGCGATGGCGGCCATCAGCATTTTCGAAGCCTTGCGCGGCGCCGGGATCGATCGCGCGGATGCCCGCGTCCTGTTACGGACCGCCGTGCAAGCCACCGACGCGCATCTTGCCGCGCACCCGGAACAGCTACTCACCGCAATTCAGCACGAACGATTTCGGGGGTGGGCGGAACGACGCCGCGCAGGAGAGCCGGTCGCATATATCATTGGCAGCCGCGAGTTCTACAGCCTCGCGTTCGGTGTCACGCCAGCAGTATTGATCCCGCGTCCGGAAACGGAGCTGCTGGTCGAGAGCGCACTGGGAATGATCGCGCCGCAGGCGCCGGTTCGCGTGCTCGATCTCGGCACCGGCAGCGGCTGCGTTGCGGTGGCGATCGGCCGCTACCGCGCTCGCGCCTGCGTGACGGCTGTAGATATCTCGAGCGCTGCCCTGGAGGTCGCACGCGAAAACGCGACGACGCACGGCGTGAGCATCGAGTTCATCGAGAGTAACTGGTTTGCCGCCCTCCGCGACCGGCGCTTCCACCTGATCGTCGCCAATCCTCCGTATGTTGCCGACGGCGATCCGCATCTCGGTCGAGGCGACCTGCGATTCGAGCCGCGCGGCGCGCTGGTCGCAGGGCCAATCGGCCTCGACGCCATCGAACGGGTCGTCGGGCAGGCCAGCCGACACCTCGATCCCGGCGGCTGGCTGCTCATTGAACATGGTCACGACCAGGCGCCCTCTGCGCGGGCGCTGCTCGCCGCAGGGAAGTACCGGGAAGTCGTCACCCATCGCGATCTGGCGGGTCTTGAGAGAGTCTCGGGTGGCCGCGTTGACGTGACGGCTGCTTAGACGTTAAAATAATGCCTGAGTGATTCGCTCGGATATAGGAATAAACGATGAGTATTCAAGATGTTATAAAGAAACAAGTGAATGAAAATCGAGTCGTCCTTTATATGAAGGGCACCCCTGATTTTCCGCAATGCGGGTTTTCGGCGAACGCGGTGGGCATTCTGCGTGCTTGCGGCGCCAATGAACTCTACACGGTGAACGTGCTGGAAAATCCCGACATCCGTCAAGGCATCAAGGATTACGCCAATTGGCCGACTATCCCGCAGCTCTATGTCAACGGCGAATTCGTCGGCGGCTCCGACATCCTGACCGAACTGTACAAGAGCGGAGAGCTGAAGAAGCTGCTCGAGAAGACCCCCGCCTGAGCAGTCAGCGAGCGCAATACTAACGGCTCGTTCGCGGGCCGTTATTGTTTCACGCCCGCCGCGCGGCGGCGGTTCAGTTCAGCCACACGTTGCGGGCTACCGGTCACGCTATTCAGGGAAAGCGTGAATAGCCAAATTGCACGAGCAGCCCCAGCGCAATCGCGAACAGCGCGCGCTTGACCCAGATGCGGAACGCATGAGCGTCGATTCGGTTGCGCACGCGCACGCCGATGAGTGAGCCAGTCACGCCGATCGCGACGAGGGGCAGCGTCGCAAGCCACTGGCTTGCGTCAACACCGCCGCGCGTGGCGAGCACGGTGAATTGCGTGGTCTTGCCCACCAGGAAACAGATATTGAGCGCCTGCACCAGCATGGCGGGCGCGAGGCCCAGCGCGAGGTAGAAAATGATGAGCGGCGGTGCGGCGACATTGGCCGTGCCTTCAAAGAGGCCGGCGGCGACACCCGAGAACGGCGCAAACGACCGCTCGTGCCGCCGTACCTGCGGCCAGTCCGTGCGGCCCAGGCGGTCGAGGCTCAGATAGAACAGCGTCAGCAGCGCCAGCACCAGCGTGTACGGCGCTTGTGGCGCGGAGACGAACACCCAGGTGCCGGCGGCCGAACCCGCAATTGAATAGAGCGGCATCATCCAGAAGCGAACCAGCGTGGCGCGCAGCGGCCCGCTGGAGAAAAGCGCGACGCAGATCGTCGCCACCGTCGGCAACAGTACCAAGACAATTGCAGTTCGCATATCGGTCGCGAGCGCGATCAGCGGCGTTGCCACGAACGGAAAGCCGAAGCCGAGCGCGCCCTGGAGCAGGCCGGCCAGCAGAATCACGCAGGCAATCCATACCAGCAGAAGCGGTGAGAGCGACTCAAGCATCGTCGTAGCGCGTATCCGGTGTTCGGTGTCCGGGAATCAATCCGTGGCCGGGACGTTCGGTCGCGAGCCCGCCCTCGCTACTGTCGCAGTTGACCAGACGCATCACGAATACTGGAATTCAAGGGGGGCATCATGCAGGCTCCGCAGTTTATCAAAGGCATGCACCGGCGCGTTCACAGGGCCGGCGTCGCCGCGGCAATCCAATTGTCATGGCACCGCGATTACTCTAGGATGGGCCTGACAGCCGACGCCACAACCTACTGGAGGTTAGCCATGAGCGAGCCCAACCCCTTGCCGTCTTCCGCCACCAGCAATCCTTCGGCATCAAATTCCGCAGGAGAGGCGCGCGCAGTCGACGCCGGCCAGGGCTGGGCGTGGATTGTCAGCGGCTTCGAGCTGTTCAAGAAGCAGCCCGGTAACTGGATCGTGATCGTCATCGTGCTTTTCGTGATCCTGATGGTACTCGCGTTCATTCCATTGTTGGGGGCGATCGCAACGTTTCTGCTGATGCCGGTTTTCACCGGAGGGCTGATGCTTGGCTGCCGGTCGCTCGCGCGCGACGGGACGCTGGAGATCGGGCAGTTGTTCGCGGGTTTCAAGGCTCAAACCGGGAATCTTGTCGTGCTGGGCGCTATCAGCATCGGGGCCTGGATCGTGGTCATGCTGCCGGTAATGGCGATCATGGGAGTCGGCATATTCTTTGGTGCATCGGGTGACAGCGCCATGCACATGGGCGGAATGGGCGCGAGTATCTTGCTGGCAGCACTGATCGCTTTCGCGTTGAGCATACTGATCTACATGGCGCTCTGGTTCGCGCCCGCGCTGGTGGTACTGAGCGGGGCCGCCCCGGTGGCAGCCCTCAAGCAGAGCTTCGGGGCGTGCCTGAGGAACATCGTCCCCTTCCTGGTCTACGGTATCGTGGCGCTAGTATTGAGCGTCGTCGCCACCATCCCGTTCGGGCTTGGCTGGCTCGTGCTCGGCCCGGTGCTCGTCGCTTCGGTTTACGTTGCCTACCAGGACATCTTCGGCGATGCCTGAACGCTTTCCCGTGCAGGCTGCATTGCGCAACATGGGGGGTCGAGGCGTTTTCGTTTAGGCTATTGTTTTTATATGATTAGTTTATCTGTTGAACGCTAAATGAAAGCGCTTGCATAGGTTTCGCTGTGGCGTATAATTAACAACCCGGCCGCTCCCACGGCCGTGCCGTTTCTGGAGGAGATCCCATGAACATCATGACGGACGCGAAAAACCTTTCGACACCGACTAAACCCGCGGGCGGCAAAGTCCGCATGACGCCGTCCGAGGCATTCATCGAGACGCTGGTCGCGCACAAGGTCAAGGACGTGTTCGGGATCGTCGGCTCGGCGTACATGGACGCGCTGGATCTCTTTCCGGGCGCCGGGATTCGGCTTGTGAGCGTGGCGCACGAGCAAAACGCGGCGCATATGGCGGACGGCTACGGGCGCGTCACCAACCGGCCCACGGTCTGTATCGCGCAGAATGGCCCCGGGATCACCAATTTCGTGACCGCGGTAGCGGCCGCCTACTGGGCGCACACGCCAATGGTGGTGGTGACCCCGGAATCGGGCAGCCTGACCGCTGGCCACGGCGGGTTCCAGGAGACGGAGCAGATGCCGATCTTCTCCAAGATCACCAAGTGGCAGGTGCATGTGAATTCGCCGCTGCGCATGGCGGAGCTGATGCATCGCGCCTTCACCATTGCGCAGCACGAGCGCGGGCCGGTGCAGGTCAACATCCCGCGTGACTATTTCTATGGTGAGGGCGACTACGAAATCCTGTCCCCGCTTGTCATCGAGCGCGCGGCGGGTGGCTCGAACGCGCTCGACAAGGCGGCGAAGATGCTCGCCGACGCGAAATTCCCGGTCATCGTGGCAGGCGGCGGCATCGTGATGTCCGACGGCATCGATGAAGTGAAGGCACTCGCCGAGCATCTCACGGCGCCGGTGGTCAACTCCTACCTGCATAACGATTCGTTTCCTGCGAACCATCCATTGTCATGCGGGCCGCTCGGCTATCAGGGCTCGAAGGCGGCAATGCGCACCATCTCGCGCGCCGACGTTGTGCTTGCGCTCGGCACACGCCTGGGGCCATTCGGCACGTTGCCGCAGCACGGTATCGACTACTGGCCCAAGGATGCAAAGATCATCCAGGTCGACGCCGACCACCGCATGCTCGGTCTGGTGAAGAAGGTCTCGCTGGCGATTCAGGGTGACGCGAAGCTCGCCGCCGCCGAGATTCTGAAGCGCATAAAGGTACGCGGCGCGCGCAAGGCCGACCGCTCGCGCCTAACGGAGGTGCAGCGGGAGAAGGAATCGTGGATCGCCGAACTGGCCAATTGGCCGTCGCCCAACAAGAAAGGGCAGATCGGCCCGCGGCGCGCACTGGCGCAGCTCGCCAAAGCGCTGCCGCGCAACGCCATGGTGTCCACCGATATCGGCAACGTATGCTCCGTGGCGAACAGCTACCTGCGCTTCGAACAGCCGTTATCGTTCCTGGCCGCGATGAGCTGGGGTAACTGCGGCTACGCCTGGCCGACCGCGCTCGGCGCCAAGGTCGCGCGTCCCGATCGCCCGGCAATCGCCTACGTCGGCGACGGCGCCTGGGGCATGAGCCTCGCCGAGGTGATGACGGCGGTAAAGGAGAAGATCCCCGCGGTGGCGGTGGTGTTCAACAATGGCCAGTGGGGCGCGGAGAAAAAGAACCAGGTCGACTATTTCGACAACCGCTTCGTGGGGACCAACCTGGCCAACCCGGATTTCTCGGAAGTTGCGCGCGTCATGGGTGCGGAGGGCTACCGGGTCGAGCACGAGGACGAAGTCGCCGACGCGCTGAAGGCCGCTCTCAAATCCGGCAAACCCTCGGTCGTGGAAATCATGCTGACTCAGGAACTGGGTGAGCCATTTCGACGCGACGCGTTCCGCAAACCGCGCCGGCTGTTGGCAAAGTATCGCCGCTTCAATGCCAAAGAATACCGCTGATAACTATTTGACTATCATATGAAAAAAGCCGGCCTCGCGCCGGCTTTTTTGGTTAGTGGGCGCTCACAAGGGGGCCAATCAGGCATGAACCGGGGCTCGAGCGGCAAGACCGCCAAGCTCTCCGACGTGGCGGAACTCGCGCGGGTCTCGGCCGCCACCGTGTCGCGCGCGCTGACCTGTCCGGGCAAGGTCAAGCCGGCGACCGCCGCGCGCATCCGCCAGGCAGTGCAGGCGCTGGGCTACGTCGCCCACGGCGCGGCGCGCGCGCTCGCTTCCCGGCGCACCAACACCATCGGCGCCGTGATCCCGACGCTGGATAACGCGATCTTCGCCAACACGGCCCATGCGCTGCAGAAGACGCTGGACGAAGCCGGCTACACATTGATTATTGCGAGCCACGAATTTGATGCCGAAGTCGAGGTGCGCCTGACCCGGGCGTTGGTCGAGCGCGGCGTGGACGGCCTGGTGCTGCTCGGCGCGACGCACCATCCGAACGTACTGCGTCTGCTCGATACGCAGCAAATCCCGTACGTCCTGACCTGGGCGCTCGACGCAGCCGGGCGGCACCCATGCGTAGGTTTCGACAACCGAGCAGCGGGAACCCGCATCGCCCGGCACCTGCTTGAACTGGGGCACCGCGAATTCGCCATGATTTCCGGCGTCACTGCTGGCAACGAGCGCGCCTCGGAGCGCCTGGACGGCGTGCGGCAGGCGCTCGCCGCCCGCGGCATCGCTTTGACGCCGGGGCATGTGGTGGAGAAGCCGTACACGCTATCCGGCGGGCGCGAAGGGCTGCGCGAAGTGCTGCGCGCCGCCCCGCGTCCTACCGCCTTGGTCTGCGGCAATGACGTGCTGGCAATCGGCGCGCTCGCCGAGTGCCAGGCGCAGGGACTCGCCGTGCCGCGCGAGATGTCGGTGACCGGTTTCGATGACCTGGAAATGGCCTCCGTGGTTATGCCGCCCCTCACTACCGTGCATTTCCCGACGGCGGAGTTGGGCAGCTACGCGGGCCAGAATCTGCTGGCGCGACTGGCGGGTCGGCCATTTGCGATGCGCACCGAGTTGGCGGTCGAGCTGGTCGTGAGGGCGAGCACCGCACCGCCCGCGAACGCTGCTAAATAGCATCTACCACAGAGACACAGAGAGTACTGTCAGTTTTCTCGGCGTCCTCTGTGCCTCTGTGGTGAGTATCGTCACGCCTCAGCGAGCAATTGCTCGATCATCCGCTCCGCCTGCGCGTGGTAGCCGCCGCCGAAGAGGTTCAAGTGATTGAGCACGTGGTAGAGGTTGTAGAGGATCTTGCGCGTCCCGTAGCCGGGGTCGAGCGGGTACTCGGCGCGGTATGCCTCGTGAAACGACGGCGGGAATCCGCCGAATAGCTTGGTCATGGCGAGACCGGCTTCGCGGTCGCTGTAGTAAACCGCGGGGTCGTAGATCACCGGCTCGCCGCCAGCCGTCATCGCGGCATTGCCCGACCACAGGTCGCCGTGCAGCAGCGACGGGGGAGGGCTGTAGCCCCTGAATTAAGCGGGCAGCTTCTCCACCAGGCGCTCGCCGCCGGCGGCGAGCCGGCCGCCGTGGCCGTTCGATGCCGCGAGCCGGAGCTGAAACCCCAGCCGCCGCTCGCGCCAGAACGTGACCCAGTCAGCGGCCGGCGTATTGATCTGCGGCGTCGAGCCGATGGTGTTGTCGTGGTCCCAGCCGTAGCGCCCGCGCGTGACGCGGTGCAGGCGCGCGAGATTCGCGCCCAGCGCTGCGCGGATAGACCGTTCGATATCCGGCCAGGGATCCATGGTGCTTGCCGGTGACCCGAAAGAACCCGGAAGAACCCGCGTATGAAACGCGGTTGAAATCGGTCGG
>Ga0075301_1000195_pt1 | contig 9696 bp, 17 predicted proteins | sample Browns_TuleA_D1_FD_120053 | JGI IMG/M metagenome (GOLD analysis project Ga0075301, IMG submission 120053) | Natural and restored wetland microbial communities from the San Francisco Bay, California, USA, that impact long-term carbon... | ecosystem: Environmental > Terrestrial > Soil > Wetlands ... | reverse complement strand
GCGACGACCACCCCTCTCCGGCCGGACCCTCGTCCCAGTGGTCCTCGAGGTAGGGGAGCGCTCGCTCGAGTAGGCGACGGCACATGTAGAGTCGGAACGCCTCCTTTGAGGCGAAGTGCTCTCCGTCGACGTCCAGGTGGCACGTCCACTCGGTTTCAGGGGTCCACGAGAAGCCGCAGCCGCCGTCGCTAGTGCCGCCGCCGGTATCGCGACCGTGGCAGTGGCCGGAACCCTCTCCGTCGCCGCCCCAGCAGTCACCCTCGCATCGGGGGCACAGGAACGGCGGCTCTGGGTACTTTACAGATTTGGACATCTGTCACCTCTCCGGGTCCGGCATGAAGGCCAGAAAGATCATTGCAACCCCACCGATGAGCTGCCCATAGACCTCCCACCAGCGAAGCTCCGCCCACATGACGTAGGGCTGATACTGCGCCACTACGGTGATGAACAACCCAAGCAGCGCCACGAACCCTCGCGCGATGATCCTGTGCCACTTTATGGGTTCGGCCATCTGTCAACTCTCCTTCGGCGGGAACCACTCCGGCACGTAGCCCGCGGCCTCCCAGCCACGCTGGCACTCGTCGCAGACCGGGAACGGCTCGCCGGGAAGATGTGGGAGGTGCAGCCACTTCGTGGCCTCCCTGTGGAGGCACTTCAGGCAGATGCAGTTCTTGGTGTAGGGCGCCGGAGGCACCCCCATCGGTTCGACTCGTACTGATTCACCCATCTGTCAACTCTCCTGTGGCGCCGACTGATTAGCCGCTTCACGGAGTCGCCGACGGTTCATCCGATCCCGGCTTTCTGCTCGGCCGCGGCCCTGGTATCGGCCGCGGCCTCGGCCGCACGCAGGAACATCCGCAGCGCCTCCGCGCCAACGCCCCGCTGGTCGTAGTACGTGAACCCCATGCCCGCGTACGCCTCGTCGGGCAGATCCAGCCACGTCAGGAGCTCGAGGCCCTCGTCGAACACCACGCCGCCGTACATGCGCCCTTCGTGCAGCGCCACGGCGACCAGGGCAGCGGGGCGCCCGTCGGCCACGAGGCGGTGGCTGTGCTTCAGGTTCCAGTACCGCTTGGGGACTACGTACTCGGCCATGGTCAGTTCCTGTCCGTCCGCACGAACTCGATCGCCGGTTCGCCGAGATGCAGGAAGCAGGACACGGCCCCGTGCCGGAGCACCCGGTGTGATCTTCCCTGGCACCCGCCGTACTCACAGGTCGACGATTCCCGCAGATGCTTGGCGTGATGCTTCCCGCGCCCCACGTGAGCGATCGGCTGCGAGCACCGGGCGCACGCATCGCCACAGTGCCGCGCGGCCGTCTCCGCGAGAGACGTGGGGCGGAACTGGCCCATCAGACCGCGTCCCCCTTGCGCAGGTGGCCACCGTTGGCGGATTCGATGAAGGAGCGCGCGAAGGCGGCCGTGCGGCGTTCCATGCCACCGGCGTCTTCCACGTATCCCTTCTCGGCGCCACAGTGACGGCACTCAACCAGGATCACGAATCCGCTTCTGGTGTACGTAAGCGGCACCAGCGAAGTGCCTTCCCAGACGAGCGTGCGTCGATCCCGGATGGTGATCGTGGCCGGCGCCGAGCCGATCCGCACCCAGTCGTGCCCGAGCCAGCAGCGCCAGCTCATGCGCCACCCAGGAGCTTGACGGCCTTCCCGGATGCGACGTCACTCAGCTTGGGCACGATCTCCTCGCCGATCGTAGTGCCACCCTTGAGGACGATGTGCGCGAGGAACTCGGCCTCAAACGTCGAGATGCCGCTCTCGATCACCTCGAGCTTGGCCTTCACGCACAACGCCAGGGCGCGCCACCGGCGCTTCACTTCCTTCTCCCAAGCGTCCCACATTTGTTTGTCCGTGCGGGTGCGCTTCTGCTTCTCGCCGCCGCCGGTCTTGAACTCCCGCACCGCCGGCACGGGCACGTCAAACCGCAGATTGAGGTTGTTGAGCGTGAACGCCACCGACTGGCGATCCGGCTCACTCAGGGTCGCGTAGCGCGTGGCCCCGGCCCGCATGATCATCCGCTCGATCTCAGACTTGGACTTCTCGACCGGGACCGTGGTATTTTCGGCGTAGGGCATCAGCGGACCTCCCGGCGAATGAACACCACGCGCACCTCGGCGATGCGGCCGGTCTCCGCGTCGTAGCGCGCCTCCACGTCGTAGACGCCATCTCCGAAGCCCGTCGCCACCGTGACGCCGAGCGCATCGAAATTGGGGTCGTGGCCTTCTTCGCTGGGGTCGCGCTTGAACTGGGCCACGCCGGGATGCGCGCTGTCCTGCTCGCGCGCAAAGATGCGCCGCACGAGCTCCTTCCAGTTGCCGCCCAGGTCTGGCGGCGTCTCACGGAAGAGGATGTAACAGGGATCGCCGATCCAGAGCATCCCCGCGTCCACTGCGACCTTGCCGACCGTGCGCCAGTCAGATTCCACAGTGGCCCTCGCATTCATTGATGAAGCCGTTGGTGTCGTCACCGAAGTCAGCGTCCGTATGCTCACGGAGCGGCTTCAGGCGCTTCGAGAGGAACACCGGCTGCTCCGCCCCGGCGGCCGACATGTCCCGGATCTGCTCGTCGAATGCCACGGCCCGTTCCCACTCTGCCGGCTCGTGCGTCTTGAGGTCACGCCAGAAGGCCGGAGAGTGATACGGACAGTAGACACAGCTACTCTTGCGCGGCCGCGGAACCCCGACCTCGTCGTGAAGCATCAAGCAGTCTTCCCGGGACATCCCGGCGTCGATCAGGGGGTAGGTCAGTGTGACCCAATGGGTGCGCGAATCCTTCATCCGCGACGCCTCGTCGGTCGAAATCCCGAGCTGGCAGACCGCGTGATGCCGCATGCGCTGCCGCGGGCGGTACCCCAGCTGTCGCCGCACCTCCTTCTCGAGCGGGTGCACCTTGTAGTCACGGGTACAGTGTCGCCGCAGCGGCGTGGGGAGCCCGGTCTTGGTGGCCGTCCAGACGGGCAGCGACGGCGCCGACTGTCGCGTGCCCTGCAGCTTCCCAAGCACGTGGCCCGAGAGCCGTCCTTTCGTCGTCACCACGAGGGGGAGACCGTGCGCCTGGCCAATGGCGCGGAGTCGCTCGAGGTGCGTGTAGACCCAGGCCGGCTCGTCCTGGGTGTCCGCAAAGATCGCGATATCGGGACGCGGTACTCCACGCAGCCCCATGGCGCCCATCAGGAAGAGCGCCGAGCTCTGCACGCCTCCCCCCAGGGCGAGATAGGTGAAGGGGCGCTCTACTGGCCAGTCCCCGAAGAGGGCACTCATGCCGACCGTCCCGCCGAGTCATCTGGCACGACCCACTCGTGCTCCGTTGCCGCGCACAGCAGGCTGCATTCGGGCATCACCTCGTCCGGGCGCCCCGCGTCTGGACTTAGCTCGTCAAGGAACAGGCGCTGACGCTGCCCGTGCACTACGCGCTTGAGTAGCGCCGCGTTGAGCTGGCGCTCGAGCTGGGCCATCCGCGCGAACGCCTCCGGAAAGTGCCGGCGGATCTTGTTCCAGTAGCCTGCGCCGCCCTTCACGCAGCCAATGCAGTTGGCGTTGCTGAATCCCAGCCGATACATGGCCGGCAACTCGATGCCGGCGCGCTCCACAAGCGCGAGGCAGTCCGCCTTGGTGAGGCCGCGCGCAATCAGCGGGGTCCGCAAGTCCACGTCCGGGTTGTTTGCTCGGAAGCGATCCGCCCGCGCGCGCTCGTCGGCGTCGAACCCGAAGACCTGGATGTCATCCGGGCGCTGATAAGCGTGGCGTAACTTCTTCTTGAGCTCCGTCGTGCAGCGCGCCCCCTTGACGCCATTGAGCCACCGCGTGCGCTCGAAGACATCCCAGGTATCGCGATACTCAGTCGACCGAAGGACCTCGATGGGGTGCGCGAGCCACTGCTCGATGTCGTGCAAGAACCGCTGGTTGTCGGGATGCTCTGCGCCCGGATCACAGTAGACGACGTGGCACTCGTGAACGGCCGCCCACTCGTTGAGCGCCATCTTCGCGGCGATGGCACTCGTGACGCCGCACGAGAACCAGATGACTACGCGGCCCGGCGGCCCCGACGGATTCGCGCTCATGGCGTCCGCCCTGCAACCGCAACGGCCACCGCCACCGCGTCCCACTCGTGTTCGCTTCGCGCGGCTTCTTCGCCGCCCAGCAACTTTGCCATCCACTCGGCCACCATGCGCTTCGGGACCGCCTTGAACCGTCCACTACGTCCGCGCTGCAGCCCCACGGCCGCCAGCACCTGCGTGCGCGTCATCGTGACGATGGTGTGTCCGTGTGCGCGCCCCATCGCTACGCCGGCGGCGTATGCCTGGTGCGCCACGCCGCGCGCGCGCAACTGTCCTTGGTACTCCCAGGTCTCGATCGCCACGACGTCGGGGTCGACTCCAAGATCCAGCACCGACCAGCCCAGGAGAGGAACCTCCCGGGTCGCGCGCAGGAGCGTCGCCCCCGTGTTTCGACACTCGATGAGCGCCAGTCCGGTCGTCTGACCGGGATCGACGCCCAGGATGTAGCGCACTACTTGCCGAGACCCTCGAGGGCGGCCTGCTCCGCGCTCTTGGTCGGCGGCAGACTCTGGGCCGCGGTGTGCGCCGGCGGCGCGGGCGTGTGGCCCGGCTCCACCTTGGCGGTTCCGGGCGCCCCCATGTCGAGCGCCTTGATGGCGTCCGCATCGAGCGGCTCGAACTCACGACGGAAGTTGGGATCCTCGACCACCGCGCCCTTGCGCCCCGGGGTCGGGTCGATCACGTGCCACGTCCCCACGCCGGCGGTCACCCAGCCGGACGTGTAGGTCTCCACCTGCATCGGGCTCTTCACGCGCTCGGCGTGCACGATGCGACCGCTCTGACGCTCACGAAACTGGGCCATGTCCCTCTCCCATCCGGCGATGTCGCTGCCGGCGGCGTTTGACGGCCGGGACGAGACGTCCCACGCCGATAGTGGTCGGGTCCGCGCCGCCGTACAGCACGCACGGCGCATGATGGAACGCCTGTCGGGCGTCCGGATTGATGGCGATGTAGGCGCTCCCGCACGCATTCGGGCACCCGAACTGGAAGGCCGCGGGGGCGTTGGCGATCCATGTGAACCCCGGCAACGACTGCGCGAGATCGGCCATCGAGTCGACGATGACTTGGCTGCCGCAGTTGCGGCACTTCAGCGTCTTCGGCCACACCGCGCGCGCGCCGGGGTCGGTGATCCGCATGCCGGCAGCCTACTCGGTCGCCTCGGGCGGAGCAACGGAATTCTTCTGGGAGTACCGCACACACTGTGCGGCCACGATCTCGGATGCGATGCCGGCCGTGCTCGCTTCCCCGGCGGCCACAACGACTTCGACGTGTGGGCGCTCCTCGAGGCTGCCGGTGCACCAATAGTTCCCATTCTTCCAGGTCAACGTCACCTTGGCGCCCGGCGTGTCGCGCAGCCAGCGGAGGAGTTCGGGGTCAAGCATCGGCAACTCGCTTCTGCGCCAGCGCGCGCTCCACATAGGCGATCGCCTCGGCGACCGTGGTGAGGCGCGCGACGTCGTCGTCCGGGATGCTGATCTGAAGGTCGTCCTCGAGATTCATCACGGTCTCGACGACGTCGAGCGAATCCATGCCGAGATCCACCAGGAAGCGGTGCTCCGGGCGCACGCGCTCGAGCGACCATCCCAGGGACTCCGCGAGGACCTGGCGGACGCGCGTGGCCACAGTCAGGTCGATGGCATCGCTCATGGGGCCTCGCGATCCGCGAACAGGCGATCCCGCTCCGCGCGCACCAGCTCGGGGGCCGCCTGGACTCCGCCCGTCGCACGATTCGCGCACGCCTGGCTGCAAAACGGTAGCGTGGTGACCCGGTGGGCACCAGTGGAAAAGTCCGGCGCCGGCAGCGGGACCGCCACCCAGGGCGCCGGCGGGATCCGTGTGCTCACGGTCACCTGGTGGCCACAGGCGCCCCCGCAAACGAACGTCACGCGCGCTGGGCACGCGCCGGGCGCCCCCAGGTAGGCGTGGACCCGTCGCGCGGCCGGAGAGCCGCTCTCCGGGGCGCTGGCGCAGTCGCCCGAGCAGAAGGGGAGTTGGACCTCCCGCAACACCCCGGTGGCCGCGTCCTGCGCCACGGCCCGGCGCAGCGTCCAGCCCACGGGCTTCGTGGGCACCTTGGTGGGGGTCGCCTTGAGCACCACGAAGGCCGGACACCCGAAGCAGTGAAAGGTGATCGTGCGGCGCTTGCTCACGCGGTGGTGGGACATTGGGCCTCCTGAACCCTAACAAAACGTGCGAATTTTTTCACGGGAGGATCGAACCCTTCATTGGCATAATTTTCTCTAGCTTTTCTTAAGGAGAGTCTCCGTAGCGAAGGGTACGATGGTTTCGCGAACAATGTGGAAATGTACCGATCGACTCAGAACATGCTCCTGTTTCGGGTGTCGTACGGGTTCAGGATGGATAGCCCGCGGTAGCACGAAACGCGAGAAACTGGATGTTTGATGCGTTCGTAGCCGCGTGATGTCAGGCGCGACCCTAACACTTTTTGACTCCAGGGACGCTGATTCCGGTCCTTGCACCAGTCCGCATAGCTCCGATAGATGGCCGCTGCGGTGGTCACCGCGGCGTCACTCTCCTCGCAGCACTCTTCAAGCCACACCCCGAGCTCGTCCTGCTCCAGGCGGTACCCCTCGGTGGCGTGCGTGATCACGCCGGCCTCCGGGAGTCCCTCTGTGTACCACTGAACGGCCCCCTCCACGAGCCAGCGCAGGATCCCGGGCGCCTCGGCGCGGAGCTTCTCGGGCATCTGGCGGTCACGCAGATCCTCGGGGATGTCGACCGTGAACGGGATCAGGCGCAGGCGGCGCCAGATCGCGATGTTGGTCCCACGCACGATGGGCCGCTCGTTTGTGGCGAAGGGGATCAGGAAGCTCGGCGGGAACTGGAACGTTGCTCCGTAGAGCTGGCGTGCCACGATCACGTCGGTGCCCGTGAGCATCTTGATCATGCCCTCGTGGAGGCGCTGCCCCTCCTCGGTCTCGATCACCACGACCAGGCGGGCGCCGCGCAGGCGCGCGAGATCCGGGCTCGCATCGCCGCCGCCGCGCCGCTGGCCGACCATGAACGACTCGGCGTTGGCGGTGATGGCGTAGTCGCCAAAGACGTCGTGGATTGCGCCGAGGAACGTGGACTTCCCGTTGCGCCCGGCCCCATGCAGGATCGGCAGGATCTGTTCGCTCGTGTGGCCCGTCAGGCCGTACCCAAAGAGCACTTGCAAGTACTCCTGGAGGCGCGCGTCATTCGCGGTGACATCAGCGAGGAACCGCATCCAGGTCGGCGCCGTCGCCTCGGGGTCGTACGCGTAGGGCATCATCTTGGTGCAGAGCTCCGCACGATCGTGTGTCCGTAGCGTGCCCGTCCGCAAATCAATGATGCCGCTGCGGGTGTTCACGATGTGCGGATTGGCGTCGAGTTCATGCGCCTCGATCACCACCTTGGGGTCAGAGCGCGCGCCACGAATCGCGGCCAGGATGCGATCGAGCGCGTGGGAGCGCCCATACCACTTCGAGAGGTTCTCGCGGAGGGCGTCGTCGCGACACTCGTTGACCTCGAGCGCAATGCGGCGGGCCATCTCCTTGCCCAATTCCTGAATCGACAGTTCGCCGATGTCCGCTTTCCAGCGCTGGCCATCCCAGACGAACCACTGCTTGAGCTCGCGGCAGTATCGAATCTGGTCCCCGAAGTGTTCGACCATGCGATTGGCGTTTCCGACGTCGTTGCACCCGAGTTGGCGCTTGGGCGGCAACCCCGCGAGCGCGATCGGCGCCCCATCCGGCGGCGGCGCAACGCTGCCGTTCTGGAGATGCGGCGGCATGACGAGGATCTCGCCTCCGAGTGGCACCGGGGGCGCGCCCGCGGCGTAGCGCCCAATCGAGCGCGCGATCGCCTCGACCTCGTCGGCCGGCAGTGGGGGCTCGCAGCGCTCCTGATTCAGGGTCTGGAGCATGGCCGCGATCTCGGGCACCGTACAGCCGCGCTTGCGCAGCGTGCCCGCGAGGCTTGCGAGTTGCTGGTTGCGACCGCCGGCCTGGATCTTGAGTGGGAGCTCGGCGGCGACCGTCGCTCGCTGCGCCGCTTGGGCTTGTAACGCCTCCTGAATCCAGGCGGGCAGCTCGGCTGGCTGCCCCCGGTACTCCGGGTCGAGCACATCGCTCAGGGCCTCCCACGCGTAGACCTGGCCGCTCGCGTGGGTGCTCGGGGGCGCGATGATGTAGCCGCCACGGCACTTCACGTCGACGCCGATCCAGTCCTTGGGGGCGCTGCTTGGGAACTGCACGCGCAGTGGCAGCGCGTAGAGCAGGTGGCGGCCCCCACCGCCCGTGCATGCCTCGAGCGTCTCCACGCGCCCGTGCTCACGCTCGAGGCGCTCCCAGGTCGCGTCGCCCCCATTGCGCGGATCGATGTCGATCACACACAGGCCGGCCTCGCCCACGGCAAGCCCGATGCTCGCGCGCGGCCAGCGACTCCAGTACTGCGCGATGAGCGCCGGCTCCGTCGTCGCGTCGAGCACCCCGCGGCGCGTGCGCGGGTGCTTGCCGGGATGCCGGCATTCGGCATTCGGACAACTGCACCGGCGCCGCCCCGCGGGGTCGGTGACCATCTCGTGCACCGGAAACACTGGCCAGCCGCGGGCGGCATAGCGCTCCGCCGCGACTCGCATCGTCGTCCCCTCCAGCACCGCCGGACCATCTTCCTGCGCCGACCGGCGCGCGCCTAGCCCCTAGCGGTGGGGCCCGAGGGGGACGCACGTCCCAATCCCTCGGGCCCCACCCGGTGCATTAGGCCCAGCGGTCGGCGATCGGTGCGGGCCGCACGTGGGACCCAGCCGGGGGCGCCGGCAACGGCGGAGCGCTGGCGCCCGGCGGCACGGCCGCTCCCGGCGTCGGCACGGGGCGCGGCGGCGCGATACCCGGCGGGGGCGGCGTCTTGCTGTCGTAGCCCGCGAACGTGACCTGGAAGCTCGTGCGCATCTTGCCGTCACGCCCCGCATACGGCTCGCCCTCGACGACCTCGATCCAGCAGCGCTTGCCGATCCATGCCTCGGGCGGCAGGCTCGACTTCTGGCCCGGCTCCGGCAGCAGTCCGAGCGCGCCGGCGGCGATCTTCAGGCGCGCCGTCATCTTGGCGGTGGGGTCGCCCTTCCACGTCGGGTAGAGGCGATCGCGCATCGTCTGGCCGCGCTTGTCCGCCTCGAGCGCGCTCCACGTAAGCTCGAAGCCCCAGTCCCCGTGGGTGGACTGGTGGTACTCCGCCTTGACGCACTCCACGTAGTGCGTGCCGGCCTTGAGGAACGTCTGGTCGGGGATCTGGTCCCAATCGATATCCATCGCATCGTCTCCTTGTGTCGGGGTCGCGTTACGCGACCTGGTAGGTTTCGAGGAAGGGGAGGAGGATGCGCAACTGGCGCTCCTCCGGACTCAACTCCTGGAACAGCTTGCTGGTGAGCCACGGACAGGCGGTCTTCGCCCATTCCGTGAGCTCTTCGTGCAGAAGCACCCAGATGCGCCGCTTGCCGGCGTCATCGAGTGGTTGATCATCCGGCAGCCCGCAGGCGCGCACGATCTGGCCCTGCAGTTCCGGACCGATCGCGTAGGCCGTCTTGAAGGCGTCGAGCGGCATCACCGGGGTCGACGCCGGCACCGATGCCCGCCGCACCTCGATGCCG
>Ga0075301_1000194_pt1 | contig 9729 bp, 11 predicted proteins | sample Browns_TuleA_D1_FD_120053 | JGI IMG/M metagenome (GOLD analysis project Ga0075301, IMG submission 120053) | Natural and restored wetland microbial communities from the San Francisco Bay, California, USA, that impact long-term carbon... | ecosystem: Environmental > Terrestrial > Soil > Wetlands ... | reverse complement strand
TTAGATACTACTGAGAAGATAATTCTTGGAAAATACAGAGCCATAATAAATTAAGTGTAATGTATTACAATTTCATTTCTTAACTTGTAAATTTTTTTCAATTTCAATTTGGTAGATCTTTGAATTTGGGAAAATCCTTTTCCTTCAACCAGAGTAATGGCATTTTTCCCACCAATAAGATATGGAGTAATTGTAACTATAATCTCATCAACTAATCCTAGTTTGATAAATTCCCAATTAACAGTACCGCCCCCTTCCACTAGAAGAGTTTTGATTTTTTTCTTTGATAAATACTTTAAAAGATTTTTTATGTTAACTTGGTTTTTTCCTATTACTATAATTTCAAGTGGATATTTCTTTAGTTTGAATATATTTTTTTTTGATGCTTTTTTAGAGACTGCTACAATTGTAGGAATTTCTTTACAAGTTTTAATAATTTGAGATTTTTGGTCGATAGTTCCCATAGAATCCAAAATTATACGTAATGGATTTTTTCCTTTAACATATCTAACTGTTAAAAGTGGATCGTCTCTCTTCACAGTATTAGAACCAATCAAAATAGCATCTACTTTTGAACGTAATTTGTGAATTCGAATTTTATCTTGTTTAGAAGATAATTCAGAATCACCAGTATTTGTGGCTATTTTTCCATCAAGACTCATTGCTGCACTAAGAATTACTCTAGGTCTAGATTTTTCCATGAACAATTTTTCCTCCAATCATTACAGCTCTAATTGTAGAACCATTTGCTCTATGTACAATTGAAGCATATGGATTATGCATTGGTTCCAAGTCTATTGCATGTTTATCAATAAATACACAATCTGCGTATTTTCCAATTTCAATGACACCGATATTTTTTTGTAAAAGTTTTCCTGCATTTACTGTTGCCATCTTTAGAATTTGTTTAGGTTCAATTCTTTTACGATTTAACCCCATTGTAACTTTCCAGAGATAATCCATTTCACGAAACATATCGGGGGAATTTATCATTACATTATCTGTTCCAATTGCAACATTACAACCTGCATTGATCATTTTTTCGGCATTAGGAATACCTTCTGCTAGTGATGAGTTTGCACGTGGACAAATTACAATTCCCCTAGTCTTATTGGCAACTTGATGTAAATCTCTAGTAGAAGCATAGGTCATATGAACAAGAAAGTGGGGTTTTAACAATAATGCACGTTGTGTCTCAGTTTTTTTCATTGTTCTTTTTGAAAAATTTGAGCTCTGAATTGTTTCTTCAGAATGGATAGCCCTAATCTTCTGAATTCTGGAATAAAATTTTAGAATAGAATTACTATTTTCGTTTGGTCCACTAATACCTAATCCATCACAGTTTTTTAAAATATCATTGAGTTCTACTCTATTTGAGTTAGAAAGTGAAATATTACCTCTGACTTGTTTATGATCTTGGTAATATTCCAGTCTTCCAAGTATAATGGATCTTATTGGTAAAGATGATAACACTTTTTTTAGAAGAAATATTCCATCGAGTCCGCCTTCTCTGAAATCAACAAATGTTGTGGTACCAGTTTTTATCATCGAGATACAGGCATTTTTCATAAAATTTGTAAGATGAGAGGGTTTTGATTTTTTTAGGATTTTTTGTTTCGCCCCTATGATTGGATGAATTTTTGCATCAACATTAGCGTTTATTAAAATGTCTTTTGCAATCGAGTCTCCTATATGAGTATGGGAATTAATTAAACCGGGAATTATTATTAATCCCTCACAGTCAATTGAATCCTCTTTTGAGTTTGGTCTTAGATTTGGTTTTATTTTTTTAAAAGTTTCTGAAGAGATTTTTAAATTTGTAGAGGAAATAAAAGATAATTCTTTACCATAAAGTATACTTGCATTTTTTAAAAGCATGATTTTTCTATAATTTCTGGTTTTTCTTTTCCAGAATCACGAATCTCCCTTATTTTATCAAGTGATTGTGTTGCTAGCTTAGCAGCCTCACGGGAAGTTTGTCCAATTCCAATTCCACAATTAAGTAATATACCTAAATCTTTTTTTGTTCTATCAATAAACTCTTTTCCCATTTCTTTTGCATCATCATTTGCAACAACCATAAAATTATCACCGCCCATAAAGAAAGCCATTGATTTTCTAGCTAAGAAAAATTCAGACATTGATGAATATAGTTTAAAAATTATTGAAGATATTTCGTATGGAGATTTAGTTTTTCGTTTAGATGATAAATTGTCCACATCAAAGTGCATGATAATAATTTTCTGGTCAGAATATCCATTAACAGAACCAAAAATGTTATGTTCTTTATTTAAAATTACTAGATTCTTTTTTCCCTCATCAGCTTTTAAATTTGCATCAAATGGGGTTTTGGCAAATCCTATAGACATTGATAATTTTACTTTAAAGGTTTCTTCAAGTTTTTTTTGAATTGAAATATGATCATCTAAAGTTAATCCATTAGTTACAACAAAAAACTCATCTGCTCGATTCAGAAATACCAAACAATTTCTTTCAGAGAATAATTTTTGAACATGTAAGTATAATGAAGCCTGTAATATTTGGAGTTCATGTTCTCTGTCACTACCTAAAGTAAGTGTCCAGGGGCCATAATCATTGATTTTGATGATTGTAAGTTGAATCAATTTATCTAATTTTTGCTAATTCCTCAGAAATTTTCTTAACTGCTTCTACTGCTCTTTCTGACACTGGTCTGATTCGTGCAAATGCCTGTCTTTCTTTTATTCCAGGTCCTGTAAATCCCAAAGAAACTGGTTTTTTGTGTTTCAATGAAAGTTTTGTAAGACGTGTTGCAGTAGCGTTTGCAATTAGCTCATCATGTTTAGTCTGTCCTTTAATTATTGCTCCAAGGGTTACTACTCCATCAACCTCTTTTTTTTCAAGTAAAGTATCTATAATTAATGGCATATCAAAAACTCCTGGAACCTTACATGTGAATTTGACATTAAGTTTAAGAGATTTTGCTTTTTCTAAAGCTACTTCTAACATCCTAGACGTCACATTGTCATTAAATTCTGAAACCACTATTGCAATATTCAAAATTAATGCACCTTAGCGTATTCTAACAATTCTTTTCCATCAATAAATGGAATAGCATTTTGTTTTGCATATTTTTGTGCTTTTTCTACCGAAAGAGCTGAATAAGTTTCAGAATCCATCATTTCACAAATTGCAGATACAGGATTCAGTTTTGCAAGGTCTGTCAGATAGATCGACATTTCAGTATGTCCACGTCTGTTTAAGAGTAATCCATCTTCAGCAATCAATACTGGAACATGCCCAGGTGTTTTAAATGATGAAATAAACTTATTATGTTGATTATCTGCCTTATTGAGATTTGCCATTTCACGAATAGTTAGAGCCCTATCTCGATCAGTAATTCCCGTATAAGTTTGATAATGATTAATTGAGATTGAAAAAGTTGGATGATCTCCATATGGAGCTAACCCCATAATCATTTCTCTTGACTTTGAATCAAAATGAGAAGAATTAGATAAAATATCATGCATATAATTAAGACCGAGTTCTTTACCAAGGGAGCTGTTTATAGCAAGACATATCAAACCTCCTGCGTGTTGTCGCATTCGTGCAATGTGTTCTGGCGTAACAAACTCTGCTGCAACAACCATATCAATTTCATTTTCTCGACCACTTGAATCATGAAGTAATACAAATTCGCCTCTTTTTAGCGATGATAATGCATCATCAAGTGACATGATAAAAAGTGATTTTCTCTGATTATATAGTTTACTAAAAAATTGGTAATTACCAATAAAATAGTAATAGATTAGGTTTGTTTAAGAATATATTTGCCTAAAATATCAGTTTCAATATTAATCTTGTCACCTATTTTTTTTGTTTGAAAGTTCGTGATTTTAATCGTATGTGGAATTAAACAAACAGAAACCATGTTTTTTGTGGCATCAACTACTGTAAGACTCATCCCATCAATTGCGATAGAGCCTTTTTTCACAATAAATTTTACTAATTTTTTTGGAACTTCAAACCAAACTTTGACTTCTTTTGATTTTTTTTCAATTTTCTTTATTATTCCAACCCCATCTACATGACCTAATACAAAATGCCCCTCCATTCTATCACCTACTTTTAAGCTACGTTCAATGTTGACTTTACTACCTGGAATCAAGTTTCCAAGATCAGTTTGTTTAATAGTTTCGTCAATCATCTCAAAATCACATTTATTTTTTGAAATTTTAGTAGCAGAAAGACATACACCGTTTAATGCAACACTCTGTCCCACTTTAAGGCCTTTAGCATGTTTTCCTAAATCTACTGTCATTTGAAATGCACTACGATTTTTGGTATTATTACTAATTTTTTCTATTTTACCTACACCTTGAATTATTCCAGTGAACATAAATTAATTAATTTAATTCTGTATAAAAAGCATTAATTCGTATTGAAGATTTTTAGACTACAAGGTTTATCTGAAAAGTGAATTGGTTTCAGGTACAAAACTTATGGAAAAAATCCTTTATGGTATAGCCAAACAATGGATTGCAGGAGAAAACATAGATGATGCATTAGAATCTGCAAGAAATGCCTATGAGAATGGTAGACATGCAATTGTAAATAAATTAGGAGAGTATCATACTTCTAAACCAATAATTATTAAAACCGTAAAAGAGTATCAGATAATTTCTTTATCATTTAGAAAATGGAAAGTAATGGGGGCCATATCAGTTAAACCTACACAGATAGGACTTTCAATAAGTAGAAAAGAATGTTTAAGAAATTTTGAAACAATTATAAAAAATACTTCTTTATCAAATACTTTTGTATGGATTGACATGGAATCTTCAGATCATACTGATGAAACTATAGAAATTTATCATAAACTATTTGCTAGATACGAGAGGTTAGGCTTAGCGATTCAAGCAAATTTGAAGAGAACCAGGAATGATCTTGTAGATTTACTTGAACATGGAGCAAAAATACGTCTTGTGAAAGGAGCATATAATGAGGATGGAAAAATTTCCTACAAATCAAAAAACAAGATTGATGAAAACTATGAAAGCTTAATGAAGATACTTTTTAGAGATGGAAATGAATTTGGGATAGCTACTCATGATTCAAGAATGATAAATCAGGCAATACGACTTTCAAAAACATACGAGCGAAAATTTGAATTTCAGATGCTCAAAGGAATTCGTGATGAATTAAAATCTGAACTTGTTAGAAAGGGTTTTGTGGTATCAGATTATATTCCATATGGAACAAATTGGCTTCCTTATTCAATTCGTAGAGTAAAGGAGAGAAAACGAAATATCCTACTTCTAGGAAGCTCTTTTATTCAATCACATCGAGTTTGAGTCTGTGCTCGCATAAATTGTTGTAGATAGTTTTCACCACCAGCTCCCTTTCCGGTAGTGCCTGAATGCTTCCAACCAACAAATGGTTGACTACCTACTAAAGCTGCAGTTGTAGCACTTGCTGCTCTATTTGCATACACCGTACCTGCTTGAATTTTATTGAAAAAATCATCAATTTGATTTTTGTCTTCACTAAATATTCCTGCTGTCAAACCATATTCAGATTGGTTCGCAAGATTTACTGCTTCATTAAAATCGTCATATTGGTCTATACAGAGAATGGGCAAAAATAATTCTTCCCTCATTAATTTATGGTCTCGGGGAAGTTTTGTAACTATCGTAGGAGAAACATAATAACCATTTTGATTCCATGGTTCTTTCAAAATAGTTCCTCCCACAAGAATTTCTCCATCTTTTCTTGCTAATTCAACAGCCGCTTCAAATTTTTTCTTTGCAGTCTCATTAATTACTGGTCCCATAAAAACATCTTTTTTCCATGGAAATCCAATTTTAAGAGATTTTGTTTTTTCTATCAACTTTGCAATAAATTTATCCGCAATTTCTTTTTGTACATAAACTCTAGAACATGCACTACATTTTTGTCCTCCATATCCAAATGCAGCTCTCATAACTCCATCTGTTGCCTTATCAAGATTCGCATGTTTTGTAACAATAGTTGGATTCTTTCCTCCCATCTCAGAAATGAATGGTTTAGTTTCAGTTTGAGTGAACGTTTTGTATCCTGACATTCCTACTGCTCTTGAACCAGTAAAAGCAATTCCATCAACATCCTGGCTTTCAATGAGAGTCTTTCCTACGATATTTCCTGGTCCTGTTACAAAGTTAATTGCGCCAGCAGGTAATTTCTTGTAAATTGCGTTTACAAATTCAAATGATGAAAGTGGAGCGTCACTAGCAGGTTTTAAGATAGCTGTGTTTCCTGTAATTAAAGCACCAGTAGTCATTCCAATTGCTATAGCTGATGGAAAATTAAATGGAGATATAATTCCCCATACTCCATATGGTTTGAGTATGGTTTGAGTTTTTTCTTTTGGATTAGGATGCTTGGTTTCTTTTAAAAAACCATGATTAATTTCCAACTGATAAGCATAAAATCTCATAAAATCAATTGCTTCATCAACATCTCCCATAGCTTCTATTCTTGTTTTTCCATTTTCAAAAGACATTACTGCAGATAGATAAAATTTTTGTTTTGAAAACAGATCAGCGCATTCTTTAAAAATTTTTACTCGAGTTTGATATGGGGTATTACTCCAATCAAAAAATGCATTCTTTGCTGCTTTTATTGCATCATTTGTATCATTTACAGTACCTTTTGGAAATTTTGCAACTATGATTGTCGTATCAGCGGGAGATTTTACTTCAAATAATATTTTTGAAAAAATTTCTTTGCCATTAATTATTAAAGGATATTCTGTATTCAAATTATTTTTGACTTGTTCAGCTGCTTCTTCAAATTGTTCATGAAATTTTTCAGTTGAATTATTTGCTACAGCATTTCCCCATGTAAATTCATTTTTAAACATACTAGCAATGGGACATCCTCATATTTTAAATAAAAGAAAAATTTGTTTTTGAAAATCTATAGAAATACAAAAAATAATGGTCTTAATAACAAACATATTTAATGATTTGTCTCTACTCCTCAGGATTAAATAAATAAGGAGATGGACTTTTTTTAGAATAATTTCTATTTACATGAAGAAATAATCTCAGAAATCATTCTAGATGCAAGATGTGATGTTCTGTCTTTGATATCATAACTTGGACAGACCTCCATTAGATCAATGCCAATAATTCCCTGTTTAACTATAGTTTTTAGAAGATACATTGCCTCTACATTTGTTAGACCCATTGGAACTGGAACTGAAACTCCTGGAGCAAAAGCAGGATCAATGCAATCCATATCAAATGAAATGTAGACATTCTTGCCAATTGTTTTTAAAATCAATTTTGAAATTTCTTTAATTCCTTTTTCTAGAATGTCAAAAGGAGTAATGACCTTAATGCCATATTTATTTAGATTATCTAGTTCTTCTGGTTCTGGTGTTCTAATCCCTATCTGAAGGCTGGTTTTTAGATCGATATTAGGTAAAACATCATAAAATACGGAACCATAGTAGTTCTGGGTTGAACTAATCAAGTCAGGATGAGCATCAAAATATACCAATGAGAGTGGACCTTTGTTCTTTGAAATTGCTTTTATTATGTTTCTGGAAATAGAATGATCTCCTCCCATCACAATTGGAATTTTTGAATTTGAAATAATTCTTTCAAAAACTTCATCAATCTGATTCTTTGAGATGTTTCCATAATCTAGTATTTTTTTTTCGCCTATACCATCAAATGGAAGACCAAGAAATTTGTTTCCTGCTCTAGTGTAAGAATCTCGTAAATTTGAAATTTCACGGATAAAATGAGGAGCCTCAGATGTTCCTTTTCTTAAAGCATGAGATTGAGATTCATCTGGAATTCCAAGAATCACAATTTCTGATTGTTTAAAGTCATCAGTGTTTGCCCAACAAATGGTCTTTTCCATATTTCTTTTATTTTTTCTCTCTAGAAATTGTTTACTCAAGTACCTTAAGTATTAATTACTATTTTACAATGTAATTTTGATGCCTAGTCAATATTTTGTGGAAACGACTGATTTTGGAAGTTTTGCTAGGTTTGTTTGTGCATTTAGGGAGAATCCTTTAAGAGTATATTCTCATGACTTAAATAAAAAAAAGGTTTTTTCTAGTAGAAGAGTTCTTACAAATTCCCTTTTTTCAATTTTTACTGTTGTACCTAATAATGGTAGATATATTTCATATAATGTAAAAAATGGAAAGGAAGAATGTAGTGTGGTTAATTCTACAAAATCATTTTCTCAATATGCTCCAATTATTCATTTAAGTTCACTTCCATCAAAATTAATCATAAATCCAAAAAAAATTCAAGATAAATTTACTCCAATAAAAGTTGAGGACTTGGGTAGTCTTGCAAGGTTAACATATGATCCAGAATTACCAGATGAACCAGATTTGACACTTTTCATGTTTCCACGAAAATCTAAATGGATTATTGGATATATAACATCAGTAAATTTAGATAATACATTGTATTTTTTTAATTATGTAACACTTGACAATGAACCTGCAAAACCATTTTTACAATATTCAACTAATGATGACAAAACTCCAATATTTACAGACAAGTTTGAACACGGTTTATCATATTTACCGGTAGTTAAACTAAAAGAGTGCCATCCTATTTTTGGATTAAATAAATAAAATAAAGTTAGAAAATTAATTATCACTTAAATTATTTTTTCTTTTCTTCAAAATCGTCTTCATCTTCAAAATCATCATCTTCATCGTCATATTCTTCGTCTTCGTTAATATCAGTAGGTACTTCGAGTGGTTTTTTTTCTTCTGGAATAATATCAGGAATTAATTCTGCCATTTTTTCACCTTTCTCAATATCTCCTGCACCCAATAAAGTTAAGGTAGACCTTATATTCGTTAATTTCCGAATATCGCCTATAATTGCTTCTTTAAGTTTCTCCTGGCTTTCTGATTCTACTTTAGCAATAATATCATAAACTCCTAAAGTACCATGAATCTCCTTAATAGAGTCCAACTTTTTTAATTCGTTAATTATTGATTCTTCATAGCCTGTATCACAATTTATTAAAACGTAAGCTCTCGCCATCACAATTAATAATGAATTATGGAAAAAAAGATTTTCAGTTTTTATACGTAATTTATTGGGATTTTAGAATGAACCTATTTTCAATTTAAATATGGTCTAATAGAAATTTTTCAGACTTATCTTTATTCTAAGATCCCAAAAATGGATTCTATTGGTAATGAATGGTAATTACTACCATTAGTTTATATCCCTAATTTTCTAAGGCGTAATGTGAAAATTAAGACGGTAAACCCAGCAACAGAGGAAATTCTGGCAGAATATGAGGCTTTAACTGAAGAACAAGTGAATCATGAAGTAAATGATTCAAGAAAAGTCTATGAATCAATATGGAAAAAATTTGACATTTCAGAAAGGGCTAAGCTTCTGCGAAACCTTGGACATATGTTACATCAAAGAAAGAAAGAGTATGCAACAATAATTACAAATGAAATGGGAAAACCAATTACTGAATCATTGGCAGAAGTTGAGAAATGTAGTTGGGTTTGTGAATATTATGCAGATAACGGGGAAAAATTCTTAAAACCTGAATTTATTGAAACAAATGCAAAAGACAGCTATGTTCGATTTGATCCCTTAGGTGTAATTGGTTGCATAATGCCATGGAATTTTCCATTCTGGCAGGTATTGAGATTTTGTGTACCTGCATTATTTGCTGGAAATACGGTATTACTAAAACATT
>Ga0075301_1000192_pt1 | contig 9804 bp, 7 predicted proteins | sample Browns_TuleA_D1_FD_120053 | JGI IMG/M metagenome (GOLD analysis project Ga0075301, IMG submission 120053) | Natural and restored wetland microbial communities from the San Francisco Bay, California, USA, that impact long-term carbon... | ecosystem: Environmental > Terrestrial > Soil > Wetlands ... | reverse complement strand
TCTTCGAGCCGCTGGGTGACCCGGAGGGCCCGGCCCAGGTCGATCTGAGTCCGCAGCGTGGTGAGGAGCCGGGTGTTGTCCCAGGGTTTTTCGATGAAGTCCCGCGCGCCCAGCCGCATCGCCTCAACCGCCTTGTCCACGCTTCCCCACGCGGTCATTACGATGACCGGCAGGGTCGGGTCGAGGGCCCGGATCCGGGAGAGCAGGTCGAGGCCCTCGCGACCCGATGTGGTGTCCCGGGTGTAGTTGAGATCGATCAGGGCGGCGTCGGCCTGCTCCCGTTCCAGCAGGGCAATGACGCCTTCGGGCACATTTGCCGTGATGGTCCGATAGCCTTCGGACTTGAGAAACAGCCGCAAGGCTTCAAGGATGTCGGCCTGGTCGTCGGCGATCAGAATCAGCGGGGTGGGCACACGCGACAATATACCTCCGGAGACTGGTCGCCTCGCTCGCGCGGGGCGATATTTCGGCAGCGAGGCCTCGGAGGGTGAGTTCATGGACAGGATGGCGCGGGGACCCGGATTCCTAATCATGGGTGCCCTGCTGACAACGGCGCTCTCGGCGTGCGGCAACACCAGCTCGACTGAACCCAGCCTGGACTTCCTTCCCCGTGGCGATACCACCATCCGCGCCAACGCCAGCTATCGCTCGGTCGCGATCCCGGCCGGTGTCACCGTCACGGCGGGTCATCTCAACCTGACCGTCACCCAGGACTTCGAGCTGGCAGGAACGCTCCGGGCCCTCTGCGGTGTCGTGAAGATCCAGGTCGAGGGTGCGGTCCGGATCACCGGGACCATCGACAACAGCTGCCCGGTCCGGGGCGATTCCGGCGGAAGCGTCACGCTCACAGGGAGGAGCGCGTGGAGCCTGGTCGACGCCTCGATCACGAGTTCGGGGGACATCACGATCTCCAACACCGGTGCCGCGGCCCCGTGCGAGGCGGTGCGAACCCGGATCGGCACGAGTCCGGCAGGCCGGGAGCAGGCGCGTGACAGCATTCCGACCGGCGCGGAGGGCCGAGCCGGGGCGAACCGGGTGCTTTCCTGCGGGGGAAGCCTCCTGCTCAATGGCGCCACCATCATCGCGGGACACGGTGGCAATGGGGGAGCCGGCACGAGCAGCACGTCGACGCCCGCGCTGGGCGGCAACGGGGGAGCGCCGGGCGGGATCATCCTCGAGGCCACGACTGATATCGGGCTGCAGGGAACTGTCGATCTCACCAGCGGAAACGGCGGGAACGGTGGCAACGCCACCGCGACGTCCCCCAACGGCACCCCCGGAGGGAACGCCACCGCAACAGGGGGCAGGGGAGCCGATTTGATCCCGATCGGGATCGCGGCGCCGATCGTTGTTCATGCCGGCAGTGTGGTGCACCAGGCCGGCACCCTTTTCCTGCGACTGGGCAACGCGGGCGATGGAGGGAATGCGCTTGCGACCGCCGGGAGCGGCATCCCTGGCAATCCCGGGGGCGCGGGCGGATCGGCCGACGGGCGTGGTGGCGCCGGCGGGAACGTGGTGATCTACCAGTTCCTGGGGACTACGGTCTCACTCGATGGTCAACTCGTCCCGAGCGGAGGTACCGGTGGTGCGGGCGGGAATGCGAGCTGCAAGGGAGGACTCGGAGGTCCCGCCTCAGTTCCCGGAATCGGGGGAGGAAGGGGAGGGGACATGCACTGCGTTGGAGGCGTCGGCGGAAACGGCATCCTGGCAGGAGGCAGCTTGCCGGATCCGAGTCCGGGTGGACATGGGGGCAACGCGGAGGTGAGCGGTGGGGGAAACGGTGGCGTGGGTTCCGGGAATTGCCCTTCCAGCATGGGTGGAGGTGGGGGCGCCGGGGGCAACGTTACCGCCGACTGGGGCGAGGGCGGCGACGGATTCCCCCCGGGAGCTCACGGCCTGGTCTCAATCGTCACCGCAGGCAATGGTGGCCGGGGCGGGAACGGCGCACCGCCGGGAACGGGAGGAGCGGGCGGGGCCAATCTTTCTACCAGCGGGGCGATTGCCCTCCTGACCGACAGTTTCGCCGCGGGGCTCGCCGGAACACTGTGCCCTGCCGGCGCCGGCGAGGCATCATTCGCCGATGCCGTCGGCTTCGCTCACCAGCGCGCGATCAGTCCCAGCCGGAAAGTCCGGGGAGGCACGCGTTGACGGGTGTCCCCGTACTCGGAGGGGAAGTCCCGGTCGAGTGATCCGTTCACCGAGGTCTGGATCTCGGTCACCGCCGACGCCCCCAGCGCATTGAACGCGTCGAGCGCGAAGCTCAATTGGGTGGTGCCGAAGCTGAGGTCGTGTTCCAGATGAATGTCGAGTGAGGTCCGGGCCGGGTAGCGATAGGTCCCGCGGGGCTGCACGAAGATGCGCTGGCCGTTGGTGAAGTGAAACAGAAATGCTCGCAGGTAGATCGGATTGCGATTGCTCGCGGTGTCGGGCAGCTGAAACTCGAGGGCGAGGTCCGAAACGGTGAGGGTCGGGGTCACCCGGTCGCCCTCGAAATGGGTCAGGAAGAGCCCGCCCCGGAAACCCGCCGGTAGATCTCCCCCCACCTGAAGCTTGAGCTCGAAGCGGCTCTGGTTGTTGAGATCCCCGTAGAAATTGGTCTGCTCGTTGAGGTGCACGAATGGGCCCGCCCCGGACGTTGTATAATCGTCGCTACCGGTGATGCTGTTGAGGTTGCCGACCAGGCGGGTCCAGGTGGCCGAACCCATGGCCCACCATTTCGGATAGCGGACCGTGCCGGTGAGCTGCAGCTGGTCGAAGCGACGGGTCGCCTCAGGGATCGTGGTGAGAACCAGGTCGGGCTGGTAGGTCAGGTTGGCCCACACGTCGCTGGGCATGCCGGGCGGATAGTAGTCCCGGAAGTTGGTGGACTCCCCCGACTGCAGCACCGCCCGCCAGTAGATGATGTCCTCGTTGGATACCGCGAGAATCGGGAGGACCAGCGGCTCGCCCTGGAAGGAAATCGGGCGGAAGAACCGGTCGAGCACTGAAATGTTCTGGTAGACGGTGTAGTTGCTGGCGAGGTTCCGGTCCACCAGGCCGACCATGTCCTTGTTCCGGCGGCGGACGTAGAGCGCGTCGAGCTTGATCCGATCACCCAGGGTCTTCTCGAGCCCGAGGGTCGCTTGCTCCACGTAGGGTTCCCGGAACCCCTCGACCCGGCCGGTCTCACTGAGCCGGACGATCTGGGACTGCCTCCACTGTGAGCCGGTCCGCTGCTCCGGAAGGAAGGTCGTGGCGGGATCGGTGAAGCGCGGTCCGGAATAGGCCCAGCGCTCCTCGTCGGAATAGACATTGGCTCCCTCGGCGCGGTCGAAGAAGCCGGCAAAGAGACTCTGGTGAAAAATGCCCCAGTGTGCTTTCGCCACGAAGCCGGCGTGGCCGTCGAGGTCCAGCATGAGGCCGATCCGGGGATCCCAGGCAGTGGTCGAGACCGGCGTGAAATAGCCTGACCCATCGGCGCTGCGCAGCTTCCCGACCCAGTGCCCGAGACGAATCCCCGGGTTGATGCTGATCCGGCCGAGCGGCCGGAAGTAGTCCTGCACGAAGATCGCGCCATTCTGAACCTTCGAGTCCAGGTTCACTTCGCCGCCCCAACTGCTGATGACCGGGCCGCTCGCCCAGGTGGCCGGGACGGCTGGATCGAATGGAGGTGGAGGGGTGAGCCGCTCGTAGGGCCTCCAGGTCATCCCACCATTCCGGAACCGTTCCTGCACCCACGACGCGAAAGCGTATTCGCCTCCGACTTTCAGGTGATGCTCCGCGCCGAAGGTCCGGAGGTAGAGATCCCAGTTCGCCGTCGCGCCGATGTTGGAGGGTTTCCGGCGCTCGCGGAACTCGGCGTTCTGAAAGGCGCGCGAGTTGACCTCGAGCAGGGTCGCCACACCGGGAAGATCCGGACTGCCGTAGGGGGTGCGGCGCTCGTTCCCTGCAAACCCGTAGACCTTGACATCAAGGAACTGCCGCGCCGACCAGGTGCGCTGCCAGGAGAGGTTGTAGTACAAGGTCGTGCTGCGGAGCTGTTGAGTCGCTTCGGGGCTTTGAAAGCCGTCGAGGCCGAAATGATCAGCGGTCAGGCGATTGACCCCGAACGAGCCGGCGAACACGTCCTTTCCTCCCATCGGCTGCCAGTCGAGCTTGCCCAGCAGCTTGAGCTCGGCATCTGCCGGGGCCACCGGAGCGATTTCGCCGGGGATTTCGCGAAGCCGGTTGAGAACCCGGGTCCCCCGGTCGAGATACTGGGCGAAGGCCGCATAGTGGGCCCGATTCCGGAGCAGCGGTCCGGTAAGCTGGCCTTCCACTTCGAGCCGATGAGCCGGCTCGGAGCCCGCTTCGCTCGCGTTGAGGTTGGTTCCGTTGAAGTGCCAGGATTCGCCATTGGTGCGCAGCTCGCCTTCATGGCGGTTGGTTCCCGACTTGGTAACGATGTTCACCAGGCCGCCCTGAAAGTTTCCGAATTCCGCTCCCGCCCCCAGGCCACGGACTTCGATCTCCTGGATCCAGCTCGTGGCCGGGGCAAAGAAGTCGGCTCCCACCCCCGGGTGATTCACCGACACGCCGTCGAGCTGGTAGTTGTTGGCCTGGGCGTTGGCGGCGCCCCAGATCTGATCCGGCCGGGCCCCCGGGGTGAACTGGACCAGATCGTGGGCGTCGTTCGGGATCGGAAGGGTCGCGAGGTCCCGACTGGTCAGCCGGGTTCCCGATTCGGTGTCGGTGGTGTTGATGTGCAGGGCGGAGGCCTGAACCACGATCGAGTCCAGCTGAAGGGCGGTGGAGGCCAGCGTGATGGCAAGCCGCTCCACTCGACCGGCCCGGAGGGTGAGGTCGTTCACCACGACCGGCCGGAAGCCGATTCTCCGAACCGTGAGGCGGTAGACCCCGGGGGGGAGGAACCCAAATCGGAATCCGCCGCGTGGATCCACGGTGGCGAGTCGACGCAGCCCAGCGTCCAGGTGAAGAGCGAGAACTTCGGCCTGGAGTACCGGGACGCCGGCGCTGTCGGTGACGGTGCCTTCGAGCATGGCCGTGCTGGCCGATTGTGCCACCATCGACGCAGGCCACAGGGCGACGCAGAACCCCAACGCGAGCGACCTTCTCACGATTCCCCCTGTTGGACGCAGCCGCGCCGCCGAGCCCCGCCGCGACGATACTCGCCAATTTACCGCCTTGAGGGGGGCGCGCTATCCGTGGAGAAGGGTGGACCCGGTCAGCCCGCGGACGACCGGGGAGTTGATGATCTAGGCTGCGGTCTGCCTGCGCCTACCGCCAGGCCACAAGCTGGTCGGTGAATTCCTGCTGGGTCGTCTTGTGATACCGCTTGACCCCCATCCCCTGAGAGTCATACCACCAGATGGTGAACACTCCTTCAGCTCCCAGCGGATCCTCACGAACCCGGTGTACCGTCACGGTTCGGCCGGCGAGCGTCATTGATTCGTCGCCCTCATAGGTGAAGCGGATCTGCGAGGTGGCGATGGTGTTCTGGGCAAGGTACGTCACCACCACACTGGTTCCCACCTCTGGATGGACCCGCCAGAACCAGAGCACGGTCGGATTACGGAAGGTTCGGTCGGGAAGACTCGACCGGTTGACCACCTCGTTGATGTGTTGCTCCGCTCCTCGAGCACCGTACCGAGTCTCGAAGTGGTTCCAGCGGTCACCCCAGGCGCCCTCCTGCCAGATGGAAACCGGAGTTCCGTCGCTCCGGTATTCACGCTGCTCGTAGAAGGACGATCCATCGGGCTGGATCGTCCGGCCGAGGAGGACGATGCGGTCGCCAGCCACGACGCGCTGGTTCAGGATGAGGTGGACGCCGCTGTCGCCGGCCTGGACCGGCGACAGGGTACGCGTTTCGATCGAGAGCTCGGGGCCTGCGCCGAGCGAGACGAGCACCACCAGGGAGGCAATCCCCGGGTAGCTCCAGTTGCTCATGGGGTCTCCGGAGTTGGAGTCGGTGGTGGCCGCTACGGCTTGTGGGTCAGCACCTCTTCGAAGAACGCCACCGCCCGGGGATCGCCGGACTGACCCAGCCAGAAGATGGCCTGCTTGCGAATGACCGGATCGCGATCGGTCCGGGCGAGCCGGATCATGGTCGGTACCCCGTCATTGTTGCGGAGCTGGGAGAGGGCGAAGACGGCCTGCTTCCGCACGTCCTGATCCTCCCGCTCATTCTCGGCGAGCTCGGTGAGGCCTTTGGTGGCCTCGGTGCCGGCTTCCTGGCTCAACCAGAAGACCGCCTGTTTTCGAATGCTGCTTTTCACCGAGGTGTTCTTGCCGATCCGAATGAGCTGAGGCCAGATGGTGATGCTGTCGGCCAGGATCGCCGGGAGGAGCGGATCTCCTTTTGCCGGACCACCCCGCTCGGCGAGGGCGAGGAAATACTCCGCCGCCGCGCGGGACGACACGGCGCCGAGGTCGGTGACCTGGCGGTCCACGCTGCGCCAGCGCCCGCCGACGTAGGCATGCACCGAAGTGACTTCGCCGCCCTGGACGTCCACCGCGACGCGGACCGGACCGGCGTCACACTCCGAAGTCCAGCCGTCCCGGTTGTTGCGGTCTCCCCAGTTGATGTTCTGACCGTTCCCGCACACGCCTTCCCGCGCAGCAAAACTGAGTCGCACCAGGCCATCGGGGGCACGGGCAATGCGCTGCTCCAGCGTCTGCGCCGCGAGGGGCACCCCGAACAGGATGCCCGCCAGCGCGAGGGAAATGGTTCTCATGGCTTGATCAGGATCTGGGTGAGAATGTCGGCCACCCGGGGATCGTTGGACTGGGTGAGCCAGAACAGGGCCTTCTTGACCAGCTCCTTGTCCTTCTCCTTCTGGACGATGTCCACCAGTTTGTCCACTGCGGCCTTGTCGCTCTTCTGAGAGAGCACGAAGATGAGCTGCTCCTTCATGTCCCGGTCGGAGAACGAGTCGTAGATCGAAGCGATCTCAGCGCCGGTGGTATTGCTGCGCTGGCCCATCCAGAACAGTGCCTTCTTGCGGAGCTCGAGCGGCTCGGACTGGTTGCGGGCGATTCGGCCGAACCATTCGGTGGTTCCCGCCTTGCTCTGGGAAACGCTGAAGATGATCCGCTCCTTGGCCTTGGCACTCTGGGTCTTGCCGTACAGGTCCATGAGGAACGTGGCGTCCTGCGGGTCGTTGCTCTGTCCCAGCCAGAAGATCGCCTTGTCGCGAAGGTCGTCGGAGACGTCCGACCGGGAGGCATAGGTCCGGAGGGCCTGTCGAGCCTCAGGGCGGTTCTGCTGGGAGAGGGCAAAAATCGCGCGCTCCTGCATCTTCGGATCCTGACTGCTGGAGAGCACCGATTCGATCGCCGCGGTGGCCCTGGGACTGTTCACCTGGGAGAGCCAGAACACCGCCTGGCTCTTGACCTCCGGATCGGGATCATTCCGGACTGCGTCGAGCAGCATCTGCTCGACCCGCTCGCCCTTGTGCTGGCTGACGATGAAGACGGCGCGCCGTCGGAGGCAGGTCGATCCTTCATCGCGACGGGCCAGTACCTTTTCCAGAATCGGAATCGCCCGCTCGGAATCCATCTGAAGGACGGCATTGAGCGCCGAGGCCTGGAGATCGTCTTCTCCTTCGCAGCGGCCCGACCGGCCGATGGACACCGCGACCGGCGCAACAGGGGCAACTGACGCGACCGGAGCTCCCGGCGCGACCGGAGCCGCCGGTGCGACCGGCGCCCCGTTCGCCACCGCCGCGATCCGGCGAGCAGCGGAAGCGTCGCCCAGGCGGGCCAGCTCACCAAGGACGCGGGTCTGCAGCGCCTCGGCGTCACCGCCGCTTCGGGTGCTTGCATCGGCGCTGGTGCGCCCCTGTTCCTCGAGCAGGGAGAGCGCGGTGCGAAGCTGGTCGGTGCCGCCCATCCGATACCGGGCGTAGGCCTCCCAGTAGTACGCGTCCCCGGTGTAATCGGAGCGTGCGTAGCGGCGTCGCAGCGTGCTGAAGAGGTCGGCCGCGCGGCCGTACTCGTTGCGATTCAGGGCCTCTCTCGCGATCCGGTAGACCGAGTCCGCCGGGCCACTCTGGCCCAGGGGAAGGGGCGGCCGGGTGAGCAGGGTGCGCGCCTCGTCCCAGGACAGCATGGGGGCAAAAGGTGCCGGAGGAACGACCCCAACGACGCCCCCAACGACGCCCAGGCCGATCGGGGGGAGAACCGCCATTGGCGCCACCGCGAAGGCGGTGGGAGGGACCATGGGCGCCATCGGAGCCGGGGCATACGGAGGCTGCGCCGAGATGGTCCGGCCCGAGGCCAGGAAGACAATGAGAACGAGAGACGAGATGCGCATCAGGAAACTCCGAAGTGAGATTGGCCGGCGGGGATCTGGTCACGGAGCCGCGGCAACACTTGCCGTTCCTGCAGCCCGTCGGTGATGAGCTTGCGTTCGCTGGGACGCCCGGTGGCGCCCGGTTGTACGATCTGCACCAGGATGAGCTCGAGGTCTTCCAGCAGGGCCTTGACCTTGGGGTCCTGGATCCCGGGACGGTCGAGCAGCAGCCTGGCGGATGTCAGGAGATCGCGGGCCTGGGCCTGGAACAGGGTGTCGCCTTCCGTCATCCGGAACTCGGTGAGGAAGTTCTCCATCCTGCTCAGGTACTGAGTCGTGGCGACCTGAAGTGCGAGGTTCGATTCCGCTCCCGTCGGCGCGCTGGCAGGCACTGGGCCAGGCGACCGCTGCGCCAGGCGGTCGACCGCGATGCCGAGCAGGAACGTGGCGGCGAGGGCGGTGACCCAGAACAGAGGCCGGCGAGTGCGTCGGGGAGTCCCGATGGGGATCACCTTGGCTTCGGCGCGACGGGCCACAATCGCCTGCCACATCCGTTCCCGAGGGGTCGTGGGCGGCTCGTGGTAGCCCCGCGCCACTTTTCGAATCCGGTCGTCCAATTCGTCCTCCGTCATTCCCATGCTCCCGCGAAATCGGCGAGCGCGACGCGCAACCGGGCCCGGGCGCGCGAGAGGTTCGCCTTGGAGGTTCCCTCCTGGAGACCCATGGAATCGGCGATCTCCTGGTGGGTGTAGCCTTCCACGTCGTGCATCAGAAACACGGTGCGATATCCCTCCGGCAGATCGTCGATCGCCGTCTTGAGTCGGGCCTTGAGATCCGGATCGGAATGTCGCTCGAACGAGACGACTCGATCCGCCAGCTCCAGGTCATGTTCCCGTGCCTTTCTCCGTTTGGCGCTCCGCAGTCCGTTCAGGACCACCGAGAGCGCCACCGAGGTGATCCAGGTCGACAGGGCCGCTTCACCCCGGAACGTCGCCAGCCGGTCGTACACCTTGATGAAGGCCTCCTGGGTGTACTCCTCGGCCTGGGTGGAGTCTCCGGTCATCCGGTACGCCAGGCGATACACCCGATCCACATGGGTGTCGTACAGCTCCCGCTCAGCGGCCGGGTCGCCTGCGAGCACCCGGTTCACCAGCGATGGCTGCTCGGCCGGGTCTCGTGCCATGGCGAAGCGTCCCATGCTGTGGAATATGACAATGAAGCGCCACAAAGGGTTGCAACGCCGCCAGGGGCCATTCATCGTGCTCCGAACCCGTTCCGCCGCAACGAGATTGCGTCGGCCGGCCGGCGGTGGGCATCCTTCTCGTTCAGCCCGCGCGCGCAGGCCAAGGGAGGGTATGCAATGTTCCGGCGAATCGTCCTGGTTGGAGTCCTCGTTTGGCAGCCTGCCCTGGCCCAGCAGCCCAGCGGCATGTTCCGGGGCGGGGCGACCCACGCCGGCCGGTATGAGGGAGGCGGCAGCACGATCCTGGGGCTCCAGTGGCGGGTGCCCACCGATGGCGAGATCAGCTCGA
>Ga0075301_1000191_pt1 | contig 9813 bp, 7 predicted proteins | sample Browns_TuleA_D1_FD_120053 | JGI IMG/M metagenome (GOLD analysis project Ga0075301, IMG submission 120053) | Natural and restored wetland microbial communities from the San Francisco Bay, California, USA, that impact long-term carbon... | ecosystem: Environmental > Terrestrial > Soil > Wetlands ... | reverse complement strand
TGCTCGAGGCCGGCATCCGCATCGAGGAGTATCACCACAGCTTCCTGCACGCCAAGGTGGCGGTGTTCGATGGCTGCCGGGCGAGCGTCGGCTCCTCCAACATCGACCCCTTCAGCCTGCTGCTCGCGCGCGAGGCTAACGTGCTGATCGAGGATGCGGGTTTCGCTGGCGAGCTGCGCGAGAACCTGTTCGCCGCCATGGCCGAAGGGGCGGAGCAGGTTCGGCGCGAGAACTGGCGGGACCAGCCGCTTGCCGCGCGCGTATTTACCCGCGGCTGCTACGAACTCGCGCGCTTCTTGACCGGCATGTTTGCCTACGGGGCGGCCGACGAGTTTACCTAGGCAACTCGTGACGTGATAAGCCGCCACCGGGTCAGTCGCGTTACAGCGCGGCGGCCCCCCGGGAATCGGAAGCAGCAGAAATGGCCCCTTAGCCGCAGGCGGAATGTAATATAAATATCTAATTTATATAAAAAATATCCTGAAATTGCCTTGTGTGCTGTCTCCCTGCGATGACAGGATAACGTCGGTTCCCAAGCGTTCTTCCTTGGGTGCGTTTTCGGGTGCGGCAGATACCTTGCCCGTTTTTTGCAGCCTGTCAGACCTTGCGGGCTTAAAAAAACCGGCGCCGCCCCAATGTTACGATTGGCCGTCTGTCCCGCTCACCATGCCGCGTTCCCCCTTACACCAGGAAATGTGCCGAATCGCCGCCGGAGTGGCTGGCTGGACCGGGCGCGGCTGCACGCCGCGGGCGAGGCGGTTCTCATGAGCCAGGCCCACGACGCTATCCCTGCGCCAATATCCCGGGCGGGGCGCCCGCTGCGCCGGCGTGAATGGCGCGTGGTGCCGATGCTGCTGCCGTACCTGTGGGAATACCGCTGGCGCGTTGCCATTGCGCTCGCCTGCCTGGTGACGGCCAAGCTGGCAAACGTGGGCGTGCCGCTGGTGCTGAAGGTCGTGGTGGATTCCCTTGATTCCGCGCGCGCCGTCCTTGCCGTCCCGTTTGCGCTGCTCGCCGCCTACGGCCTGCTGCGGATGTCCACCACGCTATTCGGAGAATTGCGCGACATCGTGTTCGTGCGCGTGACTCAGCGCGCCATACGCCGCATCGCATTGACGGTGTTCCGCCATCTGCACGAGTTGTCGCTGCGCTTTCACCTCGAGCGCCAGACCGGCGGCGTGTCGCGCGACATCGAGCGCGGCACCAACGGCGTATCCACGCTGCTCTCCTATCTGCTGTTCTCCATCGTCCCGGTGATCCTCGAGTTCGGCCTGGTGGCGGCGGTCCTGTGGGTGAAGTTCGACTGGCGCTTCGTCGCCGTGACGTTCACTGCGGTCGCGGTCTACCTCGCTTTCACATTTACGGTCTCCGAGTGGCGCATGGCAATCCGCCGTCAGGCCAACGAGCTTGATTCGCGCGCCAATGCCCGCGCCATCGACAGCCTGCTCAATTACGAGACCGTCAAGTATTTCAACAACGAGGAGTTCGAGGCGCGGCGCTACGACGAGAACCTGCAACGCTACGAGCAGGCTGCCGTGAAGACCGAGGCCTCCCTGGGTTTCCTCAATATCGGCCAAAGCCTGATCATCGCCGTGGCGGTAACTGCGCTGATGATGCTGGCGGCGGAGGGTGTCGCCGCCAAGGCGCTCACGCTCGGCGACCTGGTGCTGGTGAACGGACTGCTGATCCAGCTCTACATCCCGCTCAACTTCCTCGGGATGGTCTATCGCGAAATCAAGCAGGCACTGGTTGACATGGATCGCATGTTCTCGCTCCTCGAGCAGAACCGGGAAATCGAGGACCAGCCGGGCGCGGTGCCGCTGCCCGGGGGTGGTGCCATGATTCGGTTCGAGCGCGTGAACTTCAGCTACGACGGCAAGCGGCCGATCCTGCAGGAAGTATCGTTTGATGTGCCCACCGGAGCCAAGGTGGCAGTGGTCGGCGCGAGCGGGTCCGGCAAGTCCACGCTGGCGCGGCTGCTGTACCGCTTCTACGATGTGAACGACGGCTCGATCCTCGTGAACGGCACCGATATCCGCGGCGTGACGCAGACGAGCCTGCGCGCAGCAATCGGCATCGTGCCGCAGGACACCGTGTTGTTCAATGACACCATCTATTACAACATCCAGTATGGCCGGCCCGATGCCCCGCGCGAGGAAGTGATCGCCGCGGCGCAGTCAGCGCACATTCACGATTTCATAGAGAGCCTGCCGGAACGCTACGAGGCCAGGGTAGGCGAGCGCGGGCTGAAGCTCTCGGGCGGGGAGAAGCAGCGCGTGGCGATCGCGCGCGCAATTCTCAAGAACCCGCGCATCCTGATCTTCGACGAGGCGACTTCGGCTCTCGATTCACGCTCGGAGAAGTCGATCCAGGCCGAGCTCGACCGCATCGCGCGCGGGCGCACCACGCTCGTCATCGCGCACCGCCTGTCCACCGTGATGGACGCGGACCAGATTCTTGTCATGGACCACGGCCGCATCATCGAACGCGGCACCCAACGCGAGCTGATCGAGCGCGGCGGGCCGTACGCGCAGATGTGGGCCCTGCAGCAGCAGGAGGAAGCAGAACGGGAAAAGGCCGCGGGGGCTGCCCCGGCGCTGCCGGTATCGCCATAACGCGGTGGAGGGCCGGTCGCGGCAAATCAGGCCGTCACCGGCAGTACGATATGCGCCGCGGTGCCGTAGCCGTTGGCGCCGCTCGTGACGCTGGCGGTCCCGCCGTGAGAGAGCGCGATCTCCCGCACGATCGCGAGTCCCAGCCCGCAGCCGTCGGCGCCGCTGCCGAGCACGCGGTGAAAACGCTCGAAGACGCGCCCGCGCTCCGCTTCCGGGATGCCCGGCCCATTGTCCTCGACCGTGAGCACCAGCGAGCGCAGACCGGGCGAGACGCGTACCGTGACTTGCCCGCCGTGCTGCGTGTAGCGGATCGCATTGTCGAGCAGGTTGTTCAGCATCTCCTTCAGCATGAACGCGTCGCCTTCGTAGCGCGCATTGGCGAGCGGACTGTCGAAGCCCAGGTCAATGCCGCGGGCGATTGCGCGCGGCACCCACTCGGTGGTCGTCTCGCGCGCGAGTTCGACCAGATCGAGCGGCATGGAATTCTGGCCGCGACCCGCGGCCGGCTCGGCGCGGGCAAGGGACAGCAGCTGGTTGACGAGACGGGCAGTCTGGTCGGTTGCATTGTGAAGCTGCTTTAGCGTCGCCTGCACTTCGTCCGGCTGGGTCTGTCGCAGCGCGAGCTCGGTCTGCGTTTTGATGCCTGCGACCGGCGTTCGCAGTTGATGGGCCGCGTCCGCGATAAAGCGCTGCTGCGTCGCGATTGCTGCGCCAAGACGCGCAAGCAGGTCGTTTATCGCATGGATCAGCGGCCGTACCTCGTGGGGAGCCTGTTCCTCGGGCAGAGCGGAAAGATCCCGCATGGAGCGGTTTTCAATTTCGCGGCGCAGCGCCGAGAGCGGCGCGAGGCCGCGACCGACGCCGTACCAGACCGCGACGCCGGCAAACAGGATCAGAAAGCCTTGCGGCACGATCATTCGGGCGATGATCAGCCGCGCGAATTCATCGCGCGCCGTGACGCGCTCGGCGACCTGGATCAGCGCCGTTCCGCGGCCCGAGCCGGGCCGCACCGGCACGCGCAGTGCGACGGCGCGGATCACACGGCCCTGATACTCGTCGTCGTAGTAGCGCACGCGGTCGGGGATTTCCTCGGGCGCGTCCTCCGGTGGCCGCGGTAGATCGGGCTCGCCGGTGATGAATTCCTGGTCGGGCCCCGTGACCAGGTAGTAGAGCGGACCGGAGCCGCCAGTGTGCAGGATCTGCTGGGCGATTTCCGGCAGGTCCACGTAGATTCGGTCGTTGATTATCCTGATCTGGCGGCCGATGTCCTGCGCGGCTTCGAGCAGCGCGCGGTCGTAGGCGAGATTCACGAACCGTTTCGCGATGTCGAAGTCGATGAAGCTGCTGAGCGACCACAGAACGAGCAGCGGCGCCGCCAGCCAGGCGAGCAGCTGGCGCCGCAGCGTGCGCGTTCTAGTCATGCCCGGGTTTTTCCAGGAGGTATCCCAGTCCCCGGATGGTGCGGATGGTGACGCCGGCCGGCTCGAGCTTCTTGCGCAGGCGGTGCACGTAGACCTCGATCGCGTTAGCCCCGACTTCCTCGTCCCAGCCGTAGAGCTGTTCGGCCATCTGTTCCTTGTTCACCACGCGGCCGCTACGCAGCATCAGCACCTCCAGCACGCCGAGTTCCCGCGCCGAGAGCTCCAGTGGCTCGCCGTCCAGGGTGGCGCGGCGGCCGGCAGTATCGAGCGTGAGGGCGCCGTGCGTGAGCTGGGAGCCGCCGCCCGACTGGCCGCGTCGAATGAGCGAGCGCACGCGTGCCTCCAGTTCCGGCAAGTCGAACGGCTTGGTGAGGTAATCATCGGCCCCGAGGTCGAGACCCTTCACCCGCTCGTCAAGTGTGTCGCGAGCCGTCAGCACCAGTACCGGAACGCGTGAGCCGCGCCGGCGCAGCCTGCGCAGCACCTCGAAGCCGTCGAGCTTGGGCAGCCCGAGGTCAAGGATCACAAGATCGTAATTCTGCGTGGCCAGGACATGATCGGCCGCGGCGCCGTCGACCGCGCAGTCCACCGCGTAGTCGTTTGCGCGCAATGAGCGTGTCAGGCCGTCGGCCAGTACGGGATCGTCTTCGATTATGAGGAGGCGCATCAGCTCCGCCAGGTTTTGAGTTGGCGCATAGTTTATCGCAGCCGCTTTCCGGTCCGAATTCTGTACTAACTGGGCGTCTCCAGGGCCGTGGGCGCGCAAATTTCACATTAGTTTGAGATAAGGGGCCATCGTAAGCTCCATGTAAGGGAGACGGCATACGCTCTGCTCCAATCGTGGGCTGCTCAGCTGAAAAACCCGCACGATTAGGCAGTTTGTCCGGTCTTTCCTCCTCGGAGGCCTGGTAGTAGCAGTTATCTGTGCTGAGCGGATGGTTGCAGGGCCTCTTTGCCTCCGCCGGGACAACCCACACTGTCCCGAGCGGAGTTTTTTTTCCCCTCTTGCTACAACCCGTATCCGTTGGCTTGCGCGCTTGCCACAGTTAAAAATCAGTTGAAAAGTTCTCTATAACCTTGTATTTTTAATGCTAATTATTGGGTCTTGCCGCTGGATAACGCCGGCGCAAGGCTCGAGTGGGGAGGAGAAACCCTGAATCCGATATTGTTTGCCGTCGCGCTTTGGCTGACGCTGCCGGTTATGGCCCAGGCCCAGCAACCGGCGCGGGCCGCCCATGCCGCCGCCGAGAGTGGTGCGCTAAGCCTCAAGTCCGCGGCGGCCCTCGTGCTCGACCAGAGCGGCCAGCAGGTGCTGTACGCCAAGAATGTCGACGCGGTCGTGCCGATCGCATCGCTCACCAAGCTGATGACGGCGCTGGTGGTGCTGGAGTCGGGGCAGCCGCTCGACGAGATCATCGCTATCAGCGCGGAGGACGTGGACGACCTCAAGCACACCCGCTCGCGACTGAGGATTGGCACCGCGTTGCCGCGCGGCGATCTGCTCAGGCTTGCCCTGATGGCGTCCGAGAACCGCGCCGCCGCGGCGCTTGCCCGCGCCAATCCCGCCGGCACCCGAGGTTTCGTGGCCGCGATGAATGAGAAGGCCGCGGAACTCGGCATGCAGCACACTCGGTACGTGGACGGTACCGGGCTCTCGAGTGAAAACGTCTCGACCGCGCGGGATCTCGCCCGGCTGGTCGCCGCTGCTTACCGCCAGCCGTTGATACGCGATTACACCACCGATTCCAGCCATACCGTGGAGCTCGCCAACGGCAGCCAGCTCCACTACTCGAATTCCAACCGGCTGGTGAAAAGTTCGGGCTGGGACATCGGGCTGTCGAAGACCGGTTACATCAGCGAAGCGGGGCGTTGCCTCGTCATGCAGGCCAAGATTGCCGCGACGCCGGTGATCATCGTGCTCCTCGATTCGTGGGGGAGGCTCACGCGAATTGGCGACGCCAACCGCATCAAGAAGTGGATGGAGGCTCATTCCACGCACTAGAGACCTCGCAATAGTTGCGGTGACCCCTGGCCGGTCACCGGCAAGAATATTCCCCCGCACCGGCGCTGCCCGCCGGATCCGTTGCTAGCGAACAAGCTGTTCCGCCGATGGCCCGAATCAGCCCAGGTTTTGCCTTTTACGACCGGCTCCCCGACGCCGGCAGCTTCCTCCATGACGTGGTCTGCGGCTTGTCGCGCCCGCGCAAGGAACTGCCGCCAAAGTATTTTTACGATGAACGCGGCAGCGCATTGTTCGAGGCGATCTGCGAAGCGCCGGAATACTACCTGACACGCGCCGAAACTTCGCTCATGACCGCCAGGGCCGGAGAGATGGCGCGGCGCCTCGGTCCGCGCTGCGCAGTGATCGAGTATGGCAGCGGCAGCGGTCGCAAGTCGCGCATACTGGTCGCCGCGTTGAAGCCCGTAGCCTACGTCCCGATCGACATCGCCCGTGATCAGCTGCGGGCGACGGCAGCCGGGTTCGCTGCCGAATTTCCCAATCTCGCGGTCGTGGCGGTGTGCGCCGACTATTCTCGTCCGCTCGCGCTGCCCGAGCTCGATCAGTTCGCGGCGCGGCGGCGCATCATCTATTTTCCGGGCTCGACCATTGGCAACTTTACCGTGACCGAAGCGGCGGTATTCCTGGCCAACGCGCGCGGGCTCGCCGGTGCAGGCGGCGGCATGCTGGTCGGCGTGGATCTGAAAAAGGATGCCGTGCGGCTAAATGCCGCTTATAACGACGCGCGCGGCGTCACGGCGGAATTCAACTTGAACCTGTTGCGGCGTATCAACCGCGAGCTTGGCGCCGGGTTCGACGTCGGCGCGTTCCGGCACCACGCCTTCTATAACGCGGCACGGGGCCGCGTCGAGATGCATCTTCTGAGCCTGAAGGAGCAGCGGGTAAAAATCGGCGCGCGGGCGATCCGCATTCGAGCCGGCGAATCCATCCACACCGAGAATTCCTGCAAGTATTCCGTGGACGAATTTCGACGGCTTGCCATCGGGGCCGGGTTCAGGCCCGCCGGTTTCTGGTGTGATCCGGAGCGGCTGTTCGCGGTGCACTACCTGACGGTTTCGGATTGAATCCTGGCGGCGCACGGTAAGAGATGGGCGCGGGCCGTGCTTCGTCGATCGGCGACCGGATTTTCCGCGCCGCCGGGTTCTTCTTCAATCAAGGCGCCACCGGCTGGTCGCCAATTTGTGGACTTTTGGCAGCGGTTAGACGGGCTGTCGGTCTGGTAGCGATCGCCAATTCCCTGCAGAAAATGCTGGCCCGCTCTATTAAACTAATGTTCACATAGTGGAATTAATGGAACCGTAGCATGTTGCGCTGCGGTAGAATTGAGCCCCATTATCGTACTGACCTCGAGCGCTCCTGGCCTCCACTCCATTGCAATGCCGATTTACCTGATCGTTGTCAGCTGCGTGCTGGTCCACGCCGGTTTCGCTGGTGCCAAGGTCGCGCTACCGCTTCACGCGCTCCAGCTGGGAGTCGATCCGTTTTCCGTCGGCGTGATGATGGCGCTGCTGGCGTTGTGCCCGATGCTGATTGCGCTCTACGTCGGCAGGCTCGTGGACCGGTTGGGGCCGCGGGTCCCGATGCAGTTTGGCTCGATCGGCGTGGCGGTTGCGCTGCTGGTGCCGTTCTTCTTTCCCGGCGTCATCGCGCTCATCGTCATGGCGCTGGCGGTGGGCACCGCTTTCCAGTTCTTTTTCGTCCCGACCCAGGGCATCACCGGCGCGCTGGGCGGGCCCGAGCATCGGGCGCGCAACTACTCGCTGCTCGCCATCGGGTTCTCGATCGCCTCGTTCCTGGGGCCGCTCATCGCCGGTTTCTCGATTGATTATCTCGGCTACCGCCAGGCCTACGTGATGCTGGCCGCCCCCGCCCTCGCTGCGGTGGTCCTGCTCTGGTTCAAGGGCGGGCTGCTGCCAAAGGCCGCGGTCACGGCCGGCGACAAGGCGCAAAAGACCAGTTCGTTCGACCTTTTGCGCATCGGCAGGCTGCGTGACGCCATCGTCGCGAGCGGTCTGATCTCCATAGCGTGGGACCTGTACCTGTTCTATTTTCCGATCTACGGCAACTCGATCGGACTTTCGGCATCGGTGATCGGAATGGTCATCAGCACTTTTGCGCTGGCGGTATTCGCCATTCGCGTGGCGCTCCCGAGCCTCGCCCGGCGCTGGACCGAGTTCGAGATCCTGCTCTATGCGATCGGCTTTGCCGGGCTGGTGTTCGTGCTGTTCCCGTTTCTGCAGAACCCCTTCCTGCTCGCGGCGGCGTCGTTCCTGCTGGGCCTGGGCTGCGGCGTCGGCCAGCCCATGTCGATGTCGCTGATCTACGGCCTGTCACCGGCCGGTCGCGCATCGGAAGGGGCCGGGCTGCGCGTGACGTTCAACCACTTCACGCACCTGGTCGTGCCGATTGCGTTCGGCGGTATCGGCACCCTGTTCGGGTTCGCCCCGGTGTTCGTGTCCTGCTCCGCGATCCTGATCGGCGGCAGCTGGTACGGTCACATCAACGAGCGCCGATCCGCGCGCCGTGCAAGCTGACACGGCGCGCGGATAAATGAGTGCAGCGAGATCAGCCTTCGAACCAGGAAAATCGGCGCTGGAGCCTTGCCGCCTTGATTTTCCATGCTGATGATCGGCGTATGTCCCGGCTCGGCTGATGAGGGACTGCCGGCTGCAATCAATTTCGTTTGGATGCGCTGTCGAGGAAGCCGATCATTGACTTGTTGAACTCGTCCGCCTGCTCGATATTCGAGAGGTGCGCTGCCGCGGCAATGATCTTCAGCTCGGATCCGGGCAGGTTGTTGTGGATCGCGCGCGCCGCTTCCGGCGGCGTGCCATGGTCCTGCTCGCCGACGATTACCAGCGTCGGCACCTTGATTTGCTTAAGGCGGTCGAGGTAGTCCACTTTCGAGATCGCGTGGCAACAGCCGACGAAGCCCGCAACCGGCGTATTGCGGATGTCGTTGCCGATTCTTTCCACCACATCCTTGCGCGAATTCCGGTACGGCTCGGTGAACCAGCGCTCGAGCGTGCCCTGCACCAGCGCGCCCATACCCTTCGCCTGCGCGTTTTGAATGCGCTCGCCCCACATCTGGCCGGCGTTCTCAGGGCGGCGGCTGGTAGTGTCCGCGAGCACCATACTGCTGAATACGCCGGGGTACTCGAGCGCGAATGCCTGCGCGATCATGCCGCCCATCGAGAGCCCTGCAAAGTGTGTCTGCTCGATTTTCAGCGCGTCGAGCAGGCCTTTCAGGTCATCGGCGAGCTGCTCCAACGTGTATTCACCTGCCGGTGCGCTTGACTGACCATGGCCGCGCGTATCGAAGCGCAGAACCTTGAATTTCTTCGTTAGAGCCGGCATTTGCGGATCCCACATGTGGAGATTGCAGGCGAGCGAGTGACTCATCGTGAGCCACGGGCCGTTGCCCTCGATCTCGTAGTGGATGTCGATGCCATTGGCCTTGACCTTCATGATTCCTCCGCGGGTGGACAGGACGGCCAGTATAAGACACCGGGCAGTGGCGGACGGCGGGAGTCAGGAGGCAGGGAGCAGTGATGTCGCCCGTGCGTGGCGAGCACCGCCCGTTGAACGGCGGCAATCCGTCCGATCGAACGGCGGACGCGACCCGGCGCAGCGCGTTCGGTGTCGCGGGAGTTTGAAATTTTTCAACCGCCCATATAGACCCAACCGTTAGCAGCCTCTATAACGTTAAGTGATTGTTTTAATTATTTTTTAGTTCAGGGGACGCTAGCATGAAGAT
>Ga0075301_1000190_pt1 | contig 9846 bp, 9 predicted proteins | sample Browns_TuleA_D1_FD_120053 | JGI IMG/M metagenome (GOLD analysis project Ga0075301, IMG submission 120053) | Natural and restored wetland microbial communities from the San Francisco Bay, California, USA, that impact long-term carbon... | ecosystem: Environmental > Terrestrial > Soil > Wetlands ... | reverse complement strand
GGCCCACCGCCTGATACCAGTGGGGGTCGAGTCGGACGGCGTCGTTCCCGTCGTCCCCGGCGAGCTCGAAGGCGCGCTCCGGTCGACCCGGGGGAAGAAAGCGGACGACGGTCCTGGTCTTTTGCCCCAGCCGGCTGAACCCGGGCAGAATCGCAAAATCGGCCTCCGGGTTCGCGATCGGGTACTCGAGTAGCACATCGAGCAGGGCTTGTTGCCAGATGAGCTCCGTCTCCTGGGGCAGCGGAGGCCCCCGGATGTGAGCCAGAGCGTCCTCCCAGGTGTCGAAGGATCGGTCCGAGGGAAGCGACACCTGAACCGCCGCGATCCGGGGGTCGCCCAGGCTGACTCCGTTCTCGGTGACCCCCAGGGACCCTGCCACCCAGATCCGCGCCGCGTCGAGCAGATAGGTCCGGCTTTGCGCCAGATCGAGGTAACCGGGCCAGCGGAGCGGAAACTCGATGTCCCGCATCGCCTCGAGCGGAACCCGGACCAGAACCCGAAGCAAGTTCCCCTCGGGCTTGAAGAAGGTGAAAACGGTTACCCGGGCGGGGATGTCGTGGGCTCGAGCCTCCGGGGCCCGGAGTCCCCAAACCGCCGCGATGAGGACCACGGTGCGGAGCCGCCGGGATAACGCGGGGTGCATGGGATGAGTATACTCTCCCGTACCGAGGTCCGCCTCTGGAAATCGGCTTCCATTTCGCAGGAGATCCTGCCATGCGGTTTGGTGCTGTTTTTGGTGCGATTCCCCTGTTTGCTGCTGGGATGGTTAGCTGCAACAAAGCTGCAGAGCCACCCGCCGCCCCCGACATCCAGACCCGCGAAGTAACCTATCAGGCGAACGGGACGTCGCTGAAGGGTTTCATCGCATGGGATGCTTCAAAGCCGGGGAAGCGACCCGGGGTCCTGGTGGTTCACGAGTGGTGGGGCCTCAATGACCATGTCCGGAATTCGGCACGGAAGCTCGCCGAGGCCGGCTACGTGGGATTCGCGGTTGACATGTACGGCAACGGGAAGATGACCACCCATCCCGATTCGGCCCAGGCGTTCATGAACGAGGCGATGGGGAACATGCAAGAGTTGGTGGCGCGATTCGCGGCCGCCCGTGAGGAGCTGGTCAAGGACGCGAACGTCGATCCCGAGAAAATCGGAGCGATCGGGTACTGCTTCGGCGGCGCGGTCGTGCTCGGGCAGGCGCGCGCGGGGGCCGACCTCGATGCGGTGGTGAGCTTCCACGGCGCCCTGGTGCCGGGCAAGGTGGATGCCGGGGCGGTGAAGGCCCGGGTGCTGGTGCTCACGGGCGGAGATGACCCCTTCGTGCCCGACTCCGCGGTGGCAAGATTCCGGCAGGAAATGACCGCCGCCGGAGACAGCACCACCCAAATCGTGGTCTATCCCGGTGTGAAGCACAGCTTCACCAACCCGCGGGCCGACTCGGTGGGGATGCCCCAGCTGGCCTACAACGCAGACGCGGCGACCCGTTCGTGGGATGCGATGCTCAAGTTGTTCCATGAGGTCTGGCCCTGACCGGAGGGTAGCGCGGCAACGTCCAGATTCGTTCACCTGAGGAGGTTGCATGAAGCGGAACGCGATGATCGTGATCGGGTCGCTCGGGATGTCGCTCGGCGCGCTGGCGCTCGGGCAGGTGGTCCTCGAAGCGAACCAGGGCGATACCGTCATGGCGCCGGTGTTCGAGGTCGACCCGCTCTGGCCCAGGCCGCTCCCCAATCACTGGATCCTCGGCTCAACGATCGGCGTAGGGGTTGATTCCCGGGACCACATCTTCATCATCCATCGGGGAGATTCGACCCTCAATCAGCGCACCGAGGCCGGAGCCAGGAGCCATCCGCCGATCGCGGAGTGCTGCGCCGCGGCGCCGCCGATTCTTGAATTCGATCCGGACGGAAACCTGGTGAAAGGGTGGGGTGGACCGGGGGAAGGGTACGACTGGCCGGTCTCCAACCACGGCATCACGCTGGACGACAAGGACAACGTCTGGATCGGGGGTAATGGCGGGACCGCCAACAGCCCCCTGAAGGATTCCCACATTCTCAAGTTCAGCCACGACGGCAAGCTCCTGATGCAGATCGGGAAGGCCAACGAGGCGGTGAACAGCAACAGCCTGGAACATTTCGGCCGGGTGGCGAAGATCGCGTTCGACCCCGCCGCGAACGAGGCGTTCGTGGCCGACGGGTACGGCAACAAGCGGGTCGCGGTGCTCGACATGGATACCGGGAAGATCAAGCGCTACTGGGGCGCCTACGGCCACAAACCGGACGACGCCAACCTGGGGCCCTACAATCCGGATGCGCCGCTGGCCCAGCAGTTCCGGAACCCGGTCCACTGTGCCCAGCCGAGCAATGACGGGCTGGTCTATGTGTGCGACCGTCCCAACGACCGGATCCAGGTCTTCCGGAAGGACGGAACCTTCGTCAAGGAGCAGCGGATCGCGCCCCGCACCCTGGGCGACGGCTCGGTCTGGGACATCGCCTTCTCCCGTGACAAGGACCAGAAGTACCTGTTCCTGGCCGACGGGAAGAACGAGCGGATCTACGTGATGGACCGCCAGTCGCTCGAGATTCTGACCCAGTTCGGCGACGGTGGACGACAGCCGGGCCAGTTCTTCGGCGTGCATTCGATCGCCACGGACTCGAAGGGCAACCTGTACACCACCGAGACCTACGAGGGGAAGCGGCTTCAGAAGTTCGTTTACAAGGGTCTCAAGCGGGTCCGCCGGAATCAGGGGCCGCCCTGGCCGGGCCGCTGACCGGCGCCACTTCGAGCAGGCTGCGGGCGCGGCGAAAAACGCGGTACCACATCGTGCGGGTGAGGACCCCGGTGTTGGTGTTTTGCCGGCTGGGGTGATAGGAGCTGATCAAGCGGGTCCCGTTCGGCAGCACCCGCGACGATCCGTGCCCGAAGGGCGGCCGGTCGCGGGGAGCAAGTCGGTCCCACCATCCGGTCGCCTGGAGCCAGCTCTGGTGGGCGATCCGGCCCAGCGTGACGACCACGCGTACCCCGGTCAAGAGCCTCGCCTCCTCGACCATATAGGTTCGGCAGCTGCTGAGCTCCCCGGGAAGGGGGCGATTCCCCGGTGGTGCGCAGCGGACCGAGGCGCTGATGTAGCAGTCCCGGAGGGCCAGGCCGTCGTCGGGTGAGACGGACTCCGGCTGATTGGCAAAGCCGAAGCGGTGCAGCGCCTCGAACAGCCAGTCGCCGCTCGAATCACCGGTGAAGACCCGGCCGGTTCGGTTGGCGCCGTGCGCGGCGGGGGCGAGTCCCACCACCCAGAGTCTGGCTGCCGGATCGCCGAAGCCGGGGACCGGCTTCCCCCAGTAGGTCCAGCCCCGGAATGCCCGCTTCTTCTCCTCGGCAACCGCCGCACAATATCCGCGCAGACGAGGGCACCGGGCGCAGGCGACCACCGCGCGGTGGAGCGCTTCCAGCGACTTCTGGGTTGTCACCCGGGAGAATCTAGAGGCGGCTTAGAGGGTCCGCGCGCCGCGGCGGGCGCTGATCTGTCCGTACACGGTGGCGCCTTCGGAGAGCTCGATCTCGACGCCCGCGACGCTGGCCGGGGAGGCCGGGCCCCCCACCACGGCATTACGTCCCATTCGGACCGAGCGTTCCGCCAGCGCCGCTCCGCCAACCGACGCGTGCTCGGCCAGGGCCAGGCGGGCTCGGGTTATGGCGGCACCGGCCACCCGGGCCCGCTCCGACAGCTCGAGATCGCGGTGGGCCTTGACGCTGCCTTCCACCAGGCTGCCAGCCCCGATCCGGAGCCGGCCGGTCACCACCAGGCTCGCTGGCACCAGGGTGTCTTTCGGGATGTCGAGATCGCCTTCCACCCGGAGGTGGTCGCCGACCTTCTGGGCGGCGGCAGGCGGGTTCCAGGTGAGGAGCTCTGCGCGACTGGGGAGGGACGGCTCCCGCTCCTTTCCGAATGCGATTACCGGTGCGCCGGCTCGCTCGAACACGACATCGGCGCCGAGGGTGAGTCCTGTCTCCGAGGAAATCCGTCCCCGCAGCACGGAATGGGGGCCCACCGTCAGGGTGCCGTTGGCATGGGCCCAGCGGAAGACCCGGTTGCTGTCTCCCAGCGTCAGCTCCTTTTCCCCGTACACTGCGCGATAGTTGGTCTCCGCGCCGCTGGTCAGGGGAGCCCGGGCGTACACCTCCATGAGGTAGGTCCGGTCACCCGGCAGGCTGTGCGGTGCGTCGAGCACCACCACCCGCGGCTCGACGTTGCCCTGACTGGCCAGCTGCTCGGCCCGTCGAGTCACCCGGACGAATTCGGTTCCGTCCATCAACTTTGCGGCATAGTCGCCGGCGCCCGCTTCCTGCGGGAGGACCCGATCGATGTACTGGCGAAAATTTCGCGCGAGGTAGCTGATCTTGCCGATCGACCGGTCGGTCAGCTCGAGCGGCGTGAGGTCCTGTGGGGCCAGGAGCTCCCGGATGGCCGGCAGGAGCGGCAGCAATCCCCAGCCCAGGGTGAGAAGGAGAAACCCGAGGAAGGGAAGCATGCTCAGGCGACCCTGTTCTCGGCCGCGACCGCCCGGGTGGGCTGGCGAGCCGGCTTCCGGCGCTTCGCCAGGAGCTGGGCAAGGGCCTCCCGCGCGGCCAACCAGGTACTGGCCAGCCCGGCCAGGGCCTGGAACGGAAGGATCCTGACCCGGGCCCTGTGCCCGTCGAGGCGCGCTGCGGCGGCGGTCGCGGCGAACCCGACCAGGCTGCCCAGGGGCGAAAAGAGGACGATGGTGAGCACGGCCAGGGAAACGACCGCGAAGGGATCCCCGGCATAGGATCCGGCGAGGGCCACCAGCCACCCCAGGATCAGGACCACGGCGACCAGGGGGCGGGCCAGCCGGAGCAGGGCGTCGAATCCGGCTCGACCCCGGTGCCGGAGCAGGGCCTGGATCCGTCCCCGGGCGGCCCGGCCGGCCTCTTCCTGATAGGCGGCCCATGCCCCGGAGGTTACCTCGTGACACTCGGCGCGGTTCTGATACGCGATCGCCCAGCCGCCAGCCGCGAGCCGATACCCGAGCTCGAGCGTTTCCGCTTCGGTCTCTCCACTCCATCCACCCGCCGCCTCCAGCGCGGCCCGCCGGAGACCCATGACCGGCGCGGTGACCTCCGGGGTCTGGTCCAGATTGGTCCGGGCCTGCTGTCCGATCTGGCTTGCTTCCGAGCCGGCGAGATCGAGGAGGCGGGGCAAAAGGATTGGGCCGATGGTGGCGGGAACGATCCGGCTGAACGCCCCACCGACCTCGGGATCGAAGAACGGTGCGACGAGCTGTTTGATCAGTCCCCGGCCGGGACGGTATGCCCCGTCGAAGACCAGGTGGACCGGAGCTTCCCGTCCCGGGGCGTGCTCACTCGCCTCCCGCAGGGCCCCGCCCCGGCCGCCTTCGCTCCGGGCCCGATGGAAGGGAACCACCTTGCCCGGAAAGCGGACCGCATAGTCGTCCAGCACCTTGGCGGCCGCCGGGAATGCCGGGTCCACGATGGGAACCAGGGTGAGGAGGCCTTCGGGATAATCGGAAGCGAGGAGCGCGACCATCAGGGGCCCGATCTGTTTCTCGTCACGGCAGGGAATGAAGACCGTGGCCCGGGGCCAGGTGGCCGTGGATAGGTCGAGGTAGGGCTGACGATGGGCGCCGAACAGCCGGTTCAGGATCAGGCGATAGTGGCGAATCGTGACGACGGCGACGATCGCCAGAACCGGAAGGAGAATCGCGCCGAAGATCGTCATCGGGTCGAGTGCACCGGCGCGGAGACTTCACGCCGCTCCAATTCGCTGGGCCAGGACATGGCCCACCCATAGAAAGCCAGGAAAACCACGGCAAAGGGAAGAACGCCGAACCCGAGGAACAAGGCCGGCATGACCACCGCGGTGCCCCGGAGCAGCAGACCGGCATGGGTGAGCACGAGCATCGGGGTGAGGACGGCGAAGTGGACCAGCGCGCCGGCCGTCACCAGTGCCTTGCGCCACCAGACCAGGTCCATGGGGTACAGCACGAGACCGAACAGCACCGGCGTGATCCCCATCGCCACCAGTCCGGTTGACATGAGGCCGAAGAGGTAATCCGATACCCGGAAGGGGAACGGATCGATCGAGACGGCGAAGAAGAGAATCGCGCTGGCCTGAATTGCGGCGAGGAGCCGGAGGAAGTACCGAAGCGGAGTGAGCCGCGGTGGGAGCTTGAAGGCGACTCCGAGGGCGGCCACCGTGATCAGGGTCGCAAGCAGCAGGGCCCCGACGCCCGGTTGCGGCGTGATGGTGGACAGCTCAGGGAGCCGAAGCGAAAATCCGCCGGGGAGCAGAACGGTCTGCTCCCCAAGCATCAGGTCGAGTCCCAGCCGGCCCCGGGCCCAGTCGAGTCCCCAGCGCCACATCGCCAGGATTCCGGGCAGCAAGGCGACATAACCCGCGACCGCGGCCAGCGTGAGCCCGGCGACCGTCGCCAGCCGCCTCGCGTCCCAGGGGAGGCCGCCCATGGATCGGTGGGGCTGGATGACCCCGCCCTGATGGCCCCGGATCCGGAGCGATTCGAAGCGGCTGCCCTCGTGGGTCGCGGGAGATGACGCGGACATGAGGACTGGAAGTGCAAAATGGGGGCCGTAGCCGGAAGGCGGTAACCCGTTATCCGGCAAGGGTTCAGGACCCCCGACCATGGTTCGTCGGTCTGCACCGGTGGGGCTGAATGCAGGCAATGTGGCGGCTCCGGGCACTCGGACGTCATCAGGAGGAGCGCGCATCCAAAGGAGGTTGCATGCGCACCCTGTGGCCAGCAGTGCTCGGGTTGGGCTTCGTGATCGCCTGCCATGGAGACCGTCCGGAATCGGCGGCCTCCGGTCAAGCGCAGGACACCGTGGCAGTGGCGGCGACGCTCCCCGGCTCGGCGTCAACCAAGCGAACGGCGGGTGAACCGGTGGTGGAAGTCCGGGAAGAAGCGCCCGGCATGATCGTGGAGGCTCATTACCAGCCGCTCGATGCGCAGCACATCGCGCAGGCCAAGTATCCCACCGGGAAGGTGGAGGCCGGGTTCATCGAACGGCGGGGGGGAAGCGTGGTCTACCGATTCCGGATCAAGGACGATTCAGGTGTCCGCCACGATGTGCTGGTGGATGCCTACGACGGAAGAATCGTCGGTACCCTCCAGGTGCTGCAGTAACCGTTAAGGAAACGACCCGGGCCAGGCTGTCACTGAGTGGCGGCCTCGACGAAATCCCGGAACAACCGCGCGGTGCCCGGGTCGCTCCGCTCGAACATCTCCGGATGCCACTGGACCCCGACCAGGAAATGATCGGTGCCCGATTCAAACGCTTCGACCAGGCCGTCGGGCGAGCGGCCCGCCGGGATCAGGGGACCGGCCAGGGCCTTCACCGCCTGATGGTGCATGCTGTTGACCCGGATGGTCAGCCCGCCGAACACCCGGGCCAGGCGGGAGCCAGGCTCGAGGGCGACGTCGTGGGCGCGGAAGTCGCGCGCATAACCCGCGGTCGGGAAGTAGTCGTGCTTGAGCGCGTCGGGGAGCTGGCTCCCGATATCCTGCCACAGGGTCCCGCCCAGCGCCACGTTGAGGACCTGATGGCCCCGGCACAATCCGAACACCGGCTTGGCATCCTCGATCGCCCAGCGGGCCAGGGCGAGCTCCACCGTGTCGCGATCCCGATCCACGCTGCCCAGGTTGGGGTGTGGCTCCTCGCCGAACGTACCGGGCTCCATGTCGACGCCCCCGGCGAGCAGGATGCCGTCCATCCCGTCGTAGATGTCGCGCAGGGTGTCGAGATCGCGGGAGAGGAGCGGGATCATCACCGGTGCCCCGCCGGCGTCGGCGACCGCGACGTAATAGCGGGAATTCATCACCCAGGAATGGGGCAGCCCTGCGGGAATCCCGTCGATGGCCTGCAGGGTCTGGGTCGGGATGCCGATCAGGGGCCGAGTCACGGCAGAATCCCTTCGGCGGTTTCGCGAATCAGCTGGTCTACCACGGCCTTGAAATCCCCGGTTCGTTCAAAGGTTGCCAGTTGCCGGTCCGCGCTGGTTCCATCCCGGAGGATGGTGTAGGCATACTCGACCTCCTTCCGGCTTCCCAGCTCGTCCACCACGTCGTCCAGGAACCATTCCAGCATTTCCCGTATCAAATCCCGGGCCGGAAGCTCCTTGCTCTGCCCCAGGTCGAGCAGCTTCCCGTCCAGCCCGTAGCGCAATGCCCGCCACTTGTTCTCTTCGATGAAGACCGGCGGGTACTGCCGGAAGCTCAGGTTGTCGCGGCGGAGCTTCCACAGCTTGGCGATGATCGCCTGGAAAATGGCGCCGATGCAGACCGCTTCGTCCACCCGGGTGCAGACATCGCAGACCCGGAACTCCAGGGTGGGATAGTTCCAGTTGGGTCGCACGTCCCACCAGATCTTGCTCGCGTTGGGAATCGAATTGGTGCGGACCAGCACGTCGACGGTGTGCTCGAACTCGCTCCAGGACGCCAAGCTGCGGGGAATCCCGGTGCGGGGGAACGTGCTGAAGACCACGCTCCGATAGGACTTGAGCCCGGTGCGCCGACCCAGCCAGAACGGTGAGCTGGTCGAGAGGCTGAGGACGTGGGGGAGAAAATAGCGGGCCACGTTCATGGCATCGATGAGAAACTCCCGGTCCTCGATCCCGATATGGACATGGGTGCCGAAGATGAGCAGCCGCTGGGCCAGGTCCTGGAGATCTTCCCGGACCCCGATGTAGCGCTCCAGCGGGGTGATCTCCTGGTCCATCCAGGAGGAGAACGGATGGCTTCCCGCCGCCGCCACCTTGAGCCCCTTCTTGCCCGCCAGCTCCATCACCAGTCGGCGGAGCCGGACCAGCTCGGTCCGGACTTCAACCGGGTTATGACAGACCCGGGTCCCGACCTCGACCATGGACTGGTGGAGTTCCGGCTTGATCTCTCCCATGACCAGGGACTCGTCCTTCAGGATCTCGGTGATGTAGGACCGGAGCTCCCGGGTCTCGGGATCGATGATCTGGTATTCCTCCTCCACCCCGATGGTGAGGGACGGCGGTTTCATCGTTGCTCCACCACAAAGGTCGGCACGGTCGATCCCCCTCCTGCGGTCACGTTGACCAGGGTGGCGGTGCTCACCCGGGTGAGGCATCCCTCTACCGCTCCGCCGCCGAAGACGAACGGCGCGGTGTCCACGATACGATTGGCCAGCACCAGCCGTCCGTCGACCCAGCTGGGAAAACTTTCCTCGGGCAGGGCGATCCGCTCCTGGACGATGTGGGGCTCTTCGAGCGCCTTCCGCATCGCCGCGCGCCAGGTTTCGGCGTCCACCTCCCAGCCCAGCACGATACCGGCGCCGCCATACTCGTCGTTGGGCTTGAGCACCAGGCGGTTCTGATGACGTTCCATCCAGGGGAGCAGATCGACCGGCTCTCCCTGAAACGTGGTGCGGCGCTCCTCGACGACCCGGGTCCACGGAATGTGGTTCGCGATGGCCCGGCGCTCTTCCTCCCGGAAGATTCCCGTGTTGCGCTCGTCCGACAATACCGCGAGCGATGCCTTCTTGTGGAGGATCTTGCAGCGAAACGGGTTCACCATGCACACCGCCCCGCTGCGCACCGCTCGCACGATCGGGTGATCCAGGCCTTCCCGCCCGATCAGCTCGCCGATCAGGACCCGCTTGTAGATCAGATCGATGGGAGTTCCGTCCGCGACCAGCCGTCCCGCTTCGAGGGTGCAGGCTCGCACGTCCGCCACGACGCACCGGACTCCCAAGGATTCGAAGAAGTCGCGATAGAGCAGAAACTCGCTGCGGGTAGGGACCTCGCTCCAATCGAGGATCCCGATCACCGGG
>Ga0075301_1000188_pt1 | contig 9863 bp, 7 predicted proteins | sample Browns_TuleA_D1_FD_120053 | JGI IMG/M metagenome (GOLD analysis project Ga0075301, IMG submission 120053) | Natural and restored wetland microbial communities from the San Francisco Bay, California, USA, that impact long-term carbon... | ecosystem: Environmental > Terrestrial > Soil > Wetlands ... | reverse complement strand
GAGGAGCGGCTGATCGAGCTGGGCAAGACCGGGTGGGAGCTGGCCTCCTATCCGGTGGAAGACCACGGATTCGTGCGGCCTTCCTCATGGACCGACGAATACCGGAGGATCTTCGACCTGTTCGAGGCGCACCTCAGGGCCAGGCCCTAGCGCGGATCGAACCGCCGCGCCCCACCGCCCGGCCTGGTCAGGAAGAACTCTGCCCCGGCCCGGCGGACCGGGAAGGTGGACGCGTAGTCCTCCTCCCATTCTTGCCTGAACCGTTCCGCTTTGCCGGCATCGACCAGGGCCCAGACACTTCCACCGAATCCGGCCCCGAACGCAGAAGCCGCTCGGGCGCCAAGCCGACGGGCACTCCGCTGAAGGTGAACGGTCTCGGCAACCTGATTTCCCAGCGCGCGCTCGGCGCCGGCCTGGGAGCGATCCACCAGGACCCCGAAGGCATCGAGGTCCTTGGACAAGAGCGCATCGGCAGCCCGGGGAACCAGCTCTCCGCTCTCCACCGCAAACTGCTCGAGCCGGGCGAGGAGATGGGGCTCGCCATCAAGGAGTTTCCGGAGCCGGTCGTATGATCCAGGACCTGCCAGGACCTCGCCAAGGCTCGCGGCGCGGTTCCCGGTCGCGTGGTTCCATCGGGCGAGCAACTCCGCTGTGGCGTTCGCCGCGGAATTGTAGGACGCCCGGGCACCAGCGGTTTTCTCCGCCACCACTCCGCTCGAGGCGATCACGAATACGAAGCCTTCAGGAAATGGAATGGTGCGCTCGAGCTCGACCGGCACGAAGCGAAACTGGGTGAGGCGGCCCGGCTCGGCGAGCAGGATCGCCGCCTGATCTTCACAGCCCCCCAGCGTCCCCACACCAGTACCGCCCTCGAACGGCCCGAACGGCCTGCCGTTCTCAAGCGAGCCGAGGTACTCGGCGAGAGCGGCCGGGTCGGCCAGGTGGCGACGATAGAGGGCATGCTCAGCCAGGCGGTTCACTTCAGCGAGGGCGAGGAAGACACCGATGGTCAGCGCACTGCCGCTGGAGAGGCCGGCGGCGATCGGCAGGTCGCTCACGAAGGTGAGATCGACGCCTCGGGTAATCCCGAAATCACGGGCCAGTCGTCGCGCCACGACCGCGGGAAAGGCGGGCCATTCCCCCTCCGGAACCACAAGGCCGGGATCGAGCGGCAGCCTGGCCTGCTCCGCCGAGTCGGCCCGGGTTATGGTGAGATAGGGGTCTCCCGACGGCTGACCGCGAAGCCGGAAACCCCGCTCGGTCGCGCAAACCAGGCTTCGACCGCCGGCGTAGTCGGTGTGTTTGCCCAGCACTTCAATCCGGCCCGGCACGAACCAGCGGAGTTCTTTCACCATCGCGGCTCGGTACCGCGGAGCCGGGCCTCGACTTCGGGGACATCGGCGGCAGTGGAAAGGTCGAGCACCCCTCCGGCGGTCTCGAGGACCGTAAACCCCTCTCCCAGCTCCCGGATCGCGTAGCGCACGGCATCCTGAAGCTCCAGCTCGCCCCGCTCCGAGGGCGTGATCGCGCGACAGGCCGCGAAGATCGTGGGGGGAAGGAGCCAGGCGTTCATGCTCACCAGGGGATCGGCGGGAAACGTCCCAGCCTCCTGCCGGGTGGGCTTTTCGACGATCCGGGTCAACTGTCCCGACCCATCGGCTGCGACGAGGGCGAAGGCGCCGATCCGCTCAGGTGGAATGTTCCCCTTCGCGATCAGTGAAGAGGTACGAAACCCGAGCAGACCGGCTCGAGGCAGGCTTCGCAATCCGCGGACCGCCTCGACCGGGTAGAGATTGTCGCCGTTGAGGACCACCACGGAATCGGTGGCGGCAAACCCCTCAGCGGTCAGCACCGCGTGCGCGGTGCCGAGGGGCTCCTGCTGCACCACGTGATCGACCGCGACGAGGGAAGGTGGCGCATGACGGAGGAACTCGAGGACCTCCCCCTGTTCGGGAGAGAGCACCAGACAGATGCGCCTGAGGCCCGCGTCGGCCAGCCGGCTCAGGGCAAACCCGAGCAACGGGACTTGACTCTCCCCGAGGGGGATCATCGCCTTGAGTCCCCGGGAGGCCACCTCCCTCTGGGCGGGTGTGAGATCGGTGGGTATCGACCCGTTTCGCATCCGGGTCCCCTTTCCCGCGAGCAGGACGACGGCCTTGTCGGTCAGGCCGTCTCCTCGGAGGCTCCGGCCCAGAGCTTCGGTAATAGCCGGAGCAGCCCGATCCCGCTCAGCAGGAAGAGCACAGCCCATAGCACGCCCGGTCCGGTGTTCCCGAAGATGAAGCTTCCCGCCCCGAAGAGCGCGGCATAGACGAACACGCACCCCAGGACCCAGCCGATCAAGGAGCGGGTCAGTGGGTCGGGCGGCGCGACCAGCGGCCCTGCCTTCGCGGCGATCGGCTTCCACCCCGGGCCGGCCGGCCGGACCAGCTGGTAGAAGCGAACCAGAGCCGCTTCCCCGGTGGGCCGGGTCAGCAGGGTGACGGTCACCCACACGATGGTGGTGGCGAGCACGGTGAGGACGAGCGAGGCCCAGGGCGCGATCTCCACCCCGCCCTTTCGGGCCAGAAAGAACCCGATCGAGATCGCGAACGAGCTGATCATCGCGGAGATCTCGCTCCACGCATTGATCCGCCACCAGAACCAGCGCAGGAGATACAGCAAGCCGGTTCCCGCCCCGATCGAGAGGAGGAGATCGAAGGTCTCCCGCGCCGAGTCGAGTGCGAAGGTGAAGGTCGCGGCTGCCGCCATCAGCAGCACGGTGGTGACTCGGCCGGCGGTGACGTAATGATGCTCGCTGGCGCCGGGCCGGAGGAACCGGCGGTAAAGATCGTGGACCAGATAGGAGGTCCCCCAGTTCAGCTGGGTCGAGATGGTCGATACGTAGGCCGCGAGCATGCCGGCCAGCATCAGCCCCATAAATCCGGCGGGGAGAAAGCGGAGCATCGCCGGGTAGGCCATGTCGTGGCCGATCAGCCGGGGGTCGACATACGGGAAGGTGCGCGCGATGTCGGAGAGGCTGGGGTACACCAGGATCGAGGAGAGCGCCACCAGGATCCAGGGCCACGACCGCAGGGCGTAGTGGGCGACATTGAAGAGCAGCGTGCCGGCCATCGCATCCCGCTCGCTCCGGGCGGCCAGCATGCGCTGGGCGATGTAGCTCCCTCCCCCCGGCTCGGCGCCGGGATACCACACCGACCACCACTGAACGGTGAGCGGAATGATCAGGATCGAGAGAGTCAGGCCCCAATCGCCGAAGTCCGGCAGAAGGTGAAGGGTGCCGGGATCGATCCGGGAGACCAGTCCGCTGAGTCCCCCCACCTCGGGCTGCTTGAGGGCGAAATACGCCGCCGAGATGGAACCGGCCATGGCGATTCCGAACTGGATGAAGTCGGTCACCAGGACGCCCCAGAGACCGGAAGTCGCCGCGAACGCGACGTTGATGAACGCGCAGATGAGCAGGGTCTTCCCCATCGGCCAACCCAGCATCACGTTGGCGATCTTCGCCGCGGCGAGGTTGACCGACGCGATGATCACGCAGTTGAAAAAGAGCCCGAGATACAGTGCCCGGAATCCCCGGACGAAGGTTGCCGCCGCTCCGGCATAGCGAATCTCGTAGAACTCGAGATCGGTGAGCACCCGGGACCGCCGCCACAGCCGGGAGTAGAAGAACACGGTCGCCATGCCGGTGAGGAGGAAGGCCCACCACTGCCAGTTGTTGGCGACCCCCTTCTCCCGCACCAGGTTGGTGACCAGGTTCGGGGTATCGGTGCTGAAGGTGGTGGCCACCATGGAGATCCCGATGAGCCACCAGGGGGCAGAGCGACCCGATGTGAAGAACTCCGCGGTGCTCCTTCCGGCCCGGCGTGCCATGAGGACGGCGGGGAGAAAGGAAAGCCCAACGGCGATCAGGACAATGAGCCAGTCGACCGGCAGGACGCGCATGCGGGTGCCCGTGGGGAAGGTGAAGAAAGGTGCTAGGTCCCGGGGGTGGGGGGCAAGAATTCGGTGTTCAACTGTCGGTGGCGACCTTCCCGAGAGCTTCTAGATTCGATGGCATGAGCGCGCCGGCTATTGCGACCCTCCGACTTCCCCGTCCCACCGAGCTCTACCGGGCCCTGGTCGACCGGGACCCCAGCTACGAAGGGATCTTCGTCGCGGGGATCAGGACGACCGGGATCTTCTGCCGGCCGACCTGTCCCGCGCGGAAGCCGCTGGCGGCGAACGTGGAGTTCTTCCCCCATTCCGACCAGGCCTTGGCAGCCGGATACCGGCCCTGCCGGCGATGCCAGCCGCTGGAACCCGCGGGACGCCACCCCGAATGGGTGCGCCGCTTGATCGAGACCATCGATCGCGCCCCGTCACGGCGTTTGAGCGACGCGGCGCTCCGCAAGATGAACATTCAGCCGGCGACGGCCCGGCGATACTTTCGGGAGAGATTCGGCATGACAGTCCACGGCTACGCCCGGGCGCGCCAGCTCGGTTTCGCGCTGGATCGCCTGCGGGAGGGCCAGCCGGTCACTCCGGCCGGTTTTGACAGCGGCTTCGAATCCGACAGCGGGTTTCGCGATGCCTTCAAGCGGCTCTTCGGTACCACACCGGCCGCCGGGAAGGATACCGCCCCGATCCTGGCCGGCCTTCTGCCGAGCCCGCTGGGCCCCCTCCTGGCTGCGGCCACGGAGCGGGGGCTCTGCATGCTCGAGTTTGCCGATCGGAAGAAGCTGCCGAATCAGGCCGCCGACCTGACCCGGTGGTACAACCAGCCGGTGATTCCGGGGACCCATCGGTTCATCGAGCAGACCCGGACCGAGCTCGAGGAATACTTCGCCGGGACCCGGAAGGAGTTCCGGGTCCCCCTGGACCACAGGGGAACCGAGTTCCAGGAGTCGGTGTGGGCCGAGCTGGCCCGGATCGGCTACGGCGAAACGATCTCCTACGAGGAATTGGCGAACCGGATCGGAAGGCCCGGGGCTCAGCGAGCCGTGGGCCTCGCCAACGGGCGCAACCGGATTCCCATCATCGTCCCGTGTCACCGGGTGATACAAAAGAACGGCCAGCTGCGCGGATACGGCGGCGGTCTCTGGCGCAAGCAGTTCCTGCTGGACCTGGAGATGTCCCACCGGGAATAACCCAGGATTCCCGCCACGCTCTGCATCGTCAACCCGGTCGCCGGGAGCCGAAGCGGCTCGGCGACCTGGTCACGCATCGCTCCCATTCTCGCGAGCGGGTTTCCGAAACTGGAATTGGCCATGACCGAGGCGCCCGGCGACGCCGAGCGCCTGGCGCGAGATTGGAGCGCGGGGCACCCTGACCCGATCATCGTCGTGGTGGGCGGTGATGGCTCCATTCACGAAGTGATGAACGGAATCATGGCCGCTGGAGGCTCGGCCAGGCTCGGAATCATCCCGGCTGGAACCGGGAACGATGTCTGCAGGAATCTGGGACTGCCGCTCCACGCCGAGGCGGCCGCGCGGGCGCTAGACCCGGAAACACCGCGTCCTATCGACCTGGTGCACGGAGCTGGTGACCCGGGCAGCGTCGGAACCTGGTCGCGCTGGTTCATCAATTCGGTCTCCCTGGGCGTGAGCGCAAAGGCCAATCGAATTGCCCCCCGGGTTGGGCGATTCCTGCCGGGAAGCACCCGATACCCGGTGGCGGGAGCGCTTGCCCTCGCGAACGGGAGACCCATCGAATACGAAATCCGGGTCGGAGGGCGATCACTCCTCGCGGGCTCTGCCCTGAACCTCACCGTTGCCAACGGCGCCGGGTTTGGCGGAGGGCTCCAGATCTCCCCGCCATCCCGGCCGGATGACGGCGCTCTGGAGGTGGTGGTCATCGGAGCGATGTCCCGGATTGCAGCACTGGGCGCCCTGGCCAGGCTCCGAACCGGACGCCACCTCGGTTTGGACCGGGTCCGCATGTTGGAGCACCTGAAGGAGCCGTTCGAGATCGGGATCGATCGGACCGGTACCGCTGCCGAGGGTGATGGAGAAAATTTCACGGTTCATCGCACCCTGTCGATCGAGCTCCAACCCGGACGCCTTTCACTCATTTGAAGCGGGTCTGGAGGGACGGTCCGAACTGGGCTATACTCTTGCCCGCCGACTCACCAAAGAGACCCCTTGATACGCCTGCTGCCACGGGACCAGCGGTTCTTTGAGCTCTTCACCAGGGCCGCGACCCTGAACGTGGAAGCGGCGAGGGCCCTTCGGGAACTGTTCGCCACCACGATGGACAAACGGAGCTACCTGGTCGAGAGCATCAAACGGGTCGAGCACGAGGCGGATGACATCACCCACGAGCTGGTGACCCGGCTCGACAAGAGCTTCATCACCCCGCTCGACCGGGAGGACATTCACCTCCTGGCGTCGCGGCTCGACGACGTGGTCGACCGCATCGACGGGGCCGCCCGCCGCATCGCGATCTTCCGGGCCGATCATGCCCCGACCGGGGCCGGAATCCTCGCCGACGTCATCTACCGGGCAACCGAGGAGCTGCTCAAGGCGGTTCAGGTTCTCAAGAACGGGCGCTCCGGGGTCATGATCAACGCCTGCATCGAGGTCAAGCGACTCGAGGAGGAAGGCGATTCGGTCTATGCCGAGTGGCTGGGGCGTCTCTTCGACGAGGAGAAGGACCCCATCGCGTTGATGAAGTGGAAAGAGATTTACGACACCCTGGAGAAGACGCTCGATCAGGCCGAGGACGTCGCGAACGTCCTCGAATCCATCGCCATCAAGCACTCCTGAGATGACCAGCTCTGCCGTGCTGATCCTCGCGATCGTTGGCGTGGCCCTGGTCTTCGACTTCATCAACGGATTTCACGACAGCGCCAACTCGATCGCCACCGTAGTCGGTACCCGGGTCCTCTCACCCGCTGTTGCCGTGCTGTGGGCCGCCTTTTTCAATTTCTCAGCCGCGTTCGTGGTGGGGACCGCGGTGGCCAAGACGATCAGCAAGGGGCTTATCCAGCCTTCGGCAACAGCGGGGGATCCGTATCTCACCCTGGCGGCACTCCTCGGCGCCATCATCTGGAACCTGATCACCTGGTGGCTGGGCCTTCCGACGTCGAGCTCTCACGCACTCATCGGCGGTCTCGGCGGGGCGGCCGTGGCGAAGGCCGGGGTGGGAGCGCTGATCACCTCGGGCTGGGTCAAACCGCTGGTCTTCATCGTGGTTTCTCCGCTGGTGGGCATGACGGTGGCCCTCCTTCTCACCGTCGGGATCAGCCACGCGGTCAATCGGTTTCCGGCGGCGCCGCTGGAACGGCTGTTCCGGCGACTCCAATTGCTCTCCGCCGCTGCCTTCTCCATGAGCCATGGGGCGAATGACGCCCAGAAGACCATGGGCGTGATCGTCGGTCTGCTGGTAGCGACCCAGTCCGCGTTCGCGACCGGGCCGGAATGGTTCCACTGGTTCCGGCTGACCGACGCGAGCCAGATCCCCCTCTGGGTGGAGATCGCTGCCTACTCTGCCATCGCCCTGGGGACCGCTTTTGGCGGGTGGCGCATCGTGAAGACGATGGGCACCCGGATCACCAGGCTGCGCCCGTTCGGTGGCTTCTGCGCTGAGACCGGAGGGGCCGGGGCGATCTTTCTTGCCAGCGCCCTCGGCGTGCCGGTGAGTACCACCCACACCATCACGGGGGCCATCGTGGGGGTCGGTGCGGCAAACCGGCCGTCGGCGGTGCGGTGGGGCGTGGCGGGACGGATTCTCTGGGCCTGGATCCTGACGATCCCAATGGCGGGGAGCATCGCCGCGGTTTCCTACATCCTGCTTCGCTGAGAAACCGGCGCGGTCAAACCCGGCTCCTACTCTCGCGCTAGAAAGACCGCCTTGGCCCGGGCGAGCCGCTCGAGAACCTCCTGCTTCTCGGAAGGACTGTTCCAGCCGGGGTGACTCCCCGCGGCGGCCTCCAGCCGTTCGATCCAGCCCACGAAGTAACGGGCGTCCTCGGGAGATCGCACCGGGCGCCCTCCCACCGTCACATAGACGGGACTCGTCGTCGCGAACGGGTAGGCATCCAGCACGCCGGGATCGGAACGGGAAGACCAGGCCCGCAGGGTGAACCAGCCGCTCCGGGTCACCGGCAGGGGCACCGTCGCATCGGCCCGGGTGCTGTCGCCTCCGAGCGGAATCCGCGCGACCACCGTCCCGTTCGCCACAATCTCCAGGCGCTCGACCGGGACGCCGGACCGGAGGGAGATTCTCGCGATCAACTGGTGCACTCCGTCGGGAAACCTCAGCTCATCGCCGGGCTCATGGCCATCGACGGTGAACCGGAGCAGGGGGCCGTTACTCGCGAAGGTGCGGCCGGCCCGGAGCGCGGCGAGCCAGGCGGGGTAATCGAGTCGGGCCCCGGAGTGCACGAAGACCCGATTGAGTCCGAGGGGGCCGTGGAGCGACGCGAAGTTCGTCATTGCGTCGGTTCCCGCGCCGGCGGGAAGCCGGAACCCCGTGTTGAGGAGCCGGTACCACACTTTCGCGGTGGTGAGGTGGTCGGAAAAGCCGAGAACCTCGAGGTAATCCACCTTGCCGAGCGCGACGTCCACCGGAAGGGCATGGGTGAGCGGCGCGGGCGACTCCGGATTCGGCTCCTCGTCGAATGGATGGACGTAGCCGCTGACTCCGCCTTCGGCATGGGACAGGTCGAAAATGGTGCTGTTGTCAGGAAACAGGCTGGCAGCTGCGGTGTTGGCATAACCCGCATAGTTGGGGAGGATCAGAGTGCCAGTCAGGCCCAGGTGTCCGGTGTGCCCCCAATACGAGGTGTGGTATTCCTCGTCGTGCCGGATCACGGTGCGCGCGGTCGAGCGGGGATCCGGACGGCCACCTTCTCTGAACTCGGCGATGTCGGGAATCCGCTGCTCCTTGTTCACGATCAGGTTCTCCACCACGTGGAGATCCTCCGCTTCCGCCTGATCTCGAAGCCGAGGGACATCCATCCGATAGGCGCCGCCATAGTTCATGTGGACGTGGAGATCCCCGCTCCACCAGCCCAGCGAGGGAAGATCGAGAAGCCGGGTCAGTCGGACCTGGAGCGGCGCGCGACTTCCGGGGGCGACCGTCACTTCTCGCGAGATCGCGCGATACTCGAGCCCGTGGCGGACCTGGACGGTGTAGTGACCCGCGGGGAGGGAAAGTTCCACCGGGCCGCTGGCGTGGAAGTAGGTCACCTCAAAGGGACGGAGCGACCGATCGAAGCCGTCGTCGGCGTGGAGCAGGGCGCGGTCCGGTCCCCAGCCGCGTCCATCATCCCCGGTTACCGAGACCCGGGCCGGCAGGGTTGCCCCCGAAGAGTCTCTCACGGCGATCCGCAACCCGCCGCGCGGATCCAGGTAGCGGCGATGAGCCTGAGAGACGGTCTCGAGCCGCCCACCAGGGACGGTTACGATCTGCAGGGAAAGCGACCCGCCTACGTTGCTGATGAACGCGATCCGCCGGCCGTCGGGCGACCAGCGCGGGCCGGTATGATCGCAGTCGCAGTAGGTGAGCTGAAAGGGATCTCCTCCATCGGCGGTCGTGAGCCAGAGCTGGTTTCGCTGATTGCCCAGGTAGCTGCTGTAGACCACCCGCTTCCCATCGGGCGCCCAGTCGGGGTGAGCCTTCCAGGTGGTTTCTTCGTTGCGGATCTCCCGCATCGCAGCGCCCCCGCGGGCTTCCATCCGCCAGATTCCGCCGGAGCCCCAGACATGGCCCTGATTCGAGACGAGGAGCAGCTCCCGGCCATCGGGAGACCAGGCCGGAGAGAGGTAGTGATCGAATCGGCTGTAGTAATAGCGGGGAAGATTGCTCTCGTGATCCTCGGTGATTCGCACCGGCGGCCCGGCTGCCTGGCCGTTCTGGATCGGCAGCAGAAACAGGTG
>Ga0075301_1000187_pt1 | contig 9874 bp, 4 predicted proteins | sample Browns_TuleA_D1_FD_120053 | JGI IMG/M metagenome (GOLD analysis project Ga0075301, IMG submission 120053) | Natural and restored wetland microbial communities from the San Francisco Bay, California, USA, that impact long-term carbon... | ecosystem: Environmental > Terrestrial > Soil > Wetlands ... | reverse complement strand
GCGGTCGTGGTGAGCAATGCCTCCGGGTTCGGAGTGCCCGGGGTGACGGTGAATTTTGCGATCACTCGTGGGACCGGGACCCTGACCGGTGCAACCGTAGTCACCAACTCCAGCGGGGTCGCCACCCTCGGTGGCTGGGTGCTCGGCCCGGGGATGAATTGCCTCAGTGCGACCGTCGCCGCTCCGGGAGTCGCCGGGAGCCCGGTCGGTTTCATCGCGACCGGAATCCCGGCGAGCGGGCCGGGTTATGAGATCAGCGTCCAGTACCTGAGCTGCGTGACCGCTTCCCAGGAAGCCGCGTTTGCGAATGCGGTTACCCGCTGGGCCGGGATCATCACCGGGGACGTGGCGGATCTCTCCAACGTCAGCCTCTCGCCCGGTCTCTGCGGGAGCAATGCGCCTGGCCTCCTGAACCGCAACATCGACGATCTGCTCATTTTCGCGACCATCGAGCCCATCGACGGCCCGGGAAAGATTCTGGGCTCGGCCGGGCCCTGCTTCATTCGGATTCCAGGCAACCTCCCGGTGATCGGTCTGATGCGGTTCGATGTAGCCGACATCGACATGCTCGAGGCCAGCGGCCAGCTCACCAACGTGATTCTCCACGAGATGGGGCACGTGATCGGCATCGGGAGCCTGTGGAGCCTGTTCGGACTGCTTCAGCAGGCCTCACCGGTGGGTGGACCGCCCCTGGATACCTATGACAATGGGGCCGGGGCCATCGCGGGCTTCGATGCCATCGGCGGCACCACCTATACCCAGGGCAACAAGGCCCCGGTGGAAAACATGTTCAGTTCCGGCACCATCAACGCCCACTGGCGGGAGTCGGTCCTCGCCAACGAGCTGATGACCGGGTTCCTCAACGGAAGCGGCCCGAACCCGCTGAGTCTTCTGACGGTGCGCTCGCTCGCCGATTTCGGATACACGATCAATCCCGCCGCGGCGGATCCATTCTTCCTCACCCTGGCGCTACGGGCCAATGCCCCACCCGAAGTCCTGATCCGGTTGCAGGACGATGTCTTCGCCGGACCCCTCTATACCATCGATGGACGCGGCCGGCTGCTCCGGGTCCGGTAGATCGGCCAAGCTGCACCCTCGGCGTTGCTGCTCGATCAGCGGGAAGCCGTAGCGCGGGTCGACAGCCGCTCGAGCCGGTCGAGGCCCAGTACCGTCACGGTGATGGCGCCGAACTCCTCTTCCACCTTGCCGCGGAACAGAAAGGGGCCGGGGTCGAACAGCACGTGACCCCGGGTCCGGTGCACGTCGGGAAACAGTACGGTTTCGATCAGGCCGGTCCCATCATCGAAGGTGGCGAACTGCATCGGTTCATCCTTCGCGGTGTGGACCGGCTTTGCCGTGGTGAGCATGCCGGCGCAGAGCACCCGCGCTCCCACGTGACGATGCAGCTCGGTGGCGGTCACGGTGCGGAACCGGCGGGTCTGCTCCCGGTAGAGCGTCATCGGGTGACAGTCGGTGGCGAAGCCGAGAAGCTCGTACTCGGTGCAACGACGTCGTTCCGCAGTGTATTCGGGGAGGGCGGGAAGCTGGGAGGTTGGGAGGCAGGGAAGAAGTCCGTGACCTCCCGATGGTCCCTCTGCCCGACCCGCGGCATCGATCTGCCAGAGCATCTGCGGGCGGGTCAATCCGTTCGCGATCGAATCGCAAGCGCCGACTTTGACGAGGAGCCGGAGATCGTCGGGCCGGAGGCCGGTGCGGAACTGGAGATCGGAGAGACTTCGATAGCCAGGAGGCTGGGAGGCTGGGAGGCTAGGAGGCTTCCTGGCTTCCGAGCTTCCCAGCCTCCTATCCTGTATCCGCTCCACCGCATCCGCACTCAACCCCTTGATGAACTGCAATCCGACCCGGAGCTGGTCGCCTCTTCCCGTCGTTTCGAACCGGCTCTGGTTCACGTCCGGGGGAAGAATGGTGACGCCGGCCCGGCGTGCCTCGGCGATGTAGGCGAACGGCGCGTAGAACCCGCCTCCGTTGGCGAGCACGCCCGCGAAGAACTCGGCGGGGTAGTGGGCCCGGAGGTAGGCCGACTGCTGGGCCACCTGGATGTAGGAGCAGGAGTGGCCCTTGCAGAAGCTGTAGCCCGCGAAGCTCATCACCATCTGCCAGACTTCCTTGGCGCGTTCCGGATCCCGCCCCAGCCGCTCCGCTCCGGCGAAAAATTCTCCTGCGTATGAAGCCAGCGCCTTGACCGGGCGTTTCTTGGAGAGCGCCTTCCGCAGCCCGTCGCCGGTGGCGAGCGGCATCCCGGCGAACGCGGCGCACACGTTCACCACGTCTTCCTGGTAGACCATCACCCCGAAGGTTTCACTGAGCGTGTCGCGGAGACAGGGATCCAGGGGCTGGTACGGCATCCCGTGCAGCCGTTCCAGGTAGATCCGGATGAAGCGATTGGAAGCAGGGCGGATGATGCTGGTGTGGAGCACCAGCAGGTCATAGCTCTCGGCCCGGCTCTTCTGACATAGGAGCCGCGACGCGGGCGACTCGGTGTAGAACACCCCCATGGTCCGGCCGGTCCGGAAGAGGTCCCGGGTTTTGGCGTCCTCTCCCGCCTCGGCACTGGTGTAATCGAGGGTCCGCCCGGTGTTCTCCTTCACTGCGGCAATCCCGTCCCGGATCACCGCGAGCGAACGATTTCCCAGCAGATCGATCTTCACGAGCCCGGCGTCTTCCGCCCCGTCCTTCTCGAACTGGATGACCGGTACGGTGAGATCGGGCGAGCCATCCAGCTCCTTGACCGCCGGCTCGATCGGCACGTAGTCGGTGAGCGCGCCGGGGACGATCACCACGCCGCCGGGATGGAGCGACAGGTGACGCGGGGTCCCGACCAGCGGCGTCGCCATGCGGGCCAGGTTCTTCCAGCTCGCCGGGAGATCGAGTCCGATGAAGTTGGGGTGCTCGGTGAGGAGCTGATCGATCGGGGTGGCGTCGCTGTACCAGGGGATCCGCCGGGTGACCTCACGGATCTCTCCGGCGGGCCGTCCGTGGACCTTGGCCACTTCGCGGAGCGCGCCCCGGAGCTTGAAGGTGTTGTGGTTCGCCACCATCGCGGCGCGGGGCAGGGGATAACGCCGGAACACGTAGGCCAGCACGTGATCCCGCTCGTCCCAGGGAAAATCGAGATCGATGTCGGGCGGATCCTTTCGCTCCGGGTTGAGGAACCGCTCGAAGAGGAGCCCAGCGCCGAGCGGCTCCACGTGGGTGATGCCGAGGCAGTAGGAGACGACCGAGTTGGCAACCGAGCCCCGGCCGCAATGGGTGGGCCCGTGCTCCACGATATCGCGCACCACCAGGAAGTAGTCGGCGAAGCCCTTCATCCCGATGATGGCGAGCTCGTGCTCAAGACGATCCCGGGTGATGGGGGCGATGGTGCCGTAGCGACGCTCCGCCCCGGCATAGGCCAGCGCGCGAAGCTGTTCCAGCGCGTCGGTGGTCTCGACGAAACGGGGCGGGACGATCCGGTCGCCGATCGGAATCCGGTAGCGGCACCGCTCGGCGATTTCTCCGGCCCGGTCCAGGGCATCGGGTACATCGGGGAAGTGGCGGGTGAGCTCGGGGGTGGGTTTGAGCCAGCACTCCGGCTGGGAAACGGGGAGGACCGGAGACCTCTTCCCGACTTCCCGGCCTCCTGGCCTCCCCTCATCCGACAACGTGGCATTGTTCGCGATGGCGACCAGGAGCCGGTGCCGGGCCCAATCCTCCGGGTGGGCGAAGCGGACCGCGTTGGTCGCCACCGGGAGCACGCCGAGGCGGCGCGCCGCGGCGAGCACGGCATGGCGCTCCCGGCCGGGCACCAGCTCGGCGTAGACGTCGTCAGGGCCGCCGAGCGGGACGATGCGGGTTAGGAACGGGATCGAATCGGAAAGGAGGATCGCGCCGGCGCGATCGGCCGCGAGGAGGTCGGACAGGCGGGTCCGAGCGCTCCAGTGGATCGCCGTGATTGCCCGGCAGATCGCCCCCCAGCCCCGCTGGTCCATGGCAAGCGCCACGCAGGCTTCGTCGCCCAGCACGAGGTGGGTCCCGAGGATAGGACGGATTCCGGCCGCCTCAGCGGTCTGCTGAAACTCGACCGCGCCGTACACCCCGTTGGTGTCGGTGCAGGCGAGGGTGTCGAAGCGGTGCGCGACCGCCGCCTCGACCAGGGCGTCGGGGCTCGAGGCCCCTTCGCCCATGGAAAACCAGGAATGGACATGAAGGTGGGAAAAGCCTCCCATCTTCCTGGCCTCCCATCCTCCGAGCTTCCCATCTTCCTAGCTTCCCATCTGGGCAAATCCCACCACGTGCCCGCCCGGCTCGCGGACATAGATCTCGGTGCTCCCATAGAAGGTCTGGTGCCTCGGCTTGACCACCGGGGCGCCGGCCAGCGCCTTCTCGACCGGGTCGAGGTCATCCACTTCGATGAACAGCACGATCGATTTCCCGTTGATCTCGCCCGCCGCATCGGGGCGCTCCTCCAGCACGCTGGCGCGGGTCTGGTACATCACTTCGATGCCATCGCCCTGGACCGCGGCGAAGATCAGCCGGCCGTCGGGGCCGGGCACGTCGATCGTTTTGGTGAGGCCGAGCCGCTCGGTCCAGAACGAGAGGCAGGGTTCGACCGCGTCGACGACCAGGACGGGGGTGAGCTTCTTCAGCATGGGGTCTCTCCGGGTAAGGTGTGATTACTCTTTACGCCATCATGCGTGCCATCGTGCATACCGGCAGCGGGGGGACCGAGGTTCTGGACCTTCGCGAGGTTCCCACGCCCGATCCTGGCGCCGGGCAGATCCGGGTTCGGGTGCAGGCTGCCGGGCTCAATCGGGCCGACATCCTCCAGCGCAAAGGCTCCTATCCCGCGCCGCCCGGCTGGCCGGAGGACATTCCAGGGCTGGAGTACACCGGGGAGGTCGAGCGCCTGGGTCCGAACGTAACCCGCTGGAAGGCGGGCGACCGGGTCATGGGCCTGGTGGGTGGAGGAGCCCACGCCGAATTCGTGGTGGTGCACGAGGACGAGGTGCTGCCGGTGCCCGCCAATCTGTCTCCTTCGGATGCGGCCGCGATTCCCGAGGCGTTTCTCACCGCCTACGACGCGCTGGTGCAGCGAGGGCACCTCCAGTCGGGCGAGCGGGTGCTGATCCACGCGGCCGGGAGCGGGGTGGGCACCGCGGCCATCCAGCTGGCCCACCAGGCGGGTGCCACGGTGATCGGAACGTCGCGCACGCCGAGCAAGCTGGTCCCTTTGCGGGGGCTGGGACTCGACACCGGGATCGACACCAGCCGGGCTTCCTTCCGGGACCAGCTCGACCGGCCGGTGGATCTGATTCTCGATGTGCTGGGGGGTCCCGCCTTTACCGATAACCTCGCGGTGCTCGCGCCGCGGGGCCGGCTGATCCTGCTGGGATTTCTCCAGGGCACGATCGCGGCCGAGGCCAACCTCGCGCCGATCCTCCGCCGCCGGCTCACCGTGATCGGCAGCGTGATGCGGACCCGGGACCATGGCGAGCGCGCCGGGCTGATCGCGGAGTTCCAGGCCAGGGCGCTGCCCCGCTTCGGTCCCCACCTGCCGATCGAGGAGCCGTTTCGGAGCGCGGGGCAGCCGGAGCCGCTCCCCCAGTCGCTCCGGCCGGTGGTCCACGCGGTGTTCCCCATGACGTCGGTCGCCGCGGCGCATCGCGAGATGGAGGCGAACGGAGGGGTCGGCAAGATCGTACTGACCTGGTAGGGAGGCCCGCCGCGGGCTCACCGTCGCGATCGCGTCGATAGCGCGCTGAAGTGTTATCCTCCCATCCTCCCGTTCTCCCATCCTCCCGTCCGTAAACAGCTCGAGCTGCGGATTCGCTTCCACCAGCCGGTCCACCGTCACCGTGATCATGCGTACCGCGATCCGCCGGGTCAGCGCCAGGTCGAGGGCGCGCCGGGCCGCCTCGAGGAGCTCGCGGTCGAGCGGCTCGATCGGAAGGGTGAGCGCCCGGCACGCGCTGTCGTAATCGGCGTAATCGACCTGCACCATGAGCCGGCGGGCCGCGAGGCGGCGCTGGCGAAGCCGCTTGCCCAGCGCTTCGGTGAGCCGCCGGAGCACGGAATGCAATACGGCGAGATCGTTGGTGTCGGTGGCGAGGGTCTGCGACACCCGGTACTCGGCCTTGACCTCGGGGGGCAGCACCGGCCGGGCATCGATCCCCCGGGCCTGGGCGGCGAGGAGCCGGCCCCGCCGCCCGAACACCGCGGCGAGCCCGCTCTCTCCGATCGCGGCCACCTGGCCGATGACCTCGAGCTGGTATTCGTCGAGCCGGGTGCGGATGTCGTCGGGGACATCGGGGAGCACGGCCAGCGGGTTAGGAGCGAGGAACCCGGCTTCGTTCCCCCCGGTCACCAGGAGCGGCCAGGGCCCGTCCTCCTGCCGGCCCGCCCGGGTGGCCGCTTCCGAGACCAGCTTGTTGCCCGCGACACCCACCGTGAGGGGGAGCCGGAGCCGGTCCCGGGTTTCCCGCCGGATCCGCTCGGCCAGGTCCACCGCGGGGCCGAACAGCCGCTCGGTGCCGCTCAGGTCGAGGAAGGCGTGGCCGTACCCGCGGGGCTCGATGACCGGGGCATAGACCCGGAGGATCTCGGTGAGGGCGCGGGAGGCGCGGGCGTAGAGCCGCGGGTTAGGGGGAAGCAGGACCAGGTCGGGGCAGAGCTTCCGGGCCCGCCGCACCAGCATGCCCCGGGCGATCCCCGCCGCCCGCGCCTCGGGCGAGAGCGCCAGCACGGTGGCCCGGTCGGCCCCGGGCGGCGCCACCGCGATGGGCCGGCTCCGGAGATCGGGGGCGACCAGCCGCTCGACCGTCGCGCAGAACGCGGGCGGGTCGACGTAGAAGATCGTCCTGGGCATGCAGGGGATCGACGCTGTTAGCGACGCCGGCCGCGGGCGGTGGCCCGGGCCGGGTACCCGAAGGTCACCCGCAGATTGTCCAGCCGCTGCTGCAGCGCCCGTTCGTAGTCCTTTCCCGCGTTCACGCGGGAGCCGAAGCGATACCGGTACCGCGCCACCAGTTCGGGGAACTCCCGCTCCAGCACCGGAAGAAACCCCGACCGGGCCGCGGACCCCAGCCGGAGCGGGGCCCGGTGGATGTACCGGGCGCCGGCGTCCCGCGCCGCTTCGAACAGCCGGGCGAGATGGGCCCACCCGTCGGTGATCCCCGGGAGGATCGGCGCGATCAGCATCCCCGCGTAGATGCCTGCCTCACAGAGCCGGGCCAGCGCGCGGATCCGGGTATGAGGCGCGGGGCTCCGGGCCTCGAGCCGGCGCAACAACTCTCCGTCCAGCGAAGCGATCGAGATGTTGATCGAGACCTTGTGCCGCTCGCTCAAGGCGGTGAGCACGTCGAGGTCTCGAGTGATCAGCGGCGACTTGGTGATGAGCCCGATCGAAAGCCCCTGAAAACGGAGCAGCGCTTCCAGCACCCGCCGGGTGAGCCGGAACTCCCGCTCGGCGGGCTGGTAGGGATCGGTGGCGGTGCCGATGACCAGCTCCGCGTCCTTGAGCCTGGCAGGATCGAGGGTGCGGAGCAGGATGTCGGGCGCGGTGTTCTTGACCAGGATCTCGTGCTCGAACGCCTCCCAGGGAGAGGAAGGCCGGGAGGCCGGGAGGTTGGGAAGTGGGGACTGGACCACGAATTCTCCGGCCGGCGTGTCGGCCCGGTCCATCACCCATTCATGGGTCTTCCGGGCGTAGCAATAGGAGCAGCCGAACTCGCACCCGACGTAGGGATTGAGCGACCAGAACCCCATCCCGGTGGTCGCGGGCGAGTTGAGGACCCGGCGGGCGGCCAACTCCCGGAACCGCGCCCCGCGCGATTTCTCCTCGAGCACCGGGAGCGAGCGAGGCGCCGGATCGAGCGGGAGGCCCAGCTGGGCAGGGGCTATCCGCACCGACCCCAACCGCACTGGAGGCAGGTGATACAACCGGCTGACCTGGCCAGCGGCCCGGCGCACTCGGGGCAGACCCTGATGTGGATGTCCACCAATGGGTTAGCAGACTTTGGCTGGGAGGGGTGGTGCCGAATTTCCGATTCCATGCGCCGCTCAACTTCGGTATTATTTCGGTAAACTACCCGAAGAAATACCGAAAATCAAGCGCCTGGGGGCCGAGACTCCTCGAGCATGCGGATGAACCGCGGGTCGTTCCGGAGCGGCGCGAATATCGGATCGTGCAGCAACGCCCACGTCGCAACTCCCCGCTTGCTCTTCCCAAGCACGTCGAGCGCGGCCGGCTGGCGGCCGAGCGCAATGTTGATCCTGGCCAGGTCCGCTGTGACAGTGTCTCCGCGTGCAAGCCACTTGAGTGCCGGTCCCCGGTCCCCAGTCGCAATCGTGAAGAGCGCAATTCGGGTGGTGTCGGTCCTGCCGATCAGCTCATCCCTCTTGCGCTGGTCGTCGAGTGCCCCACGACCGTTGCCTCTCAGGAAACGGACGTATGCCCTGTCGTTCAGACCGGGCGCCCATGGTCCAAGGCCGACCAGCGTGTCGAGGATTGCCTCGGACTCGGCCATCCGGCCCTGCCAGGCCACCGACTTCGCGAGGTGCCGCCAGGTGTTTGGCTGATCTGGATCGATCGCCAAAGCTCTTCGCAGCATTCGCTCCGAGGCTGGAAGGTCGTTCGCCCGATCGGCGCCAATCGAGACTCCGTAGGAATGCCAGATCGCGGCATCAGTGGAGTCGAGCCGAAGAGCCCGATCGAACTCACGCCGTGCCGTGACGAAGTCCCCGTCTGCCCAAGACGCGACCATCCCAAGAGTGCTGATCGCTGCCGCGTTGTTCGGGTCGAGCGCAATCGCGGCAGCAGCCGCCCTCCGCGCCAGAGCCGGCAGGGAGTCCCTCGGCACGTCCAGATCCGGCCAGGACCAGCTGTATTGGATCACGCGCGCCGTACCCAACTGAGCCCACGCTGACGAGAACCGGGGATCGCGCCGGACCGCTTCCTGGTAGTTGGCCACGGCCTCCTTCGCGGTTGCTGGCGTCCGGCGATTGAGGAGTGCGTTCCCGATCAGGAAGAGCCGGTACGCCTCCGGGTCGGTGACTCTGGCGCTGGACGCCTTTGTCGCTGAGGCCGGGGCCAAGCGTCCGACCAGCGCAACGGACACCGATTCGGCCACCGCACTCTGGAGGGTCTCGAAATCGCCATCGGTCCGATCGAACGAAGACGACCACACCTGAACACCCGACCCGGCGCGTGCGACCTCCACCCGCGCATGGATCTCCTTCCCGGTATGCCGGAGCGTGCCGCTCACGACCCAGCGCGCGTTCAGGGCCCGCCCCGCCTCGAGCGGGTCGGGCGTGCTGCGCTGTTGCGCGGCCACTGCGTTGGTGCTCAGCACCCGCACCTGAGAGAGGCGGGCGAGTCTGCTCCCGATCTGTTCCGAAAGACCCTCACCGAGCCAGGCGTCGGCACTGTCCGCCGACCGCGTGGTGAAGGGGAACACTGCCACGGTGCCGGACTCCCCTTCGCCTCCACCCAACCTCCGGAGACCGAACATCACCAGCCCCGCGGCCGCGACCACCCCTGCCGTGCCACCGACCAGGAGCCACCGCCGCCGCCAGGATCGGGCCGGGGCGGCCACCGGTACCGTCCCTGTCGGCGTCATGCCGCCCGACGGCGTCAGTACCGACTCGAGCTGAGGAAGGAGCTCGGCCGCGGTCTGCCAGCGGTCGGCCGGCTTCTTCTCGAGGCAGCGCATCACGATGCCGGAGAGCGCCGGCGGCACGGTGTTGCGATGGCGCTCGACGGGGTCGGGCACCTCGGTGACGTGCGCGGCCAGCAGGGCCTGCGGCGCCACCCCGCCAAACGGCAGCCGGCCGGTGAGCATTTCGTAGGCGAGCATGCCCGTCGCGTAGATGTCCG
>Ga0075301_1000183_pt1 | contig 10183 bp, 8 predicted proteins | sample Browns_TuleA_D1_FD_120053 | JGI IMG/M metagenome (GOLD analysis project Ga0075301, IMG submission 120053) | Natural and restored wetland microbial communities from the San Francisco Bay, California, USA, that impact long-term carbon... | ecosystem: Environmental > Terrestrial > Soil > Wetlands ... | reverse complement strand
GATTTCGCCCTCGGCAGCGACACCGGCGGCTCGGTGCGGCTGCCGGCGAGCTACTGCGGCATCCTGGGACTGCGTCCCACCCACGGCCGCATTTCGCTGGAAGGCGTATGCCCGCTGGCGCCGAGTTTTGACACCTGCGGCTGGTTCGCCCGCGATCCCGGGGTGTTCGAGCGCGTTGGCCGCGTCCTGCTCTGCGATGATGCGCCGGCGAAAAAAGCTCGCCGGTTGTTAATCGCGCAAGACACATTCGAGTTCGCCGACGAATCGGCGCGAGCGGCTCTCGTGCCGGCACTCGACAAGGTGGCCGCAGTAATCGGGGCGCCGGTCAATGTGACCGTCGGCGACGAATCGCTCACGCAATGGATGGATTATTTCCGCTTCCCTCAAGGGGCCGAAGCATGGGCGGCGCACGGCGAGTGGGTGACGCGGGTCCAGCCGCAGTTTGGCCCCGCTATCAAGGGGCGCTTTGAATGGGCCCGGACGGTTGCCTCCGGTGAGGTCGTGCGCGCGCGCGCACGAAGAGAGGAAATCACGCGGCGCATGGATGAGATGCTCGCAGGAAACGCAGTGCTGGCGTTGCCAAGCGCGCCCGGTATTGCGTTGCCCAGGAATTCTCCGGCCAGGATGGTGGACGAGCTGCGCGCCCGCGCGCTGCCGATGCTGTGCGTATCAGGGCTCGCGCGTTTGCCCCAGATGTCGCTCCCAATGGCGATGGTCGACGGCTGCCCGCTTGGCCTTTCGCTCATTGCGGCACGCGGCAACGATACGCTGCTGCTTGAGCTTGCGACGAAGCTGACCTAGGCGCCGGGGTTTCGGGAAAATCATCGGGTTGATCTACGGCCCACAAAATTCATAGTGCTGATCTACATCCACGGCTTCAACAGCTCCCCGGCCTCGTTCAAGGCGCAATTGCTGAAGGCCAGGCTGGAAGCTTCGGGACGCGGCGCAGAGTTTGCCGCGCCAACGCTGCCGCACAATCCGGCGCGAGCTGCGTCGATGCTGGACGCGCTCGCGGAACGATATCCCGGGGCGGCGCTTGTGGGCAGCTCGCTTGGAGGTTATTACGCAACCTGGCTCTCCGAGAAGCATGGATTGAAAACGGTTTTACTTAACCCCGCGGTGCGGCCGTACGCGTTGCTCGCCGGCCGGGTTGGGCCGCAGCGTAACCTCTACAGTGGGGAATCCTACGAATTCAATCTGAGCCACATTGAAGAATTGCGCGCACTGGAAGTTACTTCAATCGTGCCGGGACGCTACCTGTTGATCACAGCTACCGAGGACGAAGTGCTCGACTACCGCGCCGCACTGGATCGCTATCGCGGTTGTCGGCAGGTCGTGATCGAAGGCAGCAACCATGGGCTCACTGATTTTTCGGATCACGTGGAGACCGTCCTCGAATTCTGCGGCCTGGCAGATTCGCATATACGTTAGCCACGGATACACGCGGAAACGCATGGAATCCGCGGTGCACGGACCCGCGTAAAACGCCACGAGGTGTTGGAGATTCCGTAAATAGCACCTCATGGCGACGCTGGTTTGCCTGTGCTGTCGCTTATAATTACGGGCGCGCCCATTCCGGCTGCGCCCGCTTTCTTTTTCCCCCGCAACTGCTGGTAACGACCGTCAGCCATGAACGTTTTTTACGAAGAGGAGGGCGCGTTCAAGGTTGGAACCGTGCTCGCGGACAACGATACGTCGCTGCAGGTCGAGGCGCCTCACGGCAAGCGCTCCAAGGTCAAGGCGGCAGCCGTACTGTTGCGTTTCGAGGGCGCCGGCCTCGGGGATTTCATGAGCGCGGCGCAGAAAGTAGCGGAAGGCATAGACGCGGATTTTCTCTGGCAATGCTGCGGGCAGGAAGAGTTTGCGTTCGCGACGCTCGCAAAGGACTATTTCGGGCACGTCCCGGCACCGCTCGAATCGGCCGGCCTGCTCCTCAAGCTACACGGCGCCCCCATGTATTTCTACAAGAAAGGCCGGGGCCGTTACAAGGCAGCGCCGCCGGATTCGCTCAAGGCGGCCCTCGCGTCGGTCGAACGCAAGCGCAAGGAGGCCGAGCAGCGGTCGCGCTACGTTGCGCAGCTCGTCGCGGGGCAGTTGCCGCCCGAATTTGCGCTATTGAGGCCGGTATTGCTCTACCGGCCCGAGAAACAGAGTTCCGAGTGGAAAGCCCTCGAGGAAGCCTGCGAGAAGCTGAAACTGTCGCCTGCGAGAATATTCGAGCGCTGCGGTGCGCTGCCTTCGTCGCACGACTATCACCTGGAGCGCTTTTTGTTTGAGCATTTTCCGCGCGGCGCGGCGCCTCCCGAGATGGCAGCGCCGCCGCCGCCCCAGGACCTGCCGCTCGCCGATGTCGAAGCGTTCAGCATTGATGACGTGACCACCACCGAGATCGACGACGCATTCTCGGTAACACGGTTGTCGGACGGAAATTTCCACATCGGCATTCACATCGCCGCGCCCGCGCTCGGGATCGCGCCGGGCTCCACGATCGATACGGTGGCCTGCGCAAGGCAGTCGACCGTGTACTACCCGGGCGGCAAGATCACCATGCTGCCGGAATCCGCGATCGGCATGTTCAGCCTGGCCGAGCGCCGGCAATGCCCCGCACTTTCGCTGTACCTGAAAATCGCACCCGATCTATCCATTGTGGCGAGCGCGACGCGCGTTGAGCGGGTAAACATCGCGGAAAACCTCCGGCACGACACGCTGGAAGAAGTGCTTAACGAGGCGGCGCTTGCCACGGGACGGGTCGAGCACCGGCTTGGAGAAGCGCTTCTTCTGCTGCTGCGCCTCGCGCGCTCGTTGGAGCAATCGCGACGCGGCGCGGCGCCCGAATATGAGCCGAGACCTGAATACAGCTTCTATATTGAGAATGACCGGGTGCGCATTGCGCGCCGCCAGCGCGGCACTCCTATTGACAAGATTGTCTCGGAACTGATGATCCAGGTGAACAGTGCGTGGGGCGGATATCTGGCGGAGAATGGCGTCGCTGGAATCTATCGTGTCCAGGACGGCGGCAAGGTCCGGATGAGCACGGTGCCGGCGGGGCACGAGGGGTTGGGCGTGGAAAGTTACGCTTGGGCAAGCTCGCCGCTGCGGCGCTACGTGGATCTCGTAAACCAGCGCCAGATAATCGCCCTCGCGCGGGGCGAGCAGGCCCCGTACCGCGCGGGCGACGAGCGGCTCCTCGCAGCAATGCGCGATTTCGAGTTCGCACACGAAACCTACGGCGAGTTTCAGCGCCAGATGGAACGCTATTGGTGCTTGCGCTGGCTTTCCCAGGAGAATGCCCGGACGGTGACCGCTACCGTGATCCGCGAAAACCTGGTGCGGTTCGACAATTTGCCGCTGGTGGTGCGGGTTCCCTCGCTGCCGGCGCTGGCCCCGGGCAGCCTGGTCGAGCTGGCGGTCTCCGGCCTGGACCCGCTGGAACTCACCCTGCATTGCGAATTCAAATCTCAGCTTGATGCCGGAAGAGCGGTAACCGCCAGCGAGGGTTAGCTGGGGCGAAGCCGGACTGATTCGCGATTTTACTTTAGAATCGTGTGGCAAATACCAGATATTAAACGTGTTTTAGAGCAATTTTTTTGGGGGTAGGATACAATGGCCCGCATGGGCCTGTTACCTGACAGGAAAGTCGTGCCGCTTCGGCGGCGGGCCAAGCACGCGCGCCATGCGCCGTGGCAGGCGGCGGTGGACCGGCTGGAGGCGCGCGTCGCCGAGATGGAGCGAAGCATGGCAGCGCTTGACCGGCGCATGGTCGCGCTCGGCAAGCATGGGCGCATGCAGGTGGCCGTGGCCGCATCCGTCTTCTTCCATGCATTCATAATTGCCGGCGTCAGCTTCACCATGCCGGACCCTTTCCGGTTTGCCGGCCCGCAGCCGCTGGAAGTGACGCTGGTCAATGCCAAGAGCCAGAAGCGGCCGCTCAAAGCCGACGCCCTCGCCCAGGCCAACCTCGACGGAGGCGGCAACACCGATGCGCCGCGCCGCGCCAGGAGCCCGCTGCCGGTGCCGCGCGACCCGAAGGAAGGGGCCGACCTCACCATGGCGCAAAAGCGCGTCGAGCAGCTCGAGCGCGACGCAAAGCAGATGATGACCCGGGCGAAATCGAAAACCCCGGTCGCTTCCGTGCCCGAGACGCCGCAGCCCAGGGAAGAACCGCAGACCGCGCCGAACGCCGCCGACATCATGAGCCGCAGCATGGAAATCGCGCGGCTCGAGGCCAGCATCGCGCGCGACTGGGACAGCTACCAGCAGCGGCCGCGGCGCCGCTTTATCGGGGCCCGCACCCAGGAGTTTCGCTTTGCCCGCTACGTCGAGGACTGGCGTGTCAAGATCGAGCGCATTGGGGAGGTCAACTACCCGCAGGCCGCGCGCGATCAGAAGCTGTATGGCAGCCTGGTTGTGACGGTGTCGATCAAGTCCGACGGCTCGCTGGAGCGCGTGGATATCAACCGCTCGTCGGGCCAGCGCATACTGGACGCGGCGGCGTTGCGCATCGTCAACCTGGCGGCGCCTTACGCGGCGTTCCCGTCCGATATCGCGAAGGACACCGACGTGATCAGCATCACGCGGACCTGGGTGTTCACTCGCTCCGACGAGTTTGTCGCCGAGTAGTAGCGGAATTCCCGTTGCTGATGGAGAAATTAGAGATGCATTAATCATTCCCATTTTCTATCTGCATCGATTCCCGATCCCGCATCTCACAACCGACATATGCCGGACCAATACGCCGTCATCGGCAATCCCGTCGAGCACAGTCTGTCGCCCGCGATCCACGCGGAATTCGCGCGCGCGACCGGACAGGACATCACCTACGAGAGGATCCTCGCGCCACTTGCCGAGTTCAGGGAAACGGCGCTGCGCTACCGCGAGGCGGGTGGCAAAGGGCTCAACATCACGCTTCCATTCAAACAGGAAGCATGGCGGCTCGCTGAAAGTCATTGCGCTCAGGCGCGAGAAGCGGGCGCGGTCAACACGCTCAAATTCGAGAACGGAAGCATTTCAGGGTACAACACCGACGGCATCGGGTTGACGCGCGACCTGAAGGACCATCTCAACTGCCCGGTGCGCGGGCGGCGCGTGCTGCTGATGGGGGCAGGCGGGGCAAGTTACGGCGTGATGGGGCCGTTGCTGCGCGAGCTGCCTCAGCAAGTTGTCGTCGCCAATCGCACCCTTGACAAAGCGGTTGCCCTGGTCGCGCACTTCGAAGCCCTGCAGAAATTCGCCGCGCTCGGGGTCAACGCGCGGCCGTACGCCGCGCTGGCCGGCGCGCGCTTCGATGTCGTTATCAATGCGACCTCCGCAGGACTGGCCGACGTGATGCCGCCGCTGCCGCGCGATATCTTCGCGCCTGGAAGCCTGGCTTACGAGATGGTCTACGGGCGCAGGACGCTGTTCATGGAATTTGCCGTGGCTTGCGGCGCGACGGCTGCGGACGGCCTGGGGATGCTCGTCGAACAGGCGGCCGAATCTTTCTTTATCTGGCGCGGCGTGCGTCCGCAAACCACGCGGGTTATTCGGGCGCTAAGGCGCAAGGCGGAAAGTTGAAGGCGATGGCAAAACACCCGAGAATCCGCGCCGGCGCACTCTTTCGCCTTTCGCCCTTCGCCCTGCTTCTTTGAGGCGGCGCCATGCGCCGCTTCCTGCGTTGGATCTGGTACGCGTTCCTCCTGGCGCCGATCGCGCTTGTGCTGCTGCAGTTCTGGTTCTTGGCGCATATCTGGTACTGGAAGTTCCACAACCCGGAGAACACCGCATTCATGCGCGCGCGGCTCGAGATCATCCGCGAAGATGAGCCCGGCGCGAAGCTATCCCATCACTGGGTTCCGTACAACCGCATTTCGAGTTCTCTCAAGCGCGCGGTGGTCGCGGCCGAGGACGACAAGTTTCTGGATCACGCGGGGTTCGATTGGGACGCAATCCGCAAGGCCTACGAAAGAAACATGCGGGAAGGCGAAATCATTGCGGGCGCCTCGACCATACCCCAGCAGCTCGCCAAAAATCTTTTCCTCTCGGGTAGCCGCACCTGGTGGCGCAAGGTCCAGGAGGCCGCGATCACGGCAATGCTGGAGGCGGTGCTGACCAAGCGCCGTATTCTGGAGATCTATCTCAACGTCGTCGAGTGGGGTGACGGCGTATATGGCGCGGAAGCCGCCGCGCGCTACCACTTCGGCGTGCCGGCTGCAGCACTGTCTCCACAGCAGGCAGCGCGCCTCGCCGTCATGCTACCGAGCCCGCGCAGCTATCTTCCCGGGCGCGATACGCCCTACCTGCAGCAACGCACGGCGGCGATACTCCTGCGCATGAGCAATGCGCGCACGCCCTGAGCATGGGTGGTGAGTGGAAGCCCGAGCGCCGGGAGAACGTCCACGGGGCCTCGGCGTACCTGTGGCGCACACCGTAATCTGGGAGGCGATGGGGCGAATTTTCCAAGTAGTTCATTTGATGGACTTTCAGCGGTCGCGGACAACACCTTGACCGTGGATGAGGGCGGGAATAATCTTTTGCCCGGAGTGTTCTCATAACAGCCGTGGCTTCCACGCCATCCGGCGACAAAATTCCGAGGAACGGATTCAGCAGGAGCGCGCGGCGCGGCCCGTAGCGGCGCGCGCGCGCGCGGGCGGTTAACCAGCAGGAGGAGAAGTTATGCAACTCAACGTCAACGGAAGAAACCACGAAGTGGACATCGAGCCCGAAATGCCACTGCTATGGGCGCTGCGCGAAGCCATTGGGCTGACGGGCACCAAGTACGGCTGCGGCATCGCGCAATGCGGCGCCTGCACCGTCCATCTCGATGGCGAGGCAGTACGCTCCTGCTCGATCCCGGTGTCGGCCGCGATAGGCCGGCGCGTGGTTACCATTGAGGGCCTGTCGCGCGACAACTCGCATCCGGTGCAGAAGGCTTGGGTGGCGCTGGACGTGCCGCAGTGCGGCTATTGTCAGTCGGGCCAGATCATGGCCGCGGTGGCGTTGCTCCACAAAAACCCGAAGCCCACCGACAAGGACATCGACGCAGCGATGACCAATATCTGCCGCTGCGGCACCTATCAACGCATTCGAGCGGCCATCCACATGGCGGCCGGAACAGGCAAGGGCGGCGGCTCCATAATTCACCTGGGGTCCGGCAGCATTGAAAGTGCGCCCGGCATTTCCGCCGATCCCGCCATCCAAGCCTAGGCGCGAGGAAATTCAAAATGAAAAAGATCATTAGCGAAAAAGCGCAGCACGGCAAAGTCACCAACCTGTCGCGCCGCAGGTTCGTCGTCGCTTCAGCCGCCGCGGGCGGCGGGCTGGCGCTCGGACTCAATCTTCCGTTTGGTTCGAGAACAGCCGCGGCCCAGGGCAGCCTGGCATCCGCGGAGGTCAACGCATGGGTGGTCGTCAAGCCGGACGATAGCTGCGTCATTCGCATCGCGCGCGCCGAGATGGGCCAGGGCACCCACACGGGCCTCGCGCAGCTTGTCTGTGAAGAACTCGGGTGCGACTGGAACAAGGTATCAATCGAACCGATCACGCCTGGACAGAACCTGGCGCGCAAGCGCGTCTGGCGCGACATGTCGACCGGCGGCAGCCGCGGCATCCGCGGCTCGCAGGACTATGTCCGCCGCGGTGGTGCCGCCGCGCGCATGATGTTGCTGCAGGCCGCTGCCGACCGGTGGAATGTGCCGGTCGCGGAGCTCGCCGTCGCAAACGGCGTTATTACGCACGCGGCATCGGGTAACTCGACGAGCTATGGCAAGGTCGCTGAGGCAGCGGCGAAGCTGACTCCGCCAGACCCCAAGAGCATCAAACTCAAGGATCCAAGGAGCTGGAAGATCGCGGGCAAGCCGCTGAAGCGCCTCGACACTGCCGACAAGGTGAACGGCGGCAAGAAGTATTCGATTGACCTTGCGCTGCCGGGGATGCTCCACGCGGCGATCCGGGCCTGTCCGGTGTTCGGCGGCACGGTGGCGAGTTTCGACGAGTCCAAGATCGCGGGCCGGCGCGGTGTGCAGGGGGTAGTCAAGGTGGGCGAGACAGCCGTCGCCGTCGTTGCCGATACCTGGTGGCGGGCAAAATCGGCGCTCGATGCGTTGCCGATCGTATGGGACGAAGGGCCGGCTGCAAAGGAGTCGAGCGCGACGATTGCGACGCGCCTGACGGAAGGGCTGACAGCCGGCGATGCATTTGCCGATACCAATGTCGGCGATGCGATTGGCGCCATTGCGGGTGCGGCGAAGCAGGTCGAGGCGGTCTACAGCACGCCGTTCGTGTCCCATTCGTGCATGGAACCCATGAATTGCACGGTCCGGATATCGGACGGCAAAGCCGAGGTCTGGATGCCGAGCCAGAACGCGGAAGCCTCCATGGCCGCGCTGTCTGCAGTATCCGGGGTTCCGCTGGCGCAATGCGAAGCCTACAACCACGGGCTTGGCGGCGGCTTCGGCCGGCGCGGCGGCACGCAGGATTTCGTGCGCCAGGGTGCCGCCATTGCTAAGCAGTTCCCGGGCGTACCCGTGAAGCTGACGTGGAGTCGGGAAGAGGACCAGGCGCACGACTTCTACCGGCCCATAGGGCAGTGCAAGCTCTCGGCCGGCATCGATTCGGACGGTAGTCTGGTGGCCTTGCATTTGCGGGTGTCGGGACAGTCGATCAATGCGCACCTCGCACCACACAATATCAAGGAGGGCAAGGACCGCAGACAGTTGCAAGGCCTTTGGCCGCAGCCCCACGATGCCCAATTCGGCTACACGGTACCGAATCTGCTCATCGAGTACGCGATGCGAAATACCCACGTGCCGGTCGGACCATGGCGCGGCGTCAACACCAACCAGAACGCGATATACCTCGAATGCTTCATCGAGGAATGTGCGCGTGCGGCAGGCAAAGACTCGCTCGAATTCCGCCGTGCGATGCTTCAGCGCCATCCCAAGCATCTGGGCGTCCTGAACGCGGCTGCGGAGAAGGCCGGCTGGGGAACGCCGTTGCCCGCAGGGGTGCACCGCGGGATCGCGCAGTTCATGGGATACGCGAGCTACACGGCCGCAGTGGCCGAAGTCTCCGTCAACGGCAGTGAGGTCAAGGTTCACCGCATGGTACTGGCGACCAATTGCGGCCACGCGGTCAACCCGGCCACGATCGCCGCGCAAATCGAGGGCTCGGTGGCGTACGGATTCGACTCGTTGCAGAGCGAGATCACGATCCAGAACGGGCGGGTAGCGGAGCTCAATTTCCATACCTATCCGGTTGCGCGGCTGGCCCAGCTGCCGAAGATCGAATCAGTAATCGTGCCCACCTATGACTTCTGGGGCGGAGTCGGCGAGCCGACGATCTGCGTGTCGGCGCCTGCGATCCTGAATGGTATCCTCGCCGCAACCGGAAAGCCGGTGCGGACGCTACCGCTCAAGCATTCAGGACTGGTTCTCGTGTAAGGCAGGAGGCCAGCGGTAAAGTGCGTTTGGGCGGTTGGCTTGTGGTGGTCGCGGCGGTGACGGGATGTGCTGTCCCGTGGCCGGACACCTCCTTGTCTTACCGAGTGGAGGGTGACGCGATACGCGATCGGCTCTCAGCGGCGCCGGGCGATGCGGATCGAGGCCGCCAACTCGTTTCGAGCCGCGACTCGAACTGCCTGCTGTGCCACAGGGTGCCCGATAGCGGGGCGCGATTCATGGGCAACCTCGGACCGTCGCTTGCGGGAGTCGCGACGCGGCTCACCGAAGCGCAGTTGCGGCTGCGCATCGTCGATTCCATGCGATTGAACCCGGAAACGATCATGCCGTCTTATTACCGTATGGATGGTCTCCATCAGGTGGGCGAAGCCTGGCGCGGAAGACCGGTATTGACCGCGCAGCAGGTCGAGGACACCGTGGCATATTTGCTTACATTGCGCTGATGAGCTCACCCACGCGCCGCCGCTTCCTCTCCGTGGTGGCCGGATTGGCCGCCGCCCCGCTATGGCCGGTGCATACGGCGCACGCCCAGGACGATCCGTTCGCGGCGCTGGTGCGCAAAATTACGGGAGGTGCGGCGGTCAATTCTGGTCGCGTGACGGTGGATACGCCGCGGCTCGCCGACAACGGGCACTCGGTGCCGCTCAAAGTGAGCGTGGCAAGCCCGATGACGCCAGGCGATCACGTGCGCAGCATTATGCTGCTGTCCGGAAGGAACCCGCGTCCCGTGATTGCGACCTATCATCTTG
>Ga0075301_1000182_pt1 | contig 10242 bp, 15 predicted proteins | sample Browns_TuleA_D1_FD_120053 | JGI IMG/M metagenome (GOLD analysis project Ga0075301, IMG submission 120053) | Natural and restored wetland microbial communities from the San Francisco Bay, California, USA, that impact long-term carbon... | ecosystem: Environmental > Terrestrial > Soil > Wetlands ... | reverse complement strand
CTTCAAATTTTCCATTATACAAATCATACAACGTATTTGCCCCTTCAGCATTAACAACAGCAATTCGAGGAATTTTTTTAATCCATCCCCATTCATATAATTCCATTAAACATTTTCCACAGCTTGATGTATTTCCTAAAGCTCCTCCAGGATAAACTATCCAATCTGGTGCTTCCCAGTTTTGATTTTCTAATGCTCTAAATGGAATAGTTTTTTGACCCTCTATTCTAAATGGATTAATTGAATTCACTGTATACCCACCATATTTTTTCGCATCATCTAAGGATTTTGAAAATGCATCGTCGAAATTTCCATCAACCTCAATTATTTGAGCACCAAATTGATATGCTTGGCTTAATTTTCCAGGGGCAATTTGTCCAGCAGGAATGTATACATCACATTCTATATTTTCATTAGCAGCATACATTCCAGCAGCTGCAGATGTATTGCCAGTTGAAGCACATACAATTTTTTTTGCATTGACAAGCTTTGCATGAGTTACAGCAGCTGCCATCCCATTGTCTTTAAATGAACCGCTTGGATTGTAACCTTCTGGTTGAAGTAATAAATTATCATTAGATATTTCTACAAACTCTGCAACCTTCGACATATGGTATGGTTTTGATTGTCTTCCTTCAGCCCCATCTAACGATACTAAATATTGAGAACATTCTTCTAAATTTCCTGTATCAATCTGACAGAAATTTAATAATTCTCGAAAGCGCCAGACTCCACTTTCATTAAATATACTTCCTTGAGGATTGCGTCTACTATAGAATAATTCTTTCAAGGCGCGTGAAGGGTTTTTTCTATATTTGACATCGAGTAAATGTCCTTTACTGCACTCTAAAATACCTGATTTTATAGTATACTCTAAGCCACATTGAGGATCTATACATTTTAGATATGCATTTTCTTGCAACGCTGATACGCTAGCTCATAGTAATTTAAATTTAAAATATGTCATTTCAAAGATGTTCATACCTACCAATTTTTGTTCGTAAAATACTAAACTTTTAGATTGGTTATTTCTACTTTAGAGATAACTTTGATTAATTTTGACAAAAATTTAATTGGGATCTTATCAAAAATAAAGGATTCCTACCAACTACTTGAACATCTACATGACGTTCCAGGGGATTTAGAAATTATTAAAAAAGAATTGGTAAAAATTAATGGATTACTGCATGTCATTGTAAACAAACTTGAAAACATTGATAATAATTCTGATATATATGTAAAACTATCATCCGCTGCAAAATTTTACTTACAAAGTTATTCATTTGAAAGGGAGATTGATACCATGTCGAAGTTATATTCTGACGATCCCTATAGATTAAAAAATATACGAACTTCAATTCTTGAATCTCTTCAAGATAAAAAACTAATGGAAAAAGTAGAATCTATAATAGAGGCTTCCTAACATATCTGACAATTGATAAAAAATAGAAATCATTGTGTGATTTGTGGTTGTATGGATCATAGATTAATTGGTTGTGTTAAGCATATATCAAAACAATGTAGTTGTTTTAAAAATAAATAAACTGGCTAAATTCAGGGATTACATAGTTTACATGGTTTAATATTTCCTAATTTTTTTTCAGCCAACGAATAAGTTGAAAACCAATGATATATCGAAACTTTATTACTATTCTTAAGAAAATCTTGTTCAAAAATTAATTTACAATCAGTATTATGAATTACCGCTTTAGTATTTGTGGTAATTATTACAAACCCGTAATTTGATTCTTTAATCTTTTTAAGCTCCTCAATATCTTCTATTTTAACCATAAAGCAAAATATTAATCCCCTTTAGATTTTGGTCCAGATCTAATATGGAAATTGCTACAGCATTTACATTCATTCTTAATACATTCCTTTTCAGTATAATGTCCACAAATACCACATTCACAACTTCTATTCATAATTAGATATATCATTAACAGAATATAAGGAAAATTGCATATTTTTTTCTGATAATTTACTAAAATGAGATTACTTTTTTAGTTTTGATTTTTTTCTTCCAACCTTGGAGGTGCTCTTTTTTTCTACTTTATGCTCCTTACCTTGCAGTTCTTTTTCGATTTCAGCTGCTTTATTTTCTACTACTCTGATAATTTCTTGAATTAAACCATCTAGGTCGCTATCTGATGCTCTTGGTTCTACAGAGTCAGCAATATCATTAATTGTACTTGAAATCTCAGCACTTACTTCTTCAAAACTTTCCGGGTCTTCATAAGCTGCATTATAAAGAGACTTTAAGTTATTTACTTGATTAATAATTTGATCTGTAAGTGTAACTCTGAAGTCGGTTCCATTAACTTCAATTTCTTTAGTACTCATAGTTAAAATTTTTATTTTCTGTCTTATAGGTTTTTTTGCCTATTATAAACACGCATAAACCAATCAAAAGTAATAATTAATCTTGATTCTAAAATGTGATGTAATCTAGAGCCGCGGCGTCACTAATTAGGGATGTATGTCTAGAACTTGTTATGTATCCATTTTTTATGTCATTTGTAGGTACCCATCTATTAGTCGACGTGTAATGGCGTTTCTCTTTTAGCTCTTTCTCAATTTCCTGTATGTCGAATTCTGCCTCTTCCACTTGTTGAGTTTCCAAATGCTTGATAGTAACTAAAATTTTGTTAACTTTAACTCTATCACCAAATTTCCATTTTGAGGGAGTATTTTCATCAGAAACTTCTACTACCTTTATTTTCATTTCTTTTTTTCCAAAAGTATCATGACTCACAAGCACTCTTTCATCTACAAATTCTTCAAAGTCCATATAACTATTAGAACTTCATTATTAAATAATGATTCGGTGTTTTGATTTAAAAGGCATAAGATAATCTTTTAAAACTAATTTCTGGCGTGTTCCATCTGATATTGCATACGTTACACCGTCATAGGTACATACGCAATCAGTGATTTTTTCTGATTCATCCCAAACTTTGTAAAACTCTCTGAGCTGTCTATTTTCATATTTTCCTACCCCTATCCTCTTTTTAGACAAAAATTTGAATGCCAAAATAACTTTTCTTGTTTTGTATAATTCAAAATGGTTAGTCCAGTTAAGACATCGAATTATCTGATCAAAAGGTACCTGGAGTGTAGTACCTGTTCCAGATTTAGCCTCTATTGTAAAAATAGTACTTTGTTTATTATTAACTGCTAAAATATCGGGAAGTGCAACGCTTGGTGAACCTAATCTGAATGCTTTCCATTGAGATAATGAATTAAATCTCTTCACAAGTGTATCTTCCCAATTATACCCTCTCTGTCTCCTTGTTCTTGCAATTTTTTGATTTTGTTTATAAGAACGAATTTTTAATTTTCTAGAAAAATTATCATTCCTATCATGTAAATGATTTGAATACTCATTTTTTGTTATTAAATGTATTTTTGGCAACAAGCAATAATCTTTTTTCTACCATATAGAAGGGCTGGTCATTATAGCATTACCAAAGAGTCTCATATGGTAACTAATTTAATCAAAATTATTAATTATATATTAGAAAATCATGAAATTGAAGTAAAATAATTTACTTTCTTACTTTAGTTTTAAACCATGGTCATGGTAAATTTATAATTTTCTCCATCTATCTTGCAAGAATCAAGTTTGACCTTTTTTCCTATTTCTGGTTGCTTTAAAAAGACCTGAAGAGTGCCTATAACTCTAATTTTTTTTTCAAATTCTGCCAAACAAAAAAAGATATCGTCCTTTTTTGAGAATTCTAGAATTTTTCCAATTCTATCTGCTTTTTTCCATTTTAATTTCCCAAAACAGAGACTGCAATATTCACTAGGCGGCCAAATCAATTCTTTACAACTAGGACATTGTGGAATTACAAAATTTCCTTTTTTTAACTGAGTTTCAAAAAAACTCATGATTGTAATATTAATACAGTAGACGATGTGGCCGCAGCAGACATGTTATGAACCAAACCAACTTTGGCATTTTGAATTTGTCTTTTTTTTGCTGTTCCTTGTAACTGTTGAGTAGTTTCAATTACTTGTGCAATGCCGGTTGCACCTAACGGATGACCAGATCCTATTAATCCCCCTCTGGGATTTATTTTTCTATCTTCAGTTTCGTAGAGTGTTTTAACAAAACTTCTTCCTTCTCCTTTTGAGACAATCCTGAGATCTTCTACTGCCATTAATTCACAAACTGTAAATGCATCATGTACTTCTGCTACGTCTATATCACCTGGACTTAATTTTGACATTTGAAAAGAAATTTTTGCTGCTTCTACAGTAGACCTCATGCTTGAGAAGCTATTATTTTTTGTAAATCCTGCTGACGTAGTTTTTTGTCCAATCCCCTTAATCCAAACTGGTTCATTAGTAAATCTTTTTGTTACTTGTTCTGATGCAATCAAAACTGCTGAAGCACCACTACAAGATCTTGAACAGTCAGATACTCTCAAATCTTCAGTTAAAACTCTTGAATTCATTAATTCATCAATTGAAAAAACTTTGTTTGAATATGCATTAGGATTATCTTTTGCAAACTTATGATTTTTTGCTGATACTCTAGCTAAATCTTCTTCAGTTGTTCCAAATTCTCTTTTATGTGATTTGGTAAAAATGGAGCCCCAAAAAATTGGGTGCTTGTATTCTCCTCTTGAATTATCCCATTCTAAAATTTGCCCGGGACTATTTTTTCGTTCTGCACCAACCACTAGAACCACATTAGCAAGACCTGAAGCAATATAGGAATATGCAGATACAATACTATTTGTTCCAGAGTTACAAAGACTTTCTACGGTATGTGCTGTTTTTGGCTGAATGCCAGCAATCTCTGATAAAATTGCTGAAAGATACTTTGTATTATCATTTGTTGAAACTAAAACAGTATCGATGTCTTTTTGCATTAAATTAGGAGTATTATCGAATAAAGATTTTGTAGAATTAAGGAGCAAAGATTCTATTGGTTTATCATCTCTAGAAAATTTGGTATTTCCATATGATACTATGGCAACTTTATTCATTTTCGATCTGAGCAAATGTCTTGGTAAGTAAATTAAAAGATTCTGTCACGTCTCCGATTGGATTAAACTGAATGATAGGTAAATCTACTCCAGATTGTTTGAATTTTTTAAATTTTTTAATACATTCCTCGGGAGTTCCATAAACACAAAGTTGTTCAATCATTGATTCTGGAACTAATTCATAATTTGATTTTAAACCTGATTTGATGTATTCATCAAAAATATTTTTGGTTTCTTTCTGAAATCCATGTTTAGCCAAAAATTCTCTATAAATTTGTCCTACAGAAATATAAAATGATAAAGTTTTTTTTGCACGCTCCACAGCTATTTCAGAATCATTAGCCATACATGTAATTAATTGACACGAAACATCAATTTTACGTTCTGATTGCATCTTTTTTATGGTATTTTGTAATTCAGTTATCGGTCTAAGATAAAATATTACTCCATCGGCTATTTCCCAGGATAATTTTACCATTTTTGAATTTACAGCTGCAAGATAAATCGGAATAATTTTTCTTTGGGGTTTTATTAATAATGAAAAATTTTTTAAAGAAAAAATCTTTCCTTGAAAATTAATTTTCTCTCCAGATAATATTATTCTAATGATTTGAATATATTCATTCATTCTCAATAATGGTTTTTCAAAACTATAGCCATGAAATTCTTCAATTATTGGTAAACTACTTGTTCCTAATCCTAAAATTAATCTTCCACCTGAAATTGTATCTACTGTAGCTGCCCCCATGGCAATTACTGTTGGGCTTCTAGAATAGATGTTAATTATTGATGATCCAATTTTTGATTTTTTTATTCTCTGAGAAATTGCACTTAGCATTGAGAAATCTTCCATTCCCCATGTTTCCGGAATCCATACTGTGTCAGGATTATACTTTGATAGTATTGAGGCACACTCCAGTACTTGTTCAATAGATAAAACTGAGCCTAAACTATAACTAATTCTCATATTAAGTTCTGGTTGTATACATCAGAAAAATCTATCCATTAAACAAAAAAGTGAATTTTGATTGAGTTCGGATATTATCAGATTTTCCTGTATTCATTAATGATGGCATATCAATCAGATGAATCAATTCATCCCTTTTGGGAACATACAAGTGAATATGCAGCTAGAAAAGAAGATACCTCATTTATGGGTGAAGTTGCTTACGTTTTAGTAACTCTCTATAAATCCGAGATTCCACAATAACTGCATTTCCAAATTTTTTATATTTTTAAATAATACTTCAAAATTATTTTGAAACATATCTGATATACTTATTCGTTTTAATTTCTTTAGAGCATTCTTCCATATCTTTGTAAGAATCAATCGAGTGCCAAAACACATCTCTGAATTTTATATTAGTTAATTTTCCTTTTTTTGCATAATCCGGAAACGTAGTTTTTTCAATATCACCTTTTATTGGTAAATCTTTTGTTAGGTTATTAGAAAGATGATAAATTCCTGCATTCATCCAAAGATCTGAAATTTCTTTTTTTTCACTAAATCTAACTACTTTATCATTTTTTATCTTCATTACTCCAAATTTTGTCTTTAATGGAATTGCAGCAATTGAATTTAATTTTTGCTTAAGTTTTTTAATATCAATATTTGTTATAACATCCCCATTTACCACTATGAATGACTTTTCATTAATGAAACGTGATGCCTGTTTTATTGCACCTCCAGTACCTAAAGGTACTTTTTCTTTTGAAAATCGTATCTTTACTCCTAGATTATTTTTTACATAAAGATAATTTTCAATTTGCTCAGTCTTATACCCTGTACAAATAATAATGTTTTTTATTCCAAATTTTTTCAAATAACGTATTTGCCATTCAATAATTGGAATATTGCATAGTGGAATCAAAGGTTTTGGCACATAATCTGTTACTGGTTTTAATCGCTTACCTCTTCCACCCGCTAAAATAATTGCATTCATGTAGTATCAAGAATTATACTTATCATTAAAACTTTAAAAAATTTTAAGTGTTGCAACTCCAAGATAATACCCAATTCCAGTTAGCAATGTGCTCCAAGCACATGACCCAATGAATGTAAAAATTAGAAATTTTTTAGGTTTCATACGAAATATTCCTGCAGGTATGGAAACAATTTCCCTAAGCCCTGGAACTAATCTTCCTAATAATACTGATTTGTCACCATATTTTTCAAACCATCTATCTGCTTTGGATAACTTTTCCTTGTTAATTTTTGCATATTTCATATACCTTGCAAGTCCATTTCTGCCTAACTTGAGAGCAATTAGGTATATTACAAATGCTCCTAGTGTTGCTCCACATCCTCCCGTAATTCCTACACCTAAAATGTGAAATAACGGCATTTCGTTTTTCAATATTACATATCCAGCTAATGGAAAAACAGCTTCGCTAGGAATTGGAGGAAAAATGGTTTCAAGAAGTGCGGCAAAGAATATCCCTGGATAGAGATTATCTGAAACTAAAGCAATAACCCATTCAATGAATGTCTCGATTTCAGTCAATTACTTTTGGTTCCGTTAAGTAATAATGTAATTCAGTATAGCACTCTACACAATAATCATTTTCGTTTGTATGCTGGCAATTATGAGTTTTTTTAACATCTTTGCCACATTTAGAACATAAAGCCATTAAGGTCTACACTGATTTTGATTTTTTTAGTTTTATAGCCCCTAATGCAATGATTAAAGATCCAATTCCAATTAATCCACCACCTTCTCCTGCCATTCTTGCGGTATTGTCAGAAATTCCATTAGATATTGAAATTATTCCACCAATTATTATTAGAATTCCAGATACAATGATCATTATACCTAAAGGTTTTGATGACTCTTTTCTAGAAATGAAAAAAGATACAATCGATAAAACTATTGGTGGTCCCCCAAATCCAATTCCTCGTTCCATTGCATTTAGTGGTAAGAACCCTTTTCCAGCAATTCCTTCACCAGTAATTACATCCATCCCATAAATTACAAGTAACCCAATAGAAATTCCAGTCAGAATCATCGCTATTTTTACCATCATAATGATGCTGGTCTTTTCTATAATTAATAAACCCTAAACTTAGTTTGTTTTCAACTTTAGGAACTACTTTAATAGTCTTAGAACTGCTTTTAGGATTATTTTAGAGATTTTTGGGTAGCCTTACCAGAAAAGTTGTAGGATTATTTTTTACAGTTATATTTCCACCGTGTTGCTCTACAATACTTTTACAAATTGAAAGACCAAGTCCAGTTCCCAACTGTTTGGTAGTAAATAATGGATCAAAAATTTTGGATAAATTTTGAGGTTCAATACCCTTACCAGAATCTTCAAACGCAATTAATACATCATTTACATTATCAATTATTCGAATATGTACTTGGCCTTTCGTTTCTACTGCTTGTATAGCGTTAAGTATTAGATTTGTAAACACAGCCTCGATTTTTCTATAGTCACAGTTTATTCTAACATTCTCCTGATCAATTTTCACTGTAACATCATTTGGAATGGTTATGCTATCTTTTACATTATTTATGATATCTAAAACAGAGTATGGTTGAAGCTTTAGCTCAGATGTTCTAACAAAATCAAGTACATCATCTACTTGATGAGACATTCGATTCATTGCCCTACGAAGCCTTCCATAGTATTGTAGTTTTTCTTCGATTTTTAATTTTGGTTTTGATTCCATTAGCTCAATTGTATTTTTTATTGTTGAAAGAGGATTTCTCAGGTCATGTGCCATTCTTGATGCAAGTTCACCAATTATTGCAAGTTTTTCTGATTTCATTAATTCACTACTTTTTTCATCTACCTGTCGTGAAAGATAATCTCGCTGTAGCTCCAACTCTTTTTCTTTTAGAACCACCTTTTCAAGATTATCACGTAAATCTTTTGTAAGTTTTACATTTTCTTCTTTATGTTTTTGTAATTCTTTGTTTGCCTGTTCAAGCTCTTCATTTTTTCTACTTAGTGATGAAATTAAATCTTGTAAAAATGTAATCTTTCCTTTTAGATCTGCATTGATTTTGATTGCACCTCCAAACTGTTCACTTGTTTTTGTTGCAAGCTCTTGAATTTGGGCTGCTCTTTTTTCAAGCTCTAATTTTGCAGCATCTAAATCCTTTAGAGCTTTTCCTTTAAACCCCATAAATTCTTCTAAAGTTTCAAAATCTGATTTTGAATCAACTGATAATGATGTATTTTCTTCACTAGATGACTGCAATTCCAACTTTTTTTTGTTAAATAATTGGTATTATCTTGTGTTTGTTCTATTAGGACAGACCCATTTGATTCCTATCTATTTTCAAATTGATCCTAAAAATCCAAATATTACATCCCCATAAATTAATTGAACAATTAATCCACCTGTGATAAATAACATGTATGGCACCCCTGGAGTAATCCATGTGTTGGGGGTGTGACAAAATTCGGAATTTTCAGCATGATGTAAAACCAAATTCAATTTTTTGTGTTTGCCAATATTTTTTTCAATCGAAAAACCGAATTTTGGGTTTTTAGCGCGATATCCCAAAAACATTGCCATTATGCGTTTTCTAGTTGGTTCCTCAAATCCCTCAAAGATGTTATGTTTCCTTGCCAATTCAATTAGATTTCTAAAGAAATTAATGAACAAAGGACTAATTGATATTAATACAGCATTTGTCAATATTGTAAATGGAGTAATCATTCTATCTGTAAATGATATTTGTGGAACTAATGCAGCCAAGACAATTATTGCAAACGCATCTGCACCAGCGAAGAGACCCACTCTCCAAATAATTATTGCAATAGGTGCAACAATTAAAGAAATTCCAATATTTATTAGACTTTCAGATAAGTTTGGTTCAAAAATCAGTAAAATAGCTGCAATAGCTCCAAAAATAATCCAGACATAATCGCTAATTTCCCTTTTTGTAACGTCAGTAAATGATGCATATCCTAACATACCTATTGCAAGAATAACTCGCAGGTGATTGAGGTCAAAAAGTGATTCAATCATGTTAATCTACAATATAGAATGAACTTGTTTACTATTTAATGACCTGTTTGCGCAATTGCATAAAATTGAACATATAGTAAAAGAACTAGAAAAAATAATAAAATTTGGGGATATGAAGATTGATTCATTCATATCATTATGCCAGTATTTTGTCTACAGGCTTGGCTTTTTTCCACAAGTGTGAACACAGGCTAAACATGTTGTTGATCATCTCTTGAGAGTTTGTGAATAGAATCGAGTCATTATCATCATTCAAGT
>Ga0075301_1000181_pt1 | contig 10273 bp, 10 predicted proteins | sample Browns_TuleA_D1_FD_120053 | JGI IMG/M metagenome (GOLD analysis project Ga0075301, IMG submission 120053) | Natural and restored wetland microbial communities from the San Francisco Bay, California, USA, that impact long-term carbon... | ecosystem: Environmental > Terrestrial > Soil > Wetlands ... | reverse complement strand
ATGAGCTCGAAGGCATCGCGGTCCGGCTGGACGTGATGCCGCGCGAGTAAACCGCCGGATTCTAGACGCCCTCGACGATCCGCAGGTCCCTTACGGCGCCATCGCCGAGCGCCTTCAGCGCGGCCTGGTAGCCCGGGCTGTCGTGCACCGCGATTGCCGCCTGCACGCTTTCGAACTCGATGACGACGACGCGCTCCATGGCGCCGTGCTCGTAGACTTTCGCCGGCGTGCCGCGCACCAGGAACTTTGCGCCGGCCGCCTGCATGACCGGCCCGGCAAGGCTGCGGTAAGCCTCGACTTTCGCCGGGTCCTTGATGGAGCGGAACATGTTGATCCAGTAGCCCTTTGCCATTTGCGTCCCCTTTTGGTAATGAGTAATGAGCAGGGTAATGAGATTTCCGCAGAGCGGGCTCCCCAGACCCCGTCACCTGTCACCATAATACAATTGGAAGACCGGAGGAATGCCATGGAGTCTGTGCGTTATGAGCGGGCGTTGATCGTGGGGGCGGGGCAAGGGCTGAGCGCGTCACTCGCCCGGCTGTTTTCGCGGGAAGGCATGAATGTCGCCCTGGCGTCGCGCAATCCGGAAAAGCTCGCGGCGCTGTGCCGGGAAGCCGGCGCGCGCGCCTTTGCCTGCGACACGGTTGACGCGGCCCAGGTGCGGCAACTCTTTTCCGATGTGGATAAAACGATGGGCGAGCCGGACGTCGTGGTGTACAACCCGAGCGCTCGTGCGCGCGGGCCGATTACGGATCTCGACCCGGCGGACGTGGAGCGCGCGCTGGCCGTGTGCGCCTTCGGCGCATTCCTGGTCGCGCAGCAGGCTGCGCGCCGCATGCTTGCGCGGAAGCGCGGTGCGATTCTTTTCACCGGCGCCTCGGCCGGCGTGAAGGGCTACCCGCAGTCGGCGCCGTTTGCCATGGGCAAATTCGCGCTGCGCGGGCTGGCACAGAGCCTGGCGCGTGAGCTCTCGCCGCAGGGCCTGCACGTCGCTCATTTCGTCATCGACGGCGGCATCGCGCGCGCCGGGCGCAGCGCGCCGCCGGACCAGCCGGATTCGCTGCTTGACGCCGACGCGATCGCGGCCAACTACCTCCACGTCCTGCGCCAGCCGCGCAGCGCGTGGACCTGGGAGATCGAGCTGCGGCCGTGGGTAGAGAAATTCTAAGGCGAGAGTCGAGTGGCGAAAGGAGGGCCGGTGGCCAAAGTCGTCAGGCAGGCAGTAGTACTCCCGGCGCCGGCGAAGGCGCTCTATGCGATGTATCTCAATGCGCGAACGCACCAGGCCATCACCGGCGGGAAGGTCGTCATCAGCTCGCGGCCGGGCTCGAAGTTCAGCGCGTTCGACGGCATGCTGCTCGGGCGCACGCTGCAGGCGATTCCAGGCCGGCTGATCGTGCAGGCGTGGCGTTCGGGCCGCTGGAAGAAAGGAGCCATCGACGCGACGCTGGTGCTGCGTTTTACGCCGAAGGGCCGCAGCGGCCGCATCGATCTCGTTCACGCCAATGTACCCGCACACGACTACCGTGGCGTCAACGACGGCTGGAAGAATTACTACTGGCGGCCGTGGCGCAGGTATCTCGCCCACCGCCGGTGACACGCGGACGCCGCTTCAGGAGAAAGGCGCCTCGGAGATTCGCTTGCGCAGCGCGCTGTAGCTCTCACTGGCGTTGTTGCCGAACAGGGGGTCTGAAACGATTGCGACTGCGGTGGCAACCGCCGCCCAATCCTCGGGCTCCAGGAGACGGGCTGCGAGCGGCAGAATCTCTCCCTCTTCCGTGGCAAGGTGGTGGCGGTAATACACCAGGTACGTCGCCGCCGCAGCTTCCACGGTTTCGCGCTCGATGACCGTGTCGTTCAGAATATCCTCGAGGTAGTTCAGCAGCGTTTCCCCGGTGGCGGCCAGCACGCGGTGTTCCTGGAGCAGCCTCTGGATCGGCACGCGCAGCGCGGGATTGCGCTTGACGAGGTGCACGAACGCGGCGTCCTCGCGAGGGTGGTGGTACTGGTCGGCGTAATTGTGGAGATAGTGCAGGACATCGCGCATCAACTGGTAATCCGGATCCTGACCGTCGTGAAACGCGGTCATTTGGTGCTGGAGAAAATCGAGCAGGCTCGCGAAGCGCACGTGCTCCGCATGCCATATGGAGACGGGATCGGTCATAACGGCCCTTCCTCGAACGGGGGCGCATGGGGCGCCGGATTCTTTCAATTATTTAACCTGCCGCACCTCGCAGTCTTGATCAGGATCAAAGTGCGTGCAGTTGCGGGAAGGAAGGGGGATGCACGCTCCGGAAAGCGGAGGCGGGCCCTGGACAGATCAACTGCCTTCAGATCGTGCGGAGCAGGGCCGGAAACACCAAGTGCAACAATAACCCGCGAAGACCCAGGAAGACGGCGAGAGCGACCCACAATCCGATGTTGCCGTAAACGGGCACCAGCACGTAGAGCAGCGCAACGTAGGCGATAAAGGCCAGAATTACCGTGTTGCGCATCGCGGTGGTCCGCGTCGCCGAGAGGTAGACGCCATCGTAGGTGTAGGCCCACAGCGCGACCATCGGCATCAGCACCGCCCAGGCTAGCCACTGTTCCGCCGCGGCGCGCACCTCGGTGATGCCGGTCAACAGCGCGATGATGCCGTGCCCCGCAACTGCGTACAGCAGCGTGTTGAGCAGTCCCACGATCACTGCCCACAGGAAAACCACCCGCATTGCCCGCTGGAACGCCGCACGGTCGCGCCTGCCGACCGCTTCGCCAAGGATCGCTTCGGCAGCATGTGCAAAGGCGTCGAGGCCGAAAGAGGTGAAGACGAGAAAATTGTGCAGCACCTGGTTCGCGGCGAGCGTGAGGTCGCCCAGCTCGGCGCTCTTCGCCATGAACAGGCCCAGCACGGACACCACGCAGAACGTGCGCAGCACGAGATCGCTATTAATGGAGACCAGGCGCAGCAGCCGCGCGCGATCGAGCAGGCGCGCGTGGCCACTGCCCGGCAGCACGGTGAGCGTGCGCCACACGCAGAGCAGGCCCAGCGTGAGGCCGGCATACGACGCGATGACCGACGCCACTGCGACGCCCGCCACGCCCCAGCCTAAGCCGAAGACGAACAGGAAGTCGAGGCCGATATTGAGCGCATTGGCGAAGACCTGCACGACGAGCGGCGTGCGCGCGTCGCGCAGCCCGTAGTACCAGCCGATGATCGCGTAGCCCGCCAGTGCCGCCGGCATGGACCAGATGCGAATCAGGAAATATTCACGTGCGCCGTGCTCGACCTGCGTGCTCGCGCCGATCAGCCAGAGGGCGAAAGCGATTATCGGCAACTGGAGGACGACCAGCGCGCCGCCGATCACGCCGGCGAGCAGCAGCGCACGCCCGATCAGAGCCCGGACTTCTTCGTAATCTCCCGCGCCGCGCGCCTGCGCTGTCGGGCCGGTGGTGCCCATGCGCAGGCAGTTGAACAGGTGATGGATGTAGGTAAAAAGCATCGCGCCGATGGCTACGGCGCCGATGTAATGGATCTCCGGCAGATGGCCCACGACCGCGGTATCCACTGCACCGAGCAGCGGCACCGAGATGTTCGCAAAGATGATCGGACCCGCCATGGCCCAGACCTGGCGGTGCGTGCTGGGCGTGGCGGGAGGCGCCGGCGGATTCACGAAACTCATCGGTGGTAAAGGAGCGTCACCTGAAGAATGAAATCGGACCGGTGACCCGCGTATCGCGACTGGAGACTGGGCATAGGACGGTCCGCGACCCGCGAATCCCGCGAGTCACTTCGCCGGGTCCGGTATTGCGCTTGCCTTGAGGGCATTCAACACCCGCTTTCCGGCATATCCGTCGACGGGCATACCGGCGGACTCCTGGAACGTCTTGATCGCATCCCGCGTGCGCTGCCCGACGATGCCGTCCGGTTCGCCGATATCGTAACCGCGGTCGATCAGGCGCTGCTGCAATTCGCGCCGCTCGGTGCGCGAGAGTCCGGGTTCGTCGGTGGGCCATGCGGCCAGGATCGGGCCGGCTCCGCGCAAGCGGTCGGAGAGATGGGCGATTGCCAGCGCGTAGGACTCGGCGGCATTGTAGGAAAAGATCGCGTCGAAATTCCTGAATACCATGAAGGCCGGCCCGCTGGCGCCGGCGGGCAGTATCAGCGCGGCCCGCTCGCCGCCCGTGAGCGCCGTTCCGTCGGGCCGCCGGATCCCGAGATAATTCCACTGCGCCAGAGTCTGGTGCGCGCGGCGCCCGGAGGGGCCGCCATATTTTTCCGGCAGGCGCACTTCGTAGCCCCAGGGCTGGCCGCTTGCCCAACCCGCCTTGTGCAAAAAATTCGCCGCGGACGCGAGCGCATCGGGCACCGAGCCGACAATGTCGCGGCGGCCGTCGCCGTCGAAATCCACCGCCAGCCTCAGGAACGTGGAGGGCATGAATTGCGTGTGGCCGAATGCGCCGGACCAGGAGCCGGCGAGGTCCGCGGGCGGCACGTCTCCGCTTTGCAAAATGCGCAGCGTCGCCATCAGCTCGCCGCGAAAGTACGGCTGCCGGCTGCCGAAGCACGAGACCGTCGCCAGCGAGCGCACCAGCGGGCGCTTGCCCATGTTCCGGCCGTAATCCGTTTCGACGCCCCATACCGCGATGAGCGTGTGGCGGTCCACGCCGAACTTATTCTCGATATCCGCCAATACAGCGGCCCACTTGGCAAGCTTCGCCACGCCGTCGGCGATGCGTTGCTTGTCGACCAGGGCCGCCAAGTAGTCCCAGATCGGTGTCGTGAATTCGGGCTGGTTGTCCATCGAGTCGAGCACGCCGCGATCGGGCTCGACCCCAGCCATGGCCCGGTCGAAAGTCTGTGCGGTGATGCCTTTCGCTGCCGCTTCACCGCGCAGCGCTTTTACGCACGAGCGGAAGTCCGCCGCGATCGCGCCTGGATAACTCAAGCTAGCCAACAGCAGAACGAGGGTCCGGGCAATGGCGCACTTCATGGCGGGTGACGAGTGATTAGGGGATCTAGGGAAATTGGGAGTTCGGTCCATCGGCGCGCCACGATCCACGGGGCAATTCGTGTCGCCTGCTGATGCTATTCCAGCAACAAATTTGGCGCGCCAAGTTGCAACAGCAGCCCCAACTCATCGCCGAAGCACCAGGACTCCTGCCACTTGCCGGCTGCGAAGCGGGAAACATCTACCGCAGGCACGCCGATTCGCTTGCCGCTGGGCGGCAGGCCGTAGAGGACCCCGTGGTGGGCGCCATGGAGGTAGAAGCGCATCCACGCCGCGTCGCCTTCGGCGATGAGGCGGTCGATCGGATCGCGCCGGTCGGCGAGCGCCGCGCGCAGGGTCTGGTCGCCGCGGCCGCGTGCGACACCCCAATCGTGCAAATGCTGGAAGGCCTCGCGTCTGCGCGCGTATTCCGGGCTGCGGTCTGCGCTGGACGGCGCCGACGAGCGCGAGCGGGCAAGGATCGCCTTGTGGGCATCGTGCTGCGAGAGCGCCCGATTTGCTGAAAGCCTGTGCACCAGCGCATCCCCGCTCTCGCCCAGCTCCGGCACCGCCGGTGCGATGATGCGCCCGTCCTTGCGCGCGGGCAGCTTTGCGCCGAGCTGCCGCAAGAGCTCCGCCTCGTCCATCATGAACCAGCCCTCGACCATCTGGCCATCGACGATGCGCAGAAGCGCTATTTCGTAGACATCTATTTTTTTTCCAGTCGCAGGAATGCCGAAGAGATTGCCTTGGTGCGTGGCGTTCAAGCGGAACAGCAGGCCGACCGTGTCACCCTCGGCGACAACGTGCTCGATGATGTCAACGCGATCGGGAAAAGCCGCGCGCAGGTACATTCCGGGATGCGGCCAATCCTGGTCGCGTGCATTGGCCGCGAGGTGGAGGTTGCCTCCGCGGATGCGATTGTAGTTCGGCGCCAGCACCTCCTTCTCAACCTGCGGCATGTCCTTCGTGCCCTGGGATTTCTTGAAGCGCAGAGCGACGGCCTTATTGCGCTCCAGTTCCGAATCGGTCATCGCTTCCATCTCCTATTCAACGTCTTGATGCGTGATGAGTCTTGCGCACGGCGGGCTGCGCCTGTCGCCAGCGCCCCGTCATCCGCGACTTCCGTATGGTAGTCGCGAAATCAGTTGCCAACACAACTGTCGCCTTCCGCGCCGAAAGGTGTCACATCGCCAAGGTAAATCCTGTTGGGAACCCGTTCCGCCCCTCGATGCGCAATCTCGTCATCCGTATCTCGTCACTCGCCGTCGCGCCTGCGGGCGCTGCTGCGCCGCGCGAACAGGCTGCCTGAGCCAAGCATCAATGCGTTTAACCAGAACACCGCCGCCAGGCCTGCGGCCGAGGCAATCGCACCAAACAGCATCGGGCCGACCAGGCGCGTGAGGTTGTCCGCCGTCAGTCGCAGTCCCATTGCCTCTCCGGAGCGGCCTTCCGCCGAGCGCGTGAACATCAGCATCATGGTGATCGGAGCGGTGCAGCCCATGCCGAGCCCGATCAGGAAGGAGATCAGCGCGAGCAGGACGGCGCCGTGGAAAGCCGGCACCAGCATCAGCGCGAGCGCCGCGAGCACGAAGGCATATACCAGCACTTTCTGTTCGCCGGAATGTCGGATCAGGTGCGGCAGGAAGATGCGCGCGACGAAGGTCGCTGCGGAGTATACGGCAAGCACGATACCGATAGCGGACGCCGACAAGCCGGCGTCGTGCGCGTACACCGGCATGTAGAACTGGAAGAAGTCGCCCGCGGTCTGGCCCATGCAGCTCGCCGCCAGCACCGGCCACACGCCCGGCAGCATCAGCGCGTGCCACAGGTTGCCCGCCGGCGTCGCCTCGCGGCTGCCGCCGGGCAGTTCGCTCCCGCGCGCGACCAGCATCGATACCGGCACGATCGCGAGCGCCACGACAATCAGGCAAGCATGGTCGTAGCCGGCTTGGTCGATGGAGAATCCGGCGATCAACGGCCCGATAAATGCGGCAAAAGATCCCGCGAGGGTGTAGTTGCCGAAATTTCGTGCGCGATTCTCGACGCCGCTCATCAATCCGACCAGGTTCTGCAGCGACACATTGCAAAACGTCATGGATAGTCCGCTCAACAGGCCGGCGATGAAAACGCTCTCCAGGCTGGGCACGAAGTAGGGCAGGAGCAGGCCGCTCGAGCTGCCCACGACGCCTATGAGCAGCAGCCAGCGCGAGCCGAAGCGGTCGGACCAGCGCCCGCTCGCCCACGAGAACAGGATCGGGATCACGCTGAACGTGGCGGCCAGCATGCCGATCGCGATCGGCTGCGCACCGAGTTTGATGGCGTAGAGCGTCAGCAAAACGCGCCCAGCACGCACGCTGGCCATGTTGAACAGCGCGAGCGCGACGACAAAGTTAACCGACATTCGATTGAGCGGCAGGCGCGGCGGGAGCGGTGATTCTAGCAGCCTCCGCGCGCTCTGAAACCGTGACGGCGCAGCGCGGCGTCAGGAACCGGGCCGACCCTCGAATCACGAGTCGCCGCTCACTATTTTCGAGGCGGTCAGGGAATCGCGGCGCCGCTCCTGCCCTTGAGATATTGGTTCTTCAACTGTTGAACTGCGGCCAGGTGGTCTCCCATGCCCGTTTGATTGTTGTAGTACTGGTTCGCGAGTTTCTGGTACGCCGCGATTCAGGCTTCGTCTGTCATCTATATGGTCCTGTCGGTCACCGAGCACTTTACGCACTCGCGCCTCATGAGGCTTCGCCGATTGGCTGAATTCGGGCCGGAAACCGGGTTATTCCGGAAAATCCAAACAATAATCACGGTTTTTGTCGAATATTGACGGTTTAATCCGCCACCGCATCGGTTTAACTTGACGCAGCCGGAACGTCGCTATATTGTGCGCGTTCGATGTTTAGTTTCAGGTACTTGGGGTGGTGACTTGCAGTTTGTCCGTACTTCTGGGGCATTGAGATCAAACACGAATTTTTGGGCTCAGCCCTAATTACTAATGAAGGAACGTGACGATGCCTACCGGTACCGTAAAGTGGTTCAACGATGCGAAGGGTTTTGGTTTTATTACACCTGATGGCGGCGGCGAAGATCTCTTCGCGCATTTCTCCGCGATCAATATGGCGGGATTCAAGTCGCTGAAGGAAGGACAGAAAGTGTCTTTCGAAGTGACCGCCGGCAACAAAGGCAAGACGCAGGCGAGCAACATCCAGGCCGCCTGAGCGGTTCGCACCGAGTAAAAAAGCCGGGCGCAAGCCCGGCTTTTTGTTTGTATCGCGGCGCGCCGGGCTAGCCGTTGCCCTGCCTCCCGTTTACGTCGAGCGGCACATCGGACGGTAGCTCTTCGCGGAAACCGGGCTGGTCGCGCTCGAGCGGGACCGGCGGCTTGGCGCTTTTCTTCGGGCGGCCGGGCTTGCTCGTAACATAAAAAATCTTGAGCGGCGGGACGATCGGCGGCTTCTCCAGGAACAGGCAGTCGGATTCGGAAGGTACGCTCACAGTGGCGCCAATGCGGGTTTTTCCGACGTACACAACGTAGCGCAGCATGTGCCGCGAATGCGGGATGGGCTCCGCGATCACATCGTACTTCCCGACCCGGAACCGGCTGCGTTCGCCCACTGGGATGGTCATGCGACCCCGCCCGTCTCCGGCGACTTGGCTTCCGGCGCTTTCGTTTTTCTGCGCTTCCGGGGCGGCAGAGAGGTGGTGCTGGGGGAGGCTTTCCTGGCGGCGGCGCTGCGTCCGCGTGGCCTCTCGTCGAGCACTGCATCACACAGCTGCATGATTTCCGGGTCGTTGAGCCGTTCTGCATTGACGCGTAACTGCCGGACATCGGCCGTAACCAGGGCGGCGATCCGGTCCCTGGTCCAGTCCACCGATCGTGCCGGTTTCGTGGTCGTGGTCATGACGGTTTTCACTTTCGGGAGCAATTTGAACGCATACGTTTCCGACGAAAAAGCCCGGACGGGCTCCGGGCTGACTGATGATGCATTATACCGCAAAAATCCCTTGAATACCAGAGATTTACCTCAAGGATTCGCAGGCCAGGGCAAGCGTAGGGCAGTGTGCTGTGTCGGGCAATGGGCAAGCCGTGCATGTCATGCGCCGCCCATTACGCGGTTCCGTGCGGTTTTGCGGGCGCGCGCAACGCGAGCGGCGCGATGCCGATGAGACCCAGCACCGGCCCCGGCAGCAGGATCCAGGTAATGCGGGTGCCGAGGCTGTCCCAAGCCCCCGACACCACCCAAATCGCAACCACGGTGATGAAGAAGCCGATGCTGTTCTGGATCGCGAGCGCGCTGCCGACGAGGCGGGGCGGGCAGGCGCGGGCGGAGAGCGCGGAGAACTGCGGTGAATCCGCCACCACCATCACCCCCCAGAACAGCATGAGTGCGAGCAGGAAGCCCGCCGGCGCCTGCTGCACGAGAGGATAGAGCAGGCACATTGATCCGGAACCGGCCAGCGCGATGGCAGCCACGCGCGCTTCGCCGATTTGCCGCGAGAGGCGCCCGCCGACGATGCATCCGAGCCCGCCGGCACCCATCACGGCAAACGACCACGCGGAGATTTTCCATGCCGCGCCGGGACCGCCTTGCGAAACGATTCCGGAGATTAGAAACGGAACGAAGGTCCAGAATGCATAGAGCTCCCACATGTGGCCGAAATAGCCGAATGCCGACGCCCGGAATTCGGGGACGCGGAATGCGTCGAGCACTGAGCCCCAGCCCGCGCGCCGGCCCGCGGTCGGCGCCGGCAGGTGCGGGCCGTCGCCCAGCCGCCATACCAGCGCTGCCGCTGCCAGCGCGAGCCCCGAAGACGCCATGACCGTCACGTTCCACGACCAGCCGCCGCCGAGCGCGCGCACCGCGTGGGGCAGCGCCGTGCCGAGCGTCAGCATGCCGACCAGCCAGCCGAGCGCCTCGCCCGCGCGCGCCGGAGCCCAGCTCACTACCAGCTTCATGCCAGGCGGGTAGATTCCCGCAAGCGCGATGCCAGTGGCGAACCGGTAGAGAACGGCGTCGCCCATGCCGGTTGCGAAAAGCGCGAATCCCGCGTTAGCCGCCCCGCCGGCGCAAGCGCAGGCGGCGAAGATGCGACTCGCCGCATGGCGGTCGGCGAATCCCGAGAGCGAGAACGCGAACGTGCCCGCGATGAATCCCAGCTGGACGGCATTCGTGAGCGCGCCCAGTTCCGCGGGGCCGAGCCCCCAGGTGCTTGCGAGGTCGCCCGCGGCGGCGTTTGCGCTGAACCAGAGCGAAGTGCCCAGCAGCTCGGCGACAACGATGGTGGGGATGGCGAGACGGGACATT
>Ga0075301_1000179_pt1 | contig 10375 bp, 12 predicted proteins | sample Browns_TuleA_D1_FD_120053 | JGI IMG/M metagenome (GOLD analysis project Ga0075301, IMG submission 120053) | Natural and restored wetland microbial communities from the San Francisco Bay, California, USA, that impact long-term carbon... | ecosystem: Environmental > Terrestrial > Soil > Wetlands ... | reverse complement strand
ATTGCATTTAATAAAGCAACTGGCACTCCAGTTCAGAAAAGAGAGGCTGAAAAGTTCTATGCAATTGTAGATGATGTCAAAAAAGGAGATCATGGAACTATGTTAACTGATGCTGTTTATGGTTCCTCTGTTGGATTCAAAGGAGATTCTTTGGTAGAACTTGAAAAATTAAGTAAATCAAGAAAGAAAGATCCAGAAAATAAACTTGACTTTAAAACTGCGAACTTTGAAAATAGAATTTATTCTGTGACAAAGTGCTAGATTAAATTTAATTTATTAGATAATTTTTGTAATACTTTTTTTATCATAGTATTATTTGTAATAGGAATTACAATACGAATAATTTTATCTTGTTAAAATAACATTACAACAAAAAGATTTAATCTTTTTTAATTAGCTTTATGTTATAAAAAAATTGGAAGTTGATCAGTGAATTTTTTTGTGTTAGCCCAAAATAATTCTAAAAAAAATAATTTAAAATTAAAAAATGGTATTTATTATAACTGAAAGCTTGATGTATCAATTGTTAAAAAATATGGTTTACTGTTAGTTTTTTTAAAATCTGTACCATATTGTTCAAAAGGTAAATTATCAAACATATGTCTTGTCCAAACATCATGTACTAGTTCAATGTATTTTTTGTTACCTGTTTGCCGTAATAACTCGTGAGCAATTTCGTGTGAAACAACTGTACAATTTTTTTCAGCTAAAAACAAAGTATCATCTTCATTTGTTGGAGTTTCCCATAATGACATTCCAAAATTCTCAGCGTGATATCCCTCACAAGTACAATCTGTCCACCAAGGTCGAAAATGAGTGAGGTAAAAATGGTAAATATCCTCTCCACGTTCTCTGTGATCTATAAGTAATTGATGGGTATCCAATTTTTGAAGCAATCCATTTTGTTTTGTAATCATCTCATCAGACTGTATATCAACATCTTTTGAAAAATTCCTCTTTATCCACTCCTTGTAAAATTTTGACATTTGTGTTACATATGCAAATTCTTTATCTCTCTTACCAAGATCATTTTCTTTAATTACGAAAATAAAATGCAGTAGCATAATAAGAAAAAAGTGGTGATTAAGTTTGGCCTTCGATACCCATCAAGGTTAAAGTTGAACGGATTTTTTCAATTTTACGAATTTTCCATGTAATTGTCTCACGTAGAGATTCAACAGTTGGCGATTCAATTTTTGCCAAGATATCGTATGCACCAAAAGTTCCATGAACTTCCTTAACTCCTTCAAGGCTTTTGAGTTGGTGGATGATAGATTCTTCTGAACCTAGTTCACAGTTTATTAAAACATAAGCTGTTGCCATACTTTTTTATAAAATTACGATTCTATCAATAAACCTTTTCTTTTAAACCAAAATGAATTGGATATTTCAAAGTATTTTAATAAAAAATGAAATAATGTTCCCCGGTTCTGACTCACACAAACTCATCGGTCTTAGCCATTATCCTCATTTGGCTCTAAAACCGGGGCTGCCCGATGTTGCATACCTGGGTGAATTAGAAATCATTGTAATCATTACGATCAACGTCATCCTAATCCGTCTGTATGCATGCTCTTTTGGGCATTTTGTATAAGAGTTAGTCAAATATTAATCCAGATAATCGGATTTCAAAAGCAGTCACAGGTACTCGTATCTTAAAATTATCAATCACTTTAGAGTCAATTTCTCCTACCATACCAATGATTTTGTTATTGACTAAAATATTTGCCATCCTACCATCTGAAAAAATTGGATTTGAGGAAGTTTTTGTTTCACACTCTATATTAAATCCAATTTTTAATGACGATTGAAGTATTGATTTAATTTCAGAGAAGTTAGTATCTTTATGTGCACTGATTCCAGATAGATGGGTATTTTCTTTTATCGGGTTATCTTTTAAAAAAACTGTTCCAATTTCAAAAAGTTTTTGTGGATATTGTTCGTGAACATTTTTGGATAAATTTTCTAAAAGACCAGGAATGATTGCATCACGAAGAATTGTATGTTCTAGACTTTTAGATTCTACCACATGAATAATTTCAGAATTACTTCTATTGGTTAATTCATATTGAATTTTATTACTAACCAAGCAAGAATTTAGAGCCTCAGTATATCCTAAACCAATCATTATCAAACTAAGAGAATCTAAAACTTTTGTGATGTTATTTTTTTGTCCAATAGAAATTGAAGGGGGAATAGAAGGTTTCAGGTTTTCAATTCCATAACCCAACGCTACTTCTTCTACTAAATCCATAGGACCAAAGATATCAAATCTAAATCTGGGGATAGTACATGATATCTTCTTTGACTTAACATTTGCATCAATTCTACATTTTCTTAGGGAATTTGCAATCATTGAGGAAGATAAATTCAAGCCCAATGTGTTATTTACTAATTCAGAAGATAGAATTATTTTTCGAGGTTTAAGTAAAGGAGTGTTATTATTTCCTCCAGAAATTCTTACCGAAAAAAGTTGGAAACCAGCTGCTTGTAAAGTTGTTGCTAAAACAGCAAGAGTATCTTCTGCTGCATTTTTTTCTGTTGCAGTAACTTCTATCAATAGATTTTTTGTATTTGTGGTTAATTTTGTGAGAGCTGAATTAATTATGGGTGGAAATGAAATTGTGTTATCTGCTGCATCTAAAATTATTGGAACTTTTGGAGAATTTTTCAAAAGTGAACCATATTGCTGCCCAACTTCAGTTTTTTCTAATATTTCCGTTATACTATTTTCATTTAAAGAATCAAGTGGAATAAATTTATGATTTTTAGTTACTGTAGTATATTTTAATGGAAAAACTATTTGTTCTAAATCATGGATTCCGATTGATGTTTTTTTACGTCGTCTACCAATTCCAAAATGTAGATCCTCTTGAAGAGAAATAAGCTGCTGTATAGTTTCACTATCAAGTATTCCATTTTTAGCAACTATTGAAGTTACATAGGGACGTATTTTTTGTACTGAAGAATCTGCTTTAAGGAAATATCTTCCTTTTTTTATGAACAGTTTAGGAATTCCTTTTTTTATTCCTAGTAGTCCCTGTAGTCCCAATGCTATACCAAAATCAGTCGCATAATCAGGGCGATTTGGACTGTATTCTACTCTAAGAAATTCTTCTGTTTGTTCTTCAATATCTAATCCTAAAAATGGAATTTTTGAAATAATTTTGGAATTATTAGATTTTTTTCCTACCAGTTTTTGAAGCCTATCAAGATTTAATTGAACTACTGGCATTTAGTGGCACTCCTTAACCAATTAAGATTATTATTATAAAATTCTCGTACATCATCCAATCCATATTTTAGCATTGCAATTCTTTCTATTCCTCCTCCCCATGCCAGAACAGGTTTTGTAATTCCAAGAGGTTTGGTCACCTCAGGTCTAAAAATTCCCATCCCAAAAAGTTCTATCCATTTTCCTAATCTATCATTGTAAACCATTGATTGTAATGAGGGTTCTGTATATGGGAAAAAAGTTGGCCAGAATTTGATTTTTGTCAGACCAATCCTCCGATAAAATTCTTCTTGCAATCCCATCAAATCTCGAAGTGTAACTTGCTTACCAATTACAACGCCTTCTACTTGATTGAATTCTGCAAGATGTTTGTAACTGACTTTTTCATTACGAAAAACTCTTCCCAGTGAAAATATTCTAGATTCATCTGGTTTGTTATCTGCAAGATATTTTATGGTCACACATGTTGTATGTGTACGAAGAGCCATCCTTTGCGCCTCAGTCATATTCCAATCATATCTCCACCCTTTCTTGTGTGAACGAGAAACTTGGTTAATTTGAGTCGGGGTAGCAAATTTGCTTGCTTTCAGATCTTTGAGGTAAAAGGTATCTTGCATCTCCCTTGCTGGATGATCTTGTGGTGTAAATAATGCATCAAAATTCCAAAAACTTGATTGGGTCAGGTTTCCTAAAACTTCAGAAAATCCAAGGCTAACAAAGATCTCTCTAATTTCATTTATAGTCTCTTTCAAAGGATGAATTCTTGCAACATTTGTAATTGGTACATTTGCCTCAACATCAATTGCTCCAGTAGAAGAATCAACTGCGATATCTTTTGCTTTTTCAGAGAGTGATATTGTTTTGAATTTTATAGAATTTTCGGTGATAAAATCTGGTCTTTTTTTTAATAAAGTTAAAGCTTCAATATCTTCAATATCGTTTAGGAGTTTTTCATCAGTACCAAGAAAATCAATCAATTTTTCTTCTGGGGATGGTAAGGCTTTACCTTTGAGTGAAATTTGGGTTGAAGCTTCTCCTTTCTCTATTTGAATCCAATCATTTTTTTTAGCATTTGCTATTGCAGCATTAAAATCAGTTTTTAGAATATTTTTTATTTCTTCAAATGATTTTGGACCTTCTAGGATTTCATTGACAAGTTTTCTTTCAGGCAATCCATTATTTTTTGCATCTAAGCCATTCTTGCTTAGTTTTAGGAAAGTTTTTTCAATTTCTTGTATATCTGCTAAACCTTTTAGCTTTAACCATTCCATTCCCCGTCTCACCTGATCAATTGAAAGTTTTGTAGATTCCACTAGTTTTTCAGGAGTTGAATTTTTGCTTTCTTTTAATGATTTTATTATTTGTTTTTCAATTGGATGAAGAACGTGCGACAATATGACAAAGTTCCAAAAAGACTTTTTAAACCTTAACCTAACTCAAACATGAATGCCTGCCGATGATTTTATTGTCACACCTTGGCATGTAGAAGGTGAAATTGATTACGACAAGCTAATAAAACGATTTGGGACTGAAAAAATTTCAAAGGAGTTACTAACCAAAATTGAAAAATTGACTGGGGATCTTCATTTTATGTTAAGAAGAGGTATTTTTTTCTCCCACCGAGATTTGAAAGCAGTTTTGAATGAATATGAAAAAGGTAACAAGTTTTTCCTATACACTGGAAGAGGTCCTTCTGGCCATACCCATATAGGGCATCTAGTTCCATGGGTTTTTGCAAAATGGCTCCAGGATAAATTTGGAGCAAATATGTATTTTCAACTAACTGACGATGAAAAATTCTTTTCGAAACAAAACCTATCTTTAGAAGAAACTAAACAGTTTGCCTTTGAAAATGCTCTAGATTTTATTGCTCTTGGCTTTAAGCCAGAAAATACTAAGATAATCATAGATACCGAAAATATTAAAAAACTATATCCAATTGCAGCTCAAGTTGCAAAAAAAATTAATTTCTCAAACACTAAAGCAGTATTTGGGTTTTCAAACGATACCAACATTGGAATGATTTTCTATACAGCGCTTCAATCCGCACCATGTTTTATTGAAGATAAACCAGTGCTTATTCCTCTTGGAGTAGACCAAGATCCTCATTTTAGGTTGACGAGAGATGTTGCTCCAAAAATTGGCAAACAAAAACCTGCCTTAATCCACAACATAATGATTCCAGCTCTACAAGGGCCGGGAGGAAAGATGTCAGCATCTGATGATAATGGAACAGTCTATACTACTGATTCTCCAGAAATTGTAAAAAAGAAAATTAACAAATATGCATTTTCTGGTGGACAACCAGACATAGAAGAACACAGAAAAAAAGGTGGAAATCCAGACATTGATGTTTCTTATCAATATCTAAGAATTTTCTTTGAACCTGATGATAATAAATTAAAACAAATCTATGATGATTATAAATCTGGAAAAATGTTAACCGGGGAACTAAAAGCAATCCTTATTGAAAAAATCAATGCATTTCTAAAGATTCATCAAGAAAAACGTGAAAAAGCTAAGAATCAATTAAGTAAATTTCTATTAGAAAATTCATGAATAGGAAAATTATCTGTCTTGACAAATATGAAGCTGAAAAACTTGGTAGTTTAATCTTCATCAAAGAAGCCAAAGAGACGTTTATCATTGAAATTTTGAATATTATTGATAATGAGATTATTGTAAAAATAAAAGATAAATCAGCTCACAGCATTATATTCAAGGATAATTCCCAAGTAGAAGCTTTTGCAGATTTTATTCAATCAGTACTTGAAAATGAACACAAAATTATCAATACAATAATTTCAGGGAACGAAATTGAAATAATTAAAGAATAAAATTAAACTAATGACTTATCCATTTCAGAGCTCATTATTTCTTGGACTTTAAGAAAATAAAGTCGGGTAGAATACGGCATATTATCTAAATTATTATCAATTACAATTATTAGATATCGTACTGCTCGCTTTGAAATATCTATGTTAAATTTCATGTGAAGAATTGGATCCTGTTTTACATTGATTTTATCTGTAAGCCATGGTGGTGCCATCTCCCTAGTTTCATGAATTATTTTCTGATACCAATAAGAAAGATTTTCAGGATCAAGACCTTCCTTAAGAGTAGTAACGTCATTTCCAATTTTTTTTAGCATGTGATTAATTATAGTCAAGGTTTGGTAGTTGAAATTTTTTGTTTTATCTCATTTACTCAAAGATAGACAAGTGATTTGTCAATTCAATACAAGTTTCCTTCTGGATCTATCTCAGATTGTTTGATTCTAGAAGTTGAAATTCGACTTCCATCCTTAGCTAACACCATTGGGACTATTACAACTGCTACCAATGGAAGATTTTTTTTCTGTCTCAAACTGTTTAAAATATCTCCTTTGTTACTTGTTTCCTCACTCACTACTAAAGCATCCACCTTTCCTTCTATTGCAGCAGGACCAAAATCATTTTCAAGTTTGCTTATAGTATATGATGAATTTGGAAAATGTTGTTTAATGACAGATGTAAGGGATTCTAATCTTTTAGAATAACCATTGACAAGATTCTTTCCCTTTTTTGCAACAAGCTCGTCTCCCGCAAGTCCAATTATAACATGAGAGGAAATTGAAAAAGCCTTGCTTAAAAGTGCCATGTGTCCTTTGTGTATTATATCAAAAGTTCCACCAAGTGCAACAGTCTCATAGTGTGACATGATTTAATTTTAAAGTCTTTGAAGATAAAGTTACTAGTTTACAAGTACAAGTGAAATTGGACCTTTAGAAGCCAGAGGAATTGAATTTGGATCCCAAACAAAGGTTTCAATAAAATACAATCCATCTTGTTGGGGTGTCCATTGTACCATTGTAAGTTGTTCTCCATTAGAATTAAACGAGCCTTCGGCTTTTCCTATATATTCAACAAAGGCTTTTTCTCCTGATTGTTTAATTTGGATATAGAAAACATATGGTTGAACTTCAGGTTTTTGACTAGGAGAATATTTTATAGTTAATTCACTTTCTATGTTAACTGGAGAATTTACCGTTAGATTACCCAATCGATTTCCCTCTAAATCGGTAATAGAGATATCATTTATTGTTACTAAACTGGATTTAATATCACCTGTAGTTTTTTTCACGTCAATTAGACCACTTGAATAGTCTTTGGACTCTGCAACAATTTTGAAATTTGTAGCACGCGTATCGTGTGGAACATCAAAATTAAAATCACGAGTACCCCCAACTTTTATTGGTTCATCTATTACTGTAGTTGCAATTCCTAAAACTCTTGGAGGTGTAAATGGATCATAAGAAATCAGATAAATTTTTGTGTTCGTGCTATTGACTTTTCCATTATTTGTTATTTTACCAGATAATGATAATTTTTCACCAATTTTCAATGTATCAAGATCAAAACTAAGCAAGGACTTTTTTTCAGGTGATGAGCTAAAACCAAGTAAGTTTACAGATACACTAGTAATTGCAGCGTTTGGACTAGGAGATTTTATCATATAGGGGGATTTTCCAAATGGTGGAATTACCTCTAGAATTGTAGTACCAACAGTAGTTTCCAATGGCTTTTCACCATTATTATCATAAAATCCAACCCAAACTTTTACACCGCTAACTGGATAGCTTTTGGTATTTGAAACTTCACCTAGAACTACAGTTGTTCCATCTGCATCTTTGTAGTTGAATGGAGAATTACTAGTAAGTACGATTCCTAAAGTTTGGGTTGTATCAATTTTTTGAGAAAAACTTGTGCTAATTGGAAATAATACAAATATCAGAAATAATACAAGCAAGACCTTTGTCATATAGAAACTCTTGGAAATGGCAATTAATCTTGTAGAATATATCATAATGTCAACAAGGTGGATAGGAAGGTTTTACCTAATATATGAAAATAATAAAAAGATGATTAAAATTGGATAATTTTATCTTCGTTTTTTCATAGCAGTAATAGCTAGCCAATAAACTAAGCCAGGAGCTAATCCAACTATAAGAGGAATCCATACGGGCCATCCGTCTGCTGCTGTTGCCATAGGAAATTGCATTACCCTATCATATTTAAATCCATCTTAGAGTTTTAAACGCGAAAATGATCGCTTTAAGGAAAACAAATTCTAACTAATTATTTTTTAAAAAATATTGAATGAAAAAATGGACTGAAGGGGATTTGAACCCCTGACCCCTCGCGTGCAAGGCGAGTATTCTACCAGTCTGAACTATCAGCCCATGGGTTGGATGATTGGTGTGTGGATTTTAATTGTTCTCTTCTTCGTTTGGCAAAGATTTTATTTCCATTCAAGCAAATTTTTTTATGGTTCTCTTAGAATCGCAAGTAAAACTAAAAACTAGAGACTATGCTCCTGATTTTGAATTATTAGGTATAGATGATAAAAAACATTCCTTAAATAATTACAAAGACTATGAAGGTTTACTTGTAATTTTTATGTGTAATCACTGTCCTTATGTAAAGGCAAAAATTAATGCAATAAACGAAATTCATGAAAAGTTCAAAGACAAAATTGCAGTAGTTGGAATTAACAGTAATGATCCAATTAACTATCCTGATGATAGTTTTGAAAATATGAAAAAAGTTGCAAAAGAAAAGGGCATAAAGTTTGATTATCTAGTAGATGAAACTCAGGAAATTGCTCAAAAATATGGTGCAATGTGTACACCTGACCCATTTCTCTTTGATAAAGAAATGAGGCTTATCTTTCATGGCAGAATTGATAATGCAATGAAACCAGAAGATGTAGCTACTGAAAAGACCATGATAAACAATATTGAGAAATTTCTTTCTAGAGAAAAAATTGAAAAAGATTTTGACCCCTCTATTGGTTGCTCAATAAAGTGGAAAGAACAGCAAACTTAAATGAGCTGGCTCTTGAAAAATTTTCAGGGCCGGTAGCTCAGCTTGGCTGGAGCGTTCGACTGATAAACTTATTCAGACATCGAAAGGTCGTGAGTTCGAATCTCACTCGGCCCATGTTTGATTTTTTAGTTAATGGAACGCTCAAAAGTTGTTTCTGACCACTGTAAAACAGTTTCTAAGCTATTGGCAAACAAATCCGCCTTTGCTAGAGTATTTTTTTTGATTTTACTGCAAAGTACCAGATTGAGATTTTTTCCAAATTTTCCTTTAATTGAATTTACAGATTGAGAGAAAAACTTCAAACCTTCTTCTGTATCAGAGAATATTACAATTATCATAATTCCATTCTTTTTCGTCCAAACCTTTCCTAGAAATTTCTGCAAATCAAGATCAAATATTACATTGATAGAATCAGACATATCACCAAGTGCCGATACATTCCACCCATCAGAATGAAATGATGCAGAAGCAGATTCGGCAATTAAAGCACTCTTTGAATCAGCAGAAATAATGATAATATTTTTTCTTGGATTGATTTCTGTTGTTATAAGATTAAGCATTTGAATTGAATTTGAAATTATATGGCCAAGTAATTTTTCTTCTGATTTACTAATTTTTCCCTGTTCAAAAAGTTCTTGAATAGATTCAATTGATGGAATAATTACTTCATTTATTAATTTTGGAGTGTTTGCATTAGAATGAATGCAGTTTCTAATCAAGTTGTAAACTTTTTGTTCATTTATTGAAATTAACAATTCTAGAAATTTGGTTTTAACCTGAAAATAATCATCAGGAAATTCAAATTGCTCTGAACCTTCTTCTATAAACCATAAATTAAGATTTCCAATATTTTTTTGTCGGAGAAGGCCTTCAGTTGCAAAGATGTTAAGATATTTTGTCATGGTAACTCGATTTATTCCTAGTTTTTCTGAAATTTCAACTCCTGAAAGTCCAGTTTTAGATTTCGATAGAATCTCAACTAATTTTTGTTTAAGTTCTTGTGTTTGGTATCCTTTTGCCATACAACTTTAGATTTTTAGTACAGTATAAAGTCTAATTCTCATTTACTCCTATGACGACTACCTGAAAAAAGATTCACCTCTAATTTCAGGTTATCAATTATACCACAATTACATTAGACCTCACATGAGTTTGGAGGGTAAGACACCTGCGGAAAAATGTGGTATAGAAATCAATGGTAAAGACAAGTGGAAGACGTTAATTCAAAACGCTAGTCTATGATTCCTGATTGGTATCTGGCTTACGGGTTTGT
>Ga0075301_1000178_pt1 | contig 10412 bp, 8 predicted proteins | sample Browns_TuleA_D1_FD_120053 | JGI IMG/M metagenome (GOLD analysis project Ga0075301, IMG submission 120053) | Natural and restored wetland microbial communities from the San Francisco Bay, California, USA, that impact long-term carbon... | ecosystem: Environmental > Terrestrial > Soil > Wetlands ... | reverse complement strand
TGGGTATTCCCTTACCGCCTCGACCGCCCTGTCCGCCTTGACCGCCCTGCCCGGCTGTCCGTCCTGTCCGCCCTCGAAACTTCTCCTTCAAGCCCCCCGTAGCGGCGGAATCCTCCCACCGGCAGGCTCGATGGTCAAACGCAAGGCTCGACACCGCTGCGTGACACTCGTCATGGTGGGCTCTCTCCTGTTCATTGCTCTGGCCGCGACCAGAGAAACCGCCGCGCAGGATTCCGCATTCCGCGGGCTCGACTACGGGCCTTACGCGGTGGGGTTCCGAATCGAATCCCGGCCCGACCACTCGCGGGAGTATCTGGGCCCGGGTGATGCTGCCGGCTACGGCTCCCGGCCCCAGCAGATTGCAGTCTGGTATCCCGCCCAGCGACCGGCAGGGAAGCCGGCGATGAGGTTCGAGGAGTACGTCCTGGCGCGGGCCCTGGAGGAATCCTCGGGGACCTCGAGCCAGGCGCAACGCACCGAAACCCTGGCCTGGTTTCGCAAACGGCCACTCGCCCTTGGAGCCGTCGAGAGCGACCTGAATCGGTTGCTGGCCTCGCCCACCCGCGCCTGGAAGGACGCGCCGCGTCGCTCGGGACGCTTCCCGCTGGTCATCTACGCGCACAACGAGACGTTCGAGAAGAGCGTGCTCGCCGAATACCTGGCGAGCCACGGTTTCGTGGTGGCATCGCTGCCCGTGCTGGGAACTTACGAGCGGGATCTGGACGTCGGGGTCACCGGGCTGGAGACCGAGATCCGCGATCTGGAGACCCTCCTCGACCGACCGTCCAGTGACCCGCGGGTCGACCCCCGGCGGATTGCGGTCGTCGGGATGAGCTTTGGAGCGCTCAGCGCCCTTGGGCTTGCCATGCGCCATCCCGGCGTGGACGCGGTGGTGAGTCTGGACGGCGGCGTCGGGTCCGCCACCGATCCCTATATGCTCCAGCAAAGCGACTTCTATGCCCTCGAGCGCGCTCGCGCTCCGTTGCTGCACGTCTACGGAATCGACGTCCCGGGCACCGACCTCACTTTTCTTCGGAGCCTCAAGTACTCCGAACGCTGGCTGGTCGGGTTCTCAGGCATGCGCCACGGCGATTTCGCGGGCTACGGGATTCTGACTTCCCAGACGCCCAACATTCTGGGACCGGGACCGGCCGATATTCCGAGCACCACCGCCTGGGCCTTTTGGTATGTCAGGCACTTCCTCCAGGCTTTTCTCAGGGGCGACGCGAAGAGTATGGAAGTGCTCGGACGCTCGGATCAGGAGCTCGGGACTCGGTTCCAGCTGGTCGTGGAACGCCAGGCCGCGCTCCCGGCCGCGCCGTATCCGGAACAGATGAAGCGACTGGTCCTGCGGCAGGGGTTCGACAGTCTTCTTCGTCTCTACGATGGACTTCACCGCGCCGATCTTCAGCCGATCAGCCAGGAAGCTTTCCGGCTGCTGGGGGTCTGGCTCCTGGATAACGATCGCGCGGCCGATGCGCAGCAGTGGTTTCGGCTCCAAACCGAGGATTACCCGACTTCCGCTCGGGCGCACTACTACTACGCGGCGGCCTCGCTCCGCGCCAACGACTCGGCCGCGGCGCGCGACCACTTCAATCAGGCTCTTTCACTCCTGCCTGGAGATGTCGATCTGGATGCTCCGACCCGGAGCCGGTTGGAGAGCCGCGCGCGAACGGCGCTGGAGAGGTTGGAGAAGAAGGACTGAGGACTGAGGACTTAGGACTGAGGACTGAGGACTGAGGACTGAGTGAGTCGCAAGTCACAGGTCGCACGTCGGAGAGGCTTGCGACATGTCCTTGTGACTCGCCCCCTGCCCGCCTGACCGCCCTACTGCTTAACCCACGTCGACCGGAAGTCTCTTGTCACTCGGGTCGCCAGCGCACCAAGCATCTCGCCGTAGGCATCGTCCGGGTTCCGTACCGAGACCGTCGGCAGCCCATCCGAAACGCTGACCTTGCCCACCTGCTCGCTGGAGGTAGCGCTCGAGCGCCAGACCGTGCCTCCGGTCGAGGTCGCAATCAGGCGTACCGACATCTCGGCCGACACCGTTGCCTTGACGTTGGCATAGCCCGAGGCGCTGATTCGGCCGCTCGGCTTCACGTGTGAAAGGTTGATCTCGCCCAGAAAGACGGCGGGGACGTTGCGCGCCTTGCCCAGCGCCTGGGCCAGGGTCACGCCATCGACGTTCTTGCCGAGGTGCTTGACCAGCGAATCCGAAGCGCTGATCTCCAGCAGCTCGATGCCGGACTGACTCTGCAGCAACGCCTCGGAGAAGCGCTGAGTGGCGACGGCGCTCAGGCCGGAGTCCCCCTGTTCATTGCGAAAGGCGACCAGCGCCAGCTTCCCGTACGGTGCCAGGTCCACGCGAGGGGGCACTTCGAGGTAGTGCGAAGAGCAGGCCGACCCGGCCAGGATAGCGCAAGTAGCGAGGGCGGCGTGCGTTAGGCGCAGAGTGTTGAGAGCCATCTTGTCTCACCTAAAATGGGGCTATCAGGTGACAGGCAAGAGGTAGGCCAAACCGCTGAAGGACTGAGGGATGGAGTTCGGGGTTCGGAGTTCTGAGTTCTGGGTTCTGAGTTCTGGCTTTCCTGTCCCTCTTGTCCGCCCTTACCGCCTTGTCCGCCCTTCTTCGCCCGCCTTGACCGCCCGGTCCGCCTTGTCCATCCTGTCCGCCCCGACCTGAGCCCCGTTTCATCCTCGGTTAAAGCCTCCTTCATTGCCCGTCGCGTAGGTTGGTCTCGAAACGGAAAAGAACAGCTACGCGCTTCCGGTCCGCCGGAATCGCGGCATCGGAGGCCACGATGCCGAGCCAGGCAGAATCCAGCCAACCGCCGGGGGCAGCCTCGTGTAAGGAGAGGCCCCAGCCGCGCGTTCGCTTCGTGCTCCTTGGCTCGCTGGTCAGCACCGGATGGCACCGCGATCTCTGGCGGAAGGAGATGGGTCCGGCGACGTTGCTATCGACGGTCCATCTGCTCGCGATTCTTTCCCTCCGTCACGGCTCGCCGATGCCGGCCACGCCCGAGCTGGACTCCGAGGCGGTCACGTATCTCGACGTTCCTCCCCCCACCGAGCCGAAATCCCCACGGGCAACGGTACAGCGCGCCCGTCCCCTGGTGGTGAGCCAGGGAGTGGAGATTCCAGCGGTGAAGACCGCCGTGGAGCATCCGGACAAGGTCGCCGGCTTCCAGGAGCTGCTGGCCCCCAAGGAGATCGCCGGCCTGCCCGTGCCGGATGCATCGGACGTAGTCGCCAATGAGGGGGACTATACCGGGCGCGGCATCGCTGGCGGAGTCGCGGGAGGCAAGCCCCCGCTGGCGCTGCCGCCCGAGCTGGCCGCCTCCCTGGCACTGGAGGGTCGGACCTCGGACGTGCTCACCGCTTCGTCTCGACCCGTCGTCCGGCCGATCGAAATCCAGGACGTCCTGGTCAAGCCCCAGCTGCTCAACCGGCGCGAGATTCTCGACCTGCTGCTCTCCCGCTACCCGGCCTCGTTGCGGGACCTCGGGGTGGAGGGCACGGTGGTGGTCGAGTTCGTGGTGGACACCACCGGCCTGGTGGATCCGGAGTCGGCCAGCATCGTGTCCTCCAGCCACACGTTGTTCGCGGGCGCTGCCCTCGAGCTGGTGAAGCGGGCCCGGTTCTCTCCGGGCAAGACGACGGTTGATGGAGCCATGGAGACGGTTCCCGTACTGGTGCGGGTGCCGCTACGCTGGTCTTTACAGAAGTAAGGAGGAACCGCGTGTCGATTCTCGATCTGGTCACCCGGATGGGCCTGCTTCCCTGGCTGGTGATCCTGCTGCTTGCCGCCATGAATGTGCTCACATTGACGGTCGGCTTCCTCAAGTGGCGCCAGCTTCGCGCCCTGCGGCGAAGCTCCCGGGAGTTGGCGCCGGGCTTTGCTCGTGCCCTGCAGGAGGATCGCCTGACGGACGCGATCGCCCTGGCGCACGAGCACCCCGACTCACCGCTCTCCCGGGTACTGGGTGAGGCGCTGGAACGGGCCACGCCCCTGCTGGGCGACCCCGAGCTGGCGGACCGGGCGATCGAGTCGGCCGAGCGGACCGTCGCCCGCCAGCAGGTGCTGATCGCCACCGAACTCAAGCGCCGGCTGTCGGCGCTGGCCACCATCGGGGCGACGGCGCCCTTCGTAGGACTCCTGGGCACCGTGATCGGCATCACCAATTCCTTCGTCGGCATCGCCTCCACCGGCGGGGGCGGGATCGAAGCCGTAGCGGGAGGGGTGGGCGAGGCGCTGGTGACCACGGCGGTCGGACTGCTGGTCGCCATCCCGGCGTTGTGGCTCTACAACTACTTCATCACCCGACTCGAGGAGCTTTTCTCCGAGCTGGCGTTCGTGAGCGACGAGCTGATCGACTGGCTCTCCCTCCGGCGCGCCGGCGTCGTGCTCCACTACGACACCCCGGCCGCGGTCGGGGCCCGGTAGCATGGCATTCACGGCGCGGCGTGGAGGCGGAGGCCTGGGGCCCGCCGGCGCGCGGATGCCGGCGCTCAGGGCGCTGGGCGACCTGGGCGTCGCCGGCGAGCTCAACATCACCCCCATGATCGACGTCATGCTGGCGCTGCTCATCATCTTCATGGTGGTGACGCCGGTCCTCTCGGAGTATTCCGCCGAGCCTCCGCCCGCGGTCCACGTGACCGCCGAGAAACTGCGCGACGCCATCACCCTCGGCATCGATGGACAAGGCACCTACTTCCTCGGTGAGGACAGCATCCCGGCCGGGCAATTGAGCGAGCGGCTGCGCGCGCTCTATGCCGTGCGCCCCGGGGACCATCTCCTCTATCTGCGGGCCGATCGTTCCCTGCCCTATCGCGTGATTCTCAACGCGGTGGACGCAGCCCGTGCCGCCGGCGTCCGCACCGTCGGCGCGATCAGCCAGCCGGCAGGCTTCGGGGCCGATTCCATCACTGCGACGGGAGGACCGACGCCGTGAAGAAGCGACGCCGCCCCCGGCCGATCATCGCCCTGCGGGGTGCCGCCATGGCGGACATCAATATCACGCCCATGGTGGACGTGCTTCTCTGCCTGCTCATTCTGGTGATGGTGATTCAACCGGGGCTGCTCAAGGGACTGGACGTCCAGGTGCCGCCGCCCGAAGCGGCCGGCGAGATGAAAACTGATGCGCCCAGGGACCAGATTGTCCTCCAGGTGCGGCCCGGCCCGGCCTACGCCCTCAACCAGGAAGAGGTGTCCGCGGCCCAGCTGGAGCAGCGGATCCGGAACGTGTTCCAGGACCGCGCGCGGAAGGTGCTCTTTGTCAAAGGGACAGAGGACGTGAGCTACGCCGAAGTGATCCGGGCAATCGATCTGGCCCGGGGGGCCGGAGTGCGAGTAATCGGCCTGGTCCCGCGCGAGCCCGAGGCAGGCAAGAAGGAGGGGGCTGAAGACTGAGAATACTGCTTGGCCCTGCCGCCCCACCCGCCCCTCTTGTCCGTGCACAGCCGAACTTCTTCCGACTTTGCGGGAATCCGCCATCTAAGCAATCTTGAAGCCAAGAGATTGAGCGAAGATCGACAGATCGGTTGACTCTGGCGCCGGGCTTCGAGAGAGACAGGTATCTCGCTCTCAGCATGACCTACTATCCAGACCTTGCTCCGAACGACTACTTCGACAGGGAGTGGGCTTACAGGCTCGCAGCGGTTGGCTGGCTGGACCCAGCGTATCCGTTTCCTCGCGGTAAAGTGCCCGATGACGTCCTGAAGAAACTCGCCGCAATTCTGCGTGATCCGGATTTCTGGCAGCCAGTCTGTGCTCGCGGATTTCTACTATGCGGATTCTGCAATATCGACACCAGCAACTTGGATCGAGAGCTGGAGAGGTTGCGAATTGTCTACGAGGGGCTGAGTGTGACACCTATCGGGATCGGCAACCTCTTCGTGCCGGGTAACAAGCGGGTCTATATAGCCCCGGAAATGATCCTTCACTACATCCTTGCTCATGGCTACAAGCCACCCGAGGAGTTCTGCATCGCCGTCAGAGCTTGCCCGCCAATGGGCAGTACGGCCTTCGCCATCGCGACCCAACGGGCCGGACCGCGGGCCTTTCGGTGGTATGAGTTCCCGGGGAGGCCGGTCCAACCACTGCCCTTACTGGTCTTGAAGGCCTGCCGGGCTCTTGGGTTCTGTGAGCTTGGGTACGAGAGTGATGAGCGGGACCGCCGGCGGCTCGGCCTGTTGCTCAATATGCCGGGGGACTGGGCACTTGGCTGTCTCGAACACTTTGCGCCCCAAGTACCCCCGGCCCCCGGCTTGATACGCCACCACATTGATGGCCGAGGGATCTATGCTCCACTGTGGCCAAGCCCTCCCACCTTTGCGGTACCCCCGTATCACGTGCCACGGGTCGTGGCGGAGCAGCTTAGGCTTCTCAGAGTTACCGCACTTCTCTACATCTTCCTCTGGTTGCTGGACCTGCCGCGGCCAGTCGAAGTCGCGGTCTTTGCGACCTGGCTGGGTGTCATGGTGTTCCTGAGTCTCAGTCATCTGCCTCGTGGGGGTTGCCCAAGAGTCTCGGTTAAAGAGAGCGACCTCCAGCCGATCAATCGATCTTCGCTTGACCGTGCCCGTGGGAAGGGCCCCGGCCGACTACTGGCGGCCTTGGTCACGCATGTGATGACGATGACTAACCCGGTCACCATCGTGTTCATCGGGTTCCTGGGAATACTCGCCGCACTAGTCATGCACGCCCCGCCGCGGCCCCCCATCGAAGTCATGCTGCTGTTTCTGACCGTCTCCTACCTCCTCCTCTTCGTCTTTCGAAAGGCGGGGTAACCGGCTGCAGTTCAGGTAGCGCTCTCCCGAAAAGTTACCCCGCCTCAGCGACAGGGTCAGGGGTCAGGACTGAGGACTGAGGGGTTCGGAGTTCTGGGTTCAGGGGTTCGGAGTTCGGGGTTCGGAGTCGACCCCCTGCCCGCCTTGTCCCTCCTGACCGTCTTGCTCCCCCTGAAAACACGACGCCCGGTCTGGCGCGCTGCACCAGCCGGGACGAAGTACTTGGCAGGTTCATCACCCGGTCTGCCTGTTACCCCGGGGCCTTTCGGCTATCGGGACTAATAGTAGTGGGTAGGGGGATAGAATGGTAGTGGGGGCCAGGACTGTTCTGGGTTCTGGGTTCTGAGTTCCCTGTTCTCCCGTTCTCCTGTTCTACGTCTTCAACTCCTTCTTCTTGGCCGCCGGAAACAGCACGTTGTTCAGGATCAGCCGATAGCCCGGTGAGTGCGGGAAGAGCGAGAGGTCGGTCGCCGGGTCGCCGATCTGGTGTTGGGCGTCTTCCGGGTCATGTCCGCCATAGAAGGTCCAGGTTCCCTGCCCCCGCTCGCCATGGATGTATTTCACCCAGGGCGCTCCCGCCTCGTCGGCCAGGACGGTCACCCCCGGCTTCAACGTCCGCCGGGTGAAGCTGGTGGTGAGGCCGTAGAAGTCCGGAATCACGTCGCGGTGGTTCTGCACCAGCATGGTGGCCACCGGATCGATCTTGGCGCTGAAGTTGAACAGCTTGAAGGCGCCCAGCGGCTGCCGCAGCGGCGAATTCACCTGATGACCGTCGATGTCCGAGAAGCTGGGCAGCGTGGGGCTCAGCTCGAGTTGCGCGTTCTGGAAGGCCAGTGCCTTGCTCCAGTCCATCTTGGCCGAGGCGTCCGGGTCCATCGGCGTGCCGTCGGCAAACGAGGCGGCGATGTCCACGTGCTCGCTGGCCAGGGCCAGATCCAGGGTCTCGGTGGCGGTGCACATGGCGAACAGGAACCCGCCGCGTTCGACGAACGCCGCGATCGCCTGGGCCACCGCGCGTTTCTCCGCCGGCACCGAAGGGAAGCCCAGCGTCTTGGCCATGCCGGTGTTCCGCTGCACCATGTCGGCCAGCCAGGCGGCGCCCGAGTAGGTGAGATAGAACTTTGAGTACTGGCCGGTGAAATCTTCGTGGTGGAGATGCAGCCAGTCGCATTGAGCCAGGCCGCCCCGGCCCAGCACCTCGGCATCCCACACCTTCTGGAAGTCGATCCCGGCATACTGAAGCACCATCGTCACGGCATCGTCCCAGGGCGGCGCATTGGGCGGCACGTAGACCGCCACGCGCGGCGCCTTCTCCAGCGGGATCGCATCCATGTTCCCCTGCTGGATCTCGGCCCGGATCCGCACCAGCCGATCGTCGTCGAGCGGCTCGACTCGCACCCCGGCCAGCGCCGCGTCCCGCGCGGTGATCTGATCTGCCGGCAGCAGGAAGGAGCCGCCGCGGTAGTTCAGGAACCATTCTCCGCGTCCACCCCGTTGGAGCACGCGAAACGCCACCCCGTAGGCCTTGAGATGTTCAGTCTGCACATCGTCCATCGGCACCAGCAGCCAGGGTGCGTCGATGGGCCACCTGGTCCGGAGGATCCCCGGGATCGAAGCGGCCGCCAGGGCGGCGCCACTCTGTCGGAGAAATCGGCGGCGGTTCATGTGCGAGGCACCCGTCCTCGCGCCACATTGAGGAGTCGCCGGGCCTCGGGGACCAGGGCGCTCTCGGGATAGGTGATGATCAGATGCTCGAGTGGCTCGGTGGCTTCCGGAAAACGATTGAGTGAGATCATGAGGCGACCCAGCTCGAGCTCCGCCTCGGCCGCGCTGGCTGGCGCCTCCGGCACCCGGGCCGCCCGGAACAACCGCTCGGCCTCCGTCGCGTGCCCTCGCCCAGCCTCGACCCGACCCGCCAGGACCCGGAGCGCCGCGGCACCCGCAGCCGGCTGATCCTCGGCGATCCGTTCGAATCCCTTCACGGCCGCCGTGCTGTCTCGACGATCGAGCGCCAGCAATGCCGCGCCCAGGGCGGGGAGACTGTCTCCCTTCAGGACCTGGATCAGCGCCAGCAGCGAGCTTCGACCGGTCGCCTCCGCTCTGGTACCGGCGTAGGGCCCGGCATCCTTCAAGAGCGCCCGCGCCCCGGCCACGTCCCCGCGGTAGAGGCGCAGCCGCCCCATCAGGGCGATTCCCTCCACCGAGCTATCCGCCTGGGCCACTGCCTGGGCCTTGTCCAGCGCCCCCGCCCGAATCCATCCCTGGGCCAGTTCTCGGCGCATCCGCTGATAGTCGTCCACCGGCAGGGAGCCCTTGATCTGTTCGAGGCGCCGAGCCGCTTCATCCACCTCGCCGTCCGCGATCAAAAGAGAGACCAGAGTTGTCGTCGCACCCACCTGCAAGGCCGCCGCGTCGGGATCCTGAGACAGGGCGGTCAGCATCCTCCGCGCCGCCTTGCGGTCACCGGCCTCCGCGTAGACCTGGGCAGCTTCCAGATGCAGCCGGGCGCGATCGATCCCGGCCCGCCGGTCGGCCAGCGCCTCGAGGGTCATGGCCTGCGCCGTTCGTGCTTCGGATCCGTTGATCCCCCGTACCGTGACCAGGAAGTTCCGGAGCATGTCACCCGACTCGGCGCTATCGGGCGGCAGGCTCGCGAGGAGCCGGTGGAAGGCCCCCACCGGATCCCCCCAGCGCGCCCGCAAGTCGATCGAGAGGCCGCGCGCAGCCGGGGACTGGTCGAGATCGAGGCTGCGCAGCAGACCGGGTCGAGCGGCATCCGGAGCCTGGCTCAAGGTACGAACCGCCGAAGGCCGGTAACCGGGCAGGCGATTGATCGCCTTGAGCCATTCCTGAAGCGCGGTCGGATAGTCGTTGCTGCGGATGGCGAGCTGGGCCAGTTCGGGAGACAGCGCATCGGGCGAATGGAGCCGTTCGCGCCCCAGGAGATAGGCCTGCCGGGCGCCGACCAGGTCCCGCATGTTCTGCAACGCCCCACCCCACTCGCGGTAGGGCGATTCGTCCTGCGGGGCCAGTTGTGCCCAACGCTCGGCGTATCGGCGAATGCTGTCCGCTTGCTCCGCGATTCCCCAGACCCGAATCGCCAGCGCGTCGATCACCGTCGAGCTGGGATTGGCGCTGACCGCAGCCTGAATCGCCGGAATCAGCTCGATACTGCGATTGAGAACACCCAGGCACCGCTCCGCTCCCAACAGGGCGTTGATGTCCGCCGGGCGGTCGATCAGAATGGCCTGATAGATCGCGAGCGCGCTGGTGGGATCCCCGCGGCGCTCGAGGGTCATGGCCCGGTTGAGCGTATCCTGCTGAGCCCTGAGCCCGTGAATGGGAAGCAGGAACCAGCACACGAGGAGCCCCCAGAGCACTCGCCCTCTCTGAGGCCGCTTTGCCATTCTGTTCCCCGTTCCCCGTTCCCTGTTCCCCATTGTTTCCCCGTTCTCCCGTTCTCCCGTTCTACCCTTCTACCGTGGTCTTTCCCCACCCGGGGTCTCGGTCAGCCTGCGGAAGTACTCGACCACCAGGCGCCGCTCTTCGGGCGACAGCCGCTGCAGCTCCTCCCAGGTCGGCAACCGAAGCTGGCCGTTTTCTCCCAGGAGCTGAGCCCTGAG
>Ga0075301_1000177_pt1 | contig 10431 bp, 11 predicted proteins | sample Browns_TuleA_D1_FD_120053 | JGI IMG/M metagenome (GOLD analysis project Ga0075301, IMG submission 120053) | Natural and restored wetland microbial communities from the San Francisco Bay, California, USA, that impact long-term carbon... | ecosystem: Environmental > Terrestrial > Soil > Wetlands ... | reverse complement strand
CGCGCGGGCCATCGGGGCCCTTCTTGCCGCGCGCGGTAATGCCGCCGGAGAATTCGCCGGCCCTGATCCCGCCGGAGCCGGGATCGAGGTCCACCAGCACCCAGTGATGGAAATCCACCCGCGGCAATTTCGCGGAGATCGTGCGGCCTTCCTGGTTCACGTCGTCGGGCTTCGACGGCACATCGGGATCGTGGCAGATCAATGCCAGCGACTTCGTTCCCGCCGGCAGATCGCTCCACGCGAGCTCGGGATTGCGGTTCTTCGACAGCGTGGCGTGCGTCTTCGGGTCCGGCGCGCAGAACGCGAATTCGGCGGGAATGCGGCTGCTGTCGGCAAAACTCTTGCTGGTCAGCTTCATGACGCGCTCTCCAATGTATGAAATTTACTTTTTAAATCAAATATTTATACTACTTTTCCGCGGTGGACGCCGCCGCGAGCCGCGCATGACGTTGATCCTTCGGCAGCGCCGCGAGTTCCCTCACCGCGGCGTAGAAGCGCGGGAGATCGCCGCCTTCGCGCTTCAGCAGCGCGGCGAACGCGGGCACCAGCCGCGTGTAAATCGAAACCGACGCGAGTTGCGCATTGTTGGGGCGCTGGGCAAACCAGCGGTCGTACCCGGCGTAGCCGCCCCAGCTCTTGCGCCGCGCCCGGTAATCGGCCTCGAGCGCGTCCAGGATTTCGCGCTTGCGGCCGCGCATCGCGTCGGGCGCGAGCCGCATCCGGTAGAGCGCCTCGAGCTGCCCGCGGGTGTTTCCAACCAGGTCGACGAATTCGCCGCGGATGCGCTGCACGCGCTCGAACTCGTCGCGCCGGGCGGCGTCCCCCGTTTTCGCCAGCCAGCGCCGCATGCCTTCCTGCTCGACGGCGACCGCGAAGGACTCGTTGAATACGCTGTCGTCCCTGGCGTAGACGGCCTGGTGCGCCAACTCGTGGAACAGCAGCCGCGCGACCTCGAACGGCGGATAGCCCACGAAGGTGTTGAGTACGGGATCGTTGAAGTAGCCGAGCGTCGAGTACGCCGGCACGCCGCCGACGTAGACGTCGCTGCCCTGCGCGGCGAGCCCGGCGGCGAAGGCCTCGGCCTCCGCCCTCGAGAAATAGCCGCGGTAGGACACGCAGCCGGCAAACAGCAGGCACCATTGCATCGGCCGGGTCGAGAATTCCGGCGCGGCGAAAACGTTCCACACGACGAACGGCCGCTCCAGGTCGGCGTAGCGCCGGTAGCTCTGGTTCTCCGGCAGGCCGAGCTCGCGGCTCGCGAAATCGCGGATCTCGAGCACCCGCGCGAGCCGCTCCTTCAACGGCTGCGCGGTCGCGGGGTCGGCGATCACCTGCTCGACCGGCCGCTCGCGCCGCCAGATGTCGAGCTGGCCGCTGACCGATTGCCAGTAGTAGCCGAGATTGCTGCAGCCGCCGAGAAGCAGCAGCGCGGCGGCGGCTGCGCAGTGACGCAGTGACGAGGTGACGAAGTGACGGGTTTTCGCTCCAGCACTCATCACTCATCACTCATCACTGGATGGTCGAAGGCGCCGTGGCGCAGGAAGGCTCCGGCCTGCCGCGCAACGGCGCGTGAGAGCAGCATGCCGGAATGGCTGACGTTGAGCACGATATGGTCGCGCATTCCCGGCAGGCGCGTCTCTTCCACGCTCACCGCGCCGTCGTGGGGCGCGGGCAGGTCCGGCGCGACGATGCGCCCCGCGCCCACCGGCATGCGCCCGGCAATCACGCCGATCTCGCGGCCGCGGGCATCGATGCGCCGGCCCGGCTCCATCCACTCCACCATGCTGCGCCCGAGCGCCGCGCGCCCGCCCGGCAGCCGCGCGAGGCGCCGCGCGGCGTGGCTGCCCGCGACCGGCGTGCCGGAGAGAATCACGCGCCCGGGCGCGATGTCGGCCGACTCGTCCAGCATCCGCAGCACGATCAGGCCGCCGAGACTGTGCCCGAGGAAATGGGCGCGCGGCGCGCCGACGGCGCGGCAATACCGCGCGAGGCGCGCGACGTTCTCGGCGAAATTAAGGCGCATCGAGGGATAGGAATAAATGAAAACGCGGTAGCCCTCGCGCCCGAGCCGCCGCCGCAGCAGCGCCATCGCGATGCCGTGCACCCACAGGCCGTGCACCAATACCACCGTCTCCGTCCCCGGCAACATCGTGGAAAATCCGCTCCGATTGACGATTCAAATCATTCCGGTCGGGAGAGCGGGAGCGCGGAAGATCGGGAGATCGAAGAACGGTTTTCCACCTGCCGCCCTCGCGCGCTCTCGCCCTCCCGGGCGCTAGCCGGCCACGCCGCGATACTGCGTGACTTCGTCCGCGGCGAGGTGGCTGACATCGCCCCACAGATCCATCCGCCAGGCGCCGCCGGCGTACGCGAACACGTTGACGCTGGCGTTGATGAGCGGAACCGGCCGCGGCGCGCCGTGGTCCAGTCCTTGCGACGAACGGTACAGCGAATCGAGCACCAGGCCGTGGCTCACCACGACCACTTCCCCGCCGCGGTGCCGGTCGGCGATCTCCGCGAGACAGCCGAGGCAGCGCTGCGTGAACTGCCGCGCGCTCTCTCCGCCCGGAACGACGAAATCCGCGTCGCGGCTCGCGAAGCGCGCGTGCTCTTCCGGATAGCGCTCCACGATCTCGGAGGCGAGCAGGCCCTCGAAGATGCCGAAGCGGCGCTCCTGCAACCGCGGGTCCACCGTGATGCGATGGCCCGTATGCCCGGCGACGGCGCGCGCCGTATCGTGCGCACGGGAAAGATCGCTGCTGTAGAGCGCGCTGAACCGCCGTGCCGCGAGCCGCCGGCCGAGCGCCTGCGCCTGCGAGCGGCCGATGTCCGACAGTGGCGTGTCGGTCGTGCCCTGCATGCGCTTCTCGCGGTTCCACTCGGTCTCGCCGTGGCGGATGACGATCAGGGTCGTTTCATTCATCGTGGGAATGCGCGGGTCGTGGATCGTGGATGGAGCGGAAAATCCGCTGGAGGCCGCTATTTTATCGGGAATGCGCGTAATTGACCGCCCCGCCGGCCCGCCCCTGCATCTATGCAATACTGCGGGCTCGCGGCTTCGACTCTCGAAAAGCAATGATCTTTCCCGGCGCTATCGCGACCGTTTTCATCGGCTTCGCCGTTCTCGGCGCCTACGTGATCTTCGGCATCTGCGGATTCGGCTCGACGCTGATCGCGGTGCCGCTGATGGTCCACTTCTACCCGCTCAAATTCGTGATCCCGGTGATCGTGCTGGTGGATTGCGTGGCCTCCGTGCGGCAGGGCCTGCGTTTGCGCACCGGAGTGAACAAGCCGGAGCTGCTGGCGCTGCTGCCCTTTCTGCTGGTGGGAATGGTGATCGGCGCGTGGGTGCTGGTGCGCGCGCCGGGCAGCGTCCTGCTGCCGGTGCTCGGCGTGTTCGTGACGGGCTACGGCATCTACTACGCCACGCGGCACGAATCCGTTTTCCGGATCGCGCGCTGGACGGCAGGCCCGATCGGGCTGTTCGCGGGCGCGATGTCCACGGTATTCGGCATGGCCGGCCCGTTCTACGTCATGTATCTCGCGGGGCGCGGCTCCACGCCCGACCAGATCCGCGCCACGATGCCGGTCGTGTTCAGCTTCACCACCGTCGGGCGCATCGCGCTCTTCGCCGCGATCGGGCTCATCACGCGCGACGTGCTGATCACGGCGGCGCTGCTCGCGCCGGTGATGGTGCTGGGCATGTGGGTCGGCAATCGCTGGCACGCCCGGTTCACGCGCGAGCACGTGGTGCGCGCGATCGGCGGGATGCTGACGCTGAGCGGATTGTCGCTATTGCTGCGCGCGCTGTGAAAAGGCGAACTACGGAGGACGCGGAGAATAACCAATGCAAATTGAGCCACAACGACGGGGAAAGAAAGTAACACAATAATCAACCACCACGTCAATCCGCGCAAAGCGGGGACCGAAACTTGCGCTTAACGCGCTATCTTTCGATTTCAGCGCGGCTTTTTTGATTCTTCCGCACCAGGGACGCGGGAATGCGGTGCTGGCCAAAGAGCCACTGGAGCAGTTCCCCGCCGCGAAACACCCAGCAGGAAATCCAGTGGCCGTAGGCCTTCATTTCGGTATAGCGCGGCGTGCCGCCTGCCGCGCGCATCGCCTCGACCATGTCGCGGGTACCGTAAACGGCCAGGCCGTCGCGAACCGGGCCGGAAATCGGCACGAAGTTGTCATGGTCGCCGTGAAATGCCCATAGCGGGATGCGGGTGATCTGCCGGGCGATCGCGGGGTCGCCGCCGCCGGCAATCGGGACACCGGCGGCGAATAGTCCCGGATAGCGCCCCATCAGATAAAACGTCCCCATCGCGCCCATCGAGGAACCGGTCAAGTAGATGCGATCCGGGTCGATGCTGAATTCGCGCTCCAGCTGCTGAATGGCTCCGATCACCAGGTCGGCCGGCGCGGAATTGCCGAGGTAAAAGCCCCATTGGCTGCCTTCGGACGCTTGCGGTGCCAGCACGAAGGACGGATAAGTTACCTGAACGCTGGACCGGGACAGAATATCCGCCACGCAGTCGAACGTGACATGGCTGACGTTGTCCCGGCCGCGCCCGGAAGAGCCGTGCAGATAGACCACCAGCGGGTAGCGGGTCCGGGCATCGTAGGAGTCAGGGATGTACAGGCGATAGGGCAGCGTTTCACCCTCGTCGTCGGTGTAGGTCCGGGCTACATAGCGCGATTCCACATCGGGGGTGGCGACACCGGCCGCGGCGCTCAGCGCCACGACCGCACCGAGAGCCATGCCCGCTGCCACTTGCGCGGCCCGCTTCGCCTCATCCTTCCAGCGTGTCATTCGCCCTCCCGCCAGATCGATCCGTCTGTTCGACCCGACTTCTGCCCGGGGGAAAAAATTCCGTTTCCCGACACAATAAGATACACGTAGAAAGGCCGCTTGTGGCCGCTCATGGTTTGTCTGCTTCTTTTATTGGCGGCCAAGAAACTTCGTGATGCGCGCAACGCCCTCTTTCAGCCGCTCGATCGAGTTGGTGTAGGAGAAGCGCACGTGGCGCTCCGGCGCGTTCGCTCCGAAATCGATTCCCGGCGTGATTGCCACTCCCGCCTGCTCCAGCAGGTCGCGCGCGAGCGTAAAGCTGTCCGTCGTGAGCTTCGCGCACCCGGCGTAAATGTAAAACGCCCCCTTCGGCATGACCGGTATCTCGAACCCGAGCTTGCGCAGTTCCGGCACCAGGTAGTTGCGGCGCGCCTTGAATTCCTGCGCCCGCCTCTCCAGGATCGCGAGCGTTTCCGGCGCGAACGCGGCGAGCGCTGCGTGCTGAGCGAGCGTCGGCGGCGCGAGGTACAGGTTCTGCGCGAGCTTGTCGATTTCGCGCACGCAGGCCTGCGGCGCCACCATCCACCCCAGGCGCCAGCCGGTCATCTGGAAATACTTGGAAAAACTATTGATTACAAAAACATTTTCCGAGAACGACAGTGCTGTCGTGTAGTCGCCCTCGTAGACCAGTCCGTGGTAGATCTCGTCCACGATCAGCGTGCCGCCGCGCTCGCGGGCGAACTCGGCCATGGCCGAGAGCCGTTCGGCCGAAACCAGAGTGCCGGTGGGATTCGAAGGCGACGCGACGATTGCGGCCGCCGTGCGTGCCGTCCAGTTGCGCTCCAGGTGCGCGGGCGCGAGCTGGTACTCGTCCGCCGCCGTTACCGCAATCGCGCGCGGCACGCCTTCCACGACGCGCACGAAGTGGCGGTTCGCGGGATAGCCGGGGTCGGCCAGGAGCACCTCGTCGCCCGGGTCGATCAATGCGGCGCACGCGAGCATGAGCGCCGCGGATGACCCGGTAGTGACGATAATTCTCGACGCCGGGATACTCACGCCGTAGCGGGCGCGGTAGAACGCCGCGATCGCTTCGCGCAGTTGCGGCAGGCCTTGTGCCGGCGTGTAGAACGCCTCGCCTTGCTCCAGCGCCTGGATTCCCGCCCGCACCACCGGCTCCGGTGTCGGAAAATCCGGCTCGCCGATTTCCATGTGGATGATGGAACGGCCCTGCGCCTCCAGTTCGCGGGCGCGGGCGAGCAGCTCCATCACGTGGAACGGCTCGATTTCCGACATTCGCCGCGCGATGCGCGCGGGGGCATGACCCCGTGTCGTCACGTGCCGGATGGCTCCCTGTCCGGTTTCATGGATTACCCGTGGATCGTGAAGCGGCGTTCATGCTACGCCAAAAACAATCGGCGGGCCTTTCGGAGCCGCCGATCGCGCAAGGCACGAGGATGCTAGAAGCGGGTGCTGACCCCGACCACCGCCGACCAAGCGGCTGTCAACTGCACCCCGTTTACATGCTGGTATATCGGCTTCTGCACGAATCCGTAAACCTGCATGCTCCTGGTAACGGCGTAACTGATGCCGGGGCTCACGAACAGGAACCTGCCGCCTGTATCGTCCGGCTCCGCTTGCAACCCGCTGTCCCTGCTTCTATGCAAGGCGTTGAACTGCATCATCAGGCCGAGCTGATCCGTTGCTTCGTAGCGATATCCAAGGTCCAGCGACACGCGCCGCCCCGGGCGATAGTCTTCCCTGCTGTTGAGCGGTGACTGCCACAAGCCCTGAACAAACCACGACGCGTTGGAGTTGGGCAGAAACCGGCTGTAGTAGGCGCCCAGCAGCAAGTCCGTAGTGCCCGTTCCCGGCTGCAATGTGCGTTCCGCTCTCTCGCCCGCGGCGTTGACCACTTCCCGCGATCCGGTGGGAAGCTTCAGGCCAAAGTTCAGGCCGTAAAAACTCAAGCCGTGCGTCTGCTGGTTTTCCGATCGCAACTGATAGCGGCCCAGAACCCGGATATCCCCAACGCGGCTGAAGTTCCACTGTTCGGGTACCGGCGCACCGGCGTCATTGTCGAGGTGAAAATGAGACCGGTCGGACACCGGGAGCGTTGCCGTCACGCCCCACTGATCGTTGAACGTATAGTCGAGTGTCGCAATGATGTTCCGGTTGATGGTCTTGACTTCGTCGTGGTCGCCGGGAATCTGGCCAACCGCAACCTTGTCCTTTCCCGCCCGCGGCTGGCCCTGGTTGATGTACTCATATCGAAGGTCCAATCTCAAGCCCGGCTCAGCCGCGACACCCTGCAAATTCCAATTCGAGTTTACGGTACAGAATGCCGAACCGCACGACGCGTGCGCACCATGCCCCGCGCAGCCAAGCGCCAGCATCCCCAGCAGCCACCGCGTCGCCGAGGGCGCCCACGTTCCTGCCCGATCCACTATGAATTTCATCCCCGTTCTCCCTGTTTCGTGCCGCTTCCGCGCGCATGCGTATTGCAATGCCAGCGCGACGCAACCGAATTTGCCGCCGCGGCCAGACGCGGCGGCGCACCCAACGCAGAATCAGGACAGGAATGGAGGAGCGCGCGGACGCGCGACAGAACGGGTGAACTGCGACTGCAGCAACGGCTCGGGGAGCGCAGGATTCGGCGGCCGGCGCGGGGACGCCATCGGCCGACTCCACCCACTGGAATGGGCGAGCGGCGTCTTGCCGCTCCCAGTGCTGGCCGGCCGGCTGCTGCAGCAACACGCGCCCGCGGGACCGCCCGGACAGGGCCGCGACCAGCCGCCGGACACGGATCGATTCGCAGCGGTGTCGGCAACCGCGCCGCTGAATCGACCGGCATCAGCGGGCGTGGAACGCTCTTCATCGACGTGCCCGCCGTGCGCGATCGCGAACCGCGGCGCCAGCGCGAACGCCGTGAGCGCAACCACCAGCAGCGGTACCAGCCAGCGGGAACGGGAAGCGGCGAGGCTCATGGCCGCACTTTTATCATGTTGCGGCAATGGACGCGAGAAGCGGGGTCATTCACCCGTCGGACCTAAGGCCTGTCAGCGACCCATGACAGGAACGCAGTCCGTATCAGGATCCGCTGCCGGCCCCCCCTGCCGGGAGCGGTATCCCGGCTCAGTGGCCATGCTTTTTCTCGCCGGTCACATCGCGCACTTCCACTGCGAGTTCCAGGGTTTCGCGCTTTTTATCCGCCAGCTCGAAGGTGAGTTTCAGCGGCACGCGATCACCCGCCTTGAGCTCGCGCTTGAGTTCGAGGAACATCACGTGATATCCGCCCGACGCGAGCCTCACCGTCCGGTTCGCCGGCAGCTCGACGCCGTCCACCGCGAACATCTTCATGACGCCGCCCTGCATCGTCATGTTGTGGATCTCCACGGTCGCAGCCACCGGGCTTGCCACCCCGACCAGGCGGGCCGGTGCCTTGCTCGTGATATTCATGAAGGCCCCGGTGGCGGTCTGCCCGGGCACCGTGCCGCGAATCCAGGCGTCCTTGACTTCGATGTCCTGGGCACACAGCACGGCCGGCGCCCACGAGCCAAACGAAAGCGCGCCTGCCGTTACGATAAGATTCCATGCGTTACGCATTGAATATTCCTTTAATTCCAATAGTTATATTGTGCCACTGCGGCGCGGCCCACGGCTGGCAACGCCCACGGAATCACGCCTTCCCGCGGGATCGAGCCGCGGCCGAAAACTTGCGGAGAGGTCAGGCAATCCGCGGCGGAGCGCGCGGATTCAGAGGCTGGAGAGTGGCAGAGAAGCGCGGCTGAACGGACTCGCGCGGGACGAAGATCAGAATGGCGGCGGACGCCGGAGCCGGCACCGTCAACGGGACGTCGAGGGCCGGCTGCCAAGCGCCGCTGACGCAGAACACGCAATGCAGCTGGCGTTGGGCGCCGCGTTGGGCCGGCAGCGCGGGCTGCCCGGAAACCGGCCTGATGCCGTCGAGCGTGCAGATCGCCGCCAGGACATCCGGCTGGCCCTGGAAACGCAGCGCCGCCAGGAGCGGAGAAGAAGCGGCATACAGCACCGCGACCAGCGCGATCCAGGCGACCCTCATTTTGCAGCGCGACGTGAACATGGCCGCGAGCATATTACGGCGCCGTTCAAGGGTCAACGAAACGCGACCCTGCGGACCCGTCACTGCGTCATTGCGTCACTGCATCACCGCCGAACGGCCTGATCCGGCCTCAACCGGCCTCCGCCCCGAAGCGCTCGACAAAGAAATCCACGAACGCCCTTATCTTGGGAGACAGGTAACGCGTCGGCAGAAACAGGGCGTAGACGTCGTTGGCGACAGCGCCCTCGACTTCGTGCCCGGACAGCACCTGCGTCAGCCGCTGCTCCCTGAGGTCCCCGGTCACGATGAAGGACGGCAGCAGCGCGATGCCGAGACCCCGCAACGCGGCCTCGCGTATCGCCTCGGAGTTGTTCGCGGTGAAATTGCCCGACACGCGCACCCGGGATTCCGCCTGCCGCGAGCGGAAGCGCCATTCGATGGAGGATTCCAGGAACGAGTAGAACAGGCAGTTGTGGCTCGCCAGGTCCTGGGGGGCGCGCGGCGTCCCGCGGTTCCGCAGGTAGGAAGGCGCCGCGCAGACCATCCACCGCACCGTCATCAGCTTGCGCGCGACGACGTTGGGCGGCGGCTCGCCGATGAGGCGGATCGCCACGTCGAACCCTTCCTCCGCGAGGTCCACCGGCCGGTCGTTCATGACGATCTGCACCTCGAGCTCGGGATAGCGCGCGATCAACTCCGGTATCCCCGGCGCGACCTGCAGGTGCCCGAACGCCGCCGGCACCGTGATCCTCAACGCGCCGCGCGGCGCGGAGTAGAGGCGCGATACGGCGAGCTCGGCAGCTTCCGCCTCCGCCAGCATGCGCGCGCAGTGCTCGTAGATGGCGGCTCCGACCTCGGTGAGCGACAGGCGGCGCGTGGTGCGGTTGAGCAGGCGCGCCTTGAGCGAGCGCTCGAGCTGCGCGACCTGCTTGCTCACCGCGGACTTGGAGACGCCGAGCCGCCGGGCCGCTTCCGAAAAGCTCTTCGCTTCGGCCACCCGCGCGAACACCGCCATGCCGGCAAGGTTATCCATGCGATTTCTTTTGTTTCTTTATAGAAACAATAATATTCCATTAAGCCGTATTGTCAACCTTATGGGGATGGCACAACATGGCTCCCATAGGCGGGCAATCTGCGCCCGCAAGGAGCGACACCATGGAAGCGACGATCTCGAGAATGGCCGGCAGGCAGCTGGAAATCGCGGCGGCCGACTGGCTGCACGCGACCCGCAGGCTACTCAGCGTGCTGGCGCGCCGGACCGGCTACGCGCTGGGCCACTACAGCCGCGCCGCGATCCTGCTGCGCGGCGGCAAGCGCCCGTTCCGCAGGATCTGACCGCAGCGAGCTAGCGCGGGCGGCGCGCCTTGCCGCGCGGATGCGGCCTGACGCGCGCGCGCGCGCGGCGCGCACCGCCGCCCCGGAGGCCGTCCATGTAGAGGTCTATCATCGCCTCGGCATGGCGCTCGAGCGGAAGGTAGCCGGGATTCGCGAGCCAGTTGGAGATCAGGCCGAAGAGCATCGCGTCGAGCCCCACCGCCGCCAGCCGCGCGTTTACCGT
>Ga0075301_1000176_pt1 | contig 10432 bp, 14 predicted proteins | sample Browns_TuleA_D1_FD_120053 | JGI IMG/M metagenome (GOLD analysis project Ga0075301, IMG submission 120053) | Natural and restored wetland microbial communities from the San Francisco Bay, California, USA, that impact long-term carbon... | ecosystem: Environmental > Terrestrial > Soil > Wetlands ... | reverse complement strand
TGCAGGTGATACTCCAGATATCCAATAGTCCCACATACCAAAGAAGATGATTCCTCCAACTATGCAAATGCCTAACATAATAGCCATCATCTTTGCAGCTCTACTTGGAGATGTTCTGTAAATTGGCGGTTCGTGTTCTATATGACTCATTTTAATCCTCTAATCATGATGGGGGTTTTTCGCTTGATATGGATAGTAATATTTGCCTCCAAGTCCAAATGGATCTTCCATGTTGGCTTCTTTTCCTTTTGCGGAACTGTAAATCAAATTAACCAAAAATATAGTCATACCTACACCAAGCAATACTGCACCAACAGCTTGAATTTGGTTCATTGCAATCCATTCAGGGAAGGGGGGATAATCAAAAACTCTTCTAGGCATACCGTATAATCCCAAAATATGTTGTGTAAAGAACACCAATACTGCTCCAATTAAGACAAGAACAAAATGCACTTTACCCCATAATTCGTTATACATTCTACCCGTGATAAATGGGAACATGTAATACAAGAAACCAAATGAACCAAAAGCTATAGTCCCAAACACAAACAAGTGGAAGTGACCTACAACCCAGTAAGAATCATGTGTGATAAAGTCTAATGGCATGGCAGTGTTGACTACACCTCCAGCACCTGCTGAGAAGAATAAAGCAATGCCACCAACTGACCACATCATTGGTGCGCTGTATTTGGCTCTTCCACCCCACATTGTGGCAAGGAAATTGAAAACATGCATTGCTGATGCAGGTACTGCAGCAAGAGTACCTACCATAAAGACTGTTTTTTCGGTAAATGACATTCCAGTTGCAAACATGTGATGAGCCCAAGAGGCAAAACTAACTATTGATAGTAAGATAAAAGCAAACATACCAGAACTATGGCTGAAAATTGGCTTTCTTGAAAACCTGGGAATAATTTCATACATCATCCCTATTGCAGGTATAACCAAGACATAGACTTCTGGATGAAATGTAAACCAGAATAGATGAGAATACGCAATAGGATCTCCACCAAGAGCAGGATTAAAAAATCCTGTAACGCCTAATCTATCTGTCAATAACATTAGGAGAGCTGCTGCAAATGTAGGAATTGCAACAAGTACAATAAGGCTTGAACTAAGAAATGACCATCCAAGTAATGGAACTTTGCTAAGTGGTAAATCTGGATGTTTACACTTCAATATAGTAACTATGAAATTAATTGCACCAAGAATTGAAGAGACTCCAAGAATTTTAAGACCAAATATCCACATCTCTGCAGCAGGGCTAGGTGCACTAATCATAGAATATGGAGGCTGTGCATACCAACCAAAGTCTGCAAATCCAAGCCAAATTAGGGCAGCAGCTGGAGGAATCATCCAAAATGCAATCGCATTTAGTTTTGGATATGCCATGTCTTTGTATCTAACCATAATTGGGACAAAGTAGTTTCCAACTGCAGATGCAAAAGGAAGTAAGAAAAGGAAAATCATGTTGGTTCCATGAACTGTAAATATTCTGTTATACGTCATAGAATCTGCAATGAATTGAGGGCCTGGAGCAAACATCTCGACTCTAATTGCAAGAGCTAATGCACCACCCATGAAAAGAAATGCAACTGACATTATAGTATATAGTAAACCTATGTCGGTATGATGAGTCGAGAACATTATCTGCCAAATGGGACGTGGTCTTTGAAGTTCTAATACCATATCAAATCCTCCTTTTTCAATTTACAATAATGTAAAGTGATCATAAGTTTGATCATCAGGCTCCGCCCTCCACATATAGAGTTCCTCGCATGTTATAGTGAATCAAACCACAGTATTCTCTGCATTGTATTGGATATTCTCCTTCATCAACAGGTAAAAACCAAACTGTGTTAATTCTTCCAGGTACTGCGTCCATTAATACAAGATAATCTGGAATATTAAATGAATGAATAACATCTTTTGAAGTAACCTCAAATTTGTATGGCACTCCTTTTTTTACATGAAGTTCCCCTTTTTCTACGGTTCCATCAGCATGTTCAAAAGTCCAAAACCATTGTTGCCCAGTAACTTTGATGACTTCAGCATTCTCTGGTACATGTTCTACTATTCTTTCAATGTTCCATGCTTCGGCACCAACCCAAGCAAGTAACGCCACAACTACTCCAATGTAAACCCATTCTGGCCAGTTAGAATGTCCACTCATCTATCTAATTCACTAGTTCCCTCATATTTTGTAGGAGTTGCTTTTGGATGTGATTCTCTAAATCTCCATATTAACCAAATCAAAGTTCCAGAAACTACTGCTCCGACAACAAATGCTACAGTCATCATTCTAAAAAAGAGATTCCAAATCTCTACTCTTCTATCAATATATTGTTCAGGTTCATCTCCTGCAGCAAATACTATTTCAACAGTTGGTAAAATTACTAAAAGTGACAACACCATGAATAGCCCAATTATATTCTTCATGACCGGTTGTTCTGTCGTGACTATAATTTTCTATTTAAGGGTTTTGAAGGTTATCAGAAGGAAAGATCGAATCTTTCAGCATCCATTACATTAATTGCAGATAATGAAAGTTTTCCTTGATGTTCTTTAAAGATAGTTAGAGATGCATTTTCAATTATCAATTCAAACATAGAGTTTGCATCAAGATTCATAATTGTAGATATCATTGCTTTAATTGGATCCATATGAGTTACTAATAATACATTTTCATCATTATGCTCTTTTAATACATGATCAACAATTGATAAAACTCGGTTTTTAACTTGAACAAAAGTTTCAACTCCATTATGTGCTATTTCAAGTTCTCCATCATAGAATTTGAAAAAAACATTTCCATGCGTTTCAAAGATCGCATCATACTCCATTCCAGTAAATTTTCCCATATCAAGTTCAATTAATCTTTCATCAGTTTTGTATTCCAAAGAATTATGTTTTGCAACAATTGCTGCAGTTTTTTCAGCTCGCTCAATTGGACTAGAATAAATTGCTGAAATATTAAATGGTTTGAGAAATTTTGCAATTCTTTCTGCTTGTTCTACTCCTTTTGGAGTTAAGCTAACACCAGGAGTTCGTCCAGCCAAGAGTCGTAGAGTGTTATTTGTTGCCTGTCCATGACGAAGAAAAATAATAAATCTCAATGCGTTTTCCAATTTCAAATAAAGATAATAATAACATTGCCAGACATAATTTATTGAAAATAGGAATAATTGGTGGAACTGGAGGAATGGGAAAAGGATTTGCGATACGTTGGTGCATTAATCATGACATTCTTGTTGGTTCAAGAGATGCTGAAAGAGCTTCAAAATCTGCTGAAGAATATATTATTACTGCAAAAGAAGCTTATGGAAAAATAAATGGTTCAATTTCTGGAAATGATAATGTGTCAATAGCCAAAGAAAGTGATGTTCTAGTTTTATCAATACCATATGAAAATATTGATTCAACTTGTTCTCAGATTTTACCGCAGATAAAAGATAGTTGTGTTGTGATATCTCCTATAGTTCCTATGACAAAGACCGAATTAGGATTTGAATTCATTCCAATAAAAGAAAATAAACCTTTTTCGTACCAACTTGTTGTAAAACATATGAAGAATAAATCAAAACTTGTATCTGCATTTCATGTAATATCAGAGAAAAAACTTGTTAATCCAACTTTAATATTAGATTATGACATCTTTGTTTGTGGGGATGATCAAAATTCTGTCAATGTTGTAAATGGTTTAATTAATGAAATCAAAGGATTACGTCCTATTTATTTGGGATCTGGTTCGTTGTCTTATTTTGCTGAAGTTGCAACGCCATTATTGCTTAACGCAATGATAAAAAATAAATTAAAAAATCCTGGAATTAAGATAATTTAATCTTAATTTCACAAAATCTATTATGAGCCACGAGTATCCTCGACGAGGAAAAAATTGGTTTACAGTGATGGGAATTTTATTTATTATCATGGCATTAATTGTAATAATAAGAAATCTTCTGATATGGGGACCAGAATTTGTATTTGATTTTTTCATTAGTTCCGATATAACAAATGAGAAAATATCCGCAGGAATGCTTGTTTTTGGAATATTGATGATAGTTTTAGGATTTAGAAAAACAAATGTGAAAAAATTCTAAAAACTTGAATTTTCTATGAGGTACTAACAAATTCTTCAATTTTATCTAATGCTGAATCTAACACATTCAAGTTAGGAAGAAAAACTAATCTAAAATGTCCACTACCATATTGTCTTCCAAATCCAGAACCATGGACAGTCAATACCCCTTGAGAGTTTAGTAACTCCATAACAAACTCTTTATCTGAATTAAATTTATTATGCTCAATTTTTGGAAATGCGTAAAATGCACCCTTTGGATTTGTGCACGAAAGTCCGGGCATAGAGTTTAGTCGTTTTACTACTAAATCTCTTTTAGTTTTTAACTCAGAAACAAATTTTGAAATATACTCTTGTGGTCCTCTCAGGGATTCTAAAGCTGCGTGCTGGACAGGTAAGTTTGTAGATATTCTGACTCTAGCAAGTTTTGGAAGGTTTTCCCTTAATTGTTCAAGGGCGGGGGAGTTGTTAAATGCAATATATCCAATTCTCCAACCTGACATCAAATGTACCTTTGAGAATCCATTTAGTAGGATGACAGGTGATGTACCTGCGACTTTACCAATTCCAATGAATTTTTCATCAAAAACAATTTGATCATAAATTTCATCACATATTATGTAGAGATTATTCTCGTTTGCAACATCAACCAAATCCTTGAGGGCTTTTTCATTGAATACAACTCCTGTAGGATTATTTGGACTAATAAGACATATTGCAATTGTTTTTGAAGTAATTTTAGAACGAATATCATCAATATCAGGTGTTGAGTTATCCAAGTCAACTGCAAATTCTATAGGTATGCCTCCATGTAATCTAATATAGGATGCATAAGGGGGATAATACGGACCAGGAAGTAAAACTTCATCTCCTTCTTCTACAATTGACGACATTATCATATCAAGACCTTCAGAAACTCCATTTGTTACAAGGATATCCTCACTTGAAACAGAAAGACCTTTTTTGTGTTCTTTTTGTGATATTAAATCTCGTAAATCTGGTAATCCTTCCGAAGGTGCGTAAAAGTTCTCGCCTAGTTGGATTGCTTTTATCAAGGCCTCTTTGACATAGTCAGGAGGTTGATAACCATACAATACAGGATCTCCAATGTTTAGATATTGAATTTTTTTTCCTTGCTTTTCTAATTTTGTTGCTGCAGAGACAATATCTCTTATTGCATATTCAACACCTGCAACTTTTTTTGAGACTTTCAAAGTATCTAGACAGATATTTAGGCCTGTTAAATTCTTATTTTTTTGGACTCGTTGCACAGTCTGGACAGTGCGGGCGGCTTCGGACCGCCAGGTCGAGGGATCGAAGCCCTCCGAGCCCTCTTATCAAAATGATTTAGTGTATGCATATTTAAGGTGAAAATAAGTTACATTTTCTGAATTGAATAGACTATCGCTGTTTAAGCTAGGCTTGATTTTATTAATAATTGGAGCAATGTGGATTGGAATAGTTTTTTTGAAAGCAGAAAAAGTCATAGAAAGTTATGATTTGAATCCATCTCAAACCATTACTCTGGACATAGAACTTCAAGAGACTGGTATGGGATTTTATAGAATTTTTATTCCAGACTTCACTGGAAATGCATTGTTTATACAGATTCTAGATCCAAATGGAAATATTTTAGTTGATAAAAGAATTGAAACAAAAATGGCTATAAACTATTTTGATTTTGAATATGCTGGAAAATATGTTTTAAAAGCTACAAATCTTTCAGAGGATTCAGAAATTATTGAAATTGAATTTGGGGATACGAATAGTACAGAGATGAGAATTCCAGGAATTTTTCTTGGGATAGGATTAATTTTGATTATAATTTCCACTTTTAGAAAGTTATATAATTATAGAACAGCACAGCCAGAAGAAAAAATTTCATAAACTAGAATACATAAAACTGGACTAGCAAATAAAAGACTTAGATTAAATCCTAACCAACTTATAGAAAAAATTAATGTAAGAATTGATACTGGTAATAGTTTTTTGAATTTCTGGTTTTTCATAGCAGTCATTATTAGAAATCCCCCAAGAGCACTTAGAAGTAAACCAATCTCTAATGGTTGATGGGACCATGAAACTAAACCATCTATTCCAAATAAATCATGGGAAAGAGAATCAGCATATCCTGCTGAAACTTGAAGTGCGGAGCCTATAATGATAATTTGAAGACCTATTTTCAAATTTCCACCAACTTTTTTTGTAATTAAAAATATTGAACCAAGGATTCCAGAGCTTGCTATCATTGCAACCCCTGTGTACACTGCTACATGCTGAATTGTCCAAAATAATTCGGGCTCCCGTAAAATATGAGACGTAGCATCCCAAATACCTCCAGTTATTTCTAAAAGCGAACCAAACACAGCAAGAATGGAAATTATTTCTAGTAGTGTCTGTTTTTTTAATAGAATTGAACTTGAAAGCTTTTGAATTAAACTCATTTTGATTTTTTCCGGATGATTATATTTACTCTATTTGTAGATTTTCAAGATTGGTAACTAGAACGTTTTACCTTTAGCTTGTATTATAATTAACTATATTAGTCAAGTCAGTTATTCGAGTTTATGAGTCCAGGCATAGGTCTGATGAAACGGCTACTTGAAAAAGAAAAAGATGCTATTTCATTGGCAATATCAGGAATTATGAAAAATTACAAAGTGACTGAAGAGCAAATTAACACTCTTGAAACAAAATATGATGATAATGCAGGTGATTGGTACGTTGCTTTGGGTTGGGATGAGAAAAAAGCTATAGTCAAAATGGATTCAGTTCAAGGAACAATTAGTGAAATTAAAGAAATTTAATTAGAGTTTTTTTCTATTTCTAGATATGAATAAAGCCATAGTTATCGGAGGCTCGCGTGGAATGGGGAAGGCTATTTCGAATTCCTTGAGCTCAATTGGGTATGATGTTATTGCTACATCAAAAAAAGAGTTAGATACTTCAGATCTCAATAATGTAAAAGAATTTGTTCAAAATCATAATGAAACGGATATTTTAGTTTTGAATACTGGCGGTCCTCCAGCAAAAGAATTTTTTTCAGTTACCGAAGAAGAATGGACGCAATATCATAATCAGTTATTTTTAGGATTTTGTATAATATTGCAAAAAATTAAGATTAATGAAGGAGGATATGTATTTCTCATTACTTCAAGTGTGATAAAAGAACCAAATCCAAAGTTAGTTATATCCAGTGCATACCGTTCTGCTTTTTCAAGTGTATTTAAAATACTAAGCAAATCTTTTGCTGAAAAAAACATTAGTTGTATCAATATAGCACCTGGGCCAATTAACACAGATAGAACAAAGGAGTTAATTGATAATATAGAAGAATACAAAAAATCACTTCCTATGAAAAGACTTGGTGAACCAAAAGAGATAGCTGATTTTGTAAAGAGTATAGTAGAAAATAAAATAAAGTATCTATCGGGTGCAGTGATTAGTTTTGATGGTGCAAATTCAAATTTTATATTTTAGAATAAATACTGAACCAAGAGATTATTAGGAAAGATACTTTTGTGTAGATTATGACAAAATGGATTACTCTAAGAGCAAGATTCCCTGATAATGAGTTTGATGAAATTGAGAGAATTAAAGAACAATATGGATTAAGCTATAATGAGATTATAAGATCTGGAGTAAAATTCTATGTTGGATTAACTATGGCAAAAGAATTGATTGCAAGATCTATTGAAGGAAAAGGAATCACAATAAAAGGAAAAGATTTAGGAACAATACTAAACAGTCCTGAATATCAAGCAAATTTAGATCAAAGAATCACTAAAGTGGTTAAACTGTTGATTTGGGAAATCTTTGAAAAAGGAATGGATTTTAGAGAAAAAACTAGACCTTTAAGAAAAGAAAGAAAAGTTGGAAGGCCTAAAACAAAAAGAAAAGTTGGAAGGCCTCAACAAGGGCTTGACTAAATCACGAATAAATCTAATTTACCACATAATTTGTTCTTCACAATTTTAAAAATATAAAATTAGTGGACAAATTTGTTCATATAATTTTTAGATTAATCTAACACATGGCTGAAGTGCTAGATTGTTAGTTTTTTTTTTGATATCTAATCTCTAGATATTTTTAAACTTCAGTCGTCCTATCTCTAGAGTTATTTTCTAAATTCGACATTTGGTTTATCAGGTTGATTTGGAATAATGATCAAACCTCCATCGCTTAATTGTTTGATTAGCTGCATAACCTCTTTCTCAACTTGATTTCTTTGCAGGCCAGTTTGTTGAGCAAAAATTTCAACAAGTTCTGTAATCTTTCGTTTTCCATTACAGGATTTCCAAAATTCAACTATTGCATTATTTACCATGAATCCTTGATCATGATCATTAGCTAAAACCAAAGATCCATCTTCTTGTTTAACCAACTTTCCAACTCCCTGAGGCATTGCAGTTTCATAATCAATTGGTGCAGGAGTTGACATACCTGTGCCCATATTTTTTAGGGTGGCTTTTGCTTCATCAGACATTTTATCCATAGACCAAGGAGGATTCCAAACAATATCGACTTTAACGTTATTTACACCTGGAACTTTTTTGGCATATCTTGTTACATCTTTCACTAATGTTTCATGTAGGGGACAACCTTGGGTAGTCATAGTCATTTTGATATTTACATCATTATTTTCTAATACATCAATTCCATAGATTAGACCCATATCAACAATATTTAGAGGGACTTCAGGATCCATACATTGTTTCAATGAATCCCTAATTGCTTGGGAGGTAACTGTGTTCATCTTCTTACCACCTCTTCAAAAAACAATAAAAACTTTCTATTAATTAGCTTCAAATAATTTCTTTATAGATTCTTCAAATGGAGCTTTGGCTATGCCTTTTTCAGTAATTATGCCTGAGATTAATTCTGGAGGAGTCATATCAAATGCTGGATTTATCACATTAATTCCATCTGGAGCTGTTTTTTTATCACCAATTCCTGTTACCTCACTTCCGTTTCGCTGTTCAATAATTACATCTTTAGGATTGCTTTGTAAATCAAATGTTGACAGAGGTGCTGCAACATAAAATGGAATCCCATGTTGCTTTGCCATTGTTGCAACTTGGTAAGTTCCAATTTTGTTGTATACATGGCCTGTCCGTAAAATTCTATCCGCCCCAACTATTACTTTGTTAACCAAACCTTGTGCCATGGAATATCCAACTGCAGTATCTGGAATTAAGCTTACATCAATATTATCATGTTTTAGCTCAAATGCTGTAAGTCGTGAACCTTGTTGTACAGGTCTTGTTTCTGTAGCAATTACTTTAATATTTTTCCCACTTTCTTTAGTTGCACGTATTACACCTAATGCAGTACCATAACCTACTGTTGCCAGTGCCCCCGCATTACAATGAGTCAATATAGTATCTTTATCACTAAATAATTCTGAACCAAATTTTCCCATAGCCATATTGGTTTGTACATCATCTTCTGCCATCTTTTTGGCAGTTTTGACAATAGAGTCTTTTATTTCAGGTACAGTATTGCCTTTATTAGCAACTTTGATAATAGTTTCTAATCCCCATTTCAAATTAACAGCAGTAGGTCTGGTATCTAAAAGAATTTTTTTTGCTTTTTCTAAATCTTGGATTAATTCTTCTTTGGAAGTTGCCTTACTTTGTAGTGCAGCAAGTGCCAAACCAAATGCTCCTGCCACACCAATTGCGGGCGCACCACGAACAACTAAGGTTCGTATAGCGTTAGCTACTTCATTGTAATCGGTAAATTCTACAAAAACAAGTTCTATTGGTAATTTGGTTTGATCAATCATAACAAGTTTATTTTCTTTCCAGTCAATAGTTCTAAGTGATGAATGAATAGCTGTGGTTTCTTTTATCAACAGTATTTCTATTAGATTTATACTATATTTAAAATGGACTAGTGTTTATTTTGTTAAGTGTTATATTGATAAAGAAAATTTAAGAAAATAATTGCTTGACATTACTACTCTAAACAAATATGACACAAAAAAAATGTATGCCATTTATGATAGATGGCCAAAAATTGCTAAAAACGCTTATAATTTGAATACCATTCCTGCAGATTTCACAAATATTGAACATATTGTATTTGCAGGAATGGGAGGTTCTGGCGCACTAGGAGATATCTTCTCTTCTATTCTATCAAAAACTAATGTGCATGTTACTCTAGTAAAAGGGTACATTTTACCAAAAACCGTTGATTCAGATACACTAGTTATTACTACTAGTGTTTCAGGAAATACAATAGAAACTCTAACTGTTCTTGATTCAGCTAAAAAATTAGATTGTAAGATAATTGGATTTTCTGATGGTGGCAAAATGGAAAATTATTGTATTAATAACAAAATTGAATATA
>Ga0075301_1000174_pt1 | contig 10516 bp, 11 predicted proteins | sample Browns_TuleA_D1_FD_120053 | JGI IMG/M metagenome (GOLD analysis project Ga0075301, IMG submission 120053) | Natural and restored wetland microbial communities from the San Francisco Bay, California, USA, that impact long-term carbon... | ecosystem: Environmental > Terrestrial > Soil > Wetlands ... | reverse complement strand
GACCCGGATCGCCTGGGAGCACGAGGTCCAGGTGATGAACGAAGGCCCCGGCCACGTGCCCATGCACCTGATCCGGGAGAACATGGAGAAGCAGCTGGCCTGGTGCGACGAGGCGCCGTTCTACACCCTGGGCCCGCTCACCACGGACATCGCGCCCGGTTACGACCATATCACCAGCGCGATCGGAGCGGCGATGATCGGGTGGTACGGCACCGCGATGCTCTGCTACGTGACCCCGAAGGAGTATCTCGGTCTTCCCAATCGCGAGGACGTGAAGGCCGGAGTGATCGCCTACCGGATCGCAGCCCACGCCGCCGATCTCGCCAAGGGGCACCCCCGCGCGAAGGAGTGGGACGATGCCATGTCGAAGGCCCGGTTCGAGTTCCGCTGGGAGGACCAGTTCAATCTCGCGCTCGACCCGGTAACGGCACGGAGCTACCACGACGAAACCCTGCCGGCCGAGGGGGCCAAGCTGGCCCACTTCTGCTCGATGTGCGGACCGAAGTTCTGTTCCATGAAGATCACCCAGGACCTCCGGGAGATGGCCCAGGGGATGGCCGAGAAGTCGGAGGAATTCAAGGCCCGGGGCGGAGCGCTGTACGTAGAAATCGGATCGTGATGTCCCCGGCTTGACGGGCAGCGACATATTGTGGTACTATATGTGGCAATCATATATATAGTGGCCACTGCTATGAGCGATCTCGAATGGAAGAAGGGCAGCGCCGAGCTCCTGTTGCTCTCCCTGCTGGAGCACGAATCCCGCAACGGCTATGAGCTCCACAAGCTGATCGAGTCCAGATCACGCGGCGTGCTTCGTTTTCACGTCGCCTCCCTCTACCCCCTCCTCTACCGCCTCGAGCGTCGCGGACTCATCAGCGGGACCTGGGTCGAAAAGCCCGGCCAGCGCCGCCGCCGCTACTACCGGCTCACCCCGACCGGCCGGAAGATCCTGACCCAGCAGCGCCGGAGCTGGAATGCCTTCGCCCAGGCGATCAGCCGCATCGTCGGGGTCCAGCATGCCTGACTGGCGCAGGGAGCTCCGCCGCCGCCTGGCCGGGCTCGACGTTCCGCCCACCCGACGGGCGGAGATCGTTGACGAGCTGGCCCAGCACCTCGAAGAGCGCTACCGCGAGCTGTGCCGGTCCGGCATGGACGACGCGACCGCCGTGGCGGCCGTGCTGGAAGAATTGAGCGAGGACGGCGCGCTGGCCCGCGCCCTCGCCGAAGTCGAGCCGGCCGCGGGTCCGGAGCCGATCCCCCCCGGCGCGCCACGCACCGGGGGGCGGCTGGGCCGCTTTGGGCAGGACCTTCGCTACGGCCTCCGGGTCCTGCGCACCCGGCCGCTCTTCGCCCTGGTCGCGATCCTCACCCTCGGACTCGGCGTCGGCGCCAACACCGCGATTTTCAGCGCGGTCCACGCCGTGTTGCTCCGACCGTTGCCTTATCCCGAGTCGGACCGGTTGGTCACCTTCTGGGGAACAGCGCCGGAGAAGCGCCTGCCGGTGGTCGCCTACCCCGACGCGATGTTCGTGCATTTCCAGGAGCACCAGCGGGAGTTCGAATCGATCGCTGCGTACTCCTCCGGAAACGCCGCGATCTCCGGGGAGGGGGAGCCGGAGCGGGTGGTCGCCACGGCGGTCACCCGCGACTTCTTCCAGGTGATGCGGCAGACGCCGGTGGCCGGGCGGGCATTTCTCCAGGGCGATGGGGCTCCCGGATCCGGAAGCGTGGTCGTGCTCAGTCACGGAATCTGGCAGCGGCGCTATGGAGGCGACCGCGCAATCGTGGGCAAGCCGATCCTGATCGGCGGACAGCCTACCATCGTCGTCGGGATCATGCCACCGGGATTCGATTTTCCCCGGGGCACCGAGCTGTGGTTCCCCCTGGTCCTCGATTCCCGGAGCCTCGACAACTGGTACCTCTCTACGGTGGCACGACTTGGCCCGGGCCGGAGCGTCGCGGACGCGCACCGGGACGTGCTCCGGATGACCGACGCCTTCAAGCTCAATCGTCCGGCGGATTTCCGGGACGCCAAGCCCGGCGGCTCCCGCGCGGTGGTCAAGCCGCTTCTGGCCGACCTGGTGGGAGACGCCCGGACTCCGCTGCTGGTCCTGCTCGGGGCGGTGGGCTGCGTGCTGCTGATCGCCTCGTCGAACCTCGGCAATCTGCTGCTAGCCAGAGCCCTGGCCCGACAACGCGAGATGGCGCTCCGCTGCTGCCTGGGCGCCTCGACCGGCCGGCTCGCCGCCCAACTCCTTACCGAAAGCCTGGTACTGGCGGTGTTGGGTGGTGGTCTCGGCCTTCTCCTCGGCGGGTTAGGCATCCGCGCGATTCGAGGACTCGCCGTTGATCAGGTCCCCCGGCTCGCCCAGGCCGGCCTCGATCCCGTGGTACTTCTCTTTGCCCTGGGGGTTACTCTGGTCGCGGGCTTGCTCTTCGGCCTGGTCCCGGCGCTGCGCGGCGTACGGGTGGACCTGATCGAGGGCCTCCGGGACAGCGCTCGCGCCGGTACGGCGGGCCGGGTACACCGGTTGAGCAACGGCTTCGTCGTGACGCAGCTCGCCCTTTCATTGATCCTCCTGGTCGGTGCGGGACTGCTGCTGCGGAGCTTCCGGAGGACCCTGCTGGTGGATCCGGGCTTCCGGGCCGAGCGGGTGCTGACCGCCCGGGTGCAGCTGCCCTGGCCCAAGTACCGGAGCGACACCGTGCTGCGAGTCTTTCAGAACCGGCTCCTGGAAGCGGTGCGCGCACTGCCCGGCGTTGAGCGTGCCGGCCTGGCGAACCGGATTCCGTTCAGTCCCGGTAATCCGCAGCAGAACCTGCTGGTCGAGGGGCACGAGCCCGCCTCCGGTGAGGCGATTCCCGTGGTGAATTCGCGGGTGGCTTCGGTGGGGTACTTCGAGGCCATCGGCACGCCCATCCTCCGGGGCCGCGCTTTCCTGCCCAGCGACGCGCAGGATGTGGCCCCGGTGGTCATCGTCGACGAGACCATAGCCCGCCAGTACTGGCCGGGCGGAAATCCTATCGGCAAGCGGATCCGGACCAGCACCGACAGCAGCGCGGCGTGGCTCACCATCATCGGGGTCGCCGCCAACGTCAAGCACGCAAGCCTCCGGGAGCGGCCCGACTTCGAGCTCTACCGACCCATGCTGCAGACCCCGACCTGGAGTAGCTATGTGGTGATCCGGACCCGCAGCGCGCCGGAGGGCATTATCGCCGGACTTCGGCGCGTGGTGATGGAGCTCGATCCCATCCTCCCAGTCTCCGACGTGGGCTCGCTCGAGGACGCGATGGCCAGCTCGCTCAGCGTCGCCCGCCTGACCAACCTGCTGCTCACCGCGTTCGCGCTGCTGGCGCTCCTGCTGGCGGCGATCGGGATCTACGGGGTCATGTCGCTCCAGGTGAACGGCCGGCTGGGCGAGTTCGGCGTGCGCCTCGCACTCGGAGCGGCGCCCCGACAGGTGCTGCGGCTGGTGCTCATGCAGGGGCTGGGCCTGGCCGCGATCGGATTCGGGATCGGTCTGGCCGGCGCCCTCCTGCTCACCCGGTTCCTGCGGTCCCTGCTGTTCGAAGTCGAGCCGTTCGATCCGCCGACCTTCGCCCTGGTTTCCGTCGTCCTGGCCGGGGTGACCCTGCTCGCCTGCTACCTGCCCGCCCTGCGGGCCACCCGCGCCGATCCGATCTCGGTGCTTCGACAAGAGTAGCCCACCCGGCTCAGCCAGCTACATTCTCTCGATGACCGGAACTTCGCCGGCCGGCCGGGCCGTTTATTAATGTCGCTTGGCTACGCCCTCGCCCTCCTGATCGGGCTCTCCCTGGGCGTGTTAGGGGGAGGGGGGTCCATCCTCACCATCCCGGTGCTCCATCACGTGATGGGGTACACCATGCGGGACGCGGTCCCCATGAGCCTGGTCGTGGTGGGGATCACCAGCGCGGTCGGAGTGGTGGGTCACTGGCGGCAGGGGTACGTGCAGGTCCGGACCGCGATCGCGTTCGGCATTCCCGCGATCCTCGGCGCGGTCCTCGGCGCGGATCTCGGACCGCGGGTCCGGGACGACATTCGCCTCACCATCTTCGCGATCGTCATGCTGGCCGCGGCACTCACCATGTATCGGGGAACCCGGGTCCAGCGGATGGCACCCCAGCCCGACCCGCCACTCCCCGGGGAATCGTCCCGGGGTGGCCGGGCCGGCATGGTGACCGTGATCGGGGCCGGGGTGGGTCTTCTCACCGGGTTCGTGGGAGTGGGCGGTGGGTTTCTCTATGTCCCGGTGCTCACCGTGCTGGCCGGACTCCCGGTCAAGGAGGCCATCGGGACGTCGCTCGCCCTCATCGTCCTCAGTTGTGCCGCGGGGATGGCGCGATATCTTGGCAGTCCCGAGGCGATGCGGCTCGAGTGGGGCGTGATCGCGCTGTTCACGGCGGTCGCCCTCGCCGGGGTGGTCATCGGAGGCCGGCTGGTGCCGCTGGTCTCCCAGCGAGCCCTGCGTCGGGGGTTCGCCGGGTTTCTCCTGATTCTTGGTGTGGTGGTTCTTCTGGCGAGGTAACGTGATCTTTCTTCGCTTCTACGATGAAGGGCTGGCCCAGGCAAGCTATCTGATCGGGTGCAGCGGGTGCGGGGTTGCGCTGGTGATTGACCCGAACCGGATGGCGGATCAGTACATCGCGGCGGCCGAATCCCGGGGGCTCCGGATCGAACTGGTCACCGAGACCCATATTCACGCCGACTTCGTTTCCGGGAGCCGGGAGCTCGCCGCCCGAACCGGAGGGGAAATTCTGGTTTCCGATTGTGGCCCTCCCGAATGGCAGTACGCCTTCCGGGCCGAGCGGGGGGTGCGCCCGCTCAACGATCGGGACGAGTTCCGGGTCGGGAATGTCCTTGTCCGGGCCATCCATACACCGGGGCATACCCCCGAACACATATCGTTCCTGGTCACCGACACCGCGGTCGGCCACGAGCCGATCGGGATCGTGACCGGCGACTTCGTGTTCGTGAACGACGTGGGTCGGCCCGATCTCCTCGAGAAAGCCGCGAAGATGAGCGGCACGGCGGAGATCGGCGCGCGCCAGCTGTTCCGGAGCCTTCAGTGGTTCAAGACCCTGCCCGATCACCTCCAGATCTGGCCGGGCCACGGAGCAGGGAGCGCATGCGGCAAGGGCCTGAGCGCGGTTCCCCAGTCCACCGTGGGATACGAGCGCCGGTTCGCCTGGGCGTTCCAGATGAGCAACGAGGACGACTTCGTGCGGGCGGTGCTCGAAGGGCAGCCGGAGCCGCCCCGCTATTTCGCCCGGATGAAACGGGTGAATCGGGACGGCCCGCCGGTCCTCGGGGCGCTCGCGGTGCCCGAGCGGGTCGGCGAGCATCGGCTGCGATCGGTCCTGGCCTCGGGCGCCGTGGTGGTCGATACCCGGGCTTCGGCGGACTATGCAGCGGGTTATGTCCCCGGCACCCTCAACATCCCCTTCAACAACAGCTTCATCACCTGGGCGGGGTCGCTCCTCCCCTATGATCAGGACCTCTATCTCCTGGGCGGCCTGGGGGACGGCGGGCGCCTGGTCGAAATGGTCCAGAGCCTCGCCATGATCGGCTTCGACCAGGTCCGCGGCTGGTTTGCCGACAACGCGATCGAGCTCTGGACCCGGGAGGGCGGAACCCTGGGACGGGTGGAGCAACTCACCGCGCTCGACCTCTCCCGCCGCCGGAAAGGACTGGTGGTTCTCGATGTCCGGGGCCGGAGCGAGTGGGATGCCGGGCACCTGCCCGGCGCGACCCTCATTCCGCTCGCCGAGCTCCCCGAGCGGGTCGATGAGCTGCCCGGAGATCAGCCCCTCGCGGTGCATTGCCAGAGCGGGAGCCGTTCTTCCATCGCGGCGAGCCTCCTGCTCGCGCGTGGCCGGAAAGCCGTCGCGAACGTCTCCGGAGGTATGTCAGCCTGGGAACAGGCCGGCCTTCCGGTGGAGCTCACTCCCCCCCAGCCGAACGGCAGGGAGGCTCCGAACGCCTGACTGAAGAGGTGCCCATATGGTCAAACACCAGCATTCGCTGTCGCGGGAAGGTGTCGTGGCGGGATTGATCGGTGCAGGGATCGTCGCGGTGTGGTTCCTGATCACCGATATGCTGCAGGGCAGGCCGCTGTCCACCCCGAGCGTGCTCGGCCAGGTCTTTCTCTTTCACCTCTCGACCCCGTCCGTCTCACCGGCCGAATCCGGGCCGGTGGTGGCCTACACCTGTCTCCACATCGGGGCGTTCGTGGGGTTCGGCATCCTGCTGACCCAGCTGGTACACCTGGCCATGTCCTCGCCCCTGGCCCGGTTCGGGTTGCTGGTCATCGCGGTGTGCTTCGAGTTCTTCTTCATCTTCATCACCTACGTCGTTTTCCAGGTTACCAGCAATCTCTTCCCGTGGTGGTCGGTGCTGGCGGCCAACACCCTTTCGCTTGCGGGGATGGGGACCTACCTCTACCGCCGGCACCCCGGTCTCCGACTCCAGTATCAACGAGAACCGCTCGGCGGCTAGAGCTGGAGCACGGCGTAGCCGTAGATCACGGTCCCGACGAGGGCGACCGCGGCCCGAATCGCGTGCAGCCTCCCCCACTGCTCGAGCAGCCGCCGGGTTTCCGCCGAACCGGGGTCCCGATCCGGCGCGAGCAGGCGTGCATTGACCGGGCCGATCACGATGAGCGTGAACGGGACCAGGGCGAGGATGACCAGGCCGGCCACCAGCCAGGTGATCTCTTCGCCGTGGAGCCAGGTTGCGACGCCGGTGATTCCGGCCGCGATCGCAAGGGTCGCCTGCATCCGCCTGGCCCGGTCATAGCTCGGCGCGAATTCCCTGGCGGCGACTTCGGTGCCGGCTTCCATGCGGGCGGGGTGCTCGACCAGGGCGACGTACAGGGCCGCACCGGTGAAAAGAGCGCCAAGCAGCGCGGAAACGATTCCAATGAGATGGACCATCATGGGCTGGCGTCTCCGCCGTGGGTGGAATAGTAGGACACCACGCGATCGCGGCTGCCCGGCGCGGTATAGACGTCGGGTGCGCCGGTCTCGATGACCCAGGCGATGGCCCGGGCAACCTGTTCGGCAGGCTGGGTGTTCGGCAGGGTGCGCGAATCGGGACCCCCGTGGAGCGCGTGGCGTCCGAACTCGGTCGGCACGGCCGGGGGCGAGACGATCGAGAAGCGGATGCCGGGATAGTCGCGGCTGATCTCGTCGCGGAAGTTCGCGGTCAGGGCGTTCAGGTAGTGCTTGGCGGCGGTGTATGCCGCGCGGTAGGTCGCGTAGGGAACCCGACCGAGCATCGAGCTGATGTTGATCACGTGGCCTTCGCCGCGCTCCCGGAAATGGGGAAGGATCTCCTGCATTCCGTAGAGCGCCGACTTCACATTCACCCGCATCATCTCGTCAATGTCCGCATCGACCAGCTCGGAAGGCATCCGGGTGATGCCCTGACCGAGGTTGTTGATCCAGACATCGATGTGCCCGAACCGGGCGAGGGCCGCTTCGATGATGCGGCGGACTTCGTCCCGCCGGGTGGCGTCGGCCACGATGGCCTGGGCGGTGGCTCCGCACCGCGCGGCCACCGCCTCGAGCTCCGGCTTCCGCCGCGCGACCAGCACGACCGACATGCCTTGCGCCGCGAGGAGCTCGGCGGTTGCGGCGCCGATGCCGCCGCTCGCGCCGGTGATGACGACGATTCTGTTGGCGAGGATCATCGAATCGCAAAGATACCGCCGGGAACCTGCCGCCGCTTCTCCCCAGGTCGATGCCCTTCGCGAGGAGTGCCTATTGACAATATGTTGTCAATAGGGGAAGTTGCAGGGAGTCGCCACCCGGAGCCGACCCGATGCGCCTGACCGCCGGCGATCCCGCCCCCCCCTTCACGGTTGAGGCCGTGCAGGGAGGGACCCTGTCGCTCGCTTCGCTCCGGGGCTCGCTGGTGCTGCTCTCGTTCTATCGCTACGCCTCCTGCCCGATGTGCAATCTCCGGCTGCGCGATTTCGCAAGAGACTTCTCCGCCTGGCGGGCCCGGGGGCTTCAATTTGTCGCGTTCTTCCACTCCTCGTCGGCCCGGATCCGGGCCAACGCCGGCGCCAGGGACTATCCGTTCCCGCTGGTGGCCGACCCGCGCTGGCAGATCTACCGCGACTACCGGGTCGAGACATCGTGGCTGCGCCTGATGGGCTCCGTGCTGCTCCCGACCTTCTACCGGGACTGGTTCCGGGCCATGCGCTACGGCTTCTGGGGCGGCATGGACCTCCATCTCGGCACGATGCCGGCGGATTTTCTGGTCGATCCAGGCGGCCGCATTGCGATCGCGTACTATGGGCGGAGCATTGGTGATCACTTGCCGGCCGCCTCACTCGACCAGGCGCTTCTCCGGATGTCGCAGCGTGGTGGCTAGGGCCCGACCGACGATCGGGGAAGCGGTTTCGGCCGTCGTCCAGCTCGGCCGAGACTGGAAGGCCGTGTGGGGAAGGGGTCGGCGAGCGATGCCGGCTCCGGTTCCGGGGGCCGGTATGGACGCCTTGCTCTACGATGGGGGAGTCGGAGCGCCGGCGGTCCTCCTGCTCCACACCGCGGCCGGGCTCACCGTGCACGAGCGGGCCCTGGCGCAGCGACTGGCCTCCCGGAGGATCTCCTGCCTGGTGATCCGCTACGCTCGCCGCTCACCGGGGTTGTATCACGACCCGGCCCGTCGGGGGGAGGCGGAGCGAAGGATCGGGCTCGCGCTGGCCTGGCTCCAGGACCGGACTCCGGGCGGGCCAGGGCGGGTAGGCCTCCTGGGGCTGTCGCTGGGCGGCGGCCTGGCGTTGCGGGTTATGCTCGAGTCGAGCCGACCGATCGGCGCGACGGTGGTATGGTATGGCGTGTATCCCGACCTCCCCGCCCGCCTGCTCCAGCGCACCGATCCACTCCTCATCCTGCAGGGAGAGCGGGACGATCCGTCGTTCGTGCAGTCGGCCATCGAGGCCGGCCGCGCGGGGTGCGAGCTCGCGCTCTATCCCGGCGCGAAACACCAGTTCGATCTCCTCCAGCCGGGGAGCGACGCCGCCACCAATGCCTGGGAGAGTACGGTGGCATTCTTCGGGCGTTACCTGGCGTCCTAGCCGATGCCATCCGGCCGCCCCGGTTCCCGCGCCAGCCCGCAGGACCTGGTCGCTCTCGCCTGGGTTGTCCTCGATGTGTTCCAGCGGATGAAGACGCTGACCGATCGATTCACCGCCGCCGAGGGACAGAGCACCGCCCGGCTCAGCGTCCTGCTGGCGCTGTTGCACCATGGGCCCCTCACCGTCGCCCAGATTGCCCGTCGTCGTCGGGGGACCCGCCAGGGGGTCCAGCGCCTCGCCGACGAGCTGGCCCGGGACGGGCTGGTACGGTATCGCCCTAACCCGGCCCACCGCCGCTCGGCGCTCCTCGCCCTGACCCCGGTTGGCATCCGGGTGGCCCGGAAGCTGGCGGGCTACCAGAACGCGGTGGCCCGCGCGCTGGCGGGAAGATTCGAGGCTCTGGAGGTGGCGCGGGCCACCGCAGTGCTGCGGAGGTTCGCAGACCTGATCGCGCGCCGGTAAGGAACGTTCCGTGGAGCTCACGCCTTCCGGGACACGCTCCGCCGCGCCGCCGATCGCTCGGCAATACTCAAGCGAGCCGGCGGTCCGTGCTTCGCATCGTAGCGGGCCCGGGCGGTGTCCACCTCCACGAGGTGATCACCCGACCAGATGACCAGCCCCCGAATCAGCTGTCTCAGGGTCGCGCCCAGCGGGGTGAGGGAGTACTCGACCCGGGGCGGCACCTCGGGATAGACGGTTCGCGAGACCATCCCGTCCCGCTCCAGCCCGCGGAGCGTCACGGTCAGCATCCGCTGACTGATGCCGTCGACCTCCTTGCGCAGCTCGTTGAACCGGAGGGTCTTGGCGTCTCCCAGCATATGGATGATGTAGACCGACCAGGTGTCCCCCACCCGGGCCAGGATGTCCCGGGCGTGACAGTTGGTCGGGGTGAATTCCAGCTCGGCGGGTTTCTTCCGTCCCGATTTCCCCATGGTACCTCCGAAGTGACCAAGGCACTTGCAAGTGCCTTCTTCCCCTACCTTCGTGGCGTTATAAGTTCTGATTAGTAACCAACAACACGAAGGAGTACTTACAATGTATCAGGAACTTAGTTCTCTTCCAACCCTTGGGGTGGGTCTCCTGGCGGCCCGGCTGGTGGTCGGGCTCGCGATGGCGGCGCATGGGACCCAGAAGCTGCTGGGATGGTTCCGGGGCCCCGGCCTCGACAAGACCGGGGAGTTCTTTGCCTATCTCGGCTTTCAGCCAGGACGGACCTTTGCGACCGTGGCCTCGCTGACCGAGCTCGCCGGCGGGCTCCTGGTGGCCACCGGCTTCCTCGGTCCGGTCGGACCCGCGCTCATCGTGTCGGTGATGGTGGTGGCGATCGCCACGGTGCACTGGCAACATGGGCTCTTCGCCGGCGACAACGGGATCGAGGTGCCCATGTTGTACATCGTGACCGCGCTCGT
>Ga0075301_1000172_pt1 | contig 10584 bp, 15 predicted proteins | sample Browns_TuleA_D1_FD_120053 | JGI IMG/M metagenome (GOLD analysis project Ga0075301, IMG submission 120053) | Natural and restored wetland microbial communities from the San Francisco Bay, California, USA, that impact long-term carbon... | ecosystem: Environmental > Terrestrial > Soil > Wetlands ... | reverse complement strand
CGAGCAGCGGCGCCGCCTCGGCCACCGGCTGCAGATGCGGCAGGATCGTCGCCATCACGATCTCGGGCTTGACGCTCGACATGAAGCCATAGAACCGCTTCGAGAAGAACCGCGGCGCGGCGCCCGGATGCGCCTGCGCGTGCGCCTGTTCGGCCTCCTCGATGTCGGACGCGAGATCACGGCCGCTCTTGCCGTCCTGCAGGTACTGCAACGCGAGCACCATGGCCTCGTTGCTGATGTCCTGCTGCGCCTGCGCGGGCTGCGGCTGCGGCTGTTGGGGTGGCGTCTGCTGGGCGGGAGTCTGCGCCGCCGGCGCCGTCGGCGTCCCCGCGATTGCGTTCGCCGTCTGCTGCTGCGCCTGCTCCCGCGCCGCGCGCTCCGCCTGCTCGTGCGCGGCCTGCTGCGCCGGGGTCACGATCTGGGCACCCCCTCGCAGCCCCGCCGCCGCCTGCTGCGGCGCCGGCAGCGACGCCATCGGCTGCTGAGGCTGGCCCCCAAACGGCGCGACCGGCTGCTGCGTCGGGCGTGACAGCACCTGGGGTAGCACGTTCTCAGCCAGGTCCGAGAGGCGCCCCACGATCATCTCGGTCATCGTCTCTTCTTTGCCGCCGTCCGTGACGCCGGCCTTGTGGAGCTGGATCCGCGTCGTCGCCTCGATGAGCTTGGGGAGCGCCACGTCGAGGATCCGCGTGAACGCCTTGGCCTCCGTGCCACCCTCGGCGCCGAGCACCTTCTTCAGGGTCGCCACGTTGCCCAGCAGATCGGCCATCGACTCCTGCTTGGGCTTGAGCGCCTCGAGTGCCTTGGCCATGCGGGCCTCAGCCTTGTCCTGCAGTGTGGTGACGAGCTCGAACTGCTTGGCCTGGGCTTCGGCTTGAGCCTTCACGGCCTCGGCGCGCGCCTGCGCCTCCAGGCGCGCCGACTCGAGCGCTGCAGCGCGCGTGGCGGCGGCCTCCTCGCGCTGCGTCTTCAGGTACTCAAGCACCAGTGGGAGCGCGGTTTCGAAAGTCGAGGTCTTGGGCTGCGTCTCGCGATCGGTGAGCTTGGTGATGGCGCCCGCGAGCTCCTTGAACATCGACTCCGTGCGCGTGCGGTCCTCCAAGCGCTGTCGCTCGAAGCGCTCCTCCATGAGGCGCCGCTCGTACTCGACACGCTCCATGGCCGCCTGCTCGCCAGCGGACGCCCGCGCGCCCCTGGGTTCCTCGCCATCCTCGTCTCCGCCGCCAACGACCTTGGACGGGATGATCGGGCGTCCTTCGACCTCGAAGGTCTTGCGCTTGGCCACCTTTCCGTCCGGCCCGTGCAGCACCACCTCGAATCGACCGCCTCCGCGGTTCTTGCGTGCCCACAGGAAGATGCCGCTCAGGCTGAGCGGCGCCTCGAAGCGGCGCATGAAGCCGCCGATGTGCACGCCCTGGTGCTCCTTGGGCTCCTTGCGAAAGAGATCGATCCAGCAACGACTCTGGTCGAGTGATTCGATCTCCTCGATTGCATTCGTGAATGAATCGTCCTCGGTGCCGTCGTAGTCGAGGACGGCCATGTCGGGCGGATGCGTCGGAGACGGGCGAGCGCCACGGGGCACCCCGCGCGGGCTGTCGCGCCACTCGGGGTCCGTCGGCTCCTCGTGGTCAGGAGGCGGGGAGCCCTCGGCGGGCTGCTCGTCGTCATCGGGATCGATGTCGCCGTCGCCGGCCAGTGCAGTCACCGACTGCTCTCGCCCGCGAATGTCGTCCTCGTCCTCACGTCGCCGTCGTGCCATGGGTTGATCCTCCAGGCGCGGATCATGGCGACATCCAAGCGCGGTGTCGACCCCGGGTGGGGTTGTCGTACAAACCGCGTTGCGGTACCGTTTAGTCGAAATTCACCCAGGAAATCCGCAGGGGGGCCCCAGTGAAATCCAGGTCCGCAGCAGGGGATAAGGCGAAGACGCCGCGCAGGCAGCAGACCGTCATCGTCGGCATCAAGATGAGCCGCGCCCTCAGAACGCGCCTCCAGAGCGCCGCAGCACACGAAGGACACACCCTGAGCGGGTGGCTTCGGGCGCTCGGGATCCGCGAATACCGTCGGATCTTCCCGACGCCATGATTCCATGAGTAGAACTCGACCACCAGACGCCGTCTACGCCCAGGTGTACCCCTACGGGCGCGCGATGCGATGGCACCTCGTGGAGGCATCCCTCCTGGACTCGCCACTGCACGCGCCGGCCCGGCGCCTCTACCGTTACTGCGAGGTCGTCCGGCTCGTTCAGCGCGACATGCGCCTGCGTCGTGGGGCGCCCCCGGAGCGCGATGGCGCCGTTTGCCGAAAGTGCCTCGCAAAGCTCGCGCGCGAGCGACGCTACTGACGCAAATCCTTGCCCCGCAGTGGCTTGAAAAATACCGTTTTTTGCAAGTTTTCCACTTGCGCCGTGCATGCAGTGTGCTAGTCTTTGGGTGTCGCCGGTGAGCGACGGAGGACCCCATGAAGAAGTCAGCGACCACGACCCTCAAGACGCCGCGCCGGTACGCTTCGCGCGGCTGGACTCTGATCGACACCGGCGGCGGCTGCTTGGCGCTGCAGCGCCCGCTGTCCGATGGCCGTGAGGTGCTCGCCACCGCGATGCCGGACGGCGGCGTTCCGCACGCCCATGCGCGCGTGTGTGTCGGCATCTATGGAACCGCGCACAGCGAGCCGCTGGAGTTCGTCGAGGTCTCCTATCGCGGATTCCTTGCCCGTCCGTCGCTCTCGTGGAGCGTGACGCTCCGGCTGGCGGCGGATGCGTGCGTCACGTGCGACGAAGTGAGCGAAGGCACGGAGTGCTCGCGCTGCGGACGCGTCAACTGTGCGTGTGGAGCCTGACCATGAAGAAGTCCCAGATCACACTCGGCGCGACCTACGCCATGCTCGTCAGTGGCGCCATCGTGCCGGTGCGCATCGTCGGCCTCCACCGCTTGGGCGGCTGGATCGGCGAGAACCGCATCACGGAGCGCGAGGTCCGCGTGCGCAGCGCGCAGCGGTGTCGCTACGAGATGGAGTGGCACGACGGTCAGTGGCGGCGCAAGCAGATCCCCGCGCACACCCCGGTGGTCGCGTCGATGCGCCGGGAGCCCGAGTTCCTCAACGGCGAGGAATGCACCCGCTGCCAGCGCGTCCGCTGCGCGTGCGGGGTCTGACCATGAGCACCAAGAAGAAGGCTTCGACGTACACTCCCGCCGGACTCCGGCTCCTGCGCGGCGTACAGCGACTCGATGACGTCGTCGCACTGCGCGACATCGTGACGGCAGCGCGCAAGCGCCTGGAGCTCCTCCGCAAGCGCGCGTGGGAGGAATCCTGTGCCCGCAAGTGGGAGGAGGCCAAGACCTGGGAGCCCGGGACCGAGGTGTGGTGCGCGATGGGCGGCGTCGCCATCGGCGGCACGATCCAGCGCGGTTGGCACGCCGTCGTCGAGCACGTGCAGCCGCGCGCCAAGCGTGTCTGGGTACGTGATGACAACGGTAAGTCCGTCTGGTTTAGCTCCAATGGCCTCGTGCGCTGGGCCATCGTCACCGAGAAGCCGGAGGTGACCGCCGACCATGAGGTGCTCGCGCGCATCGGCAAGCGCGTAGGCAAGATGATCGAGAGAGACGCGTGAGCGGCCAGCGCGAAGTCTGTCCCGCCTGCCGCATCCTCGGCGAGAAGTCGACGGTGCGACGACTGCAGACCATCGCGCACGACACCGACCGCTGCAGCGAGTGGCACCCCCGAATCATCGCGCGCTGGCGCTACCGCTGCTCGCGTGGACACGAGTTCGACGGCACCGACTTCAAGCGCGACCCCTGCGAGGAGTGCCTGCTCGAGAAGCTGCGTGACCAGAAGGAGAGTGCTGAGCAATGACCCCACGCCAATTCGATGCCCTCAAGCGCGGCCTCGCGCAGATCCCACGCGACGGCCTTGAGCGCCTGCGCGACCACATCGCTGCCGGGCGCCCAATGCTCGTCGGCACCGTCGCGATCGTCGGTCTCGATTGGCGCGATCGCGCGGTCGGCTGACCCATGCTCTGTGCGCTGCCGGTGGCAGCGCGGAGATCCGTCTATCGCGCATACCGAGAGACCGGGGATGTCGCGCACGTCCTCGATGACGCGTGGCTGCGCAATGGCGCAGCCAAATTCCGGTGCAACTCGGATCCCTACGCGTACGCGCTCATGGAGGCAACGCGCGCCGACGTGCGGCGGGCGGTCGCGGAGCTTCTGGGGGAGTCGGTGTAATGTCACGATGGCCTCTCGCGGATCTCGTCGGACACCGGCTCGGCACCTGCCTCGGTTGCAAGCGGCGCGCAGAGGAGCGCCGTGGGATCTGGTGCAGCGACTGTGGCGCGGTGTTCAAGAGGGATGTTCCACGAGCACTCGAACTGGCCGCACGCGGTGAGCTCGGAGACTACCGCGTGGTCTCGATCGATGATCCCGTGGCGCTCGCGGCAGCCCAGGATGCTCTCGCGGAGTGCGCGAGCAAGAAGATCCTGGAGTGGCGTCATTCACCCTACGCGCGACGCATTTGCTACGAGGTGCGCTGGGTGGATGTCGGCGGAGGAGAAGTACTGGTGTGGCTGGACTGTCTCGGGTATAGCGACGTGCCCTATGTCGCCCGGGGGCTCGCCGTATGCTGGGCGCCATTGGCAGCAGCCCCGGCCTACCGACGCCGCCGACCACTCGGTGAGCGTCCGATGCACATCGAAGAATCACTCGCCAGCGGTCCACCGCCCAACTTGTGGCAGCGCCTCGCAGACGGATTCGCCATGATGGACGGATACGAGGGAGCCGTAACGCGTCGAGGAGACCTCCGCCAATGACCCCCCGCACCCCTCCCGCAGACCCCTCGTCCCTCTTGCCCCGTGGCCCGCGCGGCGCCGAGACCCCGCACACGCGCGGCTGGATCGACACCATCCTCGCGGGCCGACACGAGGTCTACGTCTACTACCCCTCGCACGCCGACATCGCCGGCGGCTGGGGCCGCGGCTGGTGCGCCGCGTGGCGGGACGCGCCGACGCGCCGACGGCGGCGCCCAGACGCCGAGGATGTCCTGGACCGCGTCTGTGTGGCGTGGTACCCCCCGGACACCGAAGACCTTGAGCGCCCGTTCCACATGGACACCATGTCTGTGCGCGAGTGGCTCGATCTGCCGGCAAGCTCCTTTTGCTGGCTCGGGGCGCATCGCGCCCATGTCGCGGCCGGATACCGCGACCCCTTCCCGATTCCCCCAGAGGACCCCAAGGTCCAGGAGGCCACCGATGACGACGCCATCGACACCGCCGACCCCAACGCCTGACGCCCCGTGGTTTGCCACCCGCGAGGGGGTGACCGCGCGCCTGCAGCTCCTCAATCAGGTGCGATGGTACGCCGATCCGCTCCCGCCGCTGCCCACGGACGCCGAAGACCTCGAGCGGCTCACGAAGACGGCGGCACTGCTTGGGTGCACCCTCGTGGAGCTCGCGCGCGACCTCCGGGCGCGGCGACGCCGCGGCGAGCTGGCGAAGTTCCAGGGCGAGATCGCGCACGACCTCGCGGTCCTGGCGCGCGCGGGCATCTCGGAGGCCATCAACCATGCGTAACGTCATCGCTGCACGCAACGTCGACCCCAACGATGACCCCAGAGAGCATCTGCCCGTCATGGACGACGCCACGCACGCCGCGTGGGCGGCCCGACTCCAGTCGATCCTCGATGTCGCGCACACCCAGGGATTCGCGTATGTCGCCGTGGTGATGGGCAACGCGCCCGACCGGCAGGGGCCGCGACGGGTGACGGCCCTGTGTGGACACGGCGTCATCGTCCGGGAGTGCCTCATCGAGGCCATCGACGGCGCCATTCGGGTGTCGCGCGCTGCACACCCCGAGTGGACGCCGGCGGACACGATCGCGTTCGCGCAGGCGTACCTGAGAACGATCGGGCGGTCTGTCCTTGGGAGCCTCCTCGAAGAGGTGTCCGAATGAAGGAATTCATCGGTAGCCGGATCGTGGACGCCAATGGCGATGAGGCATACTTGGCCGACTGCTCCGTCGAGCCGCTGTGGACCACGGCCATGCAGGACGTGTGGAGCGCCGTTCAGGGACTCCGCGCCCAATCCCTCGCGAGCATCGTGGTGGCGACGGGGCAGCGCGCGGAGGATGGCGCGCTCGTGCCCATAGTGGGGATGCATGGCCTGGACGACGTTCTGGAGGTTTCGATCGCACTGGCCGTGGTCCAGGTGCTGCAGGCCCACTTGCAGCGCGGAATGACCTACGCCGAGGCCCTCGTCGATGCCGAATCGCTCCTCCAGCGCATCGGCGCCCTGGTGGCCGATCACACATGGCCCATCATCCGTGAGTTGCCCGGAGCGCCTCCGCGTGCGTGACTACTACCGGCACTGGCCCGACGTCTACAACGTGCAACCGTGCCCGGACTGCTTCCGCGTGCCACAGACCATCCTGGTGCCGTGTCTCACCTGTGGGGACCTCGTGCAGACCACCACGCGCCGCCCATTCGGTCCACTCTGTCCGCCGTGCCTCGATGCACGACGCTACCGAGAGTGTGTCGTGCAGATCTGGCAGGGCCGCTCGCGCCACACCCAGCACACGCTGTGTCTCGGCGCTATCGCTAACCTCGGGTGTGCGCGCGGTGCGCTCGTCGACGATCCCGACTTCTGTCCGGAGTGCCTGCGCGTGCTCCCGGCTCTCACCCTGAAAGATGGGCGCCAATCACGTCCGAGCGACTTCGTGGCGCGACAGTATGCCCATGTCGTCGCACTCGCCGCCCGCTATCGCGTCGAGCGCCGCTACCGCTAGGAGGCCTTGTCATGGTGACCCACACGATCCGGTACATCCTGCACGACGCCCGCCACGTGGGCGACGGCCTGCGCCCCCTCCACCTGCGCGTCGAGCACCACGCCGACGGCACGGTCCGGGTGGCCCTGGGCGTCGAGTCCGGCACCCGTATCAACTGGGCCATGGTGCTCACCCCGGCGGCCGCCGAAGCGATTGCCGCGAAGGCGCATTTTTCCGTTGACGCGCCATCGGTCGCGGACTAGGCTCCGCACCAACAAACAGTAAACAGCACGCAATACACACCACTTCATGTCCACCATTCTTGTGCAGACCACGCCCGCGACGCCGGGCCTCGCGATCATCAAGCCGGCGCGCTTCCTCGGCGATCGCTTCGCGCTCTACCGCGATCGCCTCGAGTCGGTCGGCGCGCGCTTCAACTGGGACGCGAAGCACAACGAGCTCGCCATCGAGCGCCTGCCCAAGTGCATCACGGTGCTCGAGGCGGCCGGCTTCCAGATCGTGCTCGCGCCCGATCTCGCGCAGCAACTGGCGCGCGAGGCGCAGGCCATCCGCGCGGACCTGAGCGCCGGCGAGCAACTCGTCGCGCGCATCGATGCCGAACTGGCCGAGCGCGGCCTGACGCTCTTCCAGCATCAGCGCGAGGGCATCGCGTGGCTCGCGCCGCGGCGACGGGCGCTGCTGGCCGACGCGATGGGGCTCGGGAAGAGCGCTCAGGCGCTCCTCGCCACGCCGCGCGACGTACCCGTCACGATCGTGTGTCCCGCATCCGTGAAGCTCAACTGGGCGCGCGAGATCGCGCTGTGGCGCCCCGATTTGCGGCCGCGGGTCCTGGCGGGGCGCAAGAGCTGGCAGTGGCCGCTTCCGGGCGAGGCCGTGATCGCGAACTACGAGATCCTGCCGAAGGCGCCCAAGAATCGCGCCGAGGAAGAGGGCATCACGCGTCCCGGGCGCGACACCGTGTTGATCTCAGACGAGTCACATTTCTGCAAGAACGCCCGTGCGGCCAGAACGAAGAACTTTCGCGCGTGCGCCAAGCTCGCGCTCGAGGCCGGCGGTCGCGTGTACCTCCTGACCGGCACGCCGCTCACGAATCGCCCCATCGAGTTGTGGCACGTCCTGAATGCCGCGGGGCTCGCCGAGGACGCGTTCGGTAGCTTCAAGGTATTCCAGCGCCTCATGGGCGGCACGGAGGGACGCTGGGGCCTCGAGTGGAGCGGTGATATCGACGCGAGCGTCCCCGCCCGCCTGCGCCAGGTCAGCCTCTATCGGCGCCGCGAGGACGTGCTCGATCTGCCACCCAAGATGCGCGTTCCCGTGCACGTCCCTGGCGAGTTCCCGCCCGACGTGCGCAAGCTCCTCGATGCCCTCCTCGCGGTCCTGGATGCCCAGGGCATCGACCTCGACCGCGCCACGGAACTCGTGGACCTGACGCGCGTCACGGGCGCCGCGTTCGAGCAGTTGGCGGCCGCACGGGCGGCGCTCGCCACCGCCAAGATCCCGGCCATGGTCGAGGCGATCCAGGAGTACGAAGAGGCCGAAGAGCCGGTGCTCGTCTTCTCCGCGCACCGCGCTCCCATCGATCTCCTCAGTGCCCGCGAGGGCTGGGCCACGATCACGGGCGACACGCCAAGCACCGATCGCCAAGCGATCGTCGACGCCTTCCAGGCCGGCGAGCTGAAGGGGCTCGGCCTCACCATCAAGGCGGGCGGCATCGGCATCACGCTGACCCGGGCGGCCCACGAGATTTTCGTGGACTGCGCGTGGACGCCCGCGGACAACAATCAGGCCGAAGACCGCGCCATGCGCATTGGCCAGACCCGCCCCGTGTTGATCAAGCGCCTCGTGGCGAACCACGAGGTCGATCGCCGCGTCGAGGCCATCCTGCGCGCGAAGCAGGCCCTGATCGACGCGGCCATCGAGCCGAGCGCCATCGCGGGCGGCCTCGGCAATCGCGCGACCGCGCCCCTGGCGGCACAAGCGCGGTCCCTCGAGCAGACCCTGGCGCGCGCGGGTCGGGTGGCGCCCCCGCCAGCCCCCACGCGCCCCCCGGTCCAGCGCCATGGGCCCCAGACGGCCCTGGAGTACTGGATCGCGGACAGCCTCGCGCACCTGGCAGGCAACGACCCTGATCACGCGTCCGTCATCAACGACGTCGGCTTCAACAAGCTCGACAACGACTTCGGCCACTCGCTCGCGCGCCAGCTCGCGGACGGGGGCCTCACGCCGCGCCAGTGGGACGCGGCGCGTCAAATGCTGGCGAAGTACCACCGACAGATCGGCTTTGCGCCGACCGAGGAGATCGCATGAGTAACAACACTCGCGTCACGCGCGGGTCGCCGGATGACCCCGCTTTTCAGTGGGCCAAGCTCAACCCGGAGCACATGGCCCACGTGGAACGCGTCGTGGCCGATCTTCGTGCCGCGCTTGGCGGCACTGGTATCAATGCGCAATTTGTCGCGACGGTTGGACTCATCGATGACTCCGGGCGCTTGAGGTGTCGTGGAACAGCACACGGAGACCCATGGGCCATGCTTGACCTCGTTGTGCGTACAGCCATCGAGGTCCTGGCCACCATTGCGGTGGCCGCCGGCGCGTCGATTGCCGACGAAAATGCGCAACAACTCACGGAAGCCATCACGCACGCATGGGGCACGCGTCGCCCCGGGAGGCAGTCATGAGCGACCCCGATCCCACCGTCGTCCCCGTCACACCGACCGCCGTGGCGCCGGACCCCCCTAAGCCCAAGCGCCGGGGGCGCACGAAGAAGGCGGCGGTGGCCCCAGCGGCGATCGACCCGGCGCCGACCGACACGCTGCCGGCCCGCGGGCTGGATGCTGCCCCGCTCATCGCCCTCGAGGGCGACACAGAGCGCGCCGCGACCCTGGCGGCCGCCCGGGCCGAAATGAACCTGCAGCGGGCCATGCACGACATGGTCGAGCAGCTGGTGATCGACATCCTCAAGCCGGGCGTGGACTACGGCATCTCCCACGAGCGCACCTGCACCTCGCGCCACGCCGGCGTGGTCCCGTTCCACGGCCCGGGGAACTGCCCGCAGTGCGGGCGCAAGCCCGACCTGTGGCTCTCGGGCGCCGAGAAGGTCATTCTGCGCACCGGCCACACGTTCGGGGAGCCGGCGGTCGCCGAAGACATGATGCGGGCCGTCCAGATCGAGGCCCCCTACGTCGCCTTCCGGGTCCCCGTCATCCGTCGCGATGACGGGCTGGTGGTGGGGCATGGCATCGGCGCGTGCACGCTGGCGGGCGGTAGCGGCGACGTCAACACGATGTTCAAGAAGGCCAAGAAGAACGCGTTCGTCGACGCGGCCCGCAACACCTTCGCGCTGTCCGGCATCTTTGCCGACGCCGAGGAGATCGCGAATCCGGGGAAGCGTCCGCCGAGCGCACCGCCGGGCGTGACGCCGGTGACGCCCGGACCGATCGAACCTGCGCCCAATCGGCCGTCCACTCCCCCAGTGACGTCCGTGTCGATCCCCATTCCCTCGCCGATCCCGTCGCCGATCGAATCGCCGATGGATGCCCCGGCCAACCCCCAGGCGATCCCGGACCGCGCGACTCCGAACCTCGACCACCTCATCGCGGATTTCGCGTTGACCGGGAAGGACCTCGAGGCCATCTACATCCTGGCTGGACACCGCGGGGGCGAAGTCACCCCTGCCACGGCGCGCGCGGCCATCCAATTGGTGGAACAGAGCTTCCGGCCCTGGATCCGCACCCACGGCGGGGCCCATCCAGAGTGGTCGGCCGGCGCGCGCCGCGACCAGCTCTTCCGTCCCTGGGTGGTCGCGGTCGAT
>Ga0075301_1000171_pt1 | contig 10613 bp, 24 predicted proteins | sample Browns_TuleA_D1_FD_120053 | JGI IMG/M metagenome (GOLD analysis project Ga0075301, IMG submission 120053) | Natural and restored wetland microbial communities from the San Francisco Bay, California, USA, that impact long-term carbon... | ecosystem: Environmental > Terrestrial > Soil > Wetlands ... | reverse complement strand
TACCAGTCACCTTACATTTGATGATGTTATCCTTTTTGAATTCCGGCAGTTTTGCCCACACTGCCCGCTCGGCTAACTCGTAACGGGTTGCTATTTCGGCCAACTCGGCTCGCTTCGCAAGATCCTTGTAATTCGTTTTCAGTTCCGGCGTGCTGATGTCCATAGGAGTTAGATTATTCATTGTCCCATTTCTTGTTTTGCGGCCTACGGTATCCGGCACCTTTCTTCGGACGTTCAACACGATGCTTGAACTGTGGAGGCGCCATCCTGCGGAGCGACTTGAGGGTTTCGAGTTGAGAGATCGGCTTCATATCGTTACCCATAAGTATATTCTACTCTCTCAAAAAGTCAAGAGGGTGAACCCAGTAGGGATGTTGCTCCGTGATAGGCTCGTGCGGATTATCTGAAACCTTTTCGATAAACTCTCCGCCTTCCATTTCGCCCTCAACATCGTAGTAACCACCAAGGAAAAACACTCGGAACCACACTTCATTGAGTGGAGCCGCAACGTTGAAAACGGGCAGATCAAACTCCCGGCCATCCGTGGCCCGTTTCCATCTCCATACACCCTCGCTGGTGACTTTCATGCCTTGCCGAACAGTTTCGCCGCCTTCCCTCGGGTGACTTCCCTCTGGCCCACGATCTTGAGTGCCTTCGAGGCGAGCATTTTCTGTAGGTCGGAATACACTTCTTTGTAATTTTCGATCCCGTTGAAGGCGGCCAGTTCCTTTTGTGTGAACGGCTGGTCAGGGATTTTCAACGTGACTTCACCCTTGGCCACACGAGCGACGGGCACCGTTTCGACTTCGGTGCTGGTTTCCTCCACGACAACAGGCGACTTGCTTTTCAGCAATTCATCGAATTTTTTCATCGTCACCTTGAGTGCGGCCTTTTCCTCGCCGCCCATTGACCAAGCAGAACGACCGAAGGCGGAAGCGCCGGGATACTGTTCATAGGACTCGGCCACCGTTCCTCCACCGGGCAGAGGAGCGCCAGCCTTTACCACTTTGATAAGGAAAACTTCAAAGGTGTGAAATCGGCCCGTGGCGACGGAGTTGCGACGATAGGCGGCCACGTTATTCTCGCGGCGGACCTGAGTGAAAGTGTGATCTCCACACTTATCTGCGTTCATTACGAATGTCTTTTCAAGTATTTTCATGTCTTTAGATTACCACAAACTTTGTCCTTGTCAAGCCCCAAGGAGTCCCGCCAAACTCGACACGTTACATGCGGGCACCCCTTGGAACGGAGGGCGGGAGGCCATTCATTATACCATATTAAATTCCGGCCGGGAGGGCGGAATGAAGAAACGCCCTTCCCGGCCAAGCCTGAGGGAGAGACAAGGAGAACCCTCGGCCTATTCGCCGGCGATGCTGCTTCAATGTGACCTGTAGCGTAGCAGCCGGCGTAAATTCAGAGTATCAGACTTTCATTCCTTGTCAAGCCCCAAGATCCTTTTGTCTTTCGGAGAAAGTTTTGCCAAAACCGCCCGGCGTTCTTGACGTTTCGCACGTTCAGCACGTTGAGCAGCTTCACGTTTCCGATCCATCTCTTGGTGATCGGACCACCACGCGGTCAACTCCGCATCTTGAGTAATGAGTGTGTCACGACCTGACTTGTTAATCCTGCGACAAAGGCTACAGAGCATCCGCGTCACTTTGTTGAGTCGCCGTGTTGTCTCCGGGTTGTCGCTGTAATTTGGTCCGCCGTCTGTGCAAGGCATAAATTGATTGGTTGAATGTTCGTTCGTTACTCTTTCTTTATACCACAAATCTGTTTCGTGTCAAGCCCTCAAAAGGGAATGTCAACGGTGACGTTCTGTAACATTCCGTTAATGAACCGGGTGACAACCTTTTTCTGAAAAGGAAGCAGTTCCGCCGGCTCCTTCACAGGTTCAGGCTTCGGTGGTTCAAAGGTCACACCGATAACCCTCGGAGCCAGATGAACGGTTTTGATTTCGTTGTTGGGCTTCGGTGTAGGTTTCGCCACCGGAATGAAATGCCCGTTGTGAGTGAACCCGACATAAACACAACGTTTGCGACAATTCCGACAGTTCAACCACGCCCGGCCATCAGAGTTGGCGATTTTGAGATGTCTGCGAATTGTAACGAGATGCTCTGTGTCGCATCCGCATTCGTATTTGTAGGGCCGGGGGTGACGATTCACAATGCCCTCAACATCCATCTTGTGGCACCGTTCCGCCGGCAATCCAATCCATCGCATCACTCTCGCCCACTGCCAACCGTGTGCTCGGTTGTGTTTGCCCTTTCCATGAATGAAATCATTTACGTGATGAGCGACTTCGTGCGGAAGTGTCTTGTTCAACTGTTCATTGTAACCACCCTCTTTCTCGAAGTAGGCCGGATTGATGGTGATGACAGATGTTTTGGTGAGAGAACAGAAAAGGTTCGTGCCCGCTGCTCCGCCCATGTTTCGGAACACCAGTTTGGGAACAGTGATCGTCTCTTTACAGTGCGGTTGACACTTGGCGATGGTTTCAACGATCTTTGCCTCGAAGGCCGCTCGGACTTCAGGTTTTACATATTGTTGTCGTTTTCTCATATCGTGATCACACTATATCAGAATGTTTGTGGTTGTCAAGCCCCTTGACAGAATGGAAATCTCTGTTAGTATCAAACCGTCGAAGCCTAAGACGTGAAACGAAAGGCCAGTCGCCACAGGCTGTAATAAAATGGGTAGTCCCTGATCGGTGGAATGGGTGCAGCAAAGAAGCTGCCAAAAGAAGGGGAACCAAGGCCACTGGCCGATTGTGCTGTGGGGTGAAAAAGAATTCATCCCATAGCCTTTTTGTTTTAACGTTAAAGTTTTTGGGTAGGTGCCGGTCCCCTACTCTCTGGGTTTCATCCCACATCACAACCATTCTACCAAACATTTTTATATTGTCAAGTTCCTACAACAGAAACTTTCCAATAATGATTCCGAGAACGGTTCCGAGAACAAGGCCAATCACAGTCCCATGATGGCGAACGGACCACTCATCACAACGCCGTAAGGCAGCCATATTATCATTTTAAACATAGTTCTCATTAATCAGGAATGATGATGGGAACGGGCTCGACAGGTGGGAGGATCTCGTAATTACCGAGCATCACAGCCAGACGCACAAGGTCATCCGCCTTCGTGTCACGTTCCGGTTCTTTGTTGGTTTCTTTGTCCATATCCAAAGTGTATCAGATAGTTTTCGGTTGTCAAGCCTTCACGGTCTTGATCGGGCTCCGGCGAGTGAAGTGCCATCCCATTGTAACCATAGTGTGTTTGGGGCTTCGGTAACTCTTGAACAGAATTCGAGTGAAGTTCCGGCCACGTTTGCGTTTGATTTTCCGCTCGAAGATGCCCAACAGAACACGTGCCCGTTCTGACTTGACAGGATGAGTCATCGCCTTCCGACAGTTACGGTCAATCGACTCGACTCCATGACGACCCCGAGGCGTGAGCATAAAGGTGAGATAAATCACGTTGTTTGTGGTAACTGCCTCCATGAATTTCCGCACGATTTCAGTGGTCGGCGTGCCACAGTAATCGGCCCAATTAAATCCTTGACAATACTCATATTGCGTGCCGTAGTTTTTCTGAACCCACCGGGGGAGCATTCGAGGAGCAAACTCGAGCATGTCGAAAATGGAATTCCGTTCGTAACATTCCATCAATATTTCTCGGCCCGAATGATTCACCAACCGCATCATCCGTTTCTCGACTTCCCAGGTGCGGCCCGGAAGCATGGAGACAACATGAACTTGTCCCCGTCGATATAACTTGCGGAAGTCCTGAAAAACCTTTTCACGGATTTCGTTCTTAGCCTTTGTCTCTCTGAAGGTTGAATTGAATTTCATTGTAGGTCGATACTACAATGTTTTCCTTAACTGTCAAGTGTATCAAATGTGGACATGGAAAGGGCGGCCCTTTCAGGCCGCCCAATCCACCGATATGAACACTGAACCGAAATTGGAGCGGGGAGAGGGGTATCAACCTCTCATCGGTGCTCAACGGCTGATAATTCCGTCAACCCGATCTCTTGTACCCGCATTAAATCTCTAATCGGCGCCTTCGTCTCCACCGGCATCATTACCACCGTGCCGTTTCGTTTCCTCGACGGCCACAGTTGGTTTCGGTGACGCAATCACAATCGGCCGATGAACCTCACCAGTAAGGTTCCGCATGTCTGTCTCATCCAAGATACACAGACAAATGTATTCCGAAACGTTTTCTTTTTCGATCTTCTTTTCCTCAACGAGTTTGGCCACATCCTCGTTCTTCCGTTTACAGAAATCTTCTGCCTTGACCACTGCTTCATCCTCGTTTTCCAATTTCCCCAACGAGAAAATGTGCGGTCTTTTCGCGGCAATCAATGCCCAAAATTTTGTCATACCGGCATGTTATCAGACATTTTCAAACTGTCAAGCATCTCAATCGGAGAACATCATGATCAACAGATACCACGTCGGCCAATTCAAATTTGATTGCTGGATTGCCTGGTATGTGGTAACTTCGTTGCCATCTTTCAAGATTACCACGAATGGAAAAGCTGATCGTCCCGAAGTCAAGTATGACAGTCGTTGGCTTACCCTCCATTGATTTCAACAGTTCTTCCATCGCAGGGATTTATACCATGTTTTTTCATTCTGTCAAGCACCGCCTCGACAGTATCCAATGCTTTAGTGAATATCGGTTTTCCTCGGGGGTTCAGACTAAATCCTTGTGCTCGTCGGACTAATTCTTCCCGTGACAACGACTCTGTTTCTTCACGTGCTCGACGTGCGTTACACTCGTAACACGCAAGAACCTTTGTCAAGTCACGTTTGACCCAACGTTCCGGATGATACCGTGAAACCAGATGATCGATTGTTGCCATCAATGGATCTGGCTCACCGTGAATTTCTGGAATGTTGGTGAGGATCGTTATTCTCTTACACCAGTGACATCGGGCGTCGGCTTGATAGAGTTTTAGTTTTATTTCTCTATTGCTCATCCACCTACGACCACTGTACACCATCGTAGTTGAATTGTCAACCATCCTTGTCTCTCCCACCAAAGATCACGACAGACCGGCCTTTGTAGTCAATAGCTATATCGAGGTTGTTTATACGAATGGCCTCAAGCATTGGATTGTTGGTGATTCTCACCGCTGTCTCGCCCCACGTCCACCGTTTGGCGTCGAATGGAGATGAGGACCAACTCGAACAGTCGGCCATCAGATACAATCCTTTAATGTTTCCCCTACGACCCCGAATAAGAAATCCTTTTAACTCTCTCGGATCATCCGGTCCGAGCATCCTTTCCATTCTGGCCGCCCATGCCGGAACGTGAGTGTCAACGGTTCCCGAAGGCCCGTGACATTCATTGTAAAGTCGAAGGATCTCTGAGTCACTCAGATTTCTCATGGATTAACTCCATAATTGGAGACACCCAACCGATTCGTCGCCATGACCATGCCATCGGAGGATAAAGTCGCCGGCCAGTTGTGATTCTTCCGTCTTGGGGCTTCGTTGAGCCATGAACATGAGAGAGGCTGCTTCGACTGGAGGCAACGAGTTAATGAACATCCACGTTCGATCATCGATGTTGGCTTTCAACAGTATGATAAACGTTTCGTATTTCTTTTTCACGTCTCCAACGTTACCAAACATTTTCCGTTTGTCAAGGGGCTTGACACCAAGGAAATTTGTGGTATAAACAGAGTGTGAACAACGATTTAATCATTGCGGAAATCAAACGACGAATTCTGCAACTCATTGTCGATAATCCGCCTCTGGCCATCGTCCAGTTACAGTTGGAGACAGCCGCACTGATTGGTGCCTCAGTGGCAACCGAACATTTTGCCGCATCATTGCCTGAAGTGCCCGAGGCGAATGACAACATCCTCAAGGGTATCTTTCTGTCAGAGTAGTTACCCCACGGTGACCGGGTAGCACCCCCGCGTTGTCATTTTTTTCACGCAGCCCCCCACCAAAAATTGAAGGGGGGCTACCACGAATGACGCACCTCCATCTCTCGGGCTCCGTGTGGAACCCAGCCAACCGTCACCAGCCCCAGATACAAAAAACGATGGTAACAGTTAGGAAAATTATTTCAGTATTCCCTTGCCCTCACCCGAACCATATCCCCCAACAGGGAACCGATTGAATTCATCCACAAAAGCTATGAACTGTGTCCAGTTCTCAATGGCCCACTTGCCCTCTTGAATTGTTATCGGTTTTTGAAGTCGGCCAGACAGATCACGTAGGCTCTTGATGTTGGAAACCTTCATCTCTCTCAACTCCGGCCGACAGACCACACTGCGACACCTGCGCCCGACAGTCGAGGGGGTTGATGGTATGATTGTAAAATCTTCGATTGGCTTTCGGTATAACTTTTCGAGAGCCGTACGAATTTCTTCCCTAGTCACCACTAATTTTACACTTTCCGTAATCATATCACAAATCCTTCGCAGGTCAAATCCGAACCTATACGTGCCACGGATGGCAATACCAGTCGCCACGGTGCCTATTAGGGCCCGTATCGAATGCCAATACTGCACGCCATAACGCCTATTACGACGTTACGTAATACACTATACCACGGAATTTTTTTCGGTCAAGGGGCTTGACAGTCACCGGATTGCTGATATGATTCACCTAACGATGAGCACGAATAAATACAACATGACCGAAAAGGTCAAGGCACTTGTGAGGGGGCTGGATGGTGAACGCAAACGAGATTTCACCTTGTCAATGTATGACCGCCCTCTGTTCAATACGGCGTCATATTGGAACGGTGGCTCGAGGGATTACTTCGTTGTAATCAATATTGCGAACGGTGTCCGAACCACCCCGCCGGCAGGCACGTTCCCCTCTTTCGCTGATGCCCGTTACACGTTGAAGGCCGGTGAAATACTGATGCAGACCGGCCTCTGTATGGGCAAACCGATGTCCCCTCGCTTCCACTGTCTGCCCGAAGATAACAACAAGGCTCGCCTGTTCCTCGGATTGCCGATTCAACTCTCGGGCAACTCCGTTGTCGTTGAAATTGAACGGGAAACGGAAGTGATCACGGTTGACAACGGTGCAAAAATTCTCGCTTGACAGTCGAAAAAATTCTCGCTTGACAGTCGAAAAAATTCTGATAGAGTCACACGTAACAGAGACAACAAACGAAAAATGATATGAACAAAAAAGCTTACAAACTCGCAAACAAAAAGAAGTTTCAAGTCGAATACGGTTTCAAGGGTGGCAAGTGGAATTTCCGCATCGGCGATTTCACACTGCTGACCAAGGTCCCCGGCGGCAAAGTCAACGCTGACCGCATCGCCGAAATCCTCCGCAAATCGTGGTTCCGTCGTCAGGAAATCGACGGCACGGCTCGCAACGCGATTAACAAAATCGTGATGGGCGACTTCAAGGCCTTGAAGGATTACAGCGGAAAATGGGATCACAACTGGTCCTGGAAGGACGGAGGCCGCAGCACGGTTGACACCAGCATCTCTACCGTGAAAATGGTTTCTCCGAACCTGCCCGTTGTGGAGGCTGAACCGGTCACCGCCTGAGTTGACAGAATGAAAGCAGTGATCTACTTTGAGCACAGCAACCTCGCAAGGGTTCGCTACGTATTCAAACCAATAATCAAAAATCGAAATGAACGCAACACAATTCCCGACACTACTGGCCGCCTTCTGCGTGCTGTTGGAACGTCAACAAGCCGAGCGCATGGTCTCTCAAGGCCTCAATCCCGCCCTTCACAACCACAAGGTCCGAGCCGACATTGGCAGAAAGTTCGCTCATATCGTGTGCGGCACAACCAGCAAATTCATGGTTGAAGTCGCAACCGGAAACATTTTCGGAACGAAGGGCGTTCAACAAGTTCACCGCGGACATTTTTATGGCACACTCGAAACGACCGGCGAATACTTCTGGTGCGAATACTACCCCTCCCGGCTCGATGGGAAACTCAAGAAGCAGAAAGGGAATTCGGCGCCTGTCATTACTCACGCACCGGCCCCCGTGGCCGTCGCCGCTGAGCCCGTCATGGAACAGATGGACTTGGCTTCAGACATGATAAAACGGATGCAGAACACCCCGGCGCAGTGGCCTCAATACAACTAACATCATGAAAACCACGCACGAGATCAAAAAGTTTTTCAAGGAAAAGTTTGGGCTCAAGGTCCACGGAGAAACATCCGCCGGCCGTCAACACTGGCAACGGTTTCACATTCGGCCCGAACCGAGCAAGAGTCACCTTGCCCCACTTGTTTACAAATCGGAATTCCCTGCGGACTTCCGCCGGCTCTGTCTCCGCATAATCTATCCGACATCGCCCACACTTCAAGAGCAGACCTCGGCTGGCAACGTGTCGGCTCACTCAATCGCAATGCTTCCGCATGAATGGGAAGCCGTGATCGAACGGTCCGGCACCGTGGCGAAAGTCGAAGCGGCCGCTGTGGCCGCATCCTCAATCGATCAAGTCGTGGCCGAGCCGTGGGCTTGACACGTAAAAAAATCATGGTAGTATCAAAACCGATATGAAAACAAAATTCAAACTTCCAAACACGAAACGCTGTATTGTGTTGTGGTATCGCAACGGCAAGCCTCAAACCACAACGATCACAACCCCCGTTAACTGCGAAGGGTTACAGACCGAAATGCTTCGGCACAAGGTTGGCTACAGTGAAATTCGAGCGGTCATGATGGACACGACTTCCGAGCTCCGTGACGTTTCCACTGTCAACGGTGCCGCACTCGCACACTCAATGCACAATTTCTAAATTTATGGGAACAAACATCAATCAAAAGCTGGCCGAGCGCAGTTCACAAACCCCCGCTCGTTATGGTCGCAAATTCGCACGCCGTGCTTGGCGAATGACGTTCAAGGATGACGCAACCTCTCCGAACATGAGCCCCGCCTGGCACGTCCTCCGCCAGAAAGGCCACGCTGGCGACTTCGGAAAGTTCATCGGTCGCACCACGAAGGCAGACAAAGCCGCAGCGGTTGAATAAAACAATCTCCGAGCCCCGTCGAAGTCAAGTGTCCCAAGCCGCAATTCAAATAGGCATCGGGTGGACTCACGGGGCTCGGGTTTAACTCTCACAAGTCATGGAACAACTACTGAAAAACATTCAAAATAAACTTGACAAACTGGTACAGATTGGAGCGATGGATGTCGAGGATGCGGTTGACGTGCTGACTGAGCTTGACAACGGCCTAAAAAGTGCCGTGGAAACGGCCGAGGCGAAGGCTGTTGCCGCTTCGACCTGGTAGGTAGAACTACGGTATCCTCTAACCGTAGAACCAGAATAAAATAATTGTTGAGATGTTGTTTGGTCGTGGTAATCTATCACCACAGTAAAGACAAACAAACAACAAAACAACATGAACGCCAATAGTAAACTGATAGAGATTTCTGTCCGAAACTCCAACGAAAACTTTGAAATCGCCGTTACCCTCGGCCCCGGCACGCAGAGACAAAAACGATACGTGTTCAATAACTGGATGGTGGCTCTCGCCAATCTGGTCGTTTACACGGATAGGGATTGGGGAATGACAATCAGCGACATCTGCCAGGTCGCGAACGATAATCAGGAAATGGCTATCAAGCAGACCAATCTCTGCACCATACTGAACCAAGCCATTATGGGCATACCGCCTGACCCGGTCGGTCGGAAGTATCGTCAAGCGTTGGTTGGTTTTGTGAAACGATGCAGATTGAAAAGGGTGAAGCTCACCGGACACATCGGCCGACCCAGTTGGCAGTATTATTTCACCAATCCCAAAACGGCTCGCAAAGAGTGTGTCAAGGCTTTTCCGGCGATGAAGCATTTAATTCAATTCGTTGAAGATTGCGTTTGACAATCCGCACGGTTGCTGATACCTTTTACCACAATGAAAACACAAATTCAAATTCAAATGTCAAATCGCAACGTCGAAGTCCTCGCCAACGATCTCGATGTCGCTCGTCTCTTTCCCAATCAAACCACGGTCGCCACTCGCCTCCGCAGTCAGATGGCCCGCAAGGGTGAAAATCCGCACCGCAGGATCGAAGTGACGGAGTTGATCGGCACCGCCGAGGAAGCACGTTGGAACGCCAAGATGGATTTCTTTGAACGCCTCCGCGATGAGCTCGGACTGAACCAAGAGGCCCAACGGGAGGCCGACCAGGAACAGCGTGAAATCATGGAACGTAAACGTGACGAAGGACTTACGACGGAGTGCAACACCAAGGATGAGCATGTCTGTCTGGCCGATACGCTCGAGTCCTGCCAGTTCTTTTTCGCCAAGTATGCCAATATCGACCTGAACGCAAAGCTACTTGGATCGAAGGGCGAGGACACAACGCCCTTCAGCGAGGCCGAGGACGAAGAGGCGGCCCGCCTGTGTGGTGGCCCGGTCATTCGCACGCCCAAGGTTACTCAGCCGCTCCAACCGAAAACAAAGATCCAATTCACACCTGCCGCCCTTGAGTTACTCGCTCGAGTGAAGTAAGGGAAGGGAAGGAACCACAAACCGCCCCACCGGGCTCCCCCCGGTGGGGCGCAGCATGTCCCCCCCTGTACGGTACGGGGGTGGCCTTCTGAACATAGGGATCGCGGGGGCTGCGACACGCCGCGCTGGTACATGTTAGACGG
>Ga0075301_1000170_pt1 | contig 10636 bp, 10 predicted proteins | sample Browns_TuleA_D1_FD_120053 | JGI IMG/M metagenome (GOLD analysis project Ga0075301, IMG submission 120053) | Natural and restored wetland microbial communities from the San Francisco Bay, California, USA, that impact long-term carbon... | ecosystem: Environmental > Terrestrial > Soil > Wetlands ... | reverse complement strand
GAGATGGTCGAGCCAGGCGCGGGTTTCGTTGCCGAGTGAGCCCCAGAATTCTCCCAGCGCCCAGTCGCCCGCCGAGTTACTTCCGAGAAACGCCATCTGCAGATTGTGGCCAGGCACGTAGGGGTGCGGCACACCCTTCTCGGAAAACAGCAGGTGGTCCTTGTGATCGTCGTCGATCAGCATCGTGCCTTCGGTACCGAGCAGTTCGACCCGGTCGGACTGCCCCTGGGTGGGGAACTGCGCCGGCAGGGCGTAACTGATGCCGAAGTTGACCACCGCGCCGTCCGCGAAGGTGACGATGGCCCAAGTGGCATCGTGCGCGCCGTATCCGGCTTCCTTGAAGATGCCATGCTGTCCGCGTGCCACCACTTCCACCGGGCGATTGCCCTCGAGAAACCAGCACATCAAGTCTACGTAATAGGTGAGCACGTCCAGCACCGGTGTTGCGTGCGGGTCGCGCTTCAGGATGGCGAAGGTTTGTGCGCGCGAGTTGTAAACGCGAGCGAGCCCCCCGACTACCTTGCCCAGGCGGCGGTGGACCATCTGCTCCTTGGCACGAAGAAAGCATTCCTTGTAGCGTCGGCTGTAGCCGATGCGAAGTTTTCCCCCGGTCGCCTTCAGGGTCTCCAGGATATCGTCGGCATCTTTCAGAGAAAGCGCTATCGGCTTCTCGCACAGAACCGGCTTGCCGAGTTCCAGCGCCCGGCGTACCGGGGCGGAATGAAGGCTTTCCGGAGTAGACACGAATACTGCATTCACTTCCGGGCGCTCGATGGCCTCGCTGTTGCTGCCGGTATGGAAATCGGCCCCCGCCACTTCTGCAAGCGCTTTTGCGCGTTGCGGATCGAGATCGGCGATCGCCATGAAGCCGACGGCGGGGTGCTTGGCGGCCAGCCGTGCCCGCAGCGTGCCGATGCGGCCAGCGCCGATAACGGCGATGCCAAGTTGTTTCATTTCCCGTTTCATTCGGCGCCTTGCCCCGCGTTTCCGTGGGAGACAGCGATGGTATCGGCGTGCACCCCGGGCGTCCACCCGGAGCGCGCGAGATGTTTCCGGGCAAACGCGGCCGCCTCGGGCTCTATCGGGGTGGCGAGCGTGATGTTCCAGCGGTTGAGCCACCCCAGGAGCGAGATCACTGCCACGATTGCGGCGGCTGCATCCTCGCTGTAGTACTTTCTGATTTCCGAAAAGTGCGCGTCGGTCACGCACGGCGGGCAGCTGCCGGCGGCGCGGGCGAGCTCGAGCGCCGCGCGCTCGCCCGGGGTGAACAGGGCGCTCGAGTTGAACTGTGGCAGCGCCTCCACCTTCCCGACCGGGACTCCCGCTATATGGGTGGCGTTTTCCGCATTGTGCGCTGCGCAATACGGGTCACCAGCAGCCGTGCTCACGACGTGCGCAATCATGAATTTGAGCGCAGTCGGCACCTCGCTGTCCTCCTCCATCATTACGGCGGCATGCAAATCGCGGTACGCACGGAACACCCCGGGCTTGCGGGCCATGGTGAGCCAGCTGTTAGGCGGGTAGCCCTTGGTCTTTATCCAGCGCCCCATATGGTCAGCAACCTGGGCAAACTGCTCCGGCGCCGCCGGTGAGATGCGTGCCATATCTCTACTCTCTGCCTTGCGAAATACGCTGCGCCGGGCGGCGCAGGCGTCAACCAACACGGTTTAGCGGTTCTTCGCCCTTTAGCAGGACGCGCTCGACGTTAGCCCATGCCTCGCGGAAGAGAGTGGCGGCCGACTGCCGGGTGACACCGGCGACGTGGGGCGTAAACAGAACGCGGTGGGCGGCTTCGCCTTCGAGCGCAAACAGCGGGTTGTCGGTGTCGGGCGGCTCCACCGAATAGACATCCACCGCTGCGCCGCCGAGATGATTGGAGTTCAAATGTGCGGCGAGCGCTGCCTCGTTTACGATTCCGCCACGTGACGCCTGGATCAGCACTGCGCCGGGCTTCATCATTCCGAGTTGCCGCGCGCCGATCAGGCTACGCGTCTGCGGCAGCAGCGGAACGTGGAGCGAAACAATGTCAGAGATCTTGAGAAGTTCCTCGAGCGGCAGTGCATTCGCCCCAATCGTCGCCGCGGCCGCATCGCGCGGCGTCGGGTCGCAATAGACGATCCCGCAGCCAAAGCGGTGAAATGCTTGCGCTACCGCGAATCCGACCGTGCCCATGCCCACAACGCCCACCGTCAATCCTTCCAGTCCGGGCAGGTTGTCGGCGACCATGCGTCCACGGAACGAAACATAGTTGGCTTCCCGGATCTCCATGTCGGACCAGGTCAGGCGCCGCAGCAGCACGATGGCGCAACCGACCGCGTACTCGGCAACCGCGCTGTTGCTTCCGCCGGGGACATTGGCAACCGCAATTCCCAGCTTTTTCATGGCCGCTTCGTCGAGCCGGTCCACACCGGCACCGGTTATCTGCACCAGCTTCAAGTTGCTGTTCTCGAACAGAGTGCCCGAAATTTTCCCGCCCACCGCGGGTATGACAAGCGCGCGCGCTTCCTTGATGAGCCCGGCGAGTGCAGGGTCGTCGGGCCTGCGGTACGCGATGGTCAGCGCGACAGGCGGCGTCACGCCGACGCGCGTGAAGTCGATCTCAGGGCGAAGGCAAAGTACGTCGAACGACACGGCTCAGGCCTTTTGTTCCACGGTGCGCTTCGAAATATCCGGCACCGGGAAGAAGCACAACAGAACCAGCGGCTCGTGCCCGGTATTGCGGGTCACGTGCTTCTCTCCGGAAGGAATCAGGATGGTATCACCGGCCGTGAGGGGGTGTTTGCCATTGTCGGCTTCGGTGCAGCCTTCGCCGGACATCACGAAGATGCACTCTTCGAATCCATTGTGAAAATGCGGGCCGCGCTGCGTTTCCCCCGGCTTTGGCACCGGGATCTCGACCAGCCGCAGCGTGACCGCCTGCGAGCCTTTCTCGCCAGAGACGATCTCGAGCGACTTGCGCCCGGCCAGTCCCATGCTTTTCGCTTCGCGCTGGGTAAGGACACGCGCCATGGTCAGGCTGAGCGCAAGCGCATATCGGCGCGCTTGCGCCTCAAATCACCCATCCTGTTTCGGGAGTCGGGGACAGGCGAGGGAAAGGGGTTCTTGCGCATGGCGAGAAGCTCGTCAGCCGGCTTTTTTCAACTGCTTGATCTCGGCAGTGCCGCCCTGGGCTTCGTCGAGCAGACGGAAAATGTCCAGCGCTTCCTTGGCAATCGCGTCCGCGATGTCGTTCAGCATCTTGATGCCCTTGGCTACCGTGGCGTGCTCGGGGCTGCCATACCAACCGGTCGGTGCGATGGTCTTGATATCGCGCAGCACCGGCTGATAGCTGCGGGTGCGCCGCAGCCTGTCCCACTGCCGGCCGTGCGAGTGATCGGACGAGTAATCGATACGATCGAGGTGCACGAGGTCGGGCCGGTACGCGAGCACCGCCAGGGCCTCGATCTCGCCGCCGTGCGTCAACCCGCCGCAATCGTGGCCGTAGAGCTCCGCCGCGACATAGCACGCCTGCACCACGATCACGCTCATGCCTGCATCGCGGTGCAGCTTTTCAGAGGCGATTGCGAGCGACGGAATATTACCCTCGTGCCAGTTGAGGATCAGCAGGCGCTTCGCGCCGTGCTTCGCGGTTGACTCGGCGGATTCCACTACCACACGCTGGTAGGTCTCGGGCGTCAGCGTGATCGTGCCTTCAAACGGCATGTGCATGGGGGTGACGCCAAGCGGCCCGCCCGGCAGTACCAACCCGTCCATGCGTTCGGCAACGGCGTGGCTGATCACGTTGGAGGCATGGATATCCGTGCCCGTGGGCAGGTGCGGCCCGTGCTGCTCGACGCTGCCTGCCGGCAGGATCACCAGCGGGTTTTTCCTGAATTGCGCCGCGATCTCCGGCTGGGTGAGATCGATGAAGTATCGAGTGGGGAGCAAGTTAACAACCTATATTTGAATTACCCGCAGACTAGCGCCGATAGGATGCGTAGGTGTTCAGCGAGCTCAAATTGATTCCGTCGACGCAATATTGTACTCATTGGCGGCCGCAATGCGAATCTACGCGGCGCGCGCCTGGCCGCCGATATTTGCGCGCGTCTCTTCCATGATGTCTGCGATGCGCACGCACTGTCCCTTGCGGTCGATTGACTTCAATGCTGCATAGACTACCGCAACGGCGACGTTGCCGTTGTGAGCGGTCAGTTCGTTGGGTTTTCCGCTCGCGCAGCTTTCCGCGAACATTTCGAGCTCGGCGCGGAACATATCGCTCTCCGGCAACGCGATGTTCTCGCGTTTGGCCCATCCGTCCTTGCCGCGCTGGATATACAGGACCGAATTTTCGTGGAGCCGATGCGGGGTATCCCAGGTGCCGAAGTCGATCTCGTAATGCATAAGGCCCTTGGAGCCGAACACCCGCACGGAAAAAATGCCAGGGGAGGTCCAGCACGAACCGACGTACCCCATCTTTCCGTCCGTGAATTTGAGTGTCGTCATCGATTGGTCGTCCACTTCCGCGCCGACCGGAGAGAGTTTGGACGCCATCGAGGAGACTTCGGCGATCTCGCCGCCGAGGTAGTGCAGCACATCGAACTGGTGGATCGCGAGCTGGGACAGCGGCCCGCCGGGGGCGCGGTCCTTGTACCAGCGCCACGTCTGCGGCGTTAATTCGAGCGCACGTTCGTTGGAAAAATTCGCCTCCATGAAGGCTACGCGTCCCAATTCTCCGCCATCGATGCGTTTGCGGATCATCCGGATTCCGGCCATCAGGCGGGCACTGTGCCCGACGGTCACCGTGATAGCGTGCTGTTTTTCGAGCGCGGCGATCTTCAGGCCGTCTTCCAGCGTCTGGGCGATCGGTTTTTCGGTATAGACGTGCTTGCCAGCCCGCGCGACCTGCTCCGCCATCGGCAGGTGCTGTTCGTTCGGCACCGTCAGAATCACACCCTTGATTTCCGCGTTAGTCAGCAGGGATTTCATATCCGGCGCAGCCGGCACGCCCGTTTCCTTTTCAAACGCGGCACGCGTCTCTGGGGAACGGCTGTAGCCGGCGACGATGCGTAGCTTTTCGGACTTGGCGCAGGCGCGCGTCAGCACCTTGGCCCAGCGGCCCAGGCCGACGATGGCCACTTTTACCGGGGAAGAGTTCATGCGTACTTTCTCTCAATGTCGAAGAGGGTGTTCATTCTAGCGGGATAACCCAGCGCTGATAAGGGATGGGCGCCGCAAGCCCATAAGCCCGACTTTGCCGCCCATTCTTATTGCTTATTGCCCGATTCCAGCTGGTGCAGTATCCATGGCATGAGTACTTTTTCCGCTATCACCGAACTGGGCCATCGCGACGAGCGGCCCATGTGCCCGCCTTGCGGGTTGACCCATGCATCCTTGGCGTCACCGTGCTCGAGCAACAGATAGAGGTCGGCGATCGGAACTTGTGAATCGCGGGCGCCGTTCACGAGGAGCATCGGTGCTGAAGGCCGATCGAGCAATCCTTGCTCGAGCAAAGAAAACGGCCGCGCCCTGACCAGAAGATCCTCGAGCCCGTCTGCGCCGTGCATCGAGCATTTGGCCTCGAGATAGTCGTAGAGATATTCGCCAGTGGCGAGCGACGAGGTGAGCCACGGCGGTTGGAAATAGTGGTGTATCGGTCCGCCGTGCATGACCGAGCCGCGTATCCGGTCACGCTCGGTGATCGCGAGCTTGGCTGCCCAGTGGCCGCTCCAGCTGCGGCCTTGTACGACGATTCGGTTGGCATCCACTTCCACGCGCCCGGCCAGATAGTCCAGGGCAGCGGAAAAAATCCGGTCGCTGCTCACTTGTGCGGCGGCGTGGGGCGATTCGCCTGTGCCCGGCAGGTCCACCGCGAAAATCCCGATCCCGTGTTTCAGATAGCCTTCGGTATGCGCCGCCACGTCCTCCTTTCGCGAATCGAGTCCCGCGATGCCGAACACGAGCGGGGCCGGGCGTGGTTGGGCGGGCAGACGCAAATAAGCGACGATCTGTTGTCCATCGAACGGGATGCGGACGATCTCGATCGGTGGGTCGATCAATGCGGCGTGCTTGCGAAACGCTTCGAGCGCGCGCTCCTTGGCGTCCTGTTTGGCCGGCGAATTCTCGGTCGGCCAGCGCGCGAAGTGATACAACCGCCACGCCAGCCAGAACGCCCTTGCCGCACCAGCGCGGTCGCGGGATGCGAGCGATTCGGCTCGATCCGCATGCGTCCGCGCAATGCCGTTAAATGCAATCGCCCAATCTTCACGGTCGAGGCTTGCAATGCGGGCGAGTGCGGTCCTTGAGTCTTCGGGTGAAATGCCACCGAGCGGAGGCATGCCGCGGTCAGCGCGTCGTTGCACTTCCGACTTCAACTGATCCAGGCCGCGCCCGCCGCCCGGCACCAGCGCGCCGCCACTGCCAGTTCTGCCGTTCACGCTGAATTCCAAAAAAAACAGGGCGGCCTCGGCCACCCTGGGTTCCGGTCACTGATCAGAGATTACCGCTCACCGTCTTCTAATTGGCGCTCAGCCCAATCGTCTTCACGAGTTTGGCATTCGTGTCCATGGACTGCCGCACCAGCTTGCGAAACGCTTCCGGGCCCGCGACGTCGATCTCGGTGGCCTGAAACGCCATGGCTTTCTTGACTTCCGCCGCTTCCATTGTCTTCGCTACAGCTGCCCTCAATTTTTCGTTAACTGCTCGGGGCGTTCCCTTCGGCGTGAAAAAACCCATCCAGCCGGTGTATTCGAACCCAGGGATCGTATCCGCGATTGGCGGAACGCCGGGGAGCAGTGGCGTGGGCTTGGCCAGTGTGTGGCCGATGGCGCGCATGCGGCCGGCCTTGACGTGGACCATGGCCGCTGCCGACGGAATTAGCGTCCACTGCGACTCACCGGACGCCACCGACGCGGACGACGGGCCGCCACCCTTGTAGGGCACGTGTAGCGAGTGGATGCCGGCGAGCTGCTGGAAGTAGGCGCCCGACAGGTGGCTTTGCGAGCCTACGCCCGCCGAGGCCATATTGAACGGTTTCTTGCCGCTCTTCGCGTAAGCAATCAGATCGCTGACCGATTTTACGGGGAGATTGCGATTCACAGTGAGGACATTGAGCGTAGTCGCAAACTGCACGACCGATTCGTAATCGTTCAACGGGTGATATGTTGATTTCTTCACGAGCAGCCGGGCGATAGTCGAGGCCGCCGTTGTGGCTGCGATCAGCGTGTAGCCATCCGCATTGGCATTCTTGGCGATTTCCATGCCGATAATGCCGCCGGCGCCGGCGCGATTGTCGATCACGAGTTGTTGGCCAATCATCTCGCCCAGCTTGTTGGTGACGATACGGGTCAGAGTATCTACCGAGCTGCCCGGCCCGTTCGGCACGATGACGCGTATCGGCCGCTCGGGATAATTCTTCGCCGCATCCTGGGCGGCAATCGGAACTGCGAACCCCGCCAGCGTCAGCGCTAGCGGAATGGACAACACGTCGAGGTGCTTCATCGATTCCTCCTGTTAAATTCGTGCCGGTTACGCGTCGAATGACTTTCCGGGGCCCCAATTCTGTCCGGTTTGACGGTTGAAATCAACCAGCAGGCGCTCGTTGATGGGGCGCGCCGCACTGCGCGTGATTGCGCACGCCCGTCCTATCGCGACTTGATGTAACCCGCGGCGGCATTGACTGCTGGCGCAATTCGGAAGGCATGATGGCACGGCTCGATCTCCTTTTCCGGTGCCAATTAGGGGTCACGAGAACCGCGCACTGCGACGTCAATCATTCAAATGTCGGCGGTGCCGGTGCTCTCGTGATTCGGGGCACTCGCCCGAGAATCCAGTTCTCCAGCGCCCAATCCCAGAGCTCCGTGACGGTTGCGTGCGCCAACTCGCTCGGCGGCGACTGGCCGAGAAAGGCAAGGGCAGCGACCAGGGCCGACTCCGGACGCTCGGCGTTGACCGGTTTGGCGAATGTCTGTTTGGAGAGCTTCTCGCCCGCAGCGTCGACCACCACCGGGAGGTGCACATAGCGCGGCTGCGGCAATCCCAGTAGTTGCTGCAGGTGGATTTGCCGCGGCGTGGAAGTGAGCAGGTCGGCGCCGCGCACGATATCGGTGACGCCCTGCTCGGCGTCGTCCACCACCACAGCCAGTTGGTAGGCGTAGACGTCATCAGCCCGGTAGAGCACAAAATCGCCGAAATCCCGTTCAAGGTCATGTGCGAGTGCTCCCTGGACGGCGTCCTCGAATGCGACCACGGCGCCCCGGGTGTCGATGCGTAGCGCGCGCGCGGCCCTGCCCGGCGGCAGTCCGCTGCGGCAGGTTCCGGGATAGACCGGGCCCTCGATACCGGCTGCGGCGGATTCCGCGATATCGCGGCGGCTGCAGGCGCACGGATATACCAACCCTTGGCTGCGGAGTTGGTGCAGGGCGGCGCAATACGCGTCTCCACGTCCGCTCTGGCGAATGACTTTGCCGTCCCAGTGCATGCCGCAGGCTTCCAGCGTTCGCAGGATCTCATCGGCCGTCCCCGGCGCAACGCGCGGAGCATCGAGATCTTCCATCCGCACCAGCCACTCGCCGCCGCGCGATCTTGCCTCGAGCAGGCTTCCGGCGGCTGCAACGAGCGAGCCGAAATGCAGAGGGCCGGTGGGGGAGGGCGCAAAGCGCCCACGGTAGATTTTCATCGCCTACAGTTTAATGCGCCAGGACCGATCAGCCACGGAGAGCACAGAGAGCACGGAGAAAAGCAATCCAATAATCGAATGGGCGGCATGCCGAGCGGGCTGGATCGGAACTCAATCCTGCGGAGCTGCCACTGGAAGGGGCATTCAATCCGCGCATGATATGCGGTTGAAGATTCTCTCCGTGTTCTCGGTGTTCTCCGTGGCTAATGTAGTATTGGATTTTTACGTTTTTGGAGACGTGTATGAAATCCAGGGCCGCGGTGGCGCGCACAGCGCGCGCACCGCTCACCATCGAGACAGTCGAAGTCGAGGGACCCAAGGCGGGAGAGGCGCTGGTCGAGATCAAGGCGACCGGAATTTGCCATACCGACGAGTTCACGCTCTCGGGCGCCGACCCCGAAGGCCTGTTTCCCGCGATCATGGGCCACGAAGGCGCCGGCGTGGTGGTGGACGTCGGTCCCGGTGTGACAACGCTCAAGAAGGGCGATCATGTCGTGCCGCTGTACGTTCCGGAGTGCCGGCAGTGCGAGTACTGCATTTCGGAGAAAACCAATCTGTGCCAGGCGATCCGCGTCACGCAGGGCCAGGGCCTGATGCCGGACGGCACAAGCCGCTTCGCGCTCGGCGGCAAGAAGGTCCATCACTACATGGGCACCTCGACGTTCTCGAACTACACCGTGGTGCCGGAAATCGCGCTGGCGAAGATCCGCGAGGACGCGCCGTTCGACAAGGTGTGCTACATCGGTTGCGGCGTCACCACCGGTATCGGCGCAGTCATCAATACCGCGAAAGTGGAGGCGGGCGCGAACGTCGTGGTGTTCGGGCTGGGCGGCATCGGTTTGAATGTCATCCAGGGTGCGCGCCTGGTGGGCGCCAACAGGATTGTCGGCGTGGACCTCAATGCGGCGCGCAGGCCGCTCGCCGAGAAGTTCGGCATGACGCACTTCGTCAATCCGAAGGATGCCGGCGATGACCTCGTGCCCTACCTCGTCAGCCTTACGAAGGGCGGGGCCGACTACAGTTTTGAATGCATCGGCAACGTCGACGTGATGCGCCAGGCGCTGGAGTGCTGCCACAAAGGTTGGGGCGTCTGCACCATCATCGGCGTTGCGGGCGCCGGGCAGGAGATCCGGACGCGGCCATTTCAGCTCGTAACCGGCCGGGTCTGGCAGGGCACGGCGTTTGGCGGCGCTAAAGGCCGGCGCGACGTGCCGAAAATCGTGGACTGGTACATGGACAGGAAGATCAATATCGACGATCTCATCACCCACACGTTGAAGCTGGGCGACATCAACCGGGGCTTCGAGCTGATGCGCGCCGGGAAGTCGATCCGCAGCGTGGTCGTGTTCTAGGTTAAAAGCTTCGACACAGAGGACGCGGAGGAAAATCCAGCCGTCAATCGAACCGCCAAGCGCGCCAAGGTCGCCAAGGGAGAAATGTTAAAATAATATTTTAAATCAAATACTTAAAGTGCCCGCATCACCCGCGCGCGGCTGTTTCGCGCGTCGGCGTGGATGCGGTGGTTATGCCGCAGTTTGTAGATGAGCTTCCCATCCAGGGAATACCAGTACGGCAGGGTGGCACTTGAGCGCTTTTGCGAGCACCTTTGCGCGCTCAACGCCAAGGCGAACGCGATCGTTCTCGATGGCAGAAAGAGTGGCCTGTGGGATACCCGTGCGCTGCGCGAGCTGGTTCTGGCTCAAGCCTTGCAACTCGCGAACGATGCGCACGGACTCGCCTACCGAGACGGCGATGCGCTTCTTCGCAGGGCGAAAGTCCTTCATCTACGGCCTCCGATAATCATGCGGGGTGATGGACACCACCTGAAACAGTTGTTGCTCTGGTGCGGTGCGGTAGATCACGCGCCATTGCAGCCCAAGGCGTGAGAAACGATGACCGACCCACTTTCCGGACAGGGCCTCGTCGTTGAGGCCCCTGATAAGGCGAAGCCCCGGCGGGCCGGAAAGCGTGGCGATGTCCTTC
>Ga0075301_1000169_pt1 | contig 10644 bp, 14 predicted proteins | sample Browns_TuleA_D1_FD_120053 | JGI IMG/M metagenome (GOLD analysis project Ga0075301, IMG submission 120053) | Natural and restored wetland microbial communities from the San Francisco Bay, California, USA, that impact long-term carbon... | ecosystem: Environmental > Terrestrial > Soil > Wetlands ... | reverse complement strand
GAACTATCTCACTTTGTTTTATCCTACAAAGGATTCTCTAAGTTTGATGTAAAAACGAAAATTCATGAAATTCATGATGGTTATGATAAATGTATTGGCGCAAATTTTGCTGATAAATCTTGTGATGAATATAAAATAATTGTCAGGGCAGATTCTTCAACTAAGAATTATGTTATGATGGCTCCTTATAGACCTGCCATTGGTAATAATCTAATTAATTATATTGTAACGGAGCATTCCGATTCTGAATTAATTAGTCTTCAACGTGAATTGACAAAAATGTGGATTACAAGTGCAATTGATGATAAAGCATATGAAAATACTCTTAAACATTTAGTTAACCCGGTAACAAATTCCACTTCAGAGGATGCTCAACTAGCTCTGGAGTTTCCAAATGGATTTATGATTAGAGAACTTGCCAAACCAACTGATGTGGATTGGAAACAATATCTTGAACCAAATATAGATGCAGAAAAATCATTTCAATCCCTGTTAAATTATGTACCATTTAACTTAAAAGACCCAGTAAGTGAATCCAACATTGAAAAAATGCCAAACTGGTTTAAGACAAGGGCACTGTTATGGTCAGAAAAAAGAATTAGCGACAAAGTATTCTTTGATGGTGTTGAACACTTAGTTAGAATGGGAACTCTAAAAATAGATTAATTTTTTTCTACTGATTCACTCGTTTTTTACCTAAGCCTCTAAGCTCTGGATTGTATGAGTCTTCAACCATAGCTTTTTTTATCAGAGGTGCTCGATCTTTTAGAATTTTATTAAATTCTTGAATATCTTCAAGACTCGGAGTCTGTTGCATATTTTTGTATGCTTGTAAAAATCCAGAGTAAACACAACCTGCAATATATCCAAACGCGGTATCTGCCACAGATTCTACTTCCGGAACGTATTCTTCAGCTATTTGTTTATACGAGGGAGCTTCACTTATGTAGTAATCTATGAGACTATCAATAAAATCTCTCGTGTTTTTTGAAATTGCCATATGATTACTCCCCTACATTCATACTTATAACATTAATTTTTTGTAAACTAGCATAACCTGTAAATTTCTTAAACATTAGAAGTTATAATATGTGGAAACTAGAGCGTGAAGAAGAATATTTTCGAATATACGATTCAAAAAAAGATATTGCTGGTTATTTTGATCCTGATTATGGAGAATTGTTCCCAAAAGAAAACGAGCATGAAATTATTCAACAAATGCATAAAAATCAAGACAAAATTTTAGGAGGATTTTTTATGGTTCCAATGTTAAAATTTGGTATATTTGATAATGATATTGAAATTGATATTGGTATACTAGAAAAACAAATAGCGGCAGTTGTACATAGATTATCACTATGGAAGAATTTTCTTTTAGAAACCAAAAATGAATTTCATAGTATTAGAGTATCTCATACTGATCAAGATATGTTAAGTATTACTTTTCCAATCCGATTTGATTTCCCTACTTCACTTGAAAAAAATCTTTTACTAAAAAAATTAGAACCTACTTTGAACTTGTTGCAGAAACAAGGTTTGCTATAACTCTACTTGAATATCGTGTCAGCCCTACATATGCTGAAACTGATGATATGAGTAACATCATTGAACCAAATGGGAATTCAGGAACTGCAGTATATTCTTCGGATTCTGCAACAAGTGAATAGTCTACAACCAAGTTTGATTGAATTTTATCAGGAACGGATACAAAAAAGAAGGCCTCATCATATGCCCTAAGATAATCTGGCTCCACATGCGTTTTAGAAACAGCCGCAACATTGCCATTTCTATCATATAATGTTGCTACCACCACTACTGTATTTGCAGTAATATCCCCACGATTTACAACAGTTCCAGTTATAACCAAATTATTGGAATTATCTATTGAAAAGTCTGATTTTATAATATCAATTACCTGGTTTTTAGGTTCAGATAATTTGTAATTTATTTCAAGGGAATACTCATCAATGGCTTTTGCATCATCCCCTAAAATGATTATGTCAAATGGGCCTTTCATTTTAGGCATTATCGTGTTTAACATTGATGAAGTTTTTACAGTATCGACTAAAAATCCATTTGAAAATAATTTAGCCTCAATTTCAATTTGATTTAATGGAACATTGAAATTATTTTGAATTTCTCCAACAATGTGCAAAGCACCATCATCTCCAAAATACTGCTGATCATTATGAATTGATAATTCACCCCATGCACATGGAAGTCCTATTAGCGGCAAAACTAACAACAAAATTTTTTTCAATATTGAAATCTAATTTACATATTTAAAGAAGTTATGGTTGAATTCCTGCCTTTGCAGCATTAAATTTTGCCAATGCTGCCATTTCATATCCAAAGGATTCTTCCATTAATGAATCTGATCTAATTTTTGCATCAGCATTCCCACTTTGAATCCACCGTATGATCTCTTTATCACTTTCAAGCTGACTTTCAGTTGATAATTTGAATAGTTCAACAGATGAGGAAAATGTCTCCGGTGGCTCTAAGGTATCATACCTGGATATCAATTCTTGCATTTTTGAAATATGTGTATTTGAATACTCTAAAAATTCGTCTTTGCTAATATCTCCCTCTTCCAATATAGTAACTTCTGATTGAAAGTCAGTTTGAATTTTTTTTAAATCTTCTTGAATCATTTGTAAATTATTTCCAAAAGTAAACCCTTTGATTCTGGTCTGTTCTGAAGAATAAAAATATGCTATCACTAAACCAATTATTACAATCGCAAAAACTCCAAGAATGATATTTTGCCTTTGTTTTCGTGACAAGATTAATTACGGAAATTAATCTTTAAGACACTATTAATTTTCCTAGTCTATGTATTTTCCTTCAGCATCAGCTTTGAGCTCTATTATCATTACAGAACCACTAATGAAAGACTCATTTCTGATTGTTCTAACTCTACCTATCTCCAAATGATATGGCCAAATCTCTACTACAATCGCACCTACCTTGACGTTTTCTGGAGCATCGGTTAACACAATATCCTCTTTTTTTATTCCATAGGCTTGTAATTTTTTTAAACAATGTTCAACTAGTGGTTCAGGGTTATTGTGATTAATTGCCCAAACTGTTCCAGAATACTCAATTTTTTCCAATTTTTTAAAAATTTCTTTTCTTATATAACAATCATTCGGGATTGACTACGTTTAGAGTCATAGTACTTACTACCCGTGCAAGACGCCTTATCTTATTTCCAACAGTTTTTTCAAAATCTTCTTGAGTAGGAGCATGAATTTCAGCTATGATGTCATAGGCTCCGAATGTCAGGTATGCCTTTTTTACTTCAGGAATATTATTGAGTTCCTCGACAATATATTCTTCAGCTCCAAGATCACAATTTAATAAAACATATCCCATATGCATAACAATACTTAGACCCACTTTTCTTTAAACTTGTGTATTTTATTATCTAAGAAATAAGAAACTACCATCTGCTTCTCAAACCATAGTAGCTTTTTCCGCCACCCTTATCGTTTGGTTTGTTTCTTCTATCATATTGGTCACGAGCAGACCTGTGTCCAGATCCTGACGAACGACCTCTTCTTTGACCATAAGATGATCTTTGATACCCCATTCTACGAGGACCAACTTGTCTTTTTAACGGATCTGGAATGTTGATCTCTATTCCCATTTGTTTATTCAAATCGGTCATCTCAACTTTTGTTTGTTGTTTTATTACTTTCCAATCCCCAATTGATGAATATGATACTAGAGTAATTGCTCTTCCTAATGCTCCAGCTCTAGCAGTTCTTCCAATTCTATGAAAATATACCATCTCTTGATTTGGAACATCAAAATTTACTACAAGTGCAACTTCTGGTACATCTATTCCTCTAGCTGCAACATCAGTTGCAACAAGAATATCTGCTTTTCCACGTCTGAATTGAGACATTGATTTTTCACGTCTATGCTGTGACATATCTCCTTCAATTGCCACAACGTTGTAATTGCTTCTTTCAAGACTTCGTGCCACATCTCTAGTCCTATGTTTTGTCGAACAAAATACAATGGTTTGACCTTTTTTATTTTCTTCAATAAAATCTAACAAATATTTTAGTTTGTCTCTATCCTTAATTACTAAATAGGACTGAGAAATACCCTCCCCACTTAGATCGTCAGCATCAAGTAGGAATTGTTTTGGATCATTTAGATAATTTTCAGCTAATCTCAAAATTGCAGGAGGCATTGTAGCTGAAAAAAGCGACATTACCTTTTGTTTAGGAGTAAGATCCAAAATAAATTCAATATCTTCAATAAATCCCATATCTAACATAGTGTCTGCTTCATCAAGTACAACATGCGCTATTTGATTGAGTTTAATTGAACCTCTCTTCAAATGATCAATTAATCTACCTGGCGTAGCAACAACAATCTCCGGTCTTCTTTTTAGTTGATCTAGCTGTAATCCCATTCCCTGTCCGCCATATACTGTAGTTGCCTTGATGCCTGTATGTCTAGCTAATTTTCTTATCTCCTCTGTGATTTGAACTGCAAGTTCTCTTGTTGGGGCAATAACTAGTCCTTGAATTCCCCCTTCAGGGATTATTTTCTGTAGCATAGAAATAGAAAATGCGGCAGTCTTTCCTGTTCCAGTATGTGCTTGTCCTACTACGTCTCTTCCAGAGAGCAAAACAGGTATTGCTGCAACTTGTATTGGAAATGCCTCCTTGAAGCCAATTTCTTTTAGTCCATCTAAAATGGATTTTTTTATTCCTAATTCATCAAATGTAGTCATTATTTTTCATCTTTAGCAATGACAGAAAAAGCTCATTGCCTATCCGTCATTATTTCCGATAAATCTTTTGGCCATTTGACGTCTAATAAACCCTTGTTAAATATTAGCGAGCTTTTTTGATGAAGAAATGAACTAAAAGAGCCAATGGCGAGAGTTGGACTCGCGACCTTTCGCTTACAAGGCGAATGCTCTAGCCAGGCTGAGCTACATTGGCATAAGGTACAAAAAAGGCAGATGGTTTAAAATGTTCTCTAAAAGCAAATTACAAGTTTTCACATCTATTAAAAAATAATCAATCTTTAATACTATATTACATTGAGCAACATCGATGAAATACGTTAAGCCACAAAAGCTTAAAGTTCTGATGATTTTATTTTTTGGAACTGGATCTATTGGAATTATTGTAGGACTATCTCAACCTTCGCAGGTTTCGCTTTTTATTACATTTATGGGAGTCATTAATATCTGCCTTGGAGGTTTTATAGGTTGGATTTTCTTAACTCAAGAACCACACTTACGAGATAAAAGAAAGAAATAGAGTAATCACTACTAGAATGTTAGTAGCAAAGTGCATGGCATAAGCATGGTTCAATCCTTTTTTATCATAAATATATTTGAACAAAAATCCAATTGGTATCAACATAATTGCCATGTGAACTTTGACACCCATTGCTATGTGTACTAGTGCCCAAACAACTACCATTTTTTTTGATTTTCTAAAATAAAGCTCTTCAACATAGTTTATGTGAATAAACATGTAAAGTAATAATGGAATAAAAGGTAAAACTCCCCAAAAACCTTGGTCTGCAAATGGTCCAAACGCTATGTTGTAGCCTAGCCAGCTCCAGTTTAGAATTGGAATTGATTCAAAAAAATCAAAGGCGAGGAAAACATATGCGATTATGATTCCAAATGCAATTGGTGCAAATATCATCGAATTTTTACCATTTTTGAGATCAATCAACCGTTTTTTTGTCTCTTTTATCAAAAGCAAGGAGGCAGAAACCGTCAACACATAGTACCCAATAATGAAAGCCTCTGATTGAAAAAATTCAAGATCCAAAGTAACAAAAAGTGTAATTGATGCTATAAATATTCTCGTTCACAAAAATCATGGAATTATCTTGTTTGCTAAATAGTCATATGGGTGAATGAATCATCAATTAATCATGCAAGAAGGGGATATTGCTCCTGATTTTGAACTAAAAGCTAATGACGGAAGCACCATCCATTTAGCGTCATTTAAAAACAAAAAAAATGTGGTGCTATGTTTTTATCCAAAAAACCATCTTTTTGGATGCCCTTCAAAAAAAGTCTTTAAGATGGCCAAAAGTGTAGTCTCATCTTACTCGGATATAGCATCTAGGGATGCTATTTTATTTGCAATATCAATTGACACAGTAGAGGACCAGAAAAAATTTGTAGATGAATACAATATTCCTTATTTGCATCTAAGCGACCCAACAAAGGAAACCTGCAAAAAATATGCAGGACTAAATGTTGTAGGATTAGCAAAACGCTCTACTTTCATAATTGATAAACAAGGAGTAATCAAAAAAATCTTTCGAGATATTGATGTAGAAAAGCATGGACAAGATATTGCAAATTCTCTCAAACATCTTTGAGAAGAAACTTTTGCAATAATCAAAACTATAAATATCAAAACCTTTGAAAAACTGAAGATTTGTTAGACCTAGTTGCCAAGAAATTATTTCTTACCAAAGGAAAAGGGGTTCATGAAGACCGATTAACTAGTTTTGAATATGCACTAAGGGATGCAGGAATTGCTGGAACCAATTTAGTTTTGATATCAAGTATATTTCCACCACAAGCAAAACTCATCTCAAGAAATGAAGGATTAAAGCTAATCAATCCAGGACAGATTCTTTTTACAATTTATTCAAGGAATCAAACAAAAGAGCCCCATAGATTAACTGCAGCTTCAGTAGGTGTTGCACAACCAAAAGACCCGAGTCATTATGGATATCTTTCAGAATATGATTCATTTGGACAAACAGAAAAGGAAGCAGGGGACTATGCAGAAGACATTGCAGCTCAAATGCTTGCTTCATCTCTTGGCATTCCTTTTGATATTGATAGAAGTTGGGATGAAAAAAGACAACAGTGGACCATCTCTGGTGAGATCTATAAAACAGCAAACGTTACTCAAACTGCGATTGGTGATAAACAAGGACGTTGGACTACAGTTTTTGCTGCAGCAGTATTACTCGTCTAATGTTTTGCTCGAAATCCTTTCATGTAATAGATTGATGCTCCAGCTGCAGCCATAACTATACCAACTAAAATTACAATCTGAAAAGAATCTATTCCTACTGAATTTATGGATGTATTTATTCCGCTACCATCTGTACTGTTCAAAGGACTTACAGTAAAAACAAGTTCATTTCTACTAGCTGAGAATTTTTTTCCAAAAAGATATGTGGCATCAATTTTTTTTCCTGTCTCTGGATCAAAGAACCATCCATCCGTTGTAAATTCCGGAAGTCGTTGACCATCTTTAATCACATCCGGTACAATTTTGCCATTGACATTACTTACTTTGAGTGGTTCATCTGACAATAAAACAATCTTTAGAAGTGAATTAAGTGGATAGAAATCCTTTGAAAAATACTCTGAACGTTTTAACTCATTAATTTTAAATAATTCAAGTGGATTGATGTTTTTTATTCCTCTTGCACTATTTGGATAATCTACAGATAATTTCAGTTGAAAAAGAGGGGTTTTGTCAAGTGGAATTATTGATAGCGTTACCGCTGAATTTTGCTCTTCAGATAATTTCTTAGCAAGATCATAAAAACCTCCAGATTCTCTAATCTCTTTGGGAAGCAAAATTGCTGAGAACTTTTCATACATTGTTTGTGAATCTTCTCTTGGCATAGTATATACTGCTGAAAATGTACCTTGCCCAGAAATTACTCCAGATGTTTCTAATTCCCTATTTGTTGCATCTCTTTGATTTAAAAATACCGAATGAAACTTTGCATTTGTATCAAACGCATTATTGATATCGCTAATTAAAGAGTCCCCGATAAGACGGCCTGTGTCTTGTATGGCTTTAATTCCACCTTCAATTCCCTCTACTGACAAGTTTATCATAATACAACTTTGGTCACTTTGTACTCCAAGAACACATTGTTCTTCACTTGTTATGATAACTGACAGAACTTTTTCGGTTTCTTGAATTTTTTTTGCAAGATCTGTAGGGATTCTAATTTCCTGATTGCTTGTACTTTGAAGAGAAACTGCAACGGTGACATTATTTGAGATACTCTGGTCAATAATAATCTGAGCAGTTTCCTGAAATGTAGCTAGTTTTGGTTCTTGGGCATAAGCTTCAGAAGAGCAGAAAAATACAACTAAGGCAACAGATGCTAAAATAAATAATTTATTCACATGGAGCACAATTTGGCTTTAAATTATTAAGGTTACTACCCAATTTTATATAGTTAAACAAACTAAAATTTTTTCAAAAGTTTAAATTTAGTATGTTTCTTTTTTATTTTGACATCGGTTCAAACCGAAGGGGAACAAAAACGAGAAGACTGACAGTCTAATGCGTTTAATGACTGTCAGTCACTTTTAATTTTGAATAAAATTTTTTAGTTTAGCTCAAGGTAGAAAGCTGTTTTACTTGATCTTGAACATAATCAAATCCATCTTGCCAAAATTGCGATGAACTTATGTTAATTCCATATTCATTTAGTAGGAGTTCTGGTTTTTTTGAACCGCCTGCAGATAATATGTTAATGTATGAAGGAACAAAATCCCGGCCCTCTTTTTTATATCGTTGGAATAGGGATAAAGCTAACAAATTTCCAAAAGAATAAGCATAACAGTAAAATGGCGTATGGAAAAAGTGTGGAATACAACTCCATTCTAATGCAAAATCCTCAGATATGTCTACCGACTTTCCAAATTGTTGTGTTAAATTATGTGAGTACGTCTTTGAAATTTCATCAACTGTAGTACTTTGAGCAATTTGTTTATGTACATCAATTTCAAATAATGTAAAAAATGACTGCCTCATTATTGTTGCGTACAAATCATCAATTTTTTCAGAAAGCATAATTTTTTTCTCTTCGGTTGAAATCTTTTCAGATAAATTATCATACAAAAGTAATTCAGAAAAAGTAGATGCAGTTTCTGCTAAAGGTAGTGGTGCATCAGCTATTAGAATTGATTTATCTGAAGCAGCTATGCTATGTATTGCGTGTCCAATCTCGTGTGCAATAGTAAAAACATCCTTTGATTTTCCTGCAAAATTCACTAGTACATATGGAGTAATTTTTGGTGATAGAGTACTACAAAATGCACCATCTCTTTTTCCTTGTCTAATTGAGGAATCAACATGTTTTTCGTGGAATACTTTTTTTGCAAAAGAAGATAGTATAGGGCTAAATTTTTCTAATGATTCAAAAACAAGCTTTACGGATTTATCATATGGATAATTTTTTTCTTTAATTTTTGAAGTAAATGGTGCATATAGATCATATCTTCGAAGTTTTTTTAATCCAAGAAGTTTTGCTTTTTGTATAAAAAAATTCTGAAAAATAGGTGCGTTTTTTTTACATACTGTCATTAGAGAGTTTACTGTTTTATCATCTACATCGTTTGCAATATTACGAATTGATATTGGAGAATCAAACCCCCTAATTTCTATTCCCTCATCCTTCCAATTGAGTACAACATTTTGGTAAATTTCTCCTAGAACTCCTTTATTTTTTGAATATTTAGACAAAAGTTCTTTGTATGCTATTTCTCGGGTCTTTGATTTTGTACTTCTTACATATGTAGAGAGTTGCTCTCGTGTTAGCTTTCTTTTTTTGCCTTCAATCTTTACAACATATTCAAATGCGTTTGTAATTTTATCATAAAGCTTGATTAAAGCTGTACTTCCTGTTACATCAAGTGTATTGATTATTCTCTCTTCAGGCTCACTAAGGGAGTACTTGGCAACTAGTCGTTTGTATTTTAGATATCCTGAAAGCTCACCGGAATCTTTGATTAATCGTTTTGCATTTGTTTCATTAATTCCTCTTTTCCACCATAAATCAAAAAACAATGTACGATTTGAAATTTCAGAACCCAGTTTTTTCATTCGCGTAAGTAAAGAAGTTGCTTCATCTGATTGAGTATTTTCAGAATAAGACAGAGATGCATAACCACCTATTATGCTCATTTTTTCATCAAGTTCTTCTAAATCATGTAAAATCTCAAGAAATTTTTTAGAAGATATCTTTGAATTTAATTTTGATTTGATCTTTTCAAACTGTTTTGCTTTTTTTTCAACTAATTGAATTTGTTTTTCAAATGTCTGGCTTTTTGGATTAGCTACTAATCCTTTGAGATTCCAAGTTCCAAGTTCGTATTTATCCATATCAGATCAGTAGCATGTCCTTGAAATATCAATAATACTCTTTGTGGATATAGCACCATTTCCATGGGTGATCTTGTATTGCAATCATTACTGGGTGTCCAGTTTCCTGAAAATGTTTTGTTGCGTGACGACCAACTGAAGAATCACAACAACCCACGTGACCACATGTTAAACATTGTCGTATAGCTACCCATGGCATCTTATCTTTCTCACACTCTTCACAACCTTTAGTTTTTGGAGTAATTCCATCCTTTTTCTGATTAAAGTGCTCGCATTCTTCTGACATAATATCCCTTTAAAATAACATCTTGTATATCTTTTATTTTTAACATTGAATGGACCGGATGGTATGAGTGCCGATATCGGTTCAATTTCTAGTTCCTGTAAAATGGTTGGTTTAATACTGGTAGCAGTCCGTTTTGGTCATTATACTATGACCCCCTTGTTTTGATAGGTAATTAGACACTAAATTAAGAATTTACCATTTTTT
>Ga0075301_1000168_pt1 | contig 10690 bp, 11 predicted proteins | sample Browns_TuleA_D1_FD_120053 | JGI IMG/M metagenome (GOLD analysis project Ga0075301, IMG submission 120053) | Natural and restored wetland microbial communities from the San Francisco Bay, California, USA, that impact long-term carbon... | ecosystem: Environmental > Terrestrial > Soil > Wetlands ... | reverse complement strand
TCACGATGCTGACGCTTACCACTGGCACCATGTTCCTGATGTGGCTCGGCGAGCAGATCACCGAGCGCGGCATTGGCAACGGCATTTCGCTAATCATCTTTGCCGGGATCGCGGCCGGGCTTCCCCACGCGGTGGTCGGAACGCTCGAACTGCAACGCACGGGCGCGCTTTCGATATTGATGGTGCTCTTCATCGGCGCGCTGGTGGTCGGCGTGACGGCGTTCGTCTGTTTTGTCGAATGCGGCCAGCGCAGGATCCTGGTCAACTACGCGAAGCGCCAGGTCGGCAACAAGGTCTATGGCGGGCAAAGCTCGCACCTTCCGCTCAAGCTCAATATGTCGGGGGTGATCCCGCCGATATTTGCCTCCAGCATTATCCTGTTTCCGGCGACGGTAGTCGGTTGGTTCGGTACGTCGGAAGGGCTTGAGTGGTTGAAGAACATCGCGGGCACGCTCTCTCCCGGCCAGCCCATCTACGTGCTGCTCTACGCGTCGGCCATCGTATTCTTCTGCTTCTTCTACACGGCGCTAGTGTTCAATCCGAAGGAAACCGCCGACAACCTGAAGAAAAGCGGGGCCTTCGTCCCGGGAATCAGGCCGGGTGACCAGACGGCGCGTTACATCGAGAAGATCATGTTGCGGCTGACGTTGACCGGCTCGATCTACGTGACCCTTGTGTGCTTGCTTCCGGAATTCCTGATTGTGTGGAAGAACGTGCCTTTCTACTTCGGCGGCACTTCGCTCCTCATCATCGTGGTGGTGACCATGGATTTCATGGCCCAGGTACGGGCCTACGTGATGTCGCACCAGTACGAGAGCCTGCTCAAAAAAGCGAATTTCAAGGGGGGCATGTTCCCGACGCGCTGATGTCCAAGGAAGAGACTATCCAGATGCAGGGCGAAATCGTGGAAACCCTGCCTAATGCGACGTTTCGGGTGAAGCTCGAGAATGGTCACGTGGTGCTGGGGCATATCTCGGGAAAAATGCGGATGCATTACATCCGCATTCTCCCGGGCGACAAGGTGACGGTGGAATTGACGCCCTACGATCTGTCGCGCGGGCGCATCGTCTTCCGGGCGAAGTGAAGATTAGGAGTTGAAATATGAAAGTGCTGGCATCGGTGAAAAGAATCTGCCGCAACTGCAAGATCATCCGCAGAAAGCGCGTGGTGCGGGTGATCTGCAAGAACCAGCGGCACAAGCAGCGCCAGGGTTGAGCTCGCGCACATATTTTTGTTTATAATTAAGTAGTTAGACGATAAGGTCGCAAACTTTTTCTGCGAGGAAACGCATGGCCCGGATCGGCGGAGTCAATATTCCAAACCACCAGCACGCGGAGATCGCATTGACGGCGATTTTTGGCATCGGGCGCGCGCGCGCGCGCGCAATCTGCGGCGCGGTGGGCGTCGCGCACACGGTGAAGATGAAGGACCTCTCGGACACCCAGATGGACAAGCTGCGCGAACAAGTGTCCAAGTTCACGGTCGAAGGGGACCTGCGTCGAGAGGTCTCAATGAACATCAAGCGCCTGATCGATCTGGGTACCTGGCGCGGAAAGCGCCACCGCCTGGGGCTGCCGGTGCGAGGCCAGCGCACGCGCACGAATGCGCGCACGCGCAAAGGCCCGCGCAAAGCGGCAATCAAGATAATCAGGCAGGTCGCAGCAGGCTAATCAGGAAAGATTCGTATGGCAAAAGCCGCTACCCGGGTTCGCAAGAAGGCCAAGAAGAACGTGGCCGAGGGCATTGCCCACGTCCACGCGTCCTTCAACAACACCATCGTCACCATCACCGACCGCCAGGGCAACACGCTCGCTTGGGCAACTTGCGGATCGAACGGCTTCAAGGGCTCGCGCAAATCGACCCCGTTCGCGGCGCAGGTGGCAGCCGATCGCGCTGGCCGACTCGCACAGGAATGCGGGGTGAAGAATCTGGAAGTTCTCATCAAGGGCCCGGGGCCGGGCCGGGAGTCCGCGGTACGGGCCTTGAACGCAGTCGGTTTCAAGATTACGCAGATTTCCGACGTGACGCCAGTGCCGCACAACGGCTGCCGTCCGCCTAAGAAGCGACGAGTCTAGGAGAGCGTGAGGTACGAGGGGGTATCCCCTCGTGCACCCCTACAGTTGATGAAGAGGTAGCAGACAAATGGCCAGAAATCTCGACCCTAAATGCAGACAGTGCCGCCGGGAAGGTGAAAAGCTCTTCCTGAAAGGCGAGAAGTGCTTTACCGACAAATGCGCCATCGAGCGCCGCAACTATCCACCGGGACAGCACGGACAGAAGAACACCCGGCTGTCGGGTTACGGCGTGCAATTGCGCGAGAAACAGAAGGTACGCCGCATCTACGGCATTCTCGAGCGCCAGTTCCGCAAGATCTATCATGCTGCGGAGCAGGCCAAGGGGATCACCGGCGAGAACCTGCTTCAGTTTCTGGAAAGCCGGCTCGACACAGTCACTTACCGCATGGGTTTCGGGGCGTCGCGCACCGAGGCACGCCAGATCGTGCGCCACAATGGCATCCTGGTGAACGGACGACGCGTCAACACGCCGTCGTTCGTCTGCCGCCCCGGAGATGTGGTCGAGGTGGCGGAGAAGGCCAAGCAGCAGCTGCGCATCAAGGGCGCAGCGGAAGCTGCGGAGGGCCGCGGCTTCCCGGAATGGCTGGAAGTAGATGCAAAGGCACTTAAAGGCAAGTTCAAGGCGCGGCCGCAGCGCTCGGAATTGCCGTCCACCATCAACGAATCGCTCGTGGTCGAACTGTACTCGAAGTAATTACCAGAGGTATTCTCAGCCATGGCTAGCATTGCTTTTCTGAAACCCCGCATCATAGACGTGCAAAACATCTCTCCGTACCACGCCAAGCTCACTATGGAGCCATTCGAGCGCGGCTATGGACACACGCTCGGCAATGCGCTGCGGCGGACACTACTGTCGTCGATGCCGGGTTACGCTGCGACGGAGGTCAGAATCTCGGGAGTGCTGCACGAGTACTCGACCCTCGACGGAGTGCAGGAGGACGTTGTGGATCTGCTGCTCAACCTGAAGGGCATCGTGCTGAAGATGCACAATCGCGAGGAGGCGTTGCTGACGTTGAGGAAGAGTGGCGAAGGCGCGGTCACCGCGGGCGACATTGAGCCGATGCATGATGTGGAAATCGTCAATCCTGACCATGTCATCGCGCATCTCGCAGCCGGCGGCAAGCTCGATATGCAGATCAAGGTCGAGCCGGGACGCGGTTATATCGCGGCTACGACCCGCCGCACCTCTGCCGAGGAAGGCCGCAGCGTCGGCAGCATCCTGCTCGACGCCTCGTTCAGCCCGGTGCGTCGCGTGAGCTACGCGGTCGAGGCGGCGCGAGTGGAGCAGCGCACCGACCTCGACAAGCTGGTGATAGATGTCGAAACCAACGGTGCCATCGACCCGGAAGAGGCGGTGCGATACGCGGCCCGTATCCTGGTCGAGCAGTTGTCGGTATTCGCGGACTTGAAGGGCCTGCCGACCCATGTCGAGGAAAAGAAAGCGACGCAGATCGACCCGACCCTGCTGCGCCCGGTGGACGACCTCGAGCTGACTGTTCGCTCGGCCAACTGCCTGAAGGCCGAGAACATCTACTATATCGGCGACCTTATCCAGCGCACCGAGACGGAACTCCTGAAGACGCCGAACCTGGGGCGCAAGTCGCTGAACGAGATTAAGGAAGTGCTGGCCTCGCGTGGCTTGACGCTGGGAATGAAGCTGGAGAACTGGCCGCCGGTTGGGCTGGAGAAGCTGACCACTTGAGAAATCAAGGATGAAGGCAGAAGGCAGAAGGCAGAAGGATAGGACCCGGCGCGCAGCGCTGCGAGTCATGCACTTCATCCTTCATCCTTCATCCTTCCGCCTTAGGTAAGGAACTGATCATGCGTCACCGTCACGGACTGAGGAAGCTCAATCGCACCAGCAGCCATCGCCTGGCGATGTTCCGCAACATGGCGAACTCGCTGCTGCGCCACGAGGCGATTCAGACCACCCTGCCCAAGGCAAAGGAGCTGAGACGAGTGGTTGAGCCGATCATCACGCTCGGCAAAAAGCCATCGCTCGCCAATCGCCGTCTCGCCTTCAATCGCCTGCGTGATCGTGAGGTGGTGGTGAAGGTTTTCAACGAGCTCGGACCGCGTTACTCGAAGAGAAGCGGCGGGTATCTCCGCATTCTCAAATCCGGATTCCGCAAGGGCGACAATGCCCCGATGGCGTTCGTGGAGCTGATGGATCGGCCCGAAGCCGGCGCGGAGGCAGGAAAGGACAACAAGGAGGGGACCAAAAAAGGGGCGAAGAAAGAGGCGGCCTCCAAGGCCGCATAAAACGCACCGCGTAGGTCTTTGAAAGCCGGCGCAAGCCGGCTTTTTTCTTTGCTCCGATCGGCGGTGCTCGCCGATCGTCGTCGTGACGGATAATGAGTGATGGGTGAAGGGCGCCAACTCTAGGGCTGGCTGTTTACCCATTACCCTATAAAATTCCTACATGATTTTCTTGTTCACCGATTTCGGCGCCGCGGACCTCTACGCCGGGCAGGTGAAGGCGGTGCTGCACCAGCACGCGCCGGGCACGCAGGTTGTCGACCTGCTGCACGAAGCGCCGACGTTCAACGTGAAGGCGGGCGCGCATCTGCTGGCCGCGCTCTCGGCGCGGGTCCCGGCGGGGAGCGTGACGCTGGCGGTCGTAGACCCTGGCGTCGGCGGCGCGCGCAAGCCGGTGGCGCTTCTCGCCGACAACCGATGGTTCGTCGGACCCGACAACGGGATTCTTTCGGTAGTCGCCGCCCGGGCTGCGAAGGCAGAAGCATTTCCTATCGGCTGGCGGCCGGAGAGACTGACTGCTTCGTTCCATGGCCGTGACCTGTTCGCGCCGGTGGCGGCAATACTCGCACGCGGCGAGCGCGTTGCGGTGAAACTGGAGAAGAAGACCCGGCTCGCGGAAAGTTTCGGCGGGACCGACCTCGCCGAGATCATCTACGTCGATCACTATGGAAACGCGATGACCGGCCTGCGCGCAGGCGGACGGCCTGGCGACGGAACGCTAGTCGCGGGCGGGCACCGTATTGCCCGAGCACGGGTGTTTTCCGATGTGCCTGCGGGTGAGGTATTTTGGTACGAGAACAGCCTGGGGCTGGCCGAGATCTCGGTCAATTCCGCCAGTGCGGCGGAGAAGCTTGGACTAGGAGTGGGGCACCCAGTGACGCTCGATACGGGCTGAACGAATATCATGGAAGTTACTCACTCGCTCGTGCGCTTTGTCGTTGAGTCGCGGCCGGAAGACATTCCGGAGCCTGCGCGCAGGGAGGCGGTGCGTACGCTGGTGAACTGGTTCGCCTGTGCGCTCGGCGGGTCGCACCACGATGCGATCCGTATCGCACTGGAAGCCCTGGCGCCGTTCGCCGGCGCGCCGCGGGCGAGCGTCGTCGGCCGCCGCGAGCGCCTCGATTGCCTGAATGCCGCGCTCGTCAACGGCATGAGCGCGCACGTGCTCGATTTCGACGACACCCACCTGCGCACGCTTCTGCACCCTGGCGTTCCCGTCGCGTCCGTCCTGTTGGCGCTCTCGGAGCGGGCGCCGCTCCCCGGACCCCACTTCCTGCATGCGTTCGTGCTGGGCGTGGACGTGGAGTGCCGAATCGCCAATGCGATCTACACCGCGCACAACGTCAACTGGTATATCACCGGCACCGCCGGGGTGTTCGGAGCCGCGGCGGCCGCCGGGAAGGTGCTCGGGTTGGACGAGCGGGGAATGGCCCGGGCATTTGGCATCGCGGCGACGCAGGCCGCGGGCCTGCGCGAAATGGCCGGCACCATGTGCAAGAGCTTCACGCATGGCCGTGCGGCGCAGAACGGGATGTCCGCCGCGTTCCTGGCGAGCCACGGCTTCACCGGCTCCGAGCGGGTCATCGAGGCGCCGCGCGGTTTCGCCGGCGTGCTCGCGCCGGAGCACCGGCTGGAGGAAATCACCGACGGGCTGGGCGAGCGCTACGAAATCCTGCTGAACACGTACAAGCCCCATGCCTGCGGAGTGGTGGTGCATCCGGCCATAGATGGCTGCATCGAGTTGCGCGCGGCTCACTCGGTGAACCCGGTCGAGGTCGCTTCGGTCGCGCTGCGGGTGCACCCGCTCGCGCTCAAGCTTGCCGGAATCCGGGAGCCGCGTGGCGGCCTGGAAAGCAAATGGAGCCTGTATCATTCGGCGGCGATCGCGCTGTGCGACGGGGCGGCGGGGGAGCGCCAGTACACGGACGAGCGCGTCCGCGACCCCGCGGTTGCGCGTTTGCGCGAAAAAGTGAGCGCGCAGGCCGACGTGGCGCTGTCCGATGACGAAGCGCACGTGAAGATCGTGCTGGCCGACGGGCGCACCCTCGATCGGCACATCGAGCATGCGGCCGGCAGCGCCGGCAACCCGCTCTCCGATCGGGCGCTCGACGCGAAATTTCGCGCGCTCGCCGAAGGCGTCCTGCCCGGGAATCGGGCCGATGCTTTGCTCGAGAAGTGCCGCGCCGTTGCGGATCTTGGCAATGTCGCCGACCTCGCGCGGCTCGCGGTGCCATGATCCGCGCCACGTGCCATGGGCGTGCCCCGGTCAGCGCGGCCGGCGCAAGGCGGTAAGCAGCTTGCAGGACTCGGCTATGCGGGCATTGCAGCCGACGGTGAGCGGGGCCAGCGCATCGGCACGCCGGCCGAGCACCACGAGCAGCACGCCGTAGTTGAAATTGGCGTCGGCATTGGAAGGGTCGAGGGCGAGCGCGCGGCGGTAGCTCGACTCGGCGTCGGCGGGACGGTTCAGCGCTGCGTACACCACACCCAGGTTGGTATGGGCGTCGCGGTGCAGCGGATCCAGTGCGACGGCCTTCTCGCAATCCACTTGCGCGTCGCGCGGCCTTTGCACCAGCATCTTGGTGAAACAGCGCTTGGAATAGGCTTCAGCGTAACCCGGGTCGATCTCGATCGCCCGCCCGAGATCTTCGAGCGCGCGTTCGTGGCTGCCGGTGCGGGCGAACAAAGTTCCGCGCCCAACGTACGCGTCCGGGTCCTGCGGGTTGATCGATATCGCTTTTTCAAAATCGCGCAGAGCATCGGCGTATCGCCCGGCCTGCAGATAGGCGAGCCCCCGGTTATGGTAGCCACGCTCGACGAATGGCGCGGTCGTATCGGAATTCTTGCGCACGGCGTCGTCCCACAGCTCGATGGCACTCGAAAAGCTGTCGATCCGGCTGAGCGTCACCGGGACCAGCGCCAGGCAAGCCGCGCCCAGTACCGCGATGCTCCACCTCGATCGAACGCGCCAGAGAAGTGCCGGCAATCCGCACGACAGGCCGCTCATCCAGAGATAACTGCGGTACAGCACGTATGGCTCCTGGACGCGAATGACCGCGATCTCGGTGAGCGCAAGCAGCCATGGATACAGCAGGCCGAGGCCGAGCAGTCCCGTCACGCCACCTTTCCGCAGCAGCACGAACGCCACGACCGGCCAGGCAAGCCAGGCGGCAAATCCGGCCGACCGGGGCCACGCGAGCCACCGCGCCGGAAATGGCACGCGGATGTCCACCGACATCCACCCCGGGTCGGGGATGACCCAGGTCAGCAGGTAGCGGAAGAACAGGAAGGACTGGTTTACCGCGCTCAGCGCCCAGGCAGCCGGTGCTTCGGGGTCGGCCGGCGATGCATGCAGTTCGCCCAGCAATGCCTGCGCGAAAGGCTCGTACGGTGCGCCGAGCACACCCTTGGCTCTCAGGATGACCAGCGTGCCGATGACCGCAAACAGCGCGAATGGAATGGCGAGCTCGCGCAGCAGTCGGGGCCGGGGGCCGTGCAAGAGCACGGCCAGCGCGGCCGCAACGGCGGGAAGCATCACCGCGTGCTCCTTGGAAAACACCGCTGCGAAGTACGCGGCTGCCGCGGCATAGTGCCAGGACCGCGTCTGCGAGAGCAGTCCCTCGAGAAAGAACCGCAGGCTCAGCACGCAGAAGAGCGTCGCCAGCACGATCGGGCGTTGAACCAGGTAAGCGACCCCGTAAACTGCGACGGGGTGGAGCAGGAAAATCAGCGCGCCGAAAAATGCGATCCACTCCTGCCTGAGCCGGCCGTCATCCGCCGGAGCTGCCAGAGCCGCGCCGAACAGGCGCTGGAGGAACGAAAACAGCAGGATTGCGGTGGTCGCGTGCAGCAGAACGTTGAGCGCGCGGTGCCATATCCATTGCTTGCCGACGACGTCGTAGGTCCACCCGAAGGTGGCGTAGGACAGCCAGCGCAGGTCGAAATGAAACCACGACGCGCCATAGAACCGCAGGAAATCATCGCGCAGCAACCGGTCGTCGAATACCAAGGGGTAGCGCAGCGCAGCCCAGTACAGGGCGAGCGCCAATATGACCCAGGCGCAGGCGACCCACTCGTATCGGGGATGGGGGCGCGACAGGACAGGCAGTGCCGGCGCGCGTTCCCGCCGTATCCTGCGTTTCTTCATGCCGAAATGCCAGCGTCGGCCATCGTGGCCTGCCGCCTCATTCGGCGGCAGGGCTTCTCAAGCGCAGGTCGACATCGTAAGGTTGGTGCGGGTAGTGGAACGCCACCGGCCCATCGTGCAGGGAATCCACAAACTGGCGCACGAACGGGTCCTTTGATGCGTTGATTTCCGCGACACTGCCATGCGCCGCGACCGAGCCGTCCGCGATGAAGTAAACATAATCCGCGACTTTAAGCGATTCGACCACGTCGTAGCTGACAATGATCGAGGTCACTCCGAGTGCGTCGTTGAGCTTGCGGATCAGATTCGCGATCTGGTTGAGCGAAATCGGATCGAGTCCGGCAAAGGGCTCGTCGTACATGATGATCATGGGATCGAGCGCGATCGCTCGTGCAAGCGCTACGCGCCGCTGCATGCCGCCCGAGAGTTCGTTCGGCATCAGGGCGAAGGCGCTGCGCAGGCCGACGGCTTGCAGCTTCATCAAAACCATGTCGCGGATCACCGCGTGCGGCAGGCTGGTGCGCTCGCGCATGGGATACGCGATATTCTCGAACGTCGAGATGTCGGTGAACAGCCCGCTTTTCTGAAACATCATGCCCATCTTGCGCCGCATTGCGTAGAGCGCCACATCGTCCATCTCGTGCACGACCTGGCCGTCCACCCGCACGTAGCCCGCGTGCGGCCGCAATTGGCCGCCGATCAGGCGCAGCAACGTGCTCTTGCCGCAGCCGCTGGTGCCGAGGATCGCAATCACTCGGCCGCGCGGCACCACGAGATTTACGTCCTTGAGTACCGGGCCCTCTCCATAGGAGAAAGCCAAGTTATTGATTTCAATTATATTTTGTGGCTCAACCGCACCCATCGTGACATCATAGCAAAGGCGCGCCGCGCCTAGCCTGAATGCACGCCCATTGCGGCTTTGGGGGCGACTGGAGCCGCCGTGCTTAATACGACGCAGTCACGGCCCGCGGCCTTGGCTGCATACAAGGCTTCGTCTGCGGCGCGCAACACGGAGTCCGGGCCGTCCGCGTTGTCCGGGAACAGCGCGACACCGAAAGAGGCGGTGATCCTGCCGAGCGGCAAGCCGCAAAATTCCAGATGGAGACTCTTGATCGCGGACTGGATGTCCTCGGCCCTGCGCAACACGTTTGCCGGAGTGGCTTCGGGGAGGATCAGCGCGAACTCTTCGCCTCCCTGGCGGCAGACGATATCGCTGCTCCGGATATGGGTCCTGAGCAAGCCGGCGATTGCCGTGAGCACAAAGTCCCCCGCTTGGTGCCCGAAGGTGTCGTTGACTCGCTTGAAATAATCGAGATCGATCATGATCACCGCGAGCGGGATCCCTTTGCGCTTTGACCTTATCCATTCGCGCTGCAGGAATTCCCACATGTAGCGGCGGTTGTAGAGGCCGGTCAACGGATCGGTTAACGCCTGCTCCCGGAGGTCGTCCAGCACACGGGCGAGCCTTTCCATGGCGCGGCTGCGCTCGATTGTCACGGCGCTCAACACCAGGCCAGTAATGACCACCGCGCTGATGAACGCCAGCAGCGTGAGGAGCGACTCGTTCAGTGACGCCTGCGGGAAGTGGCGCAGGTCCTCGATCGTGTAATAGACAGCAATGGCGCAGCATGCGGCTATTGCCGTCGTCACCACGCGCTGGCTGAAGCGCAACGCCGCCCAGATCATGAACGGCAGAATTGAGAACGTCAGCGAGAAGGGCGAGGTTACCCCGACGGCGTTGCCGGAGCTGAAGGCGATCTGGGTAACAGCCAGCAGCAGCAGAGCGAAACACAGCGCTTCCAGTATCTTCTGCCGCGGCCAGTGCGCGGCGCGACGCAGGCTCCAATTCAGGACGAGTGGCGTTACGATGATGATGCCGGTAAGGTCACCTTGCCACCATGTCCACCAGTTCGGAAAAAATTCCGGCCAGGTTACCGAGCCCTCGATCGCGAGCGAGGCCACTGCAATGGTCGCCGCGACCGTGCAGCTCAGGGCCGCGGCGGCGGCAAACAGGGCAACGTCCCGCCCGTTCTCGAAGCGACGGGGAATGCCGATAAAACGCCGGATCGTGGTCGCGCCGACGAATGCCTCGAGCGTGTTTCCGATGCCAATAATGAGTGCAATTACTGGAGACGAGGCCACCGTGAGGTTGACCAGTATCGCGCCCAGCCAGATCCCGGGCCAGATACGGCCGCTGAACAGGAGCATG
>Ga0075301_1000167_pt1 | contig 10696 bp, 5 predicted proteins | sample Browns_TuleA_D1_FD_120053 | JGI IMG/M metagenome (GOLD analysis project Ga0075301, IMG submission 120053) | Natural and restored wetland microbial communities from the San Francisco Bay, California, USA, that impact long-term carbon... | ecosystem: Environmental > Terrestrial > Soil > Wetlands ... | reverse complement strand
GCGCACTCGTGCTCCGCGCGGGCGGATCGCGGAAAAATCGTAACCTACGCCGCCGCCGCGGCGCATCGTCTCCGCCGCTTCCATCAGCGCGACGTAGATGCCGGGCTTGCCGTCCACCGTTTCGGAAACCGAGTCGCCAACCGGCTGCACGAAGCAGTTGATGAGCGTCGCCTGCAGCCGCGTGCCCGCCGCCGAGTTGACCCGGCCGCCGGGTATGAAACCGTTCTGCAGCGCATCGAAGAACACCGGCTCCCAGCGGGCCGGGTCCTTTTCGACGGCGGCAAGCGCGCGCGCCACGCGCCGGCGCACGGCGTCAACCGTCTTTTCATCGCCCTTCGCGTATTTCTCCAGCAGCACATCGAGCGTGACCTGCTGCGGGGGCAGGGCGAAACCGGTATCGTTGAGTTTCATTCCTGGCGAAAGTCTTGGCGCTTCGATCGAGCGTAACGCGGGATAAATTATGATACTCCGGTCGAGTACCGGAGCCTAAGCACTTGTTTTTGGCGCCTGTTGATCCCGCTTGATCTGGATCAGGCCGAGTGGGGTTTGACCGGCGTACCGGGCGGATATCGCGGATGCTCCCCGCAGCGCTCAGCTTCTTTTGCGGCCGAATATCCTGTGGCCCAGGCTGCCCAGCAATCCCGGAAATTGCTGGTTCGCGGCCCGCTCTGGTGAGGGTTGCCGCTCTTCGTCCTGCTCGTGCGGCCGCGACTGCGCAGCCTGCTGCGTCGGGTGCCGTTGCGGCTGCTGGGCGTGCGCATGCCGCGCTTGCGGCCGTTGCGCAGGCTGCCCATGTCGTTGCTGTTGTCCCCGCGCGGGCGAGCCCGGCTCCTCGCGGCGCTCCTGCCGGTGCCGCTGCTGGCCGTTGCCGCCGTTGCGCTGGCGCGACTGCCCGGCGCCTTGCCGTCCGCCCTGGTGACGCTGCGGTTCGTGGCGCTGCGCCGGAGCACGGGAGCCGGTTCCGGGCTCGAAACCGGGGACGATCTTCTGCTCGATCCGGCGGCCGATCAGGCGCTCGATTGCAGCCAGCAAGGGGCGGTCCTCGCCACTTACCAGGACGACCGCCTCGCCCGATGCACCCGCGCGGCCGGTGCGGCCAATGCGGTGCACGTAATCCTCGGCGACGTGCGGCAGGTCGTAGATCACGACGTGCGGCAGCTCCTCGATATCGAGCCCGCGCGCCGCGATGTCGGTCGCAACCAGCACCTGCAGGCCGTTGTCCTTGAAGCGCTTGAGGGCCCGCGTGCGCGCGCCCTGGCTCTTGTTGCCGTGGATGGCGTCGGCGTCGATGCCTTCGCGCTCCAGCTGCTGGGCGAGCCGGTTCGCACCGTGCTTGGTGCGGGTGAACACCAGCACCTGCTGCCAGTTGTTGGTCTTCACGAGGTGCGTGAGCAGCTCGCGCTTGCGCCCCGAATCCACCGGATGCACGATTTGCGAGATCAGCTCGACCGGCTTGTTGCGCGGGGCGACCTCGACCGTGACCGGATTCTTCATGAATGAGCTGGCAAGCTTGCGGATCTCGTCGGGGAAAGTCGCTGAAAACAGCAGGTTCTGGCGTTTTGCCGGCAGCAACGCCAGTACTCGGCGGATCGCCGGTATGAATCCCATGTCGAGCATGCGGTCGGCCTCGTCCAGCACCAGGGCCTCGACATGGCGCAGGTCGATCGTGCGCTGCTCGACGTGATCGAGCAGGCGTCCCGGCGTCGCCACGACGATGTCCACGCCGCGGCGCAGCTCGTCGGCCTGCGGCTTGAAGCCGACGCCGCCGAAGACCACGGTCGAACGGACCTTTAGGTGCCGGCCGTAGGTGCGCACGCTGTCCTGTACCTGGGCCGCGAGCTCGCGCGTCGGAACCAGGATCAACACCCTGATGGGATGGCGCGCGGGCGAGGCGCTCGTGCCGGCGCCCGCGGAGAGCCGCTGCAGCAGCGGCAGGGTGAAGCCCGCGGTCTTGCCGGTGCCGGTCTGCGCGGCGCCGAGCAAGTCGTGCCCGGAGAGCACGACGGGTATGGCTTGCGCCTGGATGGGGGTGGGTTCGGTGTAGCCCTGCTCGGTGACAGCACGGAGCAGCTCGGCCGACAGGCCGAGGCTTTCAAATGACGTAGTAATGAGTATCTCCTGATCGGCCCGGGAAAGCGCGAGCCTTCCAAACCGGTTCAGGCAGATGCGATTCGAGGCTGGGTGATTCGACGATCCAGGATGGACCGGGAAACGACTGTGACGCTAACCGGATGACGCGAAACAGAAACCTTGCTGCGCATTATACACGCAATCGCCGTCGCCGTCCCGGATTTCTAGATCAGGGTGCGCCGTGCGCGCCGCAGCATGAAGCGCGCCGGATCAACGGCACCCGCGAGATCATCCTCGACCGGGAGAGGTTCGCCGTCCAGCAGGCTCGCGATCATTTCGCCGCCCAGTGCCGCCCACGTAAGTCCGCGCGAGGCATAGGCGAACGCGCCGTAGAGCCCGGGAACCCGCGGAAAATTCCGCAATGTTCCGACGGTGCGCGCGGCGCCGGCATCCGGCAGGGCGCCGATCAATGGCAGCCGGTCCGCCGCCACGCAACGAAAACCGACGGCGCCTTCCAGCGCGGCGGGATCAAAGGCGGCGGCTGCCCCGGGCAGCAGGCGTTCGAGCCGCTCGAGGTTGCCGGCGTCATCCTCCGCGCGCGGATTGGGAGCTTCGGATTCGAGGTCGTAGGTTGCCCCCACGAGGGCGCTGCCGTTTGCGTCGGGTATGAAGTGGCCGGCACCCGCCAGCACGGCGGTGGGTAACGGTATGCGACCCGCGGGCAGGCGCGTGAGCTGTCCGCGTACGCGCTTCAATGCCGCACCGAGCGGAGCGAGGCGGATGGCATCGTGCGAGTTGGCGAGCACGACAACTGGCGCGGAAGCGATAACCTTGCCGTCCGCGTCGAGGGCGCGCCAGCGGTCTCCCTCGCGGTCCAGCGCTTCCACTGCCAGCCCGGTGCGCAGGGTCAGGTTACCGCCGGACCTGGACGCTGCGATCTGGGCGGTCACGAGGCCGGCCAGGCGCATCCACCCGCTGTCCGGAAACCACCAGCCGCCGGCACGCACATCACGCCCCGTTAGTCCCTCGGCGCGGATGCGCGGCAGGTAGTCCACGTAGTCCCGCGGAAAGTCGAGTGCCCTCGCCGTTGCTGCCATGCGCGCTTCCTCGCGTGCGTCCTTCGCCACCTGCAGCACGCCGCAGCGCCCCCACGCAAGGTGGTGCCCGGCCGCTTCCAGGGCGTGCCAGCGGCGCAGTGCGTAGAGAAAACCTGCGCGGGTGAGGCGCGACAGCACGCTGTCGTCGCGCGAGACGTGCGGGTGAAAGACGCCGGCGGGGATGCCCGACGCCTCCGCCGCGGGCGTGGCAAGGCGTTCAATCAGCTCGATGCGCCAGCCGCGCGCGGCGAGCCGCTCGGAAACTGCGGCGCCCGCCAGTCCCGCGCCGATGACGATGGCGCGGCGCTCGTCCCATGCCGGCGCGGCGGGCGGGGCGCGATGAGGTGTCGCGTGCGGGGCAAAACGCGCCGCTAGCATGTTGCGCTTGCGGCCGAAGCCCGGCCGCAGTTCCGGCGCAAATCCGGCGGCGGCGAGCGCATCGCGCACGGCGCGCGCCGTGGTGTAGGTGGCGAGCGACGCGTTTGCGCGCGCGAGCCGGCCGAGCGCCTTCATCATCCCGGGCGACCACATGTCCGGATTGCGGGCGGGCGCGAAGCCGTCGAGATAGAACGCGTCGGCGGCGAGCCTCAATCGCGGCACGACGTCGGCAGCATCGGCGAAAGCGAGCGTGAGCGTGACGCGGCCGTCCTCGAACTCCAGCCGGTGCAGGCCGGGAAGCGGCAACGGCCAGGCGGACTGCAGTTGGGTCGCGAGCGGCGCGAATTCAGGATAGCGCGCGTGCAGCGCCGCCAGCCCGTCGCGCGAAAACGGATGTTTTTCGACGGATACGAAGTGCAGCCGCTCCGGGCGCGCAGGCGCGGAGCGCCAGGCGTCCCAGGTTGCGAGAAAATTGAGGCCGAGCCCGAAGCCCGTCTCGACGATGGTGAACACGCGCGTACCGGCCCAGCGCGCCGGCAGTCCGTTGCCGCCGAGAAACACGTGCCGCGCCTGCCCGGGGCCCGAGTCGGCGCTGTGGTAGATGTCACGGTATTGCGGGGAGTACGGCGTTCCAAAAGCGTCGAGCGCGAGCGTCGCGGGAACAATGGCGACGCGCCCCATCACTTCGCCGATATCAGCGCCGCCGAGCGGCGCCAGGCCCCAGGCGTGACGCCGTGCGCGCGCTTGAACGCGCGGTTGAAGGCCGCCTCCGACTCGTATCCCACATCTTGCGCAATGGCGGAAATGTTGCGCTTGCCGATGCGCAGCAGGTCGGCCGCGAGCTGCAACCGCCATCGCGTCAAGTAGTGCATCGGAGGCACGCCAACCAACTGCGTAAAGCGATCGGCGAGCGCAGATCGAGACAACCCGATGCGAGCGGCAAGCTCGTCTACGGTCCAGGCGCGGGCCGGCTCGGCATGTATCAACGCGAGGGACTTGCCGACGAAGCGGTCGCGCAGTCCCGCGAGCCAGCCCTGCTGCTCGGCGGGGAGTTTCTCGATGTAGCGGCGGATTGCCTCGACGAACATCAGCTCCGAGAGCTTGGCGAGCACGGTGCCCGCACCGGCGCGCTGGGCGGCGGACTCCGCGAGGCTGAATTGAATCGAAGTCATCAGCCATTGCGAGCCGGGCCCCTCGTTCATGTCGACGACCATCATGCGCGGCAGCGCTGCCAGGACGGAATCGAACAGCCGCGAGTCGCAGGCGAGATACCCGCACACCAACCGCGTCACACTGCCGCCACCCCCGTGACGGACCTGCGGCACTTCGTCGGGGCCTCGTTTCACGACCAGCGGCGCGCCGGGCACGCGCGGGCGCTCGAGATCGCTGCCGAGCGCGTGCGCCTCGCCGCTGGGAATGACGATGAGCTGGCCAGCGCCGGCGGACATGGGCGCCGTGCCCTCGATCATGATCTGGCATGCACCCTCCGTGACCAGGTGGTAGATCACGACGTGCTGGGCGTCGGGCATGTGTTCGACGCACACCTCGACGCCGGAGGGCTCGCCGACGCACCAGGGCGCAGTGAATACCGCGTCCATGAATACGGCGCCAGTCAGGCGCACGAGTCTCAGCACGTCGGATAGCGCGTCCACAACTGGCTTCCTCCCGTTCCGGCGTTTCGCGCAAGAAACGCGGCGTCCCGGGCATGGGCGCGCGCCGGGCCGCGAACGATACTAGCACCGCGTTGTGGGGCCGACCAAGGGTGGTCTGCCCGATCGCAACAAATAACTGGGAAAGGAGCCGTTCATGCAACCGATACAACAGCAGGACGATGCCGGGCGTTATGCGAAGTGCATCGAAGTCTCGAAACGCATCCGCTGGGATATCGAGCGCGATGTCATCCGCGGCCGCCGGTTTGATTTTTCCCGGAAATTCCTCCCCGACGGCATCTCAAAGGTCAACGAGCTTGCATTCCTTTCGACCGGTGGGCGACGGCTGCTGTCCCAGATCCAAGGGCGCACCTACGCCAATATGTTCGGGTTGGTCGAGCGCTTTATCGGCGCGAAGATCCTCGACGTGAGCCGCGACCACGTGCTGGGTGACCAGGTGAAACTGGAGGCACTGGTGCGGTTCACCGACGAGGAGCTGAAGCACCAGGAGATGTTCCGGCGTATCGAGGGGCTGGCTGCGGAAGGCATGCCTGTGGGCTACCACTTCCTGCCTCAGCCCAACGACGTTGCGTCGGTCGTGCTCGGCAAGTCGACCTGGGCCGTGCTGGCGCTCACCTGCCACATCGAGCTCTTCACCCAGGCGCACTACCGCTCGAGCATCGAGCCCGACACCGAGCTCTCCGAGCTCTACAAGGATGTGTTCCTCTATCACTGGCGCGAGGAATCGCAGCACGCGATCCTTGACGAGCTCGAGTGGCGGCGCGAGAACGTCAACCTGTCGGCCAACGAGCGCGACCGGGCAGTGGACGACCTGATCGAGTTGGTGGCGGCCGTGGATGGGCTGCTGCAAATGCAGGCAGGCGCGGACGCGGATTATTTTTCCCAGATCTACGGGCGTGCATTCAGCCGGGAAGAAGCCAAGCAAGTGCGGGACGGCGTGCTCAAGGCTTACCGCTGGCAGTACATCGCGTCGGGCGTCCGGGACCCGCGCTTCACAGGCATCCTCGGCGACATGATCACGCCGCAGCAGTCCGCGCGCATTAGCGCGGCGCTCGCGCCGATTCTCAACTAAGAGCGGAGGCGATATTCGATCCGGAAGTCGCCGCTCAGCACGTGTTCCCGGTTCCACATCGGTATGGTCCGGAGACGCGCGCCGGCGGCGATAGCCAAGGAAGGCTCGCGCAAAGCTACAGTCCCGTGGAATTTCTTCTCACCATAGCCAACGTGTTGTACGTATTCGCCTATTTCGTGCGAAAAACGCTGTGGCTGCGCGCGCTCTCACTGGCCGGGACTTCCTGCCTGCTCGCCTATTTCCTCACGCTACCTGTGCCCTTGATGCAGGCGGTTTACTGGAACGCGCTCTACGCGGTCATCAACGCGATCTGGATCGGACGACTCCTGCTGCGGTCTTCGCCGTCGCGCCCGGATCCTTCCTGACGCCGCGCTCCCGCAGGAAATCGGCGAGGATGCGGCCGGTATGGCCGCGCGTCTGGCTCGCCACGGCCGCGGGCGCGCCTTGCGCGACGATGCGCCCCCCGGCGTCGCCGCCTTCTGGCCCGAGGTCGAGCACCCAATCCGCTTCGGCCATCACGTCGAGGTTGTGCTCGATCACCACGACGGTGTTGCCCGCGTCCACCAGCCGGTGCAGGACGCGCGCGAGGTTCTCCACGTCCGCCATGTGCAGGCCCACCGTCGGCTCGTCGAGCACGTAGAGCGTGTGTCCCTCCCTCACCCCCGCCCCTCTCCCGCGGGGAGAGGGGAAATTCCTGACCTTCGCAAGCTCGGTGACCAATTTGATCCGCTGTGCTTCGCCCCCGGACAGGGTGGGGCTCTGCTGGCCGAGCGTGAGATAGCCGAGGCCGACATCCTGCAGCAGGGTGAGGGCGTGGTGGATGGACGGATGGGCGGAAAAGAACGCCACCGCCTCGTCGACGTTCATCAGGAGCACCTCGCCGATGCTGCGGTTCTTGAAGCGCACGGCGAGTGTCTCGGGATTGAAGCGCGCGCCGCGGCACGCTTCGCACGTTACCTTCACGTCGGGAAGAAAAGACATCTCGATGCGCTTCAGCCCCTGTCCCTCGCAAGCTTCGCAGCGCCCGCCCGCGGTGTTGAAGGAGAAGCGCGAGGCGGTATAGCCGCGCATGCGCGCTTCGGGCACTTCCGCGTAGAGCCGGCGCACCTGGTCCCAGAAGCCGACGTAGGTCGCCGGGCACGAGCGCGGCGTCTTGCCGATCGGCGTCTGGTCCACTTCCAGCACCCGGCCGATCTGATCGGTTCCCGTGATCGCACGGCAACCGATCAGATCGGCAGTGGATAGTGGGTGGTGGATAGTGGATGGAGCTTCGCGCCTTGTCCCTTGTCCCTTGTCCCTTTTCCCCTTTCCCTTGCGGCGCGGGTAGCGGTGCGCCGCGACCAGGCGCCGCAGGTTGTCGTGCAGCACGTCGCGCGCGAGCGTGGATTTTCCCGAGCCCGAGACGCCGGTGACCACCGTCAACCGGCCGAGTGGAACGCGGAAGGCGAGGTCCTTCAGGTTGTGGAGGGCGGCGCCGTCGACGACGAGCGCCGGTGTCGCGCCGTTCACCGGGCGCCGCGCGTGCAGCGGGTGCCGGAGGGGGTGGGAGAGAAAGCGGCCGGTCACCGAGGCCGGCACGCGCATCAGGTCGGCGGCGGATCCCGCCGCCACCACCTCGCCGCCGCGGTTGCCGGCGCCGGGCCCGAGGTCCACCACGTGCGCCGCGCGCCGGATCGTCTCCTCGTCGTGCTCCACCACGATCAGCGTGTTGCCCTTCGCTTCCAGCTTCTCCAGCGTGTCGAGCAGGACGCGGTTGTCGCGCGGATGCAGCCCGATGGTGGGCTCGTCGAGGATGTAGGCCACGCCGCGCAGGTTGGAGCCCAGCTGCGCCGCGAGCCGGATGCGCTGCGCCTCGCCGCCGGAGAGCGTGGGCGCGGCGCGGTCGAGGGCGAGATACGACAACCCCACTTCGCCCAGGAAGGCGAGGCGGCTCCTCATTTCCGCCACGATGTCCCGCGCGATTTGCGCCTCTCGTCCCTCGAGACGCAAATGGACAAAGTACTTCTCGATCTCCGAAACCGACATCCGCGATAAATCCGCGATCGACTTGTCTCTGAACCGGACGGCCAGGGCCGTCCGATTGAGACGCTTGCCTGCGCAAGCCGGGCAGGCAAGCGTCTCACCTTCGTACCAGTCGTTCCACCAGATTTCCTCCCCGCTCTGCTCGTGATCGAACCCGGAGAGCTTGAGACCGGTGCCATAGCAGGTCCCGCACCAGCCGTGGCGCGAGTTGTAGGAGAACAGCCGCGGATCGAGCTCGGGGAAGCTCGTGCCGCACGACGGGCAGGCGCGCTTCACCGAGAACACGGTTTCGGTCATGCGGGCAAGCGATGCGTCGCGCTTCGCCATCGCGCGCTCGAGCGCTTCGAGCGGCGCAAGCACGTGGACGACTCCCTTGCCATGGTCGAGCGCGCGGTGGAGCGCCTCCCGCAGCCTTGTCTCGTTGTCCGGCGCCGCGCGCACGTCCGCGACCGGCAGCTCGATGGTGTGCTCGTGGAAGCGCGAGAGACGCGGCCACTTGTCGATGGGAATGAACTCGCCGTCCACCCGCAGATGGGTGTGGCCCTTGGCGCGCGCCCACTTGGCGAGGTCGGTGTAGTAGCCCTTGCGGTTCACTACCAGTGGGGCGAGCAGGCCCACGCGCGCGCCGCGGTAGTCGCGCACGACGCGCGCCGCGATCGCCTCCACGCTCTGCGGCTCGATCGCCACGTCGCACTGCGGGCAGTATTGGGTGCCGAGCTTCATGAACAGCAGGCGCAGGAAATGGTGGATCTCGGTCAGCGTCGCCACCGTGCTCTTGCGACCGCCGCGGCTCGTGCGCTGCTCGATCGCGACGGTCGGCGGGATGCCGAAGATCGCGTCGACGTCGGGCCGCGCGGCCGGTTCGACGAACTGGCGCGCGTAGGCATTCAGCGATTCGAGGTAGCGGCGCTGGCCCTCCGCGAATACGAGGTCGAATGCCAGGGTGGATTTGCCGCTGCCGGAGACGCCGGTTACCACGGTAAAGCGATCCCGCGGGATAACGACGTCAATATTTTTCAGATTATGTTCGCGCGCGCCGTGGATCTTGATCGCTTCTCGGGTGACGAGTGACGAGTGACGAATGATGGAGGGCTCGCCGGGCGGCTGCGCCGCCGCGGGCGCGAGCGCCGATTCGTAGTCGCGCAGGGCCTTGCCGGTATGGGACGTCGGGTGGGCCGCGACGTCCTGCGGCGCGCCGGTCGCAACGATGTCGCCGCCGGCGTCGCCGCCCTCGGGGCCGAGATCGATGATCCAGTCGGCGCAGCGGATGACGTCGAGGTTGTGCTCGATCACGATGACCGAATGCCCGGCCGCAAGCAGCTTGCGCAATGCGCGCAGCAGCTTCGCCACGTCGTCGAAGTGGAGGCCCGTTGTCGGCTCGTCGAACAAAAACAGTGATGAGTGATGGGGACGCGTCGAGGGGCGGAAGAGGGGCCCCGAACTTGTTCGGGGATCTGACCCCCGGTGGCGCGCCGGGCGGCCGACGACGTATGACTGTGATTCGGCAGCGCTATTGCGGATGCCGCCGTTGGGGGATGAGTTTCCTCGCCGGCCTGCGGCCTCTGCGAGATGTCCCGCCAGCTTTAAGCGCTGGGCCTCGCCGCCGGAGAGCGTCGGCACCGGCTGGCCGAGGCGCAGGTAATCGAGCCCGACGTCGGCCAGCGGCCGCAGGGCCGCCTCCACCTCGCGGTTGCCGCGGAAGAACGCGAGCGCCTCGGTCACCGTCATGTCCAGCACGTCTGCGATGGACTTTCCCCCAATCTGGAACGTGGAACCTGGAACCTGGAACTCTGCCGAAGGCTGAAGCTTTATCTCCAGCACCTCCGGCCGGTAGCGCCTGCCGTTGCAGTCGGGGCAGCGCAGGTAAACGTCGGAAAGGAACTGCATTTCGACGTGCTCGAAGCCGTTGCCGCTGCAGGCGGGGCAGCGGCCGTTGCCGGAATTGAAGCTGAACGTGCCCGCGGTGTAGCGCCGCTCGACCGCCGCGGGCGCCGCCGCGAACAGCCGCCGGATTGCGTCGAGCGCCCCGACATAGCTCGCGGGGTTCGAGCGCGTGGTGCGCCCGATCGGCGACTGGTCCACCATCACGACCTCGCCGATGCGATCGAACCCCTTCAGCGCGCGGTGTTTCCCCGGCGTCTCGGTGGGCTTGCCCTTCGCCTTCCGCAGCGCCGCGTAGAGCACGTCCTGTACCAGGGTGGACTTGCCCGAGCCGGACACGCCGGTGACGCACACCAGGCGCCCGAGCGGAACCGTCACGTCGATGTTCTTGAGGTTGTGCTCGCGCGCGCCGAAGACCTGCAATCGGGCGCCAATCTTCCCGGAGGATGACCGGGCTGCACTGCCGTCGGCGCGCTTGCGTCCGGCGAGGTAGTCTGCCGTCAGCG
>Ga0075301_1000166_pt1 | contig 10727 bp, 11 predicted proteins | sample Browns_TuleA_D1_FD_120053 | JGI IMG/M metagenome (GOLD analysis project Ga0075301, IMG submission 120053) | Natural and restored wetland microbial communities from the San Francisco Bay, California, USA, that impact long-term carbon... | ecosystem: Environmental > Terrestrial > Soil > Wetlands ... | reverse complement strand
GACCGGGGTCCATCTCGGATGGAACCTGACGCTCGCGGGTCTCGGAGCCCCGGTGAGCGGGCTCCCGCTCGCGATTCCCTGGCTCAGCTATTCTCCGGGCGGCCCGTCCTGGCTCACCGGAGGGGCGTTCGGCCCGGAGGGAGGCGCGATCGCGTCTCTGTGTCTTCTCGGCGGTTCCGTCCTCGCGGCCCGCCAACAGCGGAGGGAGAGAGAAGCATCATGAATGGCACGGTGGCGGTGATTGGGGCGGGGACCATGGGAAACGGGATCGCGCATGTTTTTGCCCAGCATGGCTGGACCGTGCGCCTGATCGACGTTGCCCCCGCGGCGCTCGACAAGGGAATCGCGACGATCCGCTCCAATCTCGAGCGACAGGCCAAGAAGGGGACCATCTCGCCCGACGCGGTGCCCGAGATCCTGGGCCGGATCGAGGCCCGACCGGAGCTCGAAGGGGCCGGTGATGCCGAGCTGGTGGTTGAAGCCGCGACCGAACGCGCCGACCTCAAGTTCGACCTGTTCCATCGCCTGGACACGATCGCCCCGCCAGCGGCCATCCTGGCCTCCAACACCAGCTCGATCTCGATCACCGAGATCGGGGCGAAGACCAGGCGGCCGGCCCAGGTGATCGGAATGCACTTCATGAATCCGGTTCCGATCATGCAGCTGGTCGAGGTGATCCGGGGCCAGGCCACCAGCGACGAAACCACCCGGCGCACCCTGGAGATCGCGACGGCCCTGGGCAAGACGCCGGTCGAGGTCAACGACTACCCCGGCTTCGTCGCCAACCGGGTTCTCCTGCCCATGATCAACGAGGCGATCTACGCGGTCATGGAGGGGGTGGCGACCCCCGAGGCGATCGACACCGTGATGAAGCTCGGCATGGGGCACCCGATGGGGCCGCTCACCCTGGCCGATTTCATCGGGTTGGACGTCTGCCTCGCGATTCTGGAAGTGATGCATGCCGGGTTAGGGGACCCCAAGTACCGGCCCTGTCCGCTGCTGCGGCGGATGGTGGCAGCCGGGGAGCTCGGGCGGAAGAGCGGGAAGGGATTCTACCGCTATTAGCCGGAGCGGCGGAATCCCGGGGGTCGGCAACGGTGGTAGATTTCATCCGATGCCTGAGACCATCCCGATCGGCGCGGATCACGCCGGGTTCGAGTTGAAAGAACGGCTCATCCAGGAGCTCAAAGCGATGGGTTATCAGCCGCTCGATCTGGGAACCAACTCGACCGAACCCACCGACTACCCGATTTACGCCCACAAGGTCGCGGAGCGGGTGGCTCGGGGCGAGAATGCCAGGGGCATTCTCATGTGCGGTACCGGGCTCGGCATGAGCTATACCGCCAACCGATATCACGGGGTCCGGGCCGCGGTGGCCTGGTCGCCGGAAATCGCCCACTTGGCACGCTCACACGGGAATTCCAACGTGCTCGTCCTTCCGGCCCGATTTCTTGACCCCGAGACCGGGGTCGCCATCATGAAGGAGTGGCTGAAGACGCCGTTCGAGGGCGGCCGGCACGCACGCCGGGTCGCCGAGATCGAGGAGACCGCATGATGGACCACAATGCCCCGCTCCGCGCGGTGGATCCCGACATCGCCCGCCTGGTGGACCGCGAGCTGGTGCGGCAGCGGGAGGGCCTCGAGCTGATCGCGAGCGAGAATTTTGCCTCCCGCGCGGTGATCGACGCGATGGGGACCCCGCTCACCAACAAGTACGCGGAGGGACTCCCCGGCAAGCGCTACTACGGCGGCTGCCAGGTGGTGGACGAGGTCGAGCGGCTCTGCATCGACCGGGCGAAGGCGATTTTCCAGGCCCAACACGCCAACGTGCAGCCCCATGCGGGAGCCCAGGCGAATTTCGCGGCGTTCATGGCGGTGGCTCCCCCGGGCGCGATGATCCTCGCCATGTCACTGCCTCACGGCGGCCACCTCAGTCACGGGCATGCGGTCAACCACAGCGGCGTGATCTGGAAGGCGGAGCACTACGGAGTGAATCCGGCCACCGGCATCATCGACTACGACCAGGTCCGTGACCTGGCCCGCCAGCATCGCCCCCGGCTGATCGTGGCGGGAGGGAGCGCCTACGCACGGATCATCGACTTCGCCGCGTTCCGGGCAATCGCCGACGAGGTCGGGGCCACCTTCCTGGTCGACATGGCTCACTTTGCCGGGCTGGTCGCCGGCGGGGTGTATCCCTCTCCGGTGCCCCACGCCCATGTGGTGACCTCGACCACGCACAAGACCCTGCGGGGCCCGCGGGGCGGCATCATCCTCTCCGGCGCCGATCTGGCCAAGGCGATCGACAAGTCGGTCTTCCCGGGGACCCAGGGCGGGCCGCTCATGCACATCATCGCCGCCAAGGCGGTCGCGTTCGCCGAAGCGGCCACCGACGAGTTCAAGCGCTACTGCCGGCGCACCGTGGCCAACGCAAAGCGTCTCGCCGAGGCGATGATTGAGCTCGGATTCCCGATCGTGTCGGGCGGAACCGACAGCCACGTCATGCTGGTCGATCTGCGACCCAAGGGGCTCACCGGAAAGGTCGCCGAGGAGCTCCTGGTCCGTGCCAGCATCACGGTGAACAAGAACACCGTACCCGACGACCCCCAGTCCCCGTTCGTCACCAGCGGAATCCGGTTGGGGACCCCGGCGCTCACCACCCGGGGGATGGGGCTCGACGAAATGACCCGGGTCGCCGAGCTGATCGACGAAGTGCTGACCCGTCGGGACGACGCGACCATCGAACGGGTGCGGAACGAGGTGGAGGAGCTGGCGTCCGGATTCCCGCTCTACGATCGGGTTTCGGTTCGCGCTCTCGCGGGGGCCAGGTGAGCGACCTTCAGCTCGCTCCCGACGTCATGGCCCGGCTGCAGCAGAACGGGTCGCCCTATGACGAGCGCGCCTACCTCTTTGTCCTCGCCGGATTGGAGTACCTCCAGAGCCGGCTGGCCGAGCGGCGTCACGTGAGCGGTCAGGAAGTGACCCATGCGTGTCGGGAGCTTGCCATGGAGCAGTACGGCCTTATGGCGCGGGAAGTGCTTGATCACTGGGGCATTCGGGAGACCTCGGATTTCGGCCGGATCGTGTACGCGCTGGTGGACGTCGGGCTGCTGGTCACCCAGCCTGGGGATCGCATCGAGGATTTCCAGGAGGTCTACTCATTCGAGCGCGCCTTCGATGAGGGGTATGTCTGGGGGCGGGCGCTGGGCGCCTGACCGCGCAGCGGTCGCGCCCGGGGGGAGGAAGACAGAATGACCAATCCAGTTGAGTGGCCCCGATGCCAGAAGTGCGGCAGCGGAACCCTGATCCCGTTGTCCGACTACGGCAGGGATGGGGCCCCGATTACCTACAAGGCGTGGGCATGCACCAATCCGGAGTGCGGGTTCAACCTCCGGATCGACAACGGGGAGATCAGCTTCGGGCGGGTGATCGGTCAAAGCCAGAAGTGAGGTCCCTCCTGCCACTCTAGCCCCTCGCCCATTGCTCCCCGTCCTCTCTCCAACTCAATCCAGCGAATGGGACCGGCGCGCCGAGGCGTGCGGGATCCCGGTCCGGGCCTTGATGGAGAGCGCGGGGCGGGGAGCTGCTGCGGTGCTGGCGGGGCGTTTTCCCGATCGGCTGCGCCTCGGGGTGGTGGTGGCGACCGGTCCCGGCAACAACGGGGGTGATGGCTGGGTCGTGGCCCGCGCGCTTCATGCCGCGGGGGTTCCGGTGTGGGTCGCCTCGGCGATCGCCCCGCAGGATGAGCTGCCTGCCGCGGTGGCCCGGGCCGCGCGGGACGCCGGGGTTCGGGAGGTCAGCCCCGACGGTCCCTGGCCTAACCCGGGGCTCCTGGTCGATGCCCTGCTCGGCACCGGGGCTCGGGGGGAGCCGCGGGGCCCGGTCGCGGCGCTGGCGGCCCGGATGGCCGACCTCGAAGTCCCCATCGTTGCGATCGACGGGCCGAGCGGGCTCGACCTCGAGACCGGGGTTCAGCATGGTCCGCTCCGGGCCACCGTAACCATCACCTTCGGCGGCTACCGCCGGGGCCACCTGCTCGCCCGGGACGAGGTCGGCGACCTTCTGGTGCTGGACATCGGCCTCCCCCAGCCGGAATCGGGATGGCCGGTTCTGGTGACCGAGACGGATCTGGCCGGGGCCGTGGTGCCGTTTGCGGCGGCGATCCACAAGGGCCAGCGGGGCAGGATCGTGATCGTGGGAGGCGATGAGGGGATGACCGGGGCCGCCCGGCTCACCGCCCGCGCCGCCTTCGCGGCCGGCGCCGGCCTGGTCCATGTGGTGGCGCCGGCCGGGTCGGTCGCCATCCTGGGCGCGGGCGCACCGGACCTGCAAACCACCGCCCAGCCGTTCGAGGCCCGGCCCAATCCCCGGACCACCAAACTGCTGAACGGGGGGGACGCCGCGGTCATCGGTCCCGGGTTAGGCCGGAGTCCGTCCCGGCCCGAATTCGTCGAGGCAGTGATCGAAGCCCTTCCGTCCTCCGCGCCGATCCTGCTCGATGCCGATGGGCTCTTCGTCTTTGCCGGCCTGGGGGACCGCCTCCGGGATGCCTTGCGCGGCCGCAGCGCGATTCTGACCCCCCACGCGGGAGAATTCCGGGCCCTGTTTCCCGACCTGGCGAGCCACCTCACCGTCGATCCCTGGGCTGCCGCGCGCGCCGCGTCGGAGCGGCTCGGCGCGGTGGTGCTCCTCAAGGGGGTTCCGACCGTGGTGGCGTCGGCCGACCGGCTCCTCACCGTCGCGGCAGGGAACCCTGGCCTGGCGACGGGAGGCAGCGGTGACACCTTGAGCGGAATCGCGGCCACGCTGGCGGGGCAGGGGCTGGAGCCGATTCTTGCTGCGGCCGCCGCGTCCTTCATCGCGGGGGAGGCGGCCGACATCGCGGCGCGACGGGTGACCGCGCGGTCGATGCGTCCCATGGATGTTCTGGCCGCGCTTCCCGACGTGTGGCGCCGACTCGAGCTGGTTCGCCGAATGCCGCCTCCCGCCCGTCCCCCGATCCTCCACGAGCTGGCTGCCCCGATCCGGATCTAGGATGACCTTCACCGCGCTGGGAAAAGGGGCCGAGTTCGATCGCATTCGCGCCATCGCCCGGCAGCTGGGAGCGCGGGCGCAGGGGCTGGGCAGCGATTGCGCGCTGGTCAGGGTCGGCGACACCACCATCGCGCTCACCACCGATGTGAGCACCGAAGGGGTGCACTTCCGGCGGGAGTGGCTCACCTTCGAGGAGATCGGGTGGCGCGCGGTGGCCGCGTCCCTCTCCGATCTTGCCGCTACCGCCGCGGAGCCCGATGGAGTCCTGGTCGCCCTTACCATGCCCACGGGGGAACCTCCCTCGACCTTTGCGCGGATCATGGCAGGAGCGGGCGATGCGGCCGCGTCCGTGGGCGGCGTCGTGCTGGGAGGTGACTTGTCCCGGGGGGCCGGGATTGCTCTCGCGGTTACCGCGGTCGGGCGCGCACCCCGCCCGGTGGTTCGGAGCGGGGCCGGTCCCGGTGACAGTCTCTGGGTGACCGGATCGCTGGGCGGCGCTCGCGCGGCGCTGACGGCCTGGGAGCGAGGCAGCGAGCCCGACCCGGCCGCGAGGGCGCGATTCGCGAAGCCGGAGCCTCGCATTGCGGCCGGTCGCCAGCTCGCGGCGTCCGGGGCGACTGCCATGATGGACCTGAGCGACGGGCTGGCCGGGGACGCCGGGCACCTCGCGGCCGCGTCGGCGGTTTCCCTGGTGATCGACCTGGGGCTGGTCCCGCTCCATCCTTCGGTGGAATCGGAGGCTCGCTTCGCCCGAGAGCGGGCCGAGCTGTTCGGCGCGAAAGGCGGTGAGGACTACGAGCTGCTCGCAGCGTTGCCGGCCGATGCGCCACCTCCCGAGCTCGGAACCCTGGGTCTCACAAGGATCGGCCGGGTCGAGGTGGGGGAACCGGGCCGGGTCATCCTGGAGCTCGACGGGAAGCCTGTCGTCCTCTCGAGTTACGATCACTTTGCATGATCGGATTCCTCCGGTACGCCCTGGGCTGGATCGTCTACATGGGATTCTGGGGAGGCGGGGTCGTGTTCTCGGCCCTGTTCGGAGTACGCTACCGTCCCGGCAACATCTATGACCGATCGGGCCGGGAGTGGGGGAAAGGGATGCTCCGGTTCTGCCGAATCGGAGTCCGGGTCGAGCATCCGGAGCGGATTCCTTCGATGCCGGTCGTCTTTGTGTCGAACCACGCCTCCCAGATCGACATCTGGGCGCTCCTCGCCGAGCTGCCCGGCTCGGTCCGGTTCGTGTACAAGAAAGAGATGGACTGGATTCCCCTCATGGGACTCGCGATGCGTCGGGCCCGTCACATCCCGATCAAGCGCCAGATAAAGTCCCAGGCCTTCTCCTCCTACGACGAGGCCGCCAGGCTCATCCACAGCGGGATTTCGGCGGTGGTCTTCGCCGAAGGGACCCGCTCGCGCGACGGCAGGCTTCAGCCCTTCAAGCGGGGCCCGTTCGTGCTGGCGATTGCGGCCCAGGTTCCCGTGGTGCCGGTGTTCTGCGAGAATACCTTCGCGCTGATGCCGAAGGGGAACTTCAGTCCCAAACCGGGAGTGATCACCATTCACATCGGTGATCCGATCCCGACCGCGGGGTTGAGCTACGAGGACCGGGGCGCGCTGGCCGAGCGGACCCGGAAGGAACTCATTACAATGGGGGCCACCGAGTAACGAATGTCGACCATCATCGAAGTCCAGGCGCGAGAGATCCTCGACAGCCGGGGAAACCCCACGGTCGAGGCCGAGGTCGTCCTGTCGAGCGGCGCGCGGGGACGGGCCGCGGTGCCCAGCGGAGCGTCCACCGGGGAGCACGAGGCGATCGAGCTCCGGGATGGCGACGCGAAGCGGTACCTGGGACGCGGGGTCGAACGGGCCGTACGCAACGTGAACGAGACCCTCGGGCCGGCCCTGGAAGGGGTGAGCGCGGGCGATCAGATCACGGTGGATGCCCGGCTCATCGAAACCGACGGGACGCCCAACAAGAGCAATCTGGGCGCCAACGCGCTGCTGGCTGTCTCGCTCGCCGTGGCTCGCGCCGCTGCCGAAGATGTGGGCATGCCGCTCTATCGGTATCTCGGGGGCCCGATGGCCCGGGTGATGCCCGTTCCGATGACGAACATTCTGAACGGCGGGGCCCACGCGAACAACAACGTCGACGTCCAGGAATTCATGGTCGTCCCGATCGGGGCCGACACGTTCGCCGACGGCCTTCGCATGGGAGTGGAGGTCTTTCACCATCTGAAGAAGGTTCTCGCCGGTCGGGGCCTCTCGACCGCGGTCGGCGACGAAGGGGGCTTCGCGCCCCAGGTGCCCTCGAACGAGGGAGCCCTCGAGCTCCTGATGGAGGCGATCGGGGCGGCGGGTTACACCCCCGGGCAGGACCTCGCCATCGCTCTGGATGCGGCGGCCTCCGAGTTCTATCGCGAGGGCGCGTACGTCTTTGCCAAGAGCGACGGCAGCCGGCGGAGCGCGGAGGAGCTGGTCGAGCTGTATGCGAGCTGGGTGGACCGGTTTCCCATCGTCTCGATCGAGGACGGGGTCGCGGAGGACGACTGGGAAGGCTGGGCCGCGTTGACCAGGCGGTTGCAGCAGCGGGTCCAGCTGGTGGGAGACGATCTCTTTGTCACCAACGTGGACCGGCTCAATCGCGGCATCGAAAATGGCATCGCCAACGCGATCCTGATCAAGGTGAACCAGATCGGGACCCTGACCGAAACCCTCCAGTGCATCGAGCTGGCTCGGGCCAACGGGTACGGGGTGGTGATCTCGCACCGGAGCGGGGAAACCGAAGACACCTTCATCGCCGATCTTGCGGTGGGCACCAGCGCGGGGCAGATCAAGACCGGAAGCGCCTCCCGGAGCGACCGGACCGCCAAATACAATCAGCTGCTCCGGATTGCCGAGGAGCTGGGCGAAGTCGCCGACTATCCCGGCCGGGATCTCTACGCGCTATGAACCGGGTCCGCTGGATCGTGCTGCTCGTGGTGCTCGGCGTAGTCTTCTTCGCGCTGCAGGGGGGAGAGTACAATACCTTCCACTGGCTGTCGCTCCGGAGCAGAGAGAAAGCGGAACGCGCGGCGGTGGAGGCGCTTCAGCATGAGGTGGACAGCCTGACCCGGGTGAAGAAGGCGGTAGAAACCGACCCGGTGACTCAGGAGCGGATGGCGCGGGAGCTCTACGGCATGCTCCGCCAGGGCGAATGGGAATTCACCCTGGTGCGGCCGGAAAGCGATCGCTGACCCGAATCAGGGATTCCGGAACACCGGCGGCTTACGGTGGTGGGTGCCCTGCTCGTACGCGTAGCCCAGGCCCAGCAGCAGCGGCTCTGAAAAGGGCCTGCCCAGAAACTCGATCCCCACCGGCAAGCCATCCGTGGTGAACCCGGCCGGCACGGTCAGGGCCGGGAATCCGATTGCCGGGCTCAAACCGCGGTTGTCTCCTCTCCCATAGCCGTCATTGGGCCTCGACCGGAACAGTACGCTGTCGGGAATGGTGGACGGCTGGTTCCAGAAGGTGGGATACACGATGGCATCGAGACGCTGATTCGCCATCGTGGTCAGGATGGCCACCCGCAGCGTTTCCCGGCGCTGCAGCACCTTGAGGTATCCGTAGTCGTCCGTGGTGAGGTTCACCAGGCCGATCAACGCCCGCTCGCGCGAAGGCACCACCGCGCCGGACAGCAGGATGTCCTTGAAGGTCTTGACCGGCGCGTTCGGGTGCTGGGCGAGATACTGGTTCGTGGCCGCCTCGGTCTCGTAATTGTTGTCGATCCTCCGCACCAGCTCCAGGGAGTCGACCACCAACGAATCGACCACCACCGCGCCGAGGGTCCGGAGCTCGGCGATCGCGTTGTTGACCACCGTGGCGACTTTGGCGAAGTCTTCCGACTTCGTATCAGTCCCCGAATCCATCGGCTGGCGCAGGATCCCGATGCGGGCGCCCCGCAACCGGTCATTCCGCAGGCCGTCGGCATAGCTCCGGGGGATATGGGTGGCCGCCCAGGCGGTGATCGGGTCCTGGGGATCGTAACCCGCCATGATATCGAGGAGCAGGGCGGCATCCATTACGGTGCGGGCCATGGGACCCATGGTGTCCTGGGTCGGGTTGGCCGGGAGCATCCCGAAGCGGCTCACCAGCTGAAGCGTGGGCCGGAGCCCGACCAGCGCATTCACGGCGGAGGGTCCCCGCACCGAGCCCCCGGTGTCCTCCCCGATCCCCACCAGGCCGAAGTTCGCCGCTACGCCGCTCCCGGTTCCTCCCGAGGACCCGCTCGGGTTCCGGGTCGGATCGTAGGCATTCCTGATGATCCCGAAGGCCGATCCCAGGTACCGGGAGGCAAACTCGCCCATGGTGGTCTTGGCGAGGATGATCGCGCCGGCGGCCCGGAGGCGGGCGACGACCGTCGCGTCCCGCCGGGGGACGAAGTCGCGGAACAGCGCCGAGCCATAGGTGGTGGGGAGATCGCTGGTTTCGATCTGGTCCTTGACCAGCACCGGGATGCAGTGGAGTCGACCAACCGGCGTCCCCGCCCGGCGAGCGCGGTCGAGCGAGTCGGCCAGCGCGATGGCTCCCGGGTTCACGGTCTGGATCGTGTTGAGGGCCGGGCCGACCTTATCGTACGCGGCGATGCGGTCCAGGTAGCGCTGCACCAGATCATGGCAGGTGAGCCGACCCTTGGCGAGGGCCTCCTGGACCTTTGCGATCGTGGTTTCGACCAGGTCGAAGCCCTGGGCGTGGAGGCCGGGCGCGAGCGCGAGCACCAGCGCAAAACCGAATGGGCCGCGGGAGGGAAAGTTTCGCATATCTCCGGAGTCTATCGCCACATTCCCGCAGAGTCCACGCCGGTCTTGACATGGGGAGAGACTGGGGCTCGCCGGCTTCGGCTTCCTCTGTCTGGGCCTGGCCGCGCCGAACCTCCCCAGCGTCCTGCTTCCGGGTTTCTGCTGGTTACTCCCGAGCTCCCGCGAGCCTTCGATTAGCCGCCCGGGCGGCTGTAACAGTGGGTTGGAGGGCGGAATCGGCACGGATCCAGAGGGACGCCACCTTCCCGTAGGCCGCGGCGGCGAGCGATTTCTTACCCGTGCCCTCCTGAGCCCGGCCCCGTTCGAACAGCATGACGACGTCCCACGGAAAGGCGGTGCTGGGAATCTCCCGGTCAAGCCGGGCCAGCGCCTCGGCGAACCGGCCCCGGTCATTCAGCAGGCGGACCGCGAGGTAGCGTTCCCAGTCGCCGACCCCTTCCGGATTGACGAACTCCGGGAGTTGCAGCAGCAGCTGGAGTGCCTGGGTGCTGTCCCCCAGGGCGAGGTGCCGGTAGGCCCGCGCGGCGACCGCCAGGAACCGGCCCCGGGGGTTGTCGACCCGCTCGGCCTGTTCGATGGCGCGGGTTATGGAAGCGGTGTCCTTTACCCGAAGCCACCAGGGGAGGGCGAAGATCAGGTCGTGCGCCGGGGCCGGTCGTGATTCCAGCAATCTCCTGAAGATTGCGCCCGCCGTGTCGGACGGAATTCCACCGAGGGTTGCGATCTGGGAGACCAGGTAGAGGCGATCGGTGCCGAGCACGTCGTACGACGCGCGCAGGTGGCCCCGAAACGCCAGGGAGAAGGCCAGGATGCGCCGGGGACGGAACGGATCGGGTGAAAAGCTCGGGTCGTTCGGGCGCAGGGCGAGCTGCTGGTTGATCCGGATCTGGGTTTCCGCCGAAT
>Ga0075301_1000165_pt1 | contig 10761 bp, 10 predicted proteins | sample Browns_TuleA_D1_FD_120053 | JGI IMG/M metagenome (GOLD analysis project Ga0075301, IMG submission 120053) | Natural and restored wetland microbial communities from the San Francisco Bay, California, USA, that impact long-term carbon... | ecosystem: Environmental > Terrestrial > Soil > Wetlands ... | reverse complement strand
TGAAGGTAGAGGGGAAGCATCCTGTTCTCGATCCGGTCGTGCACCGTCACGTCCGCGATATTGCCCACCGCGCCGGCTGCGCCGGCCGCTCCGCACAGTGCGGCAGCCGCGGCAATTTTCTTCCAATTCATCTTTATCTCCTTGGGGTTAAGCGCTCCGGGCGCACCTCCCTATGAACGCAGCAACCGCGCCAATGGGGTTAGCCTTGAACCGATTCTGTGCGCCCCGCTATACTGGCCTAACCCCTGGGAACCCCTCGCCAAGCCGGCGCGCAGCACCGGTTTGCGGAATCGGCTCCCGCAAAAGCCGGAGGAGGATTGTCATGCCGAAGTTTTTTCCTGAAGCCATCCGCACCATTGCCCTCGTTGGCCACGGCGGCTCAGGCAAGACCACCCTGGCCGAAGCGCTGTTGCACATTGCCGGCGCCATCACCGGCACGGGCAGCGTGGAGAAGGGCACGACGGTCTGCGATTTCGATACGCTGGAAAAACAGTATCAGCACTCGCTCAATGCTTCGGCAGTACACCTCGAGCACCTCGACACCCGGGTGCATCTCATCGACACCCCGGGTCTGCCCGACTTCATTGGCCGCGCGATCGGTGCGCTGCCCGCGGTGGAAACGGCCGCGATAGTGGTAAACGCTCAAAACGGCATCGAGATGATCACCAACCGCATGATGCAATGGGCACGCAAGCGCGATCTCTGCAGAATGATCGTCGTCAACAAGATCGATGCCGACAACATCGACCTACCGGGGGTGCTGGCCAGGCTGCAGGCCACGTTCGGGAAGGAATGCCTGCCAATCAATCTGCCCGCCGACGGCGGGAAGCGCGTAGTGGACTGCTTCTTCAATCCGTCCGGCACCGCCGACATCTCCTCGGTGGAGGAAGCGCACAGCGCCCTGGTGGACCAGGTGGTGGAGGTGGACGAGGAGCTGATGGCGAAGTACCTCGAGAAGGGCGAGGTGTCCCCGGAAGAGCTTCACGCACCGTTCGAGAAGGCGCTGCGCGAGGGCCATCTCATCCCGGTGTGCTTCGTTTCGGCGCGCAATGGCGCCGGCGTTGCCGAGCTGCTCGATATCATCGTCAAGCTCATGCCCAATCCCACCGAGGGCAACCCGCCGCAGTTGCTGCGGGGCGAAGGCGACAGGGCGCAACCGGTACGCGCGGAACCCGACCCGAGAAAACATGTGCTCGCGCACGTGTTCAAGATCATGATCGATCCGTTCGTGGGCAAGGTAGGAGCGTTCCGCGTGCACCAGGGCACCGTTACGCGGGACTCCCAGCTCTTCATCGGCGAGAGCAAGAAGTCCTTCAAAGTCGGCCACGCCTACCTGCTGCAGGGCAAGGAATTTGTCGAGACCGACGCACTTGTGCCAGGCGACATCGGAGCGGTGGCGAAAGTGGACGATCTGCGTTTCGATTCCGTGCTGCACGACTCGCACGACGAGGATCACATCCACCTCGTGCCGCTTGAGTTTCCAACGCCAATGCATTCCCTTGCGATCGAGCCAAAGCGCCGCGGCGACGAACAGAAGATTTCGGATGCCCTGCACAAGGTTGCCGCCGAGGATCCCACCTTCGGAGTCGAGCACAATTCCACCATTAACCAGACCATAATCAGCGGGCTTGGCGACCTGCACATGCGCTATATTCTTGACCGCATGGCGAGCCAGTATCACGTTGAGGTCACCACCAAGCCGCCGCGCATCCCGTATCGCGAGACCATCACCTCCAGGGCCGAGGGCCACCACCGCCACAAGAAGCAAACCGGCGGGGCGGGGCAGTTCGGCGAGGTATTCCTCAAGGTCGAGCCATTGAAGCGCGGGTCCGGATTCGAATTCGTGGACCAGGTGAAGGGCGGGGCGATCCCCTATCAGTTCATTCCCGCGGTCGAGAAAGGCGTTCGGCAGGTGCTGGAAGTTGGTCCGGTCGCGGGCTACCCGGTGCACGACGTCCGCGTTATCGTCTATGACGGCAAGTACCACGACGTGGACTCCAAGGAAGTCGCCTTTATCGCAGCCGGCAAGCGCGCGTTCATGGACGCCATCGGCAAGGCGCGGCCGATCATCCTCGAGCCCGTCGTCAACATCGAGATCACCGCGCCGGAGCAGAATATGGGTGATATCGCGGGAGACCTTTCTTCCAAGCGCGGACAGCTCTCCGGCACCGATACGTCCGCGCCGGGCACGCTGCTGATCAAGGGCCAGGTGCCGCTGTCCGAGCTCAGCAATTACCAGGCGCGCCTGAAGTCCGTAACAGCGGGACAGGGCTCTTTCACCATCGAATTCTCGCGCTACGACCCGGTGCCGCCCAATGTGCAGAAGACCCTCGCCGAGCAACACGCCAAGACTGCCGTGCACGCTGAAGAACAGTGACGGGTGACGAGTGATGAGTGATGGGTGATCCGCGGCGGCCGCGCCGCCGCGGTGTGGAATGCAACCCGCGGTAGATCCCGGCGATGGATGACATCGTTGTCCGCGGAATGGCCAAGTGGCCGAATGTTCCTGCAGTCTACGGCTGGCTCTCGCTCGACCGGCGCGGCAACTGGTTGATCAAGGGCCAGCGCATCTCCAATCCGCTCGTCACCGAGTTTATCGGTCGCAACTACGCGCGCGACGCGCGCGGCTGCTGGTATTTCCAGAATGGGCCGCAGCGCGTGTTCGTCAGCCTCGACTACACGCCCTTTATCTACCGCGTCCTGAGCCCGGACGATGTGGCGCTCGCGCTCGAATCCCACAACGGCGGGGCGGTCAGGTCCGTGGCCGGCGCGTGGCTCGACGAGGGCGGCGCGCTGCTGCTCGAGACCGATGTCGGTGCCGGTGTAGTGCACGACCGCGATCTCGAGCGCATGCTGCCGCATCTGGTGGACATCAACGGCAACGTGCTCCCGGAAGCGGCGCTCGACGCGCTGGCTGAGGAAGCCGGGCTCGGGGGTGCGGTGCCGGTGTGGCTCAGGTACCGCGAGTCGAACGTGAAGGTTGAGCCGATCGCGTCCGAGGAAGCCGCCGGCCGTTTCCGCTACATTGCGCAACCCGAACCGCCGGCGGGAGAGGAAGTCTGCAGCTGATGCGTCCGTTGAGCGATTTTCCCCTTGAGGCTCGCCGCGAAATGCGCGGCCTCTTCTGCGATATCGACGACACGCTCACTTCCGGCGGGCGGCTCATCGCCGCAGCCTACTCGGCACTGGAACGCCTGCAGCGAGCCGGTTTGATGGTGGTCCCGGTCACCGGCCGTCCCGCCGGTTGGTGCGATCACATCGCGCGCATGTGGCCGGTATCCGCTGTCGTCGGGGAGAACGGCGCGTTCTATTTCCGCTACGACCCCGTCCGCCGCGAGATGCAGCGTCGGTTCGCTGACGACGATGCGACCCGGGCCATCCACCGCGAACGCCTCCGTGCCCTCGGCGAGGAGATCGTGCGGGCGGTGCCGGGTACGGCGGTGGCCGCCGACCAGCGCTATCGCGAGACCGACCTCGCGATCGATTATTGCGAGGACGTGCCCGCGCTCCCGCGCGAGGCTGTGGACCGCATCGTTGCGATCATGGAACAACACGGCCTGACTGCCAAGGTGAGCTCGATCCACGTCAATGGCTGGTTCGGCGCTTACGACAAGCTCACGATGGCGCGCGTGCTCATGCGCGAAGCGTTTGGCGTCGACCTCGACCGCGCGCGCGCAGCGTACGTGTTCGTTGGTGATTCGCCTAACGACGCCCCCCTGTTCATGCACTTTCCCTATGCTGTCGGTGTCGCTAACATTCGCGATTTCGACGGGCAGGTCCCGCATCCGCCGGCCTACGTGACCGGCCAGCGTGGCGGGAGCGGCTTTCACGAAGTCATCGAGTGCCTGCTCGCCGCGCGGGCCATGGAAAGTCCAGTGAAATGATTGATCTACGCAGCGATACCCTGACCCGGCCCACGGAGGCGATGCTGGAGTTCATGCGCGGGGCGACGTTCGGCGCCGACTCGCGCGACGGCGACGCCACCGTGCAGAGGCTCGAGGCCATGGCCGCCGAGCGCACCGGCAAGGAAGCTGGCGCCTTCATGCCGAGCGGCACCATGGCGAACCTGGTGGCGATGCTGGCACACGCGCAGCGGGGGGGCGAGGTGCTCCTTGAAGACGGCTCGCATACGCTCAATTCTGAGCTGGGCGGCATCGGCGGTGTCGCCGGCCTGTTCTATCGCGGCGTGCCGGGCACGCGCGGCGCCATGGACACCGGCGCGTTGCGCGAGATGCTGCGCCCGGTTACGCGCTATCACATGGGTACGGCGCTGGTTTGGATGGAGAACACCCACAACCGCGCAGGGGGCGCCGTGCTGCCGCTCGCGCACATGAAGGAGGTACACGCCCTCGCGAACGGGCATGGTGTGCCAGTACACCTCGACGGCGCACGCATTTTCAACGCCGCTCATGCGCTGGGGACCAGCGCGAAAGACATCGCGCAATATTCGAATTCAGTCTGCTTCTGCGTGTCCAAGGGCCTGTCGGCGCCGGTCGGATCCATCCTGTGCGGCAGCCGCGAGTTCGTCGAGCGCGCTCGCGCCTATCGCCGCATGGTCGGCGGCAACCTGCGCCAGGCAGGACCGCTCGCCGCCGCCGGCATCGTCGCGCTGGAGACGATGGTCGACCGCCTGCCCGAAGATCACCGGGTCGCGAAGCGACTCGCCGAGGGCTTCCTCCGGATCGACCCGGCTCTCTGCGACCCGAAGGACGTGGAGACCAACTTGGTGCGGGTGGACGTGAAAAAGAGCGGCCAGCGCGCCGCCGAATGGTCAGCGAAGTTGAAGGCGAAGGGCGTGGCGGTCGCGCCTGCGGACAACTGGACGCTGCGCTTCGTGACCTATCGCCACATTTCGACGGCCGACGCCGATGCGGCGGTGAGCGCGTTCGCGAGCTTGTGGAAGAACGCCTGACCGGCGTGCGACAGGGCTGAGCGGAATTCGGAAAACTACGGAAGAAGTCGTGTATATCCCAATAAAATCAATATATTGTATCTTGTCAGCACTGGCCGCCGCTGTGGCCTGGACATCCGCTCTTGCGCAACCGGTCGAGCTGGTCCAGTCGCTCGTAAAAAAAGAGCCGTCTGCCGCTTTGCAGACCCTGAAGGCGCTGGTGGAAATCGAGTCGGGCAGCGCGGACCGCGAAGGCCTCGACCGGATCTCGGAGCTCATTGCGGGGCGCCTGAAGGCGTTGGGCGGCAGCATCGAGCTGATCGAACCGGGCCCCGAGGTCTACAAGATGTTCGACACGCCGAAAAAAATCGGCAAGATGGTGCGGGCGACGTTCACCGGCAGCGGCACGAAAAATATCCTGCTGCTCGCCCACATGGACACCGTCTATCCGCGCGGCATGCTGGCCGGGCAGCCGTTCAAGCTCGAGGGCGACCGCGCCTATGGTCTGGGCATCGCCGACGACAAGCAGGGCGTCACCGTCATTCTACATGCGCTCGCCGTGCTCCACGCGATGCGGTTCCGCGACTACGGCACGCTGACGGTGCTGATCAATGCCGACGAGGAGGTCAGTTCGCCCGGCTCGCGCTTCCTGATCACCAGGCTCGGCGGCGAGCATGACGCGGTACTGTCGTTCGAGGGCGGCGGCGGGCCAAAATTCGACCAGGTACGCCTCACTACCAGCGGCATCGGTTCCGCGACGATCAACGTCAAGGGCCGCGCCTCTCACGCGGGTTCCGCGCCGGAGCGCGGCGTCAACTCGCTCTACGAGGTCGCGCACCAGGTCCTGCAGGCAAGGGATCTGTCGCGGCCGGAGACCGGCCTCAAGCTGAATTGGACGCTGGCGAAGGCCGGCGTGGTCAGGAACATGATTCCGCCCGCCGCGCAGGCGCAGGCCGACATCCGCGTCAACCAGCTCGCGGATCTGGACGGCGTCGAGCAGGCGCTGCGCGAGCGCATCCAGAACAAGCTCCTGCCTGAATCGGAGGTGACGCTCGATTTCGAGCGCCGCCGGCCGCCGTTGCAGGCGACCGACGCTTCGCGCGCGCTCGGCGCGCACGCTGCAAGTATCTACGCCGAGATCGGCCAGAAGCTCACCGTCCGCGACCGTCCGACCGGCGGCGGCACCGATGCCGCTTTCGCCTCATTGAGCACGAAGGCGCCGGTGGTCGAAGGCTTCGGCCTGCGCGGCTTCGGCGCGCACTCCACCAATGCCGAGTACATCCTGGTCGAGTCGATCGAGCCGCGGCTGTACCTCGCCGCGCGCATGATCATGGACATTGCGCAGGGCAAGGCGTCCTGGTGACCGGACTGCGGATCAGATGATTCTATTGCGGATGTAGGTCACGATAACCTCCGCGACGACGACGACTGCCAGGATAGCGACCAGCACCATCGCCACGCGCGTCCACTGGAAGAGGTTCAGTGCATTGTCGAGCACCATGCCGATGCCGCCTGCGCCCACCAGGCCGAGCACGATTGACTCGCGCACATTGATGTCCCAGCGGAACAGCGCGAGCGCCCAGAAAGCCGGCGCGACTTGCGGCCAGTAGCCGTAGACGACGATGCTTGGCCAGGGCGCGCCCGCCGCCCCGAGCGCCTCCACCGGCCCCGCGCTGCTCACTTCCAGCGCCTCCGAGAACAGGCGCCCCAGAAATCCGATCGAATGGAAGGCGATCGCAAGCGTGCCCGCGAGCGGTCCCGGGCCGAATACCGCGACGAAGAACAGCGCGAACACCAGCGTATTGACCGACCGCGCCGCGATCAACACCAGCCGCGCGATCCAGTTGATCCAGGCGAATGGCGTCACGTTGCGCGCCGCCAGGAACCCCAATGGCAGCGCCATTGCGATCCCGAGCACCGTTCCCACCGTCGCGATATGCATCGAATCGAGCAGCGCCGGGTGAATCTCCAGCGGATAATAGGCAAAGTCCGGCGGCCACATGCGCCGGAACAGGTCCGCGATCTGCTCCGGCGCATCCGCGATGAATTCGGGAATTACCTCGACCGTGCGCACCGAGAGCACGATCGCGGCGACGATCGTGAAATATACCGTGAAGCGCGCGAATCGTTCCGCCGGGGTGAAGCGCCTCCATTCGCGCCCGGCCACGGTAGCAGGCGTCATCGTCACCGTGCGCTCACGCCCGGAATACGCGTTTTACTGCGTTGGTCAGGACCTCTCCCGCGACGATCATCGCGATGATCGACAGTATGATCGCGCACACAAAGTCATAATCGAAGCGCTGGAACGCCGCGAACAGCGTGCCGCCGATGCCGCCCGCACCGACGATGCCCACCAGGGTGGAGTTGCGCAGGTTCGCGTCGAGCTCGTACGAGGAAAAACCAATGAAGCGCGCGTGAACCTGCGGCAGGACGCCATAGGTGATCACGCTCATGAACGGCGCGCCGGTCGAGCGGATGGCCTCGACCTGTTTCAGCGAAATCTCCTCGATCGCCTCGGCGAAGAGCTTGCCGAGAAAGCCGAGCGAGGCGACGGTCAGCGCGAGGATGCCCGCGAGAGCTCCGAAGCCGACCGCCTTTACGAACAGGATCGCGACGATCACGGGATGAAACGAGCGACAAACCACCATCAGCATGCGCGCCGGCCACGTCACCCATCCCGGCATGAGGTTGCGCGCCGCGAGCAGGCTAACCGGCAGCGACACCACCACGCCGAGGGCGGAGGCGAGGATGGCCATTTCCAGGCTTTCCTTCAATCCCTTCAGCAACAGCTCCCAGCGCTGGAAATCAGGCGGGAACAGCTTGGCCAGGAATTTCTGGCCGAACTCGAGGCCCGCGAGAAATCGCGCCGGCGTGAGTTCGAGGTGGGAGAGGGCGTAGGCCAGGTACAGGGCAAAAGCGGCCCAAGCGAGGCGTAGCGGCCAGCTGGCCGGCCTGACAACGCTCACTCCAGCCAATTCTCGCCTCCGTAGATTTGCATCAGGTGGTGATCGGTAAGCCCGTCGGGCGTGCCGTCGAACACGACGCCGCCACCTGAGAGGCCCACCACACGGCGCGCGAAGCGCCGGGCAAGATCGACATTGTGAATATTGACGACTGCCGGGATGCCTCGCTCGAGTGCGAGGTCGCGCATCAGGGTCATGATTTCCACCGAGGTTTTCGGATCGAGCGAGGAGGTTGGTTCATCCGCAAGCAACAGCTTGGGCCGCTGCATCAGCGCGCGGGCGATGCCGACGCGCTGACGCTGCCCGCCTGAGAGCGCATCGGCGCGCTGGTGCGCGAATCCCGCCAGCCCCACCGTATCGAGCAAATCGAACGCTTCGCCGACATCCGCCCGAGGGAAGCGGCGCAGCCAGGCGTTGGCCGGAGTGACGTAACCGAGGCGCCCGGAGAGCACGTTCTCGATCACTGTCAGGCGTTCCACAAGGTTGTATTCCTGGAACACCATTCCGATCAGGCGCCGCACCGCGCGCAACTCCTTGCGCGGGAGGCGGGTGAGGTCGTGCCCGTCGAAGACAATCGCGCCCGCGGTAGGCTCGACCAGGCGGTTGATGCAACGAATCAGCGTGGATTTTCCGGTTCCGGATGGGCCGATGATCGCGGTGATTCCGTTGGACGCGATCTCGAGGTTGATGTCCCGGAGGATCGGCTTGCCGCGGACGTACTCCTTGCAGAGATAGCGAATGACAAGCGCCGCCGCGCCGGAAGGCGAAACGGGAACGGCGCTGGCCTGCGGAGCCGCGCCCGGCACGGTCCCGCTCAACGCGTCACCAACGGAAAAGACCCGCTTCCGCGTTCATTGCTTCTTTGCCGCCGCCTTTTTTGCCAGTGCCTCGGTTTCCTTCTTCGTCAGGTTATCGAAGGCCGCCTTGTTGAACTTCTCGCCGCTGCCTTCCGCGACCTTGCGCACAATTCCCCAGTCTTTCTGGTAAGTAATGGGGAAAAACCGGTCGGCTCCGCCAAACGCTTTCTGCATCTCCGGCGGGAAGCGGTAGTCGTAGAAGCATTTCAGCATCGTGTCGCGGAGCTTCGGCTCGAGATCGTGGGCGTAGGCGAATGAGGATGTCGGAAAGGTCTGGCTCTTCCACAGGACGCGGAAATCCGCCTCCTTGACCTGGCCCCGCCCGGCCATGCGCTTGAATACGTCGGAGGCGACCGGCGCGGCGTCATAATCGCCCGAATTCACTCCCATCACCGAGTTGTCGTGCTTGCCCGAGTACACGACCTTGTAATCCTGGTCGGGCACCAGCCCGAGCGCGGGAAACAGCGCGCGCGGAGCCAGGTTGCCGGAATTGGACGACGGCTGCACGTGGGCCACTTTCTTTCCCTTCAGGTCGGTGATGCTCTGGAACGGGCTGTCCTTCTTGACGATCAGCCACAGTTGATAGCCCTGCCATTCCTTTTCATCGCCCTTGACAGCAAACGGCACCGCGCCCGCCAGGTTCACGGCGAAGTTGGTCGGGCCAGTGGAAAAGCCACCGACGTGCAGCCGCCCAGAGCGCATCGCCTCAATCTCGGCGGCGTTCGACTGGACCTGGTAGAACACTACGCGCCTGCCCGTGCATTTGGCGAGGAAGTCGGTGAACGGCTTGAAAATGTTCTCGTACACCGCCGGGTCCTCCACCGGCGTATAGGTAAAAACCAGCGTTCCCGGGTTCTTGAACCGTTTCGCGTCCTTGGGCGGGTCGGCGACGAGATCTTTGTTCTCGTCGCAGTACATCGTGTCAAGATCCCCGCGGTTCTTGCAGTCGTCGGCCTGCGCGAGGACGGCCGCGCTCGCCGTGCCGAGCGCCAGTGCGACGAGCAGGTGCGCCATTGCAGCCAGGAATGTTTTCATTGTCGTTCTCCCTTGGAGTTTCGGTAAAACTGACGGGACGCGTACGGAAAAAAGAGCGTTGCCTGATTATAGTGGCGAAGCGCCCGGGCATGCCTGCGCTCCGTCCATGTCCGGGTCTCTCAATCTAACATATTATTTTATAAGGAAAATTCTCCTCGATCTGGTCCTGGAAAAAACTCCCCGGCGACGATGTGCTCAGGAAGCGGCGGTGGACTTCAGGCGAGACGCCGGTGTACTGCACGACGCTTCCGCCGGAGAACTCGATTTCGAGGACCTGCTTGCTTGCGTCGTATCCGACCGAGCAGATGTTCGACGCGTTTTTGCGCTCGCGTTCCTTCTGCCTGGAATTGCGAGACTTGTGACCAGTGACAAGTGGCCGGTCAGTAACATGCCGCGCGTTGCGCGGCGGGGTTTGCCGACCGCTCTAGCGCGCAGAAGCGACCCGGCGCGAAGCGTCCGGGTTCGCTAGGACTTGGAACCCATCGGGAACGGCCAAGCGCCGGGAATGACGACCGGACGCGGAGCCATCGCGGCGGGGGCCGTCTGGCGTTTTACCGCCTTGTGCCGTGCCGCGGGCTTGCGCCGTGCCACTATCTTTTTTTTCCTCGCTATCGTCCTCTTTGCGGCCCGCCTCTTGGTCTTGGCCATTTATTCCTCCAGTCGGTTACGCGCGCGGCAAATCAGGCCCATCAGTGGCGCGCCGCGTGGGTCTTGGTGGCGAGATCGTGGTACAGCACTTCGGGCTCGAGCCGGATGCCGCCGGTCCAGGTCACTGCGTTCGAAACCGGATCGATCGCGACCCGGCTGAAGATATCCTCGTCGGAGAGCGCCAGGTACGAGTTCGTCGTCACCAGGTCGCCGAGGTATACCAGGCCTTCCAGCCCGTCGTCGAACTTGACCCAGAGGGTGTAATTGCCCTCCGCGCGGCATTCGATAACGGTGTGCATGTACTGTCTGCGTCTGCGGTAATGGCGTCTCGGCAGGCTGGAGCCCAAGATATCGGCCTCCCTGTTGG